>Ga0307507_10001885_pt1 | contig 45727 bp, 11 predicted proteins | sample 7_EM_MG_FD_207223 | JGI IMG/M metagenome (GOLD analysis project Ga0307507, IMG submission 207223) | Populus trichocarpa ectomycorrhiza microbial communities from riparian zone in the Pacific Northwest, United States - 7_EM | ecosystem: Host-associated > Plants > Roots > Unclassified | place... | reverse complement strand
GCATATATAAAAGTCTAAATTTAAATTATTAAAATTTATTATTAAGTGGTTGTTAAGATATTAAAGTGTGATTTTTCCATTTTTTGGTGTGTTTTTGAAGTGATCAGCTCACCCGTGAAATACGTTAGTTATTACAATCTATATAGTTATTATAATTTATACAGTTATTACAATCTATACGGTTTTTATAGTTTATACAGTACCTAGGCGTTTTGCTGCATTTTACCAGTAGAGTATTTAAGGGGGTATTTAAAATTAGGAGGGTATTTAAAATGGCTTATATATATAACTTACCGCCAAGCTCTCATTGGTTAGAATAGTAATTATTAAACTAAATTGGATTTCCTTACTACTATCTTTATTACAGACGCTTTAAGTACAATGTTATAACTACTTAGAGAAGAGTCGGAAGAAGCTAATTGGTTAATAATAGTACGGTCTAGGATGGAACTAGTGGAGCTATGTAATAAGGAATAGTAAGCGAGGTTATATAGTATAATCTATATAATCTATAAGATCTGTAGGATCTGCGATAGAGCATATAAAGCAAACAGAGTAGACGGAGCAAGGACTTTCTTAGGAGTAAGGTTATATATTTAAAGGACTATAGTCCCTACCTAAATAGTTCTCTCTTTGTAGTAAATCTTAGAATATAATTAGACTTAGTCTATTAGGCAACTACTCCACCAGTTATTTATTCTTATATTATTAACTTCTTATTTACCTATATACCTAGCCCAATAATAAGTCCACCATAGTATTTCCTATAAGGCTTTATTATACATTTACTATCTAGTTATAGTATTAATAAAGTCGAATAATATGCCACCAAAAGCACCAGTTATGACGCCATCTATAGTAGCTACGACCTTAGGGTCTAGAGAAGACACTAGTATAAGGGATATAGATTTACAGCTAGTTACAGTAGGTCAGTTATAGAAAATGGTTAGTTAATTAATAGACAATAATTAAATACTTAAGAATTAAATTAATGGAATTAGAGTAGCTAAGGTTAAGTTACTATTAATTAAGCAATTCTTAGGGGAGAAGTTAAAGCTTAAAGAGTTTCTTACGCAAATACACTTTAAGGTTATACAAGAGGGAGTAAAGCTAGCAATACCTATAGACTAAGTAGCATATATAGGGTTATTCTTATTAGGAAGAGCACTTAAGTAGTTTAAACCTTACCTTACTAAAATCCAGATAAATAGAATAATAACTACTAATTAGGAAGTATGGTATATATTTACTAACTAGAGCAGGTTCTTAAAAAGGTTAACGTAGATATTTAGAGGCCTGGAAGCAACAACTATAGTAAAGAGAAAACTTCGGAACCTAGTATAATATATTTTAGCAATTAAGTATATAACCCAGTTTTAAACACTCGTAATATAAGTTAAGTAGAATAATAAGGCGCTTATAGCATAGTATAAATAGGGACTTAAGGCTAAAGTCTAGGACGTAATTATCCTAATAGAAGATGCGGAAACTCTAAGGGAGTTAATTAATTAGTTAATTAAGATAGATAATAGGATCTATTAAAGAAAACAAGCTAAGAAAGGGCAAAATAGAGTTCTATAGTTATATAAGGCGTAGAGTACGTAATAATAAACGCAGAGTTATAAACTGTAAAATGGTGGGCTAGAGCTAATAGACTTAAGCGGTACTAAAGAATCTAAGAAATAGAATAAGAAACTATAAAAACCCAGAGGTTAAGGATTAAGTAATTATAGGACTAAGGAGTAGAGGCTAAATTAGGGATCTTAATAGCAGGAGATATTTAGGCAGACTCTATAGTAAGTATAGTAGTTTAAATTAGGAGCTTATATAAATTGCGGAAAATAGAGTTATTTCGCCAAAGACTATAGAGGTAGTTAGAGTAACCACGCGGTAAAGGGCACAAGGTCGTTAGAGTATGATAGTATAGATATAAGCATATTACGCAGGACCAAGGAGTGTTTAGTTAAGCACTTTGCGTTTTATTGCAATAACGCGTACTAAATTTATAAGGACGCCAAGTATAGCGCAAGCTATTAGCCGTAAGAGCCAAAGTTAAGAGAACTTAAAGGAACTAAAGAGTTAAATAAAGAACAAGATTAACTCTATAAGCTAAATTAGGATGTTATAGCAATATATAGACATTAATTAGTAGCAATAACAATGGAGTTAGAGTACTTATTAATTAATAGCAATAAGGAAGAAAAAGAGGCTAGCTAGAGGCACTTAAATCTTAATAACGCAATAGAAGCAGACCCTAAGACCACCACAAAACGTGGTTTAGTAACGGGTATTATAATACTATTAGATACGGAATCCATCGCTTTATAAAATTAAAGGAGTAATATTTAATGGCAATTAAGTAAGTAGAAGACTGCTAGTACTAGCTTACCACTTAATAAAGGCAAAATGCCATAGGCTTAAGATTCTTAAGAAGAGATAAAAGACGCTTAAGATTTTTAAGATAAGATAAGATATACCTAAGAACCTACAATAGACCAAAACTAATAGGAAAGGGCAGTAGCTTAGTTTAAAGATAAATAAATAAGTATGGGATGAAGATTCTAAGGGAGCTAAGATTTTAAAGAATAAATAAGGCCTATAGCAGTTCTAGGTAAATATAGTATTCAACCTAAAGGTTAAAAAGTTAATATAGTAATTAAGAAGCGAGACGACTTTAAGGATCCTTTTAAAAGGCAAAAACTAAAAGAAAGCATAGATAAATTTAGGCAAAAAATCATTATATAGCAAAAGTAAATGCTAGATTAGAGATTAGCTATACTAGGATATATAAAGGGTAGGGCACCCGTATAAAGAGTTACTAATAGGCCAAGGGTAGGAACACCAAGAGCTAAATAGTTAAGTAACTTAGAAGAAGAAGAGGACCTAAAAATACTAACTAGGTTCGTAAAACGATATATAAAAGGTTATAATAATATAGCAATAAAGAGATACTTCCTTACAGATAGGTTATATATATTTATGGAGCTATACCGCAAGTAGTATAAGTAGCGCAGAAATAATAAGTAGGAAGATTTCTATATATAGCTAGATAATAAAGTTATCCTAAATTAGGCAATTACGGAAAAACAAATAAGCTATATAAAGGGAGTATTAGTTATAACTTCTAATAATTTAGAGAGTTAAACTATAGACTAGAGAGAAACAATATAGATATTAGTACTAGTAAATAAGGTAGTAGCACTTAGATTAATATAGGAGAGGTTTAAACTTAAGGATAAAAATATGCTATAAGTTAACCTAAGACACCTAGCGTATTATATATTAGCATAGATTATATATATGGATAATATATATAATATATATAAAGCACCTAAGGATAAATATCGTAAGTATCTAATAAGAATGTATTAGATAGCAGATAAAAAAAGGGTTAAAAATGCTAAGTATATATATAGTTAGTATCTAACTAAGGAACGAGAGTTAGGAAGCTTAATACTTTAACTAAAAAGGTTTATTATAGAAAAATACTTAAATAGATAATAGTAGTAGAAGTGCCCAGAGAACACTTATCTATAGTATATAGAGAAAAAGAAGCGAACTAAGTATTAGCTATAGAAGGACTATGTTACAAAGTGAGTATAAGTGGTAATAATATATAACGAAGTATATATTATTAAGCTATATATATAAACTATATAATAAAGTTAAGACGTTGCGTAAGGAGAGAAGGTAAGGAAATAGGAAGAAAGGGTATATATTATAAACTTGGTTGCTTAGTTAATATATATATGGGGCAGAATAGGATTTAAGTGGTGGTCCTGGCAGAACTTGGCAGGATTTAATAGACTTGGCAGAATATGGCAGAATGCGGCAAACTGCCGTAGATTGCCGGCAGTTTGCCATTAGATTGCCGTTTCGCGGTTAGTCTTTTTCTTGCTGCGTTAGTAGAAACAGGTGGACGTGTATAAGGTATTACAGAGGTATCCCATAACAGTACCCCCCCTTTAAACTTAAGCTTCTGTGAGATAGGGCTGTGGTAGTTCTAGGTAGAGTTTGTAAAAGTCTTCTATGGCTTATATAAGTCCTATAGAGTTAATAGGTTCCCATAAGGGCTTATTAAAGCCTCTCCATTTCATAAGGTATATATATTTACGCTTCCGTTTATCGTACTTAATGTCGTTAACTCTTTTAACAAGGTACTTACCCTTACTATCTACTTTAACTAGTAGGGGAGGGTCTTAGATCTATTTAGGTAGGGCGTCTAATATAGGGGCGGTAGGGCGGAGGACTAACGTATAGAATATAGGGTGGATTATAACTGTATTAGGGAGCTTTAGTTGGTAGGCATAAGGAAAGATAACTTTTTTAACTTTATAAGGGCTGGCGTTTTTCCAGTTAAGTTTCTTAGTAGGTTATTTTGTATTTAGATTTTTTGCGTTTAGCTAAACAAAGTTACTAATTTGGTAAGCTAGTACTAGGGTTTAGTTCTTATTTGCTGCGGCTTTATAGATAGACTAGGCCTATATTATTTTGTTAGTAAGGAACTCTTATAGTTCTTCTATCTTCTTTATAAATTCGTTTACTTCTGTAACTTATAAGGCTTAATAAGCTAGGTAAGAAATATTACTAAAGGGTTTAAAACCCATTTATAGATGCTAGCTATAATTGGCTAAGAATAGGGAAACCTTTATGGTTTCTAAGACGGAGTTATTTATAGTAAACTTGGTAAATATAAGCCAGTCTATCTAGTCATCCTGCAGATATGACGTATATATCCGAATATATTGTTCTATTATAGCATTTACACGTTTTGTTTAACTATCCATTTTTAGATAGTATGCTATAGATAATAGTGCTTTAATACGGAGTTAGGTAGTTAGTTCTTTCCAAAATATAGAGATAAACTAGTAGCCTCTATTAGAGATAATCGTTTTAGGGAGTCTATAGAGTTTTTATATATAATCTAGGAACAGTTGGGCAATGGCAGGTATTAATATATCGGGATAGGCGATTAGGTGTCTTATTTTAGATAGTCAGTCTATAACTACTATAATATTTATATAGCCTTTACTTATAGGAAGATTAACAACGAAGTTAATTAAGATATTCTTCTATCTTTGGTCCGGAATAGGCAGTGGCTTTAGGAAGCCGTTATACGTCTTATGCAAAGCTTTAGCTTATTAGTAGGTATAGCAGCTAGAGACGTACTTTTATATTATATTATGCATATTTAGCCAGTAGTACTCCCATTGGAGTAGTTCTAGGGTTTTTCCTTAGCCTAGGTGGCCGGCTACTAGTAGGTTATATACATGTTTAAGAAGCTTAAGCTTAAGTTTATTATAGTTAGGTACAACTAGGCGGTTTTAGTAGTATAAGCGGTCTCCGCAAGCTTTACATTTACTTAAAGAGATCTTTTTAGAGCGTCTAACGCCATCTTAAATTAGCTTAAGCGTCTCTTAGATAAACTCGTTATTTGGGTATTTATTAATTATAATCTGTTTAATTAATCAATTAGTTATTTTAAGGACGTATACCATAAGGTCTTTAATAGGGGGATTAAATAGTTTAGGATAGAGCAGAGTCTAATTGCGGTAGGAGCGCGCTTCCTTTTAAGCTGGTGCGTCTTATAAATATTAGATTAGAGTATTAGGCTTCTAGCCATAAACGCCCAGGCGGTATATAATTAAGAATTGGAATTAGGACAGATATTCTAACTAGTGGGCTTAACAGTGGCTTAGCTGTTTTATAGTTATAAAGTACTATAGGTTCTTATAATTAATAATTATTTATTGCTTAACGTCCGATTCGGATCCCTATTGGGCCCACGCGGACTACTCCTTATTTATATATGGGGAGAAAACTCTATTTAAGAAAATAAGAAAACTCCATGATCCATCTCCCCGCCTTTTAGGACTTGTATATAGGGCGCCTATAAGTCACCTGTGGTGCTCTACTACCTTACTTTATGACCTTCTTAGGAACCACTGCTGCCGTAATAAGCCTACGGACGCGCTAGTATCGCAAACTTAACTCTACTACTGTAGAGTTATTAAGGGGCGCCTAGTACTTGCCCCTTTACCTTCTATTACTATTTCCTTTGCAACCTGGAACTGGTCTAGTATATTTTGGCTAATAAGCTACTGGGTAACCGCCTTGAGACCTTTTTATATTAAGAGTAGTGTATTATAGTTCTCTATGCCAGCTACTAAGAGCATTGCTTCTTGGTTGGTGTATAGGGGGCATAGCAGTATTATGTGTTTTGGTGTCTGTCTTGGCCAGCTATATTTATATCTTAGGCTACCTACTAGGATACCCACCTAGTAGAGCTAATCTTTTAGTCCTATTATTCCTGTTCTTAAGAGTGTTGCTATTATATTTTCCGCCTTTATTAGGCCTTCTTAGAGCCCTTAGGTGTTTACCCCCCATAGTATTAACTATGCTATGGCTTGGGTTCCTTTTACCTAAGATAGCCTCTATACCTTTAACTCCTATGTGCCTCTTCAGTGTTGGTCTAACTAGTATTATATTATGGTAAATGGTTTTCTGGTGCTCTTTTATACTCTACTTTAGCTCCTTTCTTTCTCTTACTGTTGTCTTTACTAATCTCTTACGCGTCTCCCTTCCTCCTCTATGTGGGCTTGGGCCCTAATACGGCACTATTCTTCTTCTGCTTTCTTTACCTGTTTCTCTAATATATCTTCCCTACTTTGGGGTTGTTGGTTTGTTCTCCTGTGGGGCACCCTAGGGTTACTTTATAGTTTGTTTAGGCGTGTCTTAATATACTTTATAATATTAGAGTTGCGCTCCCTTTACACCCTTTATATTACAGCGGCTTTAATATATAATTATAGGGGGGGGGATATTAGCTTTCTTCTTAAGCAGTGCTATAGCCGTTTACTTATACCCACCTATTATACTCCAGAGACAAGCTGTTTGGACCTTTTAGAGTGGTTTAAGAAGTAATTTAGGGGGGCCTTTCTTGGATTCTCCTATAGCCCAAATACTGGATCTATATGTTATGGTTGGCCGGATAACTGCTGTATATAGTAGGCGTAACCTCTAGAAGTATGGACCCTATATAGAATTAATAATCCTGGATATTATAATATACTATACTTAGCCCTTACGGGCCGCTTGTAATGTATATGCGCTCTACTAAAGCTTACTGTCTACCTATACTCCTAATACCCTTAGGCCTTAAACTGGTTAACCCCTAAAGCCTTAAATATAAATTGCATGCTAGAGATCTATAGATTGGTTGTGTTTTCTTATAAAGTGGATTAGCTAGTATTTCTTTAGTAAGAATTAAACTTTATGTTGTCTTGCCTATTTTATATAGGTGTTATAGGCTTTCTCTAGTGTTCTATAATTCTCTGCGGCTGTTGGGCTGTATATAATTAGGTTTATGTTATTAATAAAGCCTATTCCCTAGGTCGCCCCTTCCTTAAAGGAGTTAAGTAGGTTGCTTATAAAGAAAAGAAAGAGTATAGGCAAGAGGGGTAATCCTTATAGTATTCCTATTACGACTGTAATGGGGGGGCTTTGGTATCTGCTAAAGACTAGTAATGTTTCTTTCTGGCCTATAAACCCTTAAATAAATTATATAATCTATTCTGGAAAGCCCTTTGCCCTAAGGATGTATAGGAGGCGCTTATAGAGTATGTTATTATAGGCACCACTAATATCTAAGCTAAGTATTAATACTACGAAGTCCCTTCGCATTGTCTATGCAGACTTAATGGTGGTAGCGAGTAGCGTAAGTACTAATAGTGTTAAGCGGTTCTTTCTTACCCCTATTTAACTTTATGGTAATAGGGCATGTTCCTTAGCCGTATCTGCTATATGGTCCGCTATTACCCTTTCTAAGATTTTGCTAAGGGTGTTTTTTAAGGTAATAGGGCGGTAGCTTTCTGGGATTAAATAATCTACTTTACTTTCTTTTTATAGGATAACCGTTGTTATAGATCTTCTAAGTTGCGGGTAGTAGCCTATAGTAAAGTATGCTTTAGCTATATCTATAAGCTAAGGTGCTATAAGTGGTCTATAGGTTTTTAAGGCATTATTTAGAATTCTATCTGGTCCTAGTACTATATTATTTAAAAGGTGGCTAATAGTTCTGGCTATTTCCTCTATTGTTATATCGCTATTAACCTATAGGCGAGTTACCGGTGTTTTACCTATAATATTACTAAGGTCTACTAGAGCTGGTTAGGGGAAGAACCTTTCTATAAGGATCTTTATCTTCTTATTATTGTTGTTAGTGGCCTATGTTTCCCCTGCTCTTTATAGGGGTAGTAGGTGTGGGTCTTTTATTAGGCGTCCTGCCTTTTTCTTTAACCATTTTACTATGGCCTAAAGGCCCTTGTTATAGGGGAGGCTTGGGTTAGAAATATGCTTATTTATAAACTATCTCCAGTTATTCCTTACTTCTTTTTTTAGGGTATTCTTTAACTGGTTTTTTATGTCTTTATATCGTCTCTTATTTTTAGGGTTATAGCTGCTTGTGTATTTCCTTCTTGCTTATTGTTGGCTAGTAATAAAAACCGCGTATTATATGGACTACGCGTGTCGCGTATAGGGGCCTAGTTTTAAGACTGGGTAGTACTCTTCTAGCCTATTTTTAATTGCTGCCTAGATCCTTTCTAGTCTTTAGTTAATTTATTTAGGGGTGGCTAATAAGCCTTGCTTGTTTAGTATTAGGTGGATTTCTTCTAGGTCTTAAAGTTATTATTTAACTATACTAAGGAAACTGTCTGTTTTAAGCTTCCTTATTGCGTATCTTTTACTATTTGGTTGCGCCTTAATATCCAGATCTAGTTATATCTAGATAGGGATATAATCTAAGGCGAGTGCCTATTTTTCTTTAGGGTTGTACCTTTTAAGTTTCTAGTATAGGCCTTTATCTATAAATATAAGGTTAATTGTACTTCTGGCGGTGCCTTGTTGCTATATAATTGCTCCCAGGGGGGTGGCTAGCTTAAGGCCCTAGATATCTATAACTCTTAGTAGGCACTCTGCCTGTTAGTTAGTAGCAATATAGATACCTCCCTACTATAGGTGGTAGAGGTTTATATCTCCTAATAGAATAAACTCTATGCCTTTGGTTTCTAGTAAGCTTATTACTAATATAATATTCTCTGTTTATGGGACGTCTTTAACCCTAGGGTTATACATATTAATAATTTATACTAGTCCCCTATATGTCTAGATTATTATAACTGTAATATCTAGGTTAATTGCCTGCTATAACTATAAGGATAGGCTAATAGCCTTACTAATTATAAAGCACACGTATATAGCTGCTTTTGGTTTATATAAGAGCTAGAATCCTTAGGGGCAGTATATTAATTATATATAGGTATTATAATACGGCTCTTATATAGTAAGGATATAGTGTTCTCTAGGTCTAGACTGTCTAGTAGGGGCCTTATAAGACGGTGGTTTGTATTGCCGCAGTTATACTATATAATAGATAGGTGGCGGACCCCTAGTAAGGGTTTTTTGTCTCTCCTTTATTCCTTACTTCTTCTATTTCCACTTTCTTTAGGATATTTAGAACTTCTATCTCTTATATCTACACCCTAGTCGCTACTTATTTTGTGTGGAGCTTTTTATTCCTATATTTTATGTTTTTATTAGCGCTTCTATATCTGAATTTGTTATTGTCTCTAGTTCTTCCCCTAATCTTACTGGTCGGCTATATGCCCTTTATAGGTTGGCTGCGAATATTATATTTGCCGCGTTAAGTCTAATTCTTAATTATCCTGGTCTTAAGCTTGCTATAGATGTTTATAGGGGTCTTCCTATAGGGCGTCCTCTCCCTTGTGTACCCTGTAACTCTTGTGTTCCCTATAACCCTTATGTCCCTGTTTGGTCTGGTAATATCGCGCAGCGCCGCTTCTGGCCTGTTAAGGCTTAGGATGGCTGGCCTAGCCCCCTATTACTAAAGGTAGGAAATGCTAGGAAGGCACCTATGTCCCCCTAGCTTATCGTCTATTGTTTCTATTTGTATAACCTAGCATGCAGTTGTTCCTGTAGCTGTTAAGCCCTTGCCTTCCGTCTTCTGTATTTAATGCAGTCTTCTCTCTCCCACGCCTTGTGTATGCTTTGGTGGCAGTTTGCGCATTTTGTTTGGTCTTGGTTTAAGCAGTGTCTTGTATTATAGGGGCCTGCATAGTGGCCGCAGCACACCTGTGCTGCGTATGTGGTTTGGGTGTGTCCCTATTATGCACAGCGATAGCATCGTTCTAGGTATAGTCTGTGGTTGTAAAGTCTTGTGTTGTATATAAGGCCATTTATAATTATTTCTTTTTGGATAAGGAGTTTTTGCATTTCTGGTGTATATATGCTGACGATAAGGGAGCTATGTATTTATCTAGCGTCTCCTTGGTAAGTCTCTGGCGACCCTTATATCCTCTTGTTGTTCTTGTTGTATGCTTAGTTTGCATTTTCCTGTTAAAGCTATTAGATTTAAGTGATTTTAAGTCCTAGAATAAGGTGTTCCGTTTGTCTTACTATCTCCTATATAATTGCTGTATTATCTGCCTAGCGTCCCTTTTCTACCCTAAGGCTTATGGGAACCGCTAGGACTTTAACTAGGTAATCCTTATAGAGTACTTTTATGCTAATATGTTTACCCAGCCTGTCCCCTACCCTTACGGCTCGTTCCTTTGCCTATTAGTTCTTTAGGGTAACTCTAATGTCTCCGCTCCTAAGGTGTTGGACTATAATAGCGTTGTAGACCTCTTTGTAAATCTCTATAAGGACTTCTGTTTCTAATTGTCCCTTAAGCCCCTCTACTTTTTCTGTGTTTGGTCGTATTGTGATTATATGCCCAGTTGTTATTTTATAGGGGGTGGGTTCCCTATGCTATAGAAGCGCAGCTATGGCGGCCCAGGTACGGTTCGCCGGTAAGGGGGGGTTTTATTTATTTTTAATTTTACTTAGCCGTTGGAGGATTTAATTAAGGGTTTACTAGAGGGGCGCCTAAGGTTCGCTAGACTGGCGGAGCCATTCTACTAGCTGCGTTAGTTTATTATAGCTAATGGTTACTCCCCTATAATTCTGGATACTAGACGCGTCCAATAGGCTTTATATTTTGTCAGATGCTTTCTTAATAGAGGTATTTCCGCTTTGTGGTGTAGTATTCGCCCGTCTTTGTTGTGGAGGGCCATTGCTGGGCGTGGTTCTGGTGGTCGCGCGCGAGTGCGAACTACCGTCGTTCGACGTGTGCCTCCCCTGCGATGCATGCATCTTAGGGGGATTCTCTGGGTGATTTTCAGGGTTCTTTTGGTTGGTTTTGGTCTTTTTGGGCTGGGTGCAGCAAGAGCTCCTTTTATTTTACTATAGCGTATAGGTTCTTATAATTACTAAGAACTTTAATTAGGAATTTAGTTCCTTCCAGTTTTAGTTGCCATTGCTTAAAGCATCTAATAATAGCTAGCAATTTCTTATTATAGATTTTATAATTGTATTTGGCTAGGCTTAGTTATTTTAAAAAGTATATTATAGGGTGTAATACTCCTTCCTTATTATATTAAGACAGAATGCCTCTAGTAACGTAATTAGATAAGTCAGCTTTTATAACACTTATTTAGTCTAGGTCAAAGTATTAAAGTATAGGTACAGCAGTAAACATAACCTTTAGATAAGTAAAGGCCTTCTTATATTCTTTATTAAAGATAAAGGCTTTATCCTTTTGGGTTAAGGCTATAAGGGGTAAAACCAAGGCGGAGAAGTTATTAATAAACTATTAGTAGAAGTTGGCGAAGCCTATAAAGGCCCTTACATCCTTAACGTTCTTAGGTTCTTACTAGTTTATAATTACTTTAACTTTCTTAGGGTCCATTTATACGCCGTCTATGGAAATAATAAGTTTAAGGTATAGGACTTCTATTTTATAGAACTCGCATTTATCTATATCTAATTATAGGCCGGCTCTACGCAAGGCTTGCAAGACCAGTTTAATATATTTTTGGTGTTTAGCCAGATTATTGCTATATATTAAGATATTGTCGATATAAGCAGTATAAAAGACGTCTAGGTATAGGCGTAGGGTATTATTTATAAAGTGTTAGAATAAACTTAGGGCGTTTGCGAGGCCAAATAGTATTACTAAGTATTTAAATAATCTATATTAAGTACAAAATGCAGTAAGCTATTTGTCTCCTTTTGCGATACGGAGACGGTTAAATACGTAGATAATATTAAGCTTTGTGTAGTAGCAAGCCTTACTTAATTAGTTTAGTGTCTCTTAGATTAACGGGATTAGGTATTAGTTCTTAATAGTAACAGCATTAAGAGCTTAGTAGTCTATGCAGAAGTATAGACCGCCACTAGGTTTCTTAATAAAGATTACTAGTGCGGCTATAGGTAAAGAACTTGCTCTAATAAATCCTTTATCTAGATGTTTGTCTAAGTACTTCCGTAATACCTAGAGTTTATTTTAGAACATTCCGTATAAGGGTCTAAACCCAGGATATTTTCCTTCTTTAACTACAATCTTATAATTATATAGACGGCGTTTTAGTAGCTTATTGGCTTCCTTTTATAAGAATATATCTAGATAATTATAGTATTCTACTAGTACTTTCGTGGCGGGGTTAGTGTGCTTCTTTAGTACTAATGCCTTCTTAATATCGGCTATTATAATGGCGAAGATTATATATTTAGGTTTCCTGGCGAGTTATACTAATGGGGTAGCTCCAATTATATAGATATCTAAGGTGTTAAGCGGGCTTGGATTATCCTTAGTTTCTTGCGTGGTTTTGGGTTTGGTATTAGGTATAGAGTTGGTATTAGATTCGGGTTTGGGTTCTTTAAGTATCCTTTTTATAGTGGAATACCAGTTCTTCTAGTACCTTTATATATTAAGCTTAAGCTTCTGCTTGGTTTGGGGTGCAGCAGTTAGAGTCAGTTCGTGTGGTTTAGTGTAATTTCCGGGTTCTTAGTGGAATCAGGTAGACCTTTTGGGTATAGGGTAGACGTTGGTGGAAATTTTAGACTGGTAGATCCTAGTGGATTTTTTAGATTTCGGTTTAGGGTCTAAGCAGCGAGTTATAAGGCACTTCTGCTTATAATAGGAGGTGGTAAATAGAAGCTTAAGGTTGTCCTAATTAATGGTTACCTTATATAGCTTTATCTAGGGTTGTCTAAGGATTACTAGGTGACCTAGGGTAGTTATAAAGAGCTTAATTAATTCTTCGTGGTTTAGGTATTAGAGTCTTAGGGCCGCTATATAAGTAATACGGCCTAAGATAGTGCGTTTGCCATTAAATCTAAATACATTAATATGCCGGTTAAGGGGTATTAGGGTAAACTTATTGTCTTACGCAAAGGTCTTGTTAATAAATCCTATGCCGCTAGCTCCTGTATTAATTAGGACTTAAGCGTTAGCCTATTAACCTTTCTACTAAAGACAGCAGTTAATGGTTATACTATAATCCTAAGAGTTAGGGTTTGCAATATCTAATACGTTTAACAAGATCCTATAATATAGCTATTCTAAAGAGCGACTTAACTCTAGGATATACCTTTTAGTAGCGAGTGGGAAGGGGTTTCTATAGAACATTGGTTATAACTTTATCCTTATAGGTAGTGCTTACTAAATGCGGGGCTAGAACTAGGTAAAGGTTGGGGACGGTAACTAGAGGATTAATATGGTAAATGGTTATTAGTGTTAGCCGTTTATAAGTTATATTAGGGCATAGGAACGGAGCAGTATCTTAAAATGTAATCTTTACTTCTACATTTAAAGTAAAGGCCTAGCTTAATGCGTTATTCTTATTTAGGGGACCCTAGCGGAGCGTATCCTAGGGTCCCTGTGTTAATATCTATGGCGTTAGGGTGCTTAGGCTGAGACAATAACTTAATAGACGTTTACGGAGCTATCGTATTATATTAAGAAGTAGACTTTGGTGTTAGGCGTAGTATATTATTATACCGTTTATTAATAATATTTACGTAGGCGTTAAGGGCTCCTAGTAGGTCTACACCTATTAGGGAGGTTTTTAGTTTAGGACTTAGGGATTTAATAAGGCTGTTAATTAGTGCAGAGTTATTCTAGCCTATTTCTTTTACGTAATAGTTAAATTCGGAGAAGTATACTAGAAAGCTTTTTATTCCTTAAGTTATGTAGTTTATCTTTCTCTAAGCAGTAGCTTGGCAGTTTAGGTCACCATATATGGCTTTAAGAAGTATAATTAGGCTTAGTACTAAGTTCAGTTAAAGAGGTTTAATAAGGTCAGCTGTATCTCCTCCTAGTTAACTTAGGGCATAATAGAGTTGGTTAGCTTTAGTTAGGTAGCGGTTAGCGTTACCAGTTAGCTTATTTTTAAGCCGGCTTAGGAATAATTAGAGTTCTTGTTGTTTACTAGTAAATATTAGGGGGTCTAGTAATTATTTAGATTGTTATAGCGCAGTAGTTAGTTCTACTGGTGGGATAACTATTGCTAGTTTAGGGCTTATGTTCCGCGTATTGGCTTCTAGTAATAGCAACCAGTCTTAAGGGCTTAGCGTAGGCATCTTAAGGGTGCGGATTTCTTCTTAGAGGGCCTTAATTATTTTCTAGTGCTATATTTCTTATTTAGCTTACTATTAAGCTATAGTAGCTTAGTTTTATATAAGGGCGTCTATAAAGGACTTTTGCATATCTGCTAGTTGTTCTTAAAGTGCGGATATAATATTAGCGGCCGTTATAGGGGCTTTAAGGTCGTTCTGTATTTTAAATAAGGCGGGGCAGAGTATAGGTTTTTATATAATATAGTATTACGGAGTAAGTATAAGTGGTAATAATATATAACGAAGTAGATATTATTAAGCTATGTACATAAACTATATAATAAAGTTAAGACGTTATATAAGGAGAGAAGGTAAGAAAATAGGAAGAAAGGGTATATATCGTGAACTTGGTTACTTGGTTAACATATATACAGGGCAGAATAGGATTTAAGTGGTGGTCCTGGCAGAACTTGGCAGGATTCAGTGGACTTGGCAGAATATGGCAGAATGCGGCAAATTGCCGTAGATTGCCGGTAGTTTGCCATCAGATTGCCGTTTCGCGGTCGGTCTTCTTTTTGCTGCGTCAGTGGAAACAGGTAGACGTGTGTAAGGTGTCACTAAGGTGTCCCGTGACAGACTAAGTATAGTTAAGATTTAATAGCTAATAGTTAGGAAAAGTAGAGGCCTATAGGACCAAAGGGAGCTAGTAATAAAGCCTTAGACCCTTAAAGGAATTATAAAACAATACCTAAATTTAAGAGTTAAATAGCAATATTAAAAGTTTAAGGCGTTAATAGATAGTGGAATAATATAGAACTATATATTACTAGTAGCAGTTAAAAGAATGGGGTTACTATACAGACAAAAGGAACACCTATACCTATTAATAACAATTTTAGGAGATCCGATAGCCTATAAAGGAGGCGTTATTAACCTTAAAACAGGACCTGTTTAGCTAACTATTAAAGAAAGACGAGTTAAGATGTCTTTTAATATCCTACTATTAGGAAAGGATAAGGCAATATTAGAAATGCCTTAGTTATAAAAGTACAATTTAAAAATCAATTAGGTTATAGGTTAGGTTAGTATTAAGGATACTTAATAGTATAAGATGCGACAATAAACTAAGGTGGTATAGTACTAAGTTGGAGCAACGTATAAGGAGACTAAGCGAAGCTTAAGTTATGTACTAAAAAGATACTATAAGTATAGAAAAAAGTTATAGAGCCTAGAAAGTAAGAAGCTGTTAAAATATACAGTATAGGACTATAAAATAGAGTTAGAACTAGGAATGAGTCTAAGGTTCTTTCTAATATATAAGCTTACTAAAACAGAGTTAGTGGCGCTTAAGGAGTTTGTCTAAGAAAACTTATAAAAGGGATATATTAGACTATTATAGTCGTCAGCGGGATATCCAGTATTATTTATACTAAAGAAAAACGGAAAACTTAGGATGTGTATTAACTATAGACAGTTAAATAACATCATATAAAAAGATAGGTATCCTTTACCTTTAATTAGCGAAATCTAAGACAAAATAGGTAACACAAAGATCTTTATGAAGATAGATCTAAGGTGGGCATACTATTAAATTAGGATTAAGAAAGGAGATAAATAAAAAGCAGCCTTTAGGTTAAAGAAAGGACTATATAAGCTATTAGTTATATAGTTCGGGCTTATAAATATACTAATAACGGTTTAAAAGAGAATTAATAGCGTATTAGGAGAACACCTTAATAAGTTTGTTATAGCATATCTTAACGATATTATTATCTACTTAATAAGTAAGGAAGAATATAGAGAACATATTAAATGGGTCTTAAAGAGACTATAAAAGGAAAAGATACTAGTAGCAATTAAGAAATGTAAGTTCTTTACTAGAAAGACTAATTTTATTAGATTTATTATTAAACTAAAAAAAAATCAGTATAGACCTAAAGAAAGTTAAAGCTATAGTAAGTTAGCAAGAACTAGAGAACATTATATAGTTAAGATTATTCCTAGGGTTTTGCAACTACTATAAAAGGTTTATAGCTTAGTAGTTAAAGAACATAGAACCATTTATAAGACTTATAAAAAAGGAGGAGCTATAAACATAGGGAAGTAAACAAAAGAGGCTGTTTAAAGAACTTAAGGAGTTATTTACCTAGGATCTAATCCTTAAGATCTATTAGCCAGGGTTAAACACGGTTATGGAAACAGATATATTAGACTTTATACTAGGAGCATACTTACTATAAAAGCACCAGGACGCATAGCATCTAGTAATATACTACAGTTAAAAGATAACACTAGCAGAACTAAATTACGATATCTACAACAAGGAGTTATTAGGTATAGTTACAGCACTTAAAGAGTAAAGAGCATTCTTATAAGGTATAAAGAAACTATTTATAGTTAAAATAGACTATAAAAACCTAATAGGGTTTCTAATAATAAAGGAACTAAACAGAAGACAGGTTAGATAGGCAGAGATGCTTATAAAATATTACTTTAAAATTTAGCATATCAAGGGTACTAAAAACACAAAAGTAGACGCACTTAGTAGAAAGGCAGAGTTGCAAAATAAAGATAAGCTATTAGGAGCAATGCTACGCAAAGATAAGGACGGATTGGTTAGGTATAATTATCCTAAAATTATAGCAACCGTAGAAGAAGAAAAGACCTATAAGGTACTAAAGAGTATATAGTCTTAAAGAATCCAAGAAGTATAAAGTAAGGATCCAGACTTAGAGTAATACAAAAACTAAAAAGCTACGTATATACTAAAGAACATTGCAAAGGGGTTTATAGAAGACTTTTACAAAGAAATAACTTAGGGACACAACGGGGCTATAGGTTTAGTATTAAGACTTTAAGAGAAGTATATTATTTAAGAAATCTAGGGACTAGCGAGACAAGTTATAAAGAAATGTTTAGATTATTAGAGAAATAAACTAATAGGGCATAAGCTATATAAAGGGCTATAACCTATTAAAGTACCAGAAAGACTATAGGAGGTTATATTATAGGACTTTATTATAAAGTTACTAAAGTTAAGAGATTCTATTACTGGATAAGATTACAATATAATCTTAGTAATAGTAGACAAGTTAACCAAGTAGGGCTACTTTATAGCGTATATAGAAGAAATCTTAGCGGAGGATATAGCTAGAATCTATATTAAGGAAGTATTTATAAGATATAAAGCACTAATAAAGATTATATTAGACAGAGATTTAAGATTTATAGTAGCGTTTTAGAAAGTATTCTTAGCAGAATAAGGGGTATAAATAGCAATGTTAACTATATATTACTCCTAAACAGATGGTTAAACAGAAAGACTAAACCAAACGTTAGAACAGTATTTAAGGCATTACGTTAGTTATATATAAAACAATTAGGTATCGTTACTACCAGTTATATAGTTTATATATAATGCAATACTATAGGAAGGGATAGGCACGTTACCTTTTAAGGTGAATTATGGATACGAATTAAGAATATTTTTATTACTATATTAAGTAAAGAAAACAAGTAGCATAGCTAAAGAAAGAATAGAGAACTTAATAAATCTTTATAGTTACCTTAAAGAAATAGCGAAACTAGTATAAAAAAGAATTAAAAGGTACTATAATGCTAAGAGATCTAAGGGACCAGATCTTAAGAAGGGAGATAAAGTATAACTACTATATAAAAATTTTAAGAGTTAACAACTAAGCAAAAAGTTAGATTATGTTAGACTAGGACTATTTATAGTTAAAGCAAAAATCTTAGAAGTTACGTATAAGTTAAACTTACTAGAGAAAATAAAGATCTACCCTATATAGCATATCGCAATACTAGAGCTAGTATATAGGAATATTAAGCCACCGGTCTATAAGGTAGACATGTATAGAGGTTAAAAAGAGAATAAATAGGAAGTTTCTCAAATTATTAGTTATAAGGATATTAATAATAAAACCTAGTATAAAGTTAAGTAGATAGGCCATAATAAGACTACCTAGAAGCCACTAAACAACTTAAAAAACGCTATAAAAAAGGTATAGGAGTATTAGAAAAGAGTAGGTTAGGCAGCATTAATAAAAAAAATTACTAAAAAATAAGTTACCCAAGGGGGACCTAAGAGGAGCAACTACTAAGGTACTTAGAGTTGTTTCCCTCTCTATTAGAAGAGAATCTGTTTTTTTATTAATAAGTTTCTAAAGACCTTATTCTATAAGTTTCTACTTTTTAGAATAAACCTTCTTATAACCCTTTTTAAGACGGATTAACTAAGTAGATGCAGTAAGATAAGAGTTAAAGGCACGTTATTAAATAGCGGCAGCCTCTTACTTAGCGTTATAAGAACAATAAAGTTTAGCTAGCGCTACTAAAAGCTTATTATTGAGTTTTATAGCGGTAGATTAAACCTAGGACCCTAATAGCAATTAATAAGGGTACTTAAAGACTGTTAAAGGTAATAGGGCATGTATATTTAGCGTTAGAAACTAAGCAAACGTTATAGGACGATTAAATATTTGCTTTAATGCACTTTAAATATAAAAAGGATTGCTAAGATAAAGGGCTCGCTAATATAACGCAAAATAACCCCTCTTTTGCATAACGAGAATACGGAGATAACATTATCTCACTAAAAGACAGTATTGTAGCAATAGTACGAGACTAATAAGCTGTAGAAGAAGAAAAAGGAGCTTTAGGTATAATAAGTAAAGATATTAACTAAATTAATTAAACGGATATTATACCTCTAGTAGACGACTTAGAGATATTAGAAATCTTTAAGAACAAAGATAAAAAGGAAGGAGATAGTGTTACGGACGCTTTAAATATAATATTATAACTACTTAGAGAAGAGTTAGAAGAAGCTAGTTAGTTAATAATAATATAGTTTAAAATGGAACTAGTGGAGCTATATAACAAGGAATAGTAAGCAAGGTTATATAGTATAATCTATATAATCTATAAGATCTATAGGATCTGCGATAAAGTATATAGAGTAAATAGAGTAGATGGAGCAAGGACTTTCTTAGGAGTAAGGTTATATATTTAAAGGACTACAGTCCCTACCTAGATAGTTCTCTCTTTATAGTAAATCTTAGAATATAATTGGAGTTAGTTTGTTAGGTAACCACTCCACTAGTTATTTGTTCTTATGTTATTAACTTCTTATTTACTTATATACCTAGCCCAATAATAAGTCCACCGTGGTATTTCCCATAGGGCTTTATTACAATCTTAATACTGGCTTTAAGTCTAGAACCCTATATCTTAATACCCCGCTCCTTACCTTATATATCTCCTTATATATCCTATTAGATATTTTATTAAGTATCTAAATACCTATTTCTATTACTAAATAACGACGTAGTTGTTATTCTATTTGCAATCTATTCGTTACCTATTTAGTGTATATATAGAGGCTCTAGAGCCCTCTTTAATAAACAGAGTTCTAACCTAATTGTCTGGTTAATAGTTATAAGCCCGGCCTATCTATTATATTATCTTTAATTCTAAAGCCTTTATTCTAATTAATTATTATTTTAATTATCTTAATTATAGATAACCATACTAAGAAACTCTTAATAAGAAACTAAACCCGTTATTATATTATCCGTTATCCTTATAAGCCCAAATAATTAGGACGAATAGATTAAGGTTATTAAGTTAAACGTGAATAATAATTGTCTTTAGAAGTATATTAGCCTATTAATACCTAAGACCAATCTACTATAGCTTAAAGAACTTACTTAAGCCTTACCTAAGGATGCTAATAGCTAGGGGAAGACAAAGCTTACAGAGCTAGATAAGGAGAAGAAGAAGGAACTCTGTACGCTTAAAGCCGACTACAGGGACGATATAAAGCTATATAGAAAACAGCTGTTAGCTTTTAATACGTTATATAGCTATATCTAAAGCTTAATCTTATATACCTACCTTATCTATATATTTTAATGCGTTACTATTTATAATATCTTAGTGTTACTAAAGTAGAGAACTACTTTAACTAATAATGCCTAGAAGCTTTAAGTAGCCACCTAGTATGTAAAGCTTAAGAAAGCGCCTTAGAACTAGAACTTTAAAGTCTAGTTAGAGAAGTAGGAGAAGGTATATACTAAGTATAAGGAGCTAGATCTACTAGAGGTAAATAGTAACTAATTAATAAGAGACTTTAACGTATTTCACCTCCAAGTGGCCCATACTCCCAAGTAGCCCACTCTATAAACTTATCTTTAATATCTTAATAACGGCTTAATAATAAATTATAAAAATTTAAACTTAGACTCTTTTACTTATTTTAAGACCTCTATTAAAGTTTTAAAGCAATTTAACAAGTAGTTTTTAAAATATAATAATTAAGCTTAAAATTAAGAGCTAAATCTTAATATATTAATAATAGCTAAACTAATTACTTTAAAACTTTAATAGAGGTCTTGAAATAAGCATAAGAGGCCAATTATAAATTTTTATAATTTATTATTAAGCCATTGTTAAGAATTAAAGATAAGTTTATGCAGTAGGCCACTTGGGGGTGAAATACATTATATATATAGTTAATTCTATTACACTAAGCTAGTTAGAATATTGGAAGAACTAGCTTAAAAGGCTTAAATAGAAGAAGAAGACGTTTTCTACCTTCTTTAAACTAGTTAAATCTACTAAAATTACTGTTGTATAGAGCTTGTCTAAAAGGGCAAAACCTTATAAGGATTCTTTGCAACCGCCTTTAAGAACAAGTTAAGTAAGTTACTAAATTTAAAGCCTAAATTAAAGCCTAAATCGTTAGCAGATAAGTAAAAGAAGGAAAGGCGATTGCCGCTAGAGTGCCTATATAAAAAGCGTTACTACTTTAATAAATACTAGTATATTATAGAGTTAATTTCTTACCCACTATAGTTTAAACCAAGTAACAAAATTTAGAAGAAGGTAGATAAGAAAATCGCTAATATAACGCTAGAAATTAAGGCTTATATTAAGTAAATGAAAAAAGGATAATTAAGTTAATAAATAGCTAAAGGCTGGCAATAAGCAGAGCGCTTAAGACCCTAAAGAAACCTTTATAGTTTATTAAAAAGGAGCTTATAATATAGCTTCTAACTTAGGAACTAATGTGCACGTCTTTAAAGATTAAGCTAGATTTATTAGTAATATTAAACTAATGTTAGAGCAAATCTATACGGGCTCGCATATAGAAGAAATTATAGGCTATAGTATAGCTATAGTTATAATTAACTACCTAAAAGGGAAGAGACAGATATAGCTCTTAGGAGTAGCCTTTATATTAGGCTTTTATACTAACCTAGTATACCTCTAAAAGCTTAACAATAAAGGCGTTTATTAGAACAATAAAGAGAACACTTTTTTTTATAACGACAACAAGACGTACGCCCGCTGTAAATACTACTATGGTTAGAATACTATTAAATATAATAAGCTAAAGAGAGACTTACTAAAGGCCTCCTTTACGACTTAATTAAAACTAGTAAAGCATTTATTAAAGCCTCTATTAAGTTAGGTAGAAGGCATTATATAGTACTAGCAATTAGGCTATATAAGAAAAGAAGTAATTAAGTAACTACCTTAGTTAGTAACAGGCGCGATTCTAAAAGGCCTAATAACGGTAGAATATAAATTGTGTGGAGTAAGTAAGGCTTATAATATAATATCTAGAAGAATACTAACTCTATTAATAGTTCCTTTCTATAGAATCTACCTTAATTTAATACCCGGAATGGTTATATTTAATAACAATAAGTACGCAGTACACTTCCTTAACGACACGACGCGGATAAATAAGGTAGATATAATGGCTAAAAAGTTGTCCCTTACCCAAAGAGTTATTACGTACTGTAATATTATTAAACAACGATACGGCTTCAAGGTAGCTATAATTTATATAGATAAAGAGATGTCTCTTAGAGACAAATTTAAGGATTAAATAGCTAAATAAGGAATTACTCTTAAAAGATTAGCACCTAATACTTAATTATAGAACGGTCCAGCGGAACGATTTAGGGGGACAATTATATAGAAGGCTTAATATATAAGAATTAAGGCTTATTTACTAGAAGAGCTAACGCTAGAAGCCTATAAAGCAGCTATCTATCTACTTAATTAGACGCCTAGTAAAAGACTTAGGTAGTAGATACCTTTTAAGAAAGTCTAGTTAGTAATAGGTATAATATTACTGTCGGTATACATGCTTTAATCAACGTGCACGAATATCACTGTATTGCGATACGTATGCGGTGTTAATTAATGGATGATTGATTCTCTGAAGTAAGGGGTTGCTCCAAGGTCAGACCAACTAGCCTTGCTTTGTGGTCTCATAACTACATCATATAACTAACATTCCGACACTAAAGCAACTCTAAAAAGAAGGCTAATCTACACCCTAAAGTCAAGTCTACTTATAGACTATTCGTAGTATATACGCAATAGCTTCTACGCTCTTATTACAGGTCCGTAATTATATAACCCATATTACGGCTTATATAAATGCTATATACAAAGATACTAAGCTAAGGAGAAGAAGAAGGATTGTTAGGGGTAGCAGCTCAATATGTCGCGAGGGCCGCTAAGGCGCTAGTGGTAAGCAAGCCAATAGCGATTTTTCATCCTGGGGATGGAAAATCCTAATTAGCTGGTTAAATTTAGGGTCCGCAGAATATAGCAAGTAGCGCGCTCTAGCACCGTCACAATTAGTTATATAACACTAAGCTAGATCTAAGTTCATTTGTTTAACCCATCCTATAACTTATAGATCAATTTGGTTTGTATTAATAAGCTATTAAAGAGCCGCCTAGGGTTAGCCTCTCTGTTAATCTATTTTACCTCTATAATCTATCTCCGTTTATAGGCTTGCCGAAGGTATATTACGTCAATTATTAGGCGTTTTTCTTAGGTGGTTCTAAGTTATACTAGACAGTTATATAAGGACTTAAAATCAGTACAAAGCATAAGTAGGAGGTTAATTTGTAGGATCTTATCTACTATAGACTTAATCGCAACGCCGATATCAAAGCTATAAGCCATACCGTAGAGTTTAGAAGCTAGTACACTTTAAGTAACTCTTTTATATTTAATTAAGCTCCAGTAAATAATATTGGCCTTCTTTATAGCATTAGCTGGTATAATAACGTAGCCAATCTATAAAGAGAGGTCCTTGTTATTGGCAAACAACGCGTCTATAAATACTAGTAACTATAGGGTTTTAATATCTAACTTAACGAACTTAAGGCCTTTATTAGCGTTCATAATTTGCCAGTTTAGACGCTTATTTAGCTGTTTTACGTCTTCCTTATTAGGGTTAATTACCTAGGCGGTAAAGGATAAATTAAATAAGGCCTCTGGTTGGCAAACTAAAGCGATATATACATCTCTAGCACGTTAAGCGATGTACTAGTCCTTTAGGGTTAAGGTTCTTATAGCTCCTCTTAATCCCGTACTTATGGCAAGTTTAGTGCTAATTATACTAAGGTTTATGCATTGTTGTTCCTAAGTAAGTGTAATACTCTTATTAGTTAATAGCTGAATAACTCCACCGTTAAACTTAATAGGTATATTAACGGTAAGTTATTTCCGTTCCTTAGCCATAAACTTAGCCTTATGCAGCTTATTTTGCTCTATGTTTATAAAGGTCTTATCTACTAAAAATAGAGTATTGTTGGTTTGTAGTCCTATAATGCTAAAGGGTTTGTTGCTCTATAGGAGACAGGGGTCGTATATAGACTAGTCTATGTGTAACTGTTGGATATAATACAAGTAATATGTCTTAAACCTGTAGTTACTAGCTTCTGGTACTCTGTAAAGTGGTTTTACAACCTTTAAAATGGAGGCCTCGTTAATCCCAAGTTGCTTAATTAGCTCGTGCGGAGGTCGTACATAGAACTCTTAATTTAGTGTGGTGGTTGATTATACATAGGTCTATAAAATGTCTTGGAGGTAAAGTCGTACCTATAGAAGCTTTATGGCGGCGATATAGAGAATTAGTTATTAGCTAACTTATTAGATAGTTAGTAATTGGGTAAAAACCAGTTCCTTTTTTAAGTTATTATAAGCTTGCACGACTAGTTAGGATTTCTTAAAGGCTTTATTAGTTCCCTTATTCTTAATTTTATTGACAAATTGCGAACTAAAGAGTCGTACGCCTTGTGGTATATCCGTAAGTCTTATAATCTTAAAAACTCCCTTCTTAAGTAGACCAGTAAGCTCCCTCTATTGGGAGGCGCTAAATTAAGTACTAAATTGACTGTTATCCTATAGGTAGATAGTAATATTAGTTATAGCCGTAAGTAAAGGGTATTTATAAGGGCGTCCTCTGCCTCGTTTTGGGGGTTATTGCTAAGCTTTAATAGGTCTCTCTAAGATAGTCTTAGAAGGGACTAACCCAAATAGAGGTTTAGGTGGCAATTTTAGTCCAACAATTTACTCCTATAATTTAGTTGCTTAAAGGTAGGGTTTTACAACTATAGATTAAAAGGCTATAGGTCCGCTAGACAGCTTAATGGTGTATATTTTACCCTTAATAGTAAGTAAGATAAATAGCCCGTCCTAATAGCCGCTTTAGCTAGTGTTTCCTTCTCTCTAGACTAAAACAGGCGAATTTGGTGGGAGATTATAAATTATATTAGCATTGGGTCCGTTTCGCATATTTAGCGTATTAGTAATCTGTTGTTTAGCCTATAGCTTCTATATCTCTATTATAGCCTTTTTAATTATAGCGGCGCGTTATATAACCATAGGGGATGGTGTATTAGATTTAACCATTTAGGGGTAGGCTCTAAAGACTAGAAGTATAGGAACTAGTCCTTCTAGGCCAGCTAAATTATTAATTATTTTAAACGCTATTTAGAGTCCCATCTCCCTATTAATTTTAGGGATTTCAGTTATAATAATCTGGTAGGCTTGCCATAATAGACTATAGTAGCGCTCTACTATTCTAATGGAGTTATATGCTTTAACTAGTACTCCCTTTATACTAATTCCCATAATAGTAGCGTATTGCTTAAATTCCTTACTAATAAAGTTCTTTCTAGTATTATAGGTAATTAGGTCTAGTAGCCCTAAGTAGGTATTAATTTAGCACATCTGTAGAACGTCCTATATATATTTAGCGCTAATATCTTATAGCTATCTACCGGCTTAGAATCGCGTTCCTTTATTAACGACATGTAGGAAAGGTAATCCGCTAATATATATAATGTTAATAATAATATTATAGTTAAAATTAATATTATCTTATAGGGTAAAGTGGAATCTGCCTAGTAATTTACTAAACTTCTAACAGTAGTGGCAGAACTTGGTTAGTTGCTTAATAGCCATTTTATTAGTTTTATAGCCAGTATAGTAGAGTAGCTTTTACAATTTCTTAACTAAGAAATGTCTAAATTAATAATGCAGGCGCTGTAGCTCTACATCTGTTAAGTAGCAGGGGTTCGCGTTAAAGGATTCAAATAAATATAACTATAGTAATGAGCTCTATAGGAGAAATAGATAGCCAAACTATCGCACTACTAGCACTTTTTTGGTGTAAGTCATAACAACATTTCTAAGGTTGTTATAGTAGATTTAAAGTCTATTTATATCTACTAAATAGAGTGAGAAGGGGGTATTTATATAAACAATATAAAACTGTATCTTGCCTATAGGGGTAACAACATCCGCAGTTCTAATAGAGGTAGCAATTCTAATACCAAACTGTATATTAACTTGTCCTTTGGTTAAGGTGTTAAGTCTTATAGATTAGTCCACGTTCTATAGTGCCTAGAATTGTCTATAACTGGCTATAGACTTCTTTAACGCACTAGTATTAATTATAATTCCCATAAATACCGTAGAGGTATAGCGTAAAGTGGTGGTTATTGTGTTATAGTTAAACGGGTCAGTTTCCGTAGTAGGTTCCGTGGAGGTTACAGTAAGTAAGTAAGCGTAAGCCTTATTAGCTAGTTCTACGCTTATAAAGGTTGCTTCATCTATAATAAGAGTCCCAAATAATATAAGGTAGCAGCCATTAGGGTCTTCTAATTCTTCCTCACTATTATTATTATTAGTGTTTTTATTAGCGTCTATGTCTAGCACAAGAGCTTTAAAAGTCTTATTATACTTATTATTATTGTCCCCTTTATAATAGATAGTATATTATCTAAAGCGTTCTTTAAAGTTACTATTATGGCCCTTGTTATTGTTAAAACGTCTTTTATACTTATCTCTAGAATGGTTCTACTCCTCCTCTGTATGTTTCTATAAGTGATAGGTCTCCTTTTGGTAAATATAGCACTTAGTCTTTAGGGATCTGACGGTGTTTTGTTTATAGGAGCGGGTTTAGTTATAGTTGTTACGGATATCACGACGGTATATACAATCCGTAAAGTAGGCTCCTTAAGACGGTCTTATTAAGGCCTAGGAAGGGTATTCCTTCTCCTATACAACTATAGAAGATTATAACTTGCTAATTAACTAGGAGAGGTCTTTAAAAGGGTTGGAAATAGCAATACGGTATACTGGTATTCCTTAGCAAGCGGTAACTAGCTTATTTATAAGGAAGAGGTCTGTATAAAACTCTAGGTATAATCTATGGCGATATTTTAGGAGCTTATTAAGGAGTAGTTGGAAACTCTAATAGATTTGCTTATTAGGGTTCTTGTTAATAATTTCTTAGAAGTTAATGGCGTTCCATTTAGTAAGATTTCTCTAATAGTACTCTGGTCCTTTAAAGAACACATATAGTTACATTCCTTAGCGAATAATCTGGTTAAAAGGGTGCTATTATAGTAGTAATCCTAAGTAAGTCCCTTTAGTATGGTTAAAAATGCAGTTATATAGCCTTTAGGAGGTAGACTAGCTCTCTTATAGATATTATAGAAGATAGTTAACTTAAAGTTAAAGCTATCGCTTACTCTATTGTACTTCTAGCCATCTATATAGATCTTAGCAATAGTGGCTGCCTCTTTGCTATACATAGGCAGGTGCATAGCAGGATCGGTATTGGCAGTACTAGGGTAAAGATACTAGGCAGGAGGACTAGGTGGGGTAGGAGTACTAGGTAGGGTAGAAGCGGTTGCTAGAGGGTGTTAGCGACTCAGTCAATCGAGGCACGAGCACAGCAAGAAGGACGCATGCAAGCCTGTATGATTGGATTGTCTATAAACGAGGATCCAAAGCTAGAGAAAGGAAAGGGGAAGAACGGAAGCACCGCTCGAAGCTATATACAATCCTCTAGTCACGTGACGGCAAGTTGCGGAAATCTAACGGCAATTTGCCAGTACCGTTTTCCACCAGCGCCGTAATAGAGGGGGGGTAAAAGCAGTTGCCGTAGGCAATAATTGTTAATTCTGCGTCTGTAGGAGTTAAGTAAGAAGGGTAAGTAGTTAATCTTAGGTAGAGGTAGGTAAGGCTTGCTGTTAGGTGGCGGTTAATGTAGTTTGCTAGGGTATGGATGCAATAGCTAGTTAGGGTATTATAGGGGTAGGTATCTGCATTCTAGGCGGTGTTATAGCTATAGCTATAGGCTGAATCACAGGCGTCAGAGGTAGTGGAGGTAGTTGATAGTTTATAGGCGTCGGCACCGTATAGGAAGGTAGTGGGCTGCAAGAGGGGGTCGTAGGGACTAAAGAGGCTATAACTAATAGGGGTATAGCTTAATTTAATGTTAGAGCTGTTTATATAGAGTTAAGTTATTCTTATAATGCCACTATAATTATAGGGCTGATTTCCTTAAGAGCTCCTGTAATTTCCTTATCTGTCTATTTATAAGGTTCTTCCTCTTAGAGGAGGTTAAATAGTGCTTCCAAGATTAAATATCTATTATTATGCCTTCCTATATACACTCCTCTCTTAAGTAGATAAGTGCGTAATTTTACTCTTATATTAATTTGCATGCGTCTAAAATCCTTAGTGGTAAAGCCTTTAAATTCCTCCTTAAATACTATCCATAATATATAATCTATAAAGTTCTCCTGTGTATATACGTAGACCTTCGTTTCTACATATTCTCCTAGTTTATCTTTTGTGGCATTTGCTATATTAATCCCGTCCCTATGCCCTAAGATCTTCTCTGCCCATTTAGGATCCATTTTTAGAAAGGGGGTCTATAGGTTTAAGTTTAAGGTTTAAGGTGTTCTCTATAGTCTTGGGGCCTATAGAGTGTCCTTAGTCTAAGAGTTTGAGGGTTAAGGCTTGAACAGAGGTTAAGGTTGAGATCGAGGTTGAGGTTGAGGTTGAGGTTAAGGTTGAGGTTGAGGTTGAGGTTAAGGTCGAGGTCGAGGTCGAGGTCGAGGTCGAGGTTAAGGTCGAGGTTGAGGTCGAGGTTGAGGTCGAGGTTAAGGTCGAGGTCAAGGCTTAAGGGTTGTATATACGTTTCTACAGCCGTAGGGCCTGTAGAATGGTTCTTAGCAAGGCTGCTATTCTCTTAGCGATCTGTTATATTAGCTGTAAAGCCAGTATAAATTCTTTTAAGCGTAAGTAGAAGTCGTAGTCTTCTCCTTTAATGAAATAGATAAGAACTAGGCGATCGTGAACTGTTTCCAGTACTACTTCTTAAGCGCTAGCTATTGCGTATTTCCTAATCTATATGTCTACTAATCAGTGTTGGTATACATGCTTTAATTAACGTGCACGAATATCACTGTATTGCGATATGTATGCGGTGTTAATTGATAGATGATTGATTCTCTGAAGTAAGGGGTTGCTCCAAGGTTAGTATAACAGAACCTTATAGCAGGAACTATGGTGGGTCCTATTATTAGGCTAGGTATGTAGGTAAGAACAAATTAATAACGTAATAATAACTAGTGGAGTAGTTGCCTAACAGATTAACTCTAATTGTATTCTGAGATTTACTACAAGGAGAGAACTATCTATAGTAGGGACTGAGGTCCTTTAAATACATAACTATACTCCTAAGAAATCCTCTCTTGTATATAAGGTACGTGTTATATGTGTTATACGTAGGCGTATACTGCGTACACTTTGTACACTATATATAATATTATGTGACTTGCTTACCATTCCTTGTTATATAGTTCCACTAGATCTATTCTGGACCGTGCCTATATTAACTAACTAGCTTCCTGTAACTCTTCCCTAAGTAGTTATAATATTGTACTTAAAGCGTCTGTAATACTATCTCCCTCCTCTTTATCTTCGTCTTTAAAGATTCCCAATATCTTTAAGTTGTCTACTAGAGGTATAATGTCTGTTTAATTAGTCTGGTTAATATCCTTACTTATTATACCTAAAGCTTCTTCTTCTTTATAAGCATAACGTCGTGCTCGCACTGTGGCTGCCATACTATTGCTTAGTGAGATAATATCGTCTCCGTATTCTTATTGTGCGAAAGTGGGGTTGGTGTATATTGCGATAGCGAGTCCCTTGTCTTAATAACCCTTATCTTGCTTAGAGTGCACTAAAGCAAACATTTAATTGTCCTGCGATATTCGCTCTATCTTTAATGCTAAGTATACGCGTCCTATAACTTTTAACAGTCTTTAAGTTCCCTAAGTAACTTGTTGTAGGGTCTTATATTTAATCTACCACTGCGAAGCTTAAGTTTGAGTTGGCTGCTATATATGCCAAACTCTACTGTTCTGCTAAAGAGACCGCTTGGGCCCTTAAGGCTTAACGTTGCTCCTTTAAGTCTTAGTAGGTTGCGTTCGCTCGGTTAACCCGTCTTAAGAAGGTTTATAAGAAGGTTTATTTTAAGGAGTAGAAACTGGTTTAATAGGGTCTTAACAAGCTAGGTAATAAAAGGACTAGCTCTCCTCCTGTAAGGGAAACAACTCTAAGTAGCTTAGTAGTTGCTCCTCTTAGGTCCCCCTTAGGTGACTTATTCTTTGGCGATTCTTTTTTAACGCTTCCTAACCTGCTTTTTTTTAATACTCCTTTACCTTTCCTATAGCGTCCTTTAGGTTGCTTAGTGGCTTCTAGGTAGTCTTATTATAGCCTATCTACTTTACTTTATACTACGTTTTGTTCTCTACGTCCTTATAACTAATAATCTTTAAAACTTGCTATTTGTCTTCTTCTTGCCCTCTATATATATCTGCCTTACAAACTGGTGGCTTAATATCTCCGTGTGCTAGTTCTAGTATTGCGATATGTTATATAGGGTAGATCTTTATTTTGGCTAGTAGGTTTAACTGTCGGAATATTAGTTATGTGACGTGGTCACGAGACCGCGAAGCGAGGCTAGCTAACCTGACCTTGGAGCAACCCCTTACTTCTAGACAACAATAACTACCAACTTCAACACCGCATACGTATCGCAATACAGTGATATTTGTGCACGTTGATAAAGCGAGTATACCGACATTAACTTATATATAACTAATAAAATTCTTTATACAATTTTAAAAGGTCCTAGTCTAATATAGTCTAACTTCTTACTTAGTCGTCGACTCTTGAAATTTTTGTGTAGTAGCTATACTTTATCTCCCTCCTTAAGATCTGGTCCCTCAGATCTTTTAGTGTTGTAGTACCTTTTTATTTGTTCTTGTACTAGTTTAGCTGTTTCTGTAAGGTCTATATAAAGATTTATTAATATCTCCGTTCTTTATTTAGCTATGCTACTTGTCTTTTTTGCTTAATATGGTGATAATAATGTTCTTAGTTCGTATCTATAATTCGCCTTAAATAGTAATATCCCCATTTCTTCTTATAGTGTTGTATTGTATGTAAACTATATAACTAGTAATAATGATACCTAATTGTTCTATATATAATTAATATAGTGCCTTAGATACTGTTCTAGTGTCTAGTTTAGTTTTTCCGTTTATTTATCTATCTGCGGATAATATGCTATAGAGGTTGCTACGTAAACTCCCTATTCTACTAAAAATACTTTCTAAAATACTGCTATAAATCTTGGATCTCTATCCGATATAATTTTGTTTGGTGCTTTATATCTTATAAACACTTCCTTTATATAGATTCTAGCGATATCTTCTGCTAATATCTCTTTAGTGCATGCTATAAAGTATCCCTACTTTATTAGCTTATCTACTATTACTAAAATCGCGTTATGATCTTGTCCTATAATAGGATCTCTTAACTTTAGTAACTTAATAATAAAGTTCTATAATATAACTTCCTATGGTCTTCCTGGTATCTTAATAGGTTATAGCCCTCTATACGGCTTATACCTTGTTGGTTTGTTTCTTTGGCAATCTGGATATTTCTTTATAACTTATCTTGCTAGCCCCTAGGTTCCTTAAATGATATACTCTTCTTAAAGCCTTAACACTAAGCCTATAGCTCTATTAGGGGTCGCAGCTCGGCAAGGTCACGGAAAAGCTCAGCGAGGTCACAAAGTTCAACGGGGTCAGAACTTTAAGTTTAACTTTATAACCTTGCTCAACTTCTGACCCTGCTCAACTTTTAGCCCCGCTCACCCCACTAAGTTTATGCATATGCAGCGCATATACCCAAAAATTTTAATATATAGAATTTAAAGTATTTAATAAATAACGAATATAATATAACACTTAATATGCATATATAGGGCATATGCATCCCACTAGCTGTAGTATAAAATACGCGAGCTAAGTCATTAAAACATGGCCTATATATACGCGTCGTATATCTACAACAGCGGTCGCACTATAACTTCTCTACAATACCACCACAGTATACACCATGGGTATGTCCTGTATAACCTATACATAAGCGTTGCATATGCTGACATAGTGCTAGTCAATTTTAACCACCAAACTTTACTCTCGCATATGCCCTGCTTACGCTTACTATAAGCACCCTCTTAATCGTAGATTTTGACAATCCGTAGGTAGCCAGCGCGAACAACCCCAGCACCTTTGGCTACCACTATAGTAAGCATATGCTTTATATATACCCACAAGAAGCATATACTAATAGAAGTATATAGGCCCAATCCTTAACCCTAACCCCGACTAGGTGACACCAGGTTAGTTATAGAGAACGCACATATAAGGCATATGCTTACAATAGACAAAGCACGCGCCGTAGCAGTAGTAGTAGGTGGAAGGCGTAAGTAAACCAAGCGCTATATATCTATAGCATATGCTAACCTAAAGCAGCCCTAGCTGTAACGGTATAAGACAACGCAAGTAGGTGCCAGAAGAGCTCAACGTAAAGAGTATATATATACTAAGCGTAAACTAGACCCACCCAATCCCGCGTCCGTATTGTCTGCTATTAACTCCATAGTGTAGGTCGCATATCCATACCTTCTATATAGCATATGCTGACAACAAACATAGCTGCGACATTGCAGTGAATGGCACGCAGATATATGGCTAGGTCTTTACCGCCTAGCTAAGTATATATTCCGTATATGTATAGCATCTGCTCCATCTACTAATATAGTTGCAGTACCGCCGCTATATCCGCAACGAGCACAGCGGTGCCTATACGTATTACTGTATAATAGCAGCTAAGGTATACGCTTACTATATATAGTAACCAACCCTCCTACCACTAATACATTGGCCGCGGAGCTGATTGTGGGAGAGAAGTATATGCCTAGTATATGCTACGTATATGCAACGCTAATGCAATATAGCGCCCTAAAGTGTTTCGTTCTCTTTAGTAACTAGCGGGATGCTAGGTACCTGTATAAGCCTAGGTAGGTTATACACATACAATATATATGCAGTACTAACACTAAATATAGCCGTGGCCCTTTGGGGTTGAGGATTGCGGAGTATATAGACGCCTATACTGCAATTGCGTATACTTACTTTATACCTAGCATATACCTAGCCTAAACTAATTGGATATAGTGCCTAAGACCAGGGGTTTGCCGCCTAATTTAGCAGGTAATTCTATCGCAAGGTAAAAGCACTAGTATTACTTCTGCATATACGCACCATACCCTAATATGTCTATCTATCTATATATCTATATACTTATTCCCCCTAAGTTTAATTTCAGACCCTATAGTACTTGTAGGCCTAAGGGTAGCATATACAAGGGATAATTACGGCTACCACTAGGACTACTGCCCGATTTAGAAATAAACGCTTATCTTTATATTTAGGACACTGGCAAAGTCCGACTTTACATAGGCCCTATATATGCATTACCAACACCACTACTTAGTTATATTACTAGCTTATACGCGTATATACTACGTATATGCAAACCCCTAATGTCTTCTACTAACCATAGATCAACATATGCTTATGCTAGGCATATACTAACGTGAGAGAAACAGCGCGTCAGCCCATCCACTCCATTTACTGGCTTAAAGCGCAAGGTCAGTATTTTACCTGCATATATTCGGCATATGCTAACTATATGCGTAGCGTGGCCTGACCCCCCTAGGCGACCGCGAGGAGTCTCCCTTACCATCCACCCGCTATTAAAAGGGCAAGTTTTCCTTGCATATACCCTACATATGCACTACTAATATTTAGCAGCAGGGGCCAGAAAACCAACCAGCCATTATTATAGTGGTAGTGAGAGCTCTAGTAAGTTTAGTTCCGTCTATTGCGTATATTATGCTTATACTTTGCATAAGCTATAAATAGGACCTACTAGTCGTTTTGCCTCTCCCGCACTATAAGGGAAGCTAGTCTTATACTTTAAGTCCTAGTATACGCTAGGCCTGCACACTACATGCGCAGTATGTAGTATATATAGTTAGAGTTTTAATAGAGTTTGTTTAGCGGATAGGCTAGGTATATACCTAACATAGGGCGCGGGCTAATAGGCCTACATTAATCAATTCTTTATTTATGGTAATAGAACTCTATATAACATTTGCTATACATATACCTTATATATACACCTATATGCTAACACTATGCTCCTGTGCCCACTTCTCAAGCTTTGCTAGTTCCTTTGCTTTATCATATACATCTTTAGCCTATTTTAATTTGTTAATTCGTTACTCCATATTTTCTATATATAGCGTATATGCCTCCTTTTCTAGCTTCTCTATAGATAGGTAAGACCTATGCCTCTTACCTATAGTCTGGGGTGTTTAACTTTGAGATAGTGGTAGTAGCATCTACACTGTATATATGGTAGATACGCGCAACATATCTAATACTAATATAATATCATTATCTACTATACTTATCTGCGATATATTCTGTCTACTAAATATAGTGGGTTTAGAGGTATTAAATGGGTTTTAAGGATTCCAGGGAAGATTTAGCCTAGGATTTCCAGCTTACCGCTTAGCTGCTTTTTACTGTTTCTGCGCTACCTAAGCTTAGTATATACTTTATATTTGCAGTGTATATATATACATTGTTTCCATAGCTGGACTACTATCCACTTTAAGTTATAATAATTTTTCTATATATTATCTATTCCCGCCTCTTTATATAGCTCTTATATATTAAACATTTCTTATATATAGAGTTTAAGCCTTTACTAAAATATTAGAATATGCGGTGCATATATAAAGCGTATATATTTACCATAGCACTACGGCAAGCATGCATAATTTTCAACTGGTAAAGTTATTATCTTAAAAGTAACTACTTTTACCAATTCTAGTATGCTTCTGTGCATATACCCACCACTTATAAGGGATCTTTAACTTTTTCTTTATAAGCCTAGCTAGTATCCATGTTTTCTTCTTATTATTTATCTAAGACGTAAGCTCCGGATATAGTGTGCATATGCTTTATATACGTGTGATCAGTTTCTGCTCTGTCTCCACTTCCTATATCTGCTCTATAATATATCTTGCTTTATAAGTTGGAAAGCGCTTCACAAAGTTCCGTTTAATATATACTAGGCAGAATATAAGTATATACTAAAAGTGTTCATCCCATTTACGGGATAGGTTAAGTGTATATAGGTAGTCCCCAAAGCCTATATATTATAAGCATATGCTAGGCGTATACAAAGCGTATATGGAATGTATATTTACCGCCAGCTTATTTCTTGCACATATTAACAGTAGCTATATAAAGTCCGGTTCCGTAAATATATGCAAATTATATAGGTAATCAAGCAGCATTACCTAAAACCTTAAACACTAGCTTAAACGTCTTTGTATACGCAGCACGTGTTTCTAGGTTAAGAAAGGCGTATACCCACACCTTAATTCCTATTATTAATATTAGCGTATACATGGCATATGCGTAGCATAGGATATACATATATTTGGAATTCTCATCCTATCCTACAATTAAGAATAGATTCGTTTTGCCTTAAACCATCTTAAATAATAGGTCCATTTTAATATATGTTACGTGTTAGAATGCCTTAGCTTGCGCATACGTACAGTATATAATAAGGAAATGCTTGTTGTTAAAGTTATAAATTACCCAAATCTATTACTCAGTGTTCTCTTTATATTAATTAATAGAGAACTTATATAGTATACCTACTCTACTTAGGCTCTATATATACTTAGCGTATATCTAACCTATACCCACCTATATATGCCGTTCCCTCCGGGAATTATAGCATCCTTTCCTTTCTAATTAGAGCGGTAATTTAATCCTTAATATTAAGACTACTATATACTACACGTAGTGTCTGCGCCCTATACTTCCGACATAAAATATAGTACTGCGGTAATAGGATAAATCGACCTATATAATAGTAAGTAGTTTTATTTATATATACTATAGATATACGGGGCATATATATAGTAAGGCTTAGAACTTCCACCTACCTTATTACTTTAACTACATTATTAGCAAGGTCAATTGGTAGCTTTATTAGGTACAGTAGATAATATATATAAAAATTCCGAGTAATAAGGCAAATATAAGGATATTATGCCATATTAACAGGAATATAACAATCTAACTATACACCATATACGCGGCCTACTACCTTACCTTGGCCTTATGGGTGATTGAACCCTATATATACTCAGCATATATATAGCGTATACATAATATATACATTATATACCACAATATTTTTGCTTTAATATTGCGTGTTTAATATAGGTATATTCTTGTTTAATTTCCTAAACTCTATATTTAATAAGTAGACAAAGGTATCAAATATCTACCTAGGTAGTCGTTGGTGATAAAGACTAGGCAGTATGCTATAGTTCAGTATTACTACTGCTAGAATAACTAATAAACTCTACCTGCATATAATAAGCATATATTACGCATACGCTAGCCATATATATACTCTATGCTAAAAAAACATTATTAGTCTGCTTTCACTATATACATATTCTTATGTACTAGGGTGGATACACTGCCGCCATAATTATAGAATGCTATAGTAGTAGCTGTATATTATAAGCATATGCCTAATATATATAGACAATGCTTACTTCTCTATGCTTTACTTAAGCTTTTTACCAATCTCTACTGCCTAGTATAGACAACTACTACGCTTTTAAAGGTCATTAATTAATTCAAGCTTAACCCAATTATATGCTAAGCACATACAGAGCATATCCTTATAGGCATACTCACAGTATCTAATACCGCTGCATTTAAACGCTTAATAAAATGCTTTTCTACTCTCCCAATTATCGGTTTCTCTAAGGAGTCGTAGTTATATAATCTTAGGGTTACTAGTTTAATAGAATGAGAATTAAATCTACTAGAGGTATAAATATAGCATATACCTAGCATATGCGTTGCTTACCTTTAACATATACTGCTTAATAATATCGCGTACTATTTCTTTATCTACTTCTATAGACAGTAAAGGTATTACTTTATAAATAAAGTATGCAATTCCTTCTTTTCTAGTCGCTAGATATTCTAGCACTATAATATAGTCTATTGCCTTTTAGACAATAACTTAATGCTTACCATTGGAGCTAACAAGTACTCTATAATCTTAGAGTATACTCTGGCTATTCTAAGCATATGCATAGCCTATGCATAAAGTCATACATAGTCTTACCTTAGAGAGACCCATATAAAATAGAAGCCGCTATTATATACTATCTTAACCCTTACCCTCCTCAGCTTCCTTATCTTTAATACTCTCTCTGTTAATTATACCATCTTAAGAACTATCGTCTTCATATTTAATATTAGGTACGCTCTGGAATACCTACATATACTTAGCATATATATAGCATATAGTTGTGCAAACTTACTAGTAGGCCGTTTAGCCACCCTACTATACTCTTATTTGCTTTAGTATAGTTTTCAATTATCATCAATATAGCAAGGCACATATAAATGCGCGTCTATATATGTATGTGTATGTGTATATATATATGCATATATATATGTATATCTATATACCTGCGTGCGTATGCGTAGCATATGCCCCAGGTATTTTGGTTTGTACAGTCGCTTAAGTTAAATATAGCTACCAATGCGCGTTTTATATAGGTAAAAGTGTGACCCCATCAACCTTTTGCCGGTGGTTCCATCAGTAACCCCGTTTAACTTTCGCCGACCCCATTGGTGACCTTATTCAACTTTTCCGTAACCTTAGTCAGCTGCACCCCAGCTCTATTATATCCTTATATTATTCCCTTATGGAATTCCTTAATAAATTCTTCTGTAATAGACTTAGGCATATATATTGCTTCTCTGTTTTTGTATTGCTCTAAGTCTGGATCCTCTACCTATGCTTTTTGGATCTTCTATGTCTAATTACTTTTTAGTGACTTATAGATCTGACTTTCTTTAGTTGCTATAATCTTTGGATAATTGTACCTAATTAATCCGTCTTGATCCTTTTGTAATAAAGCTCCTAATAGCTTTTTATTACTTTGTAGTTTAGCCTTTCTACTTAGAGCGTCTGCTTGTGCATTATCTGTACCCTTGGTATACTGAATTTTGAAATGGTATTCTGTAAGCATTTCTGCCCATCTAACCTGTCTTTGGTTGAGTTCCTTTATTGTTAGGAATCCTGTAAGGTTCTTATAGTCCGTCTTAACCATAAATGGTTTCTCTATGCCTTATAAGAATGCTTTCTATTTTTTAAGTGCTATAACTATACCTAATAACTCCTTGTTGTAGATATTATAGTTTAACTCTGGTAGTGTTATCTTCCGACTATAGTATGTGTCACGGGACTCACTCGTTCTCACGTCTCTGCGCGTCTTTGACGTTCTTGACCCGTGCTCACGTTCGTTACGAGACACCTACGCACGTTCCCCTACAGCCCCTATTTATACCCGTACCTGGTATACGAAGACTCTTCTTCTTCATCCAATGTCTTTGTATCAACCACGCATAGTTACGTGTACGTAGCCTTCTCAATTACTACCTCGTTTAGTGCATTGTATCCCGGCTCGTGCCTACTCCGTGACAGTATGCTACTGGATATTATGCGTTCTGATGCTTCTGTAGTAAGTATACTCCTAGTGTAAAGTCTAATACGTCTGTCTTAATAACCATTTCTAACTTTGGTTAATAGATCTTAAGGATTGGTTCTTAGGTGAACAACTCTTTAAGTTCCTAGAACAGCTCCTTTTGTTTACTACCTTAAACCCACGGTTCCTCTTTCTTTGTTAGTTTTATGAATGGCTTAATGCTTTTTGACTACTATGCTATAAACCTCCTATAGTAGTTATAAAACCCTAGAAATGACTTTAACTGCGTAACATTCTCTGATTCGTGCTAACTTACTATGGCTTTAACTTTCTTTAGGTCCATGCTAATCTTTTCTAGTTTAATGATAAATTCTACAAAATTGGTTTTTCTTGTAAAGAACTCGCATTTCTTAATTGCTACTGGCATCTATTCTTCCTGTAGTCTCTTTAAGACCCATTTAACGTGTTCTCTATGTTCTTTCTTATTCTCTAAGTAGATAATAATGTCATCAAGGTATGCTATAATAAACTTATCTAGGTATTCTTCTAATACACTATTAATTTGCTTCTAGAACGTTGCTAGTGCGTTTATAAGCCCGAATTACATAACTAATGGTTTATATAGTCCTTCCTTTGACCTAAAGGCTGCCTTCTATTCGTCGCCTTCCTTGATCCTAATTTAATGGTACGCCCATCTTAGATCTATCTTCGTAAAGATCTTTACGTTACCTATTTTATCTTAGATTTCGCTAATTAAGGGTAAAGAATACCTATCCTTCCTAGTGATGCTGTTTAACTGTCTGTAGTCTATATATATCCTAAGTTTTCCGTTTTTCTTTAGGATGAACAGTACTGGATATCCTGCCGATAACTATAATGGTCTGATATATCCCTTGCGTAAGTTCTTCTAGATAAACTCCTTAAGCGCTACTAACTCTGTTTCAGTAAGCTTATAGATTAAAAAGAACTTTGGACTTATTCCCTCTTTTAATTCTATTTTATAGTCCTATGCTGTATACTCTAATAGCTTTTTACTTTCTAGTGACTATAACTTTTTACCATACTTGTGGTATTTCTTTGGTATATAACTTAAGCCTTACTTAGTCTCTTTATATATTGCTCTAACTTAGTATTATACTAACTTGGTTTGCTGTCGCACTTTGCGCTGTTAAGTATTCTTAATATTAACCTAACCTATAACCTAATCGATCTTTAGATTGTACTCCTATAACTAAGGTATTCCTAATATCGCCTTGTCCTATCCTAATAGTAGGATATTAAAAGATATTCTAACTAGTCTTTCTTTGATAGTTAACTAAATAGGTCCTGTTTTAAGATTAATAATGCTTCCTTTATAGGCTATCTAATCTCCTAAAATTATTATAAATAGATACAGGTATTCCTTCTGTCTATATAGTAACCCTATCCTTTCCACTGCCTTTGGTAATATATGGTTTCTAGTTGCTTTACTGTTTACTAACGCTTTAAACTGCTGATCTTGCTATTTAACTTGTAAATTTAGGTGTTATTCTTAAATTCCTTTAAGGGTTTAAGGCTCTAATACTGGTTCCCTCTAGTCCTATACGCCTCCCTTTTTCCTAACTATTGGCTACTAGATCCTACCTATACTTAGTCTAACTTTAGCTAATACTTAGTTCGTTTCTTTTCCTCTATATACTATAGATAAGTGTTCTCTAGGCACTCCTACTACTATTATCTATCTAGGTATTCTTCCGTAAGGAATCTTCCTAGTTAAAGTGTTAAGTCCCCTTAACCTTATACTTCTACTAGGTGCCATCTATATATATACTTAGCGTTTCTAAACCGCTTTTCCTCTGGTGCCTAATATACCCTTACTAGGTACTTCTGGTTCTTGTCTTTTGGTGCTCTATATATATTATATATGTTATCTACACAAGCTATCCACAATAGTATATAATATGCTGTATATTTTAGGTTAACTCTTAGTTTGTTTTTATTCTTAAGTTTAAACCTATACCTAGTTAACCTAACCACTAGTATCTCTGCTATGGGTACTAAGATTTGTTACTTACTTCTCTAGTCCTTAGATCCTTCTTCTAGGTTCCTTAATATTATAATTAATGCCCCTTTAATATAACTTATGCGTTTTTCTGTAATAGGTTGGTCTTAGATAACTTTTTTGTTTAGCTATATATAAAAGTCTTCCTGTTTATTATTGTGTTGTTGCCTATACCACTTTCTGTACAACTGGTTTAGTGTGTATGGTTTATCTATTAGAAAGTACCTTATTATTACTACATTATAATATCCTTTGGTATGTCTTTCTTTAAACCTAGTTAGAATATCTAGATCCTCTTCTTGTTCTAATTTATTTAACCATTTTGCCCTAGGTGTCCCTGTACTTGGCCTATTAGTAACTCTTTATATGGGTGCTCTGTCCCTTATATAACCTAATATAGCTGACCTCTTGTCTAGCTTTTGCTCTTGCTATGCGATGGTTCTTGTTCTAAACTTATCTATAGTTTCTTATTTTCTGCGTCTTGTAGCTAGATCTTTATAGTCGTCTTACTTTTTAATCCTAGTATTAACTATTTAATCTTTAGGCTAAACACTACGTTTACCTAGGATTATTAACGTTCTTATTTGTTCCCTAAACTTGTAGTTCTTAAACTTGCGTCCTATACTTATTTATTTATTACTAAACTAAGTTACTACTCTTTCCTATTGGTTTTCGTCCGTTATGGGTCCTTAGGTGTGTCTTATCTTATTTTAAAAATCTTAAGCTTCTTATATCTCTTCTTAAGAATCTTAAGCCTGTGGCCTTTTACCTTTATTAAGTAATGAGCTAGCACTAATAGTTGTTTACTTACTTAGTTTCTTCTAAACGTTACTCCTATTATCTTATAAAGCGATAGAAATTATATCTAATAGTGTTATAATATCCGTTACTAAACCCTATTTTGTAATGGTTTTAGTTTCTACTTCTGTTTTAACTTCTCTAAGGTCTGTATGCTCCTAGTAAGCTGCCTTTATTGCCTTATTATTAGTAAATGCTTCGCCTGTATTAAATTTATCGTCTTTAATGTCCGATCTATAAGCTGGTTTATTAGTTCTTCTAAACTTAGATAATAATGGCTCCTATAGCTAATAGCTTACGCTGTACTTAGCGTCCTTATAAATTCGGCATGCGTTATTGTAACAATACGTAAAACTGTTAACTGAACATTTTTTTGTTCCTTGTAGTGCACTATTATCCCTCTATATATACGTGCCGTCTACTAGCCTAGTTCCCTTTACCATATAGTTACTCTAACCACCTTTATAGTCTCTGGCGAAATGACCTTGTTTTCCGCAATTTATATAAGCCCTGTTTTTAAACTATTTTTCTTGCTGTAGAGTCCGCCTAAACATCTTCTGCTACTAAAATCCCTGGTTTGGCCTCTACTCCTAGGTCCTTTAATTACTAGATTTTTAACCTCTAGGTTTCTATGGTTTCCTTTCCTACCTTTAGGTTTCTTTAGTACCGCTTAGGTCTATTAGCTCTACGCCATTCTATAGTTTTTAACTCTGTGTCTGTTGTTGCGTACTCTGCGCCTTATATAACTATGGAACTCTGTCTTGCCCTCTTTTAACTTGTTCCCTTTAATAGATCCTATTATTAATCTTTATTAACTAGTCTATTAACTCTCTTAGAGTATCTACATCTTCTATTAGGATAATTGCGTTCTAGACTTTAGCCTTAAGTCCTTATTTATACTGTGCTATAAGCGCCCTATTATTCCACTTGACCTATATAGCTAGTGTTTAAAACTGCGTTGTATACTTAATTGCTAAAGTGTGTTGTACTAAGTTCTAAAGCTTTTGTTCTGCTATGGTTATAGCCTCTAGGTCTCTAAATATCTATATTAGTTATTCCGTAAACCTATTCTAACTAGTAAATATATACCATACGTCCTAGTTAGTAGTTGTTATGCTATTAGCCTATATCTCCGTGAGATATAGTTTAAACCACTTAAGTGCCCTCCCTGTTAGGAACAATCCTGCATAGGCTACTTAATCCAATAATATTGCTAACTTTGCTCCTTCCTGTATTACCTTAAAGTGCATCTGTGTAAGAAACCCCTTAAGCTTTGACTTCTCTCCTAAGAACCGTTTAATTGAAGGTAGTTTAATTTTCGCTACTCTTATTCTATTAATGCGTTTTTTAAGTATCCTATTATTGTCTTATAAGTGATTAACTATTTCCTATAACTAACCTTACGTAACTACTTAAGAATCTGTATCTGCTATACTGGTATCTCCTGGTCCTAAGGTTGTGGCTATTGTTGACGCCGTTGTAACTAGTGCTTTGGGTGGCATATTATTTAATCTTGTTTAATACTATAACCTTGATAGTAAATGTGTAACGGAACCTTGTAGTAGGAACTACGGTGGGTCCTATTATTAGGTTGGGTATGTAGGTAAGAACAAATTAACAATATAATAATAACTAGTGGAGTAGTTGCCTAACAGATTAACTCCAATTGTATTCTAAGATTTACTACAAGGAGAGAACTATCTATAGTGGGGACTGAGGTCCTTTAAATACATAACCGTACTCCTAAGAAATCCTCTTTTATACGTGAGGTACGTGTTATATATATTATACGCGGGCGTACACTGCGTATACTTTGTATACTGCGTATAATATTATATAACTCGCTTACCATTCCTCGTTATATGGTTCCACTGGATCCATCCTGGACCGTGCCTGTATTAACTAACTAGCTTCCTGCGACTCTTCCCTAAGTAGTTGTAACATCGTACTTAAAGCGTCCGTAACAGTTAGACCAATTAGCCTCGCTTCGTGGTCTCGTGACCACGTCACATAACTAATATTCCGACAATTACTAAAATCTAATATAGGATATATATAAGCCTATAGCTATAGGGCCTATCCTCTTAAATATAATATTCTACGCCTAAATAAGCTCGTGCTAAGGGCCTATATAGGATATCTAATAGGGTATAATTTAATAAAAAATATTTTAAATTTACATTCTAAGTTAGAAGAAAGTTATTAGAATAAGAAATATAAAGTTTAATAAGTAGTTACTTTATAATAACTTATAGCCAGATCTGGCAAATCTACTTTAAGTAAGAACTAACCAAATATTAGAATTTATTAATATTTATTAAATAGAGAATCTCTAAGATGAATTAGAATTATTATTTAATAAAAGTAATAAGACCCTAGATAATACCAAAGGAAAATAATAGATAGATTTTAATAGAAATTAAAAGGAGCCTAATACTAAGAGTAATAAGTAATAAGATTTAAGCTCTAAAGATAACTTAGCTTTAGGGTTTTCTACCCTAGATAAGACACTAGAACCTAACTTGCTAGAGCCTTTACCGCCGTTCTTAAAACCCTTAGTAAAGAAACTATATTATATTATAGTTTTAACTAATAAAGCTAAGCTAAAGAAGAAGATTAATGGCAATATAGGGGAGTAAAATATAGTTAAAGGAAAAAGACTTAAAGGATAATTAAAGGTTTATATAAGTTTTCTTACTAATATTACTAATAACTAAAGCCTTCTAGCTTAAAGATTAGCCTTTAATATAAGGTTTATATTTTATAAAAAGCTGCACCGTAATTAGCTCCTACTACTACTTAGGAATTAAAAGAAGCTCTAAAGATATTAATATAAGAAAGATTTTATAGCTACTATTAAAAAGGAATACGCGGACTCTTAAAATTAAGGAATGTTTTAAGTTGTTAATAAGATAATCTATATTAAAACTATGCCTATTATCTGGGTATTTACCTATAAAATTAATAATAACGAATATCTAATAAGGTTTAAGGCTCGTCTTTACGGAAAAGGTAATTTATAAGAGTTAGTTTACAAGAATATATATACTATAACTCTAGTAGCAAAATTGTTTAGAGCCTTAATGGCTATTATTGTAATATTTAACCTAGATTGCTAATAGGGTGACGCCGTTAACGCGTTTATAAATAGCGAGATTAATAAGGTTGTATATATTAAGTATTTACTACTTTAATAAGCGCTCTATAGATTACAACAATTACCTCTACTATAGTATAGTAACCTAACTATAATAATAAAAAAGAAAGGCCTAAAGCTAGTAGCGGAGGAGTCTTACCTATATTATAATAATTAGCTAATCATCTTCTTTTATGTTAACAATATTATAGCTACCTATAGGAAGAAAGACCTACTTAAGCTTAAAATATTTAAGGAGCACCTTATAAAAAGGTATAAAATTAATAATTATTTATTGCTTAACGTCTGATTCAGATCCCTATTGGGCCTATATGGACTACTCCTTATTTACATATGGGGAGAAAACTCTATTTAAGAAAATGAGAAAACCCCGTAATCCATCTCCCCGCCTTTTGGGACTTACATGTGGGGCGCCTATAAGTCACCTATAGTGCTCTATTACCTTACTTTATAACCTCCCCGGGAACTACTGCTGCCGTAACAAGCCTATGGATGTGCTAGTATCGCAAACTTAACTCTACTACTGTAGAGTTATTAAGGGGCGCCTAATACTCGCCCCTTTGCCTTTTATTACTATTTCCTTTGCAACCCGGAACTGGTCTAGTACATTTTAGCTAATAAGCCACTGGGTAACCGCCTTGAGACCTTTTTATATTAAGAGTAGTGTATTATAGTTCTCTATGCTAGCTACTAAGAGCATTGCTTCTTGGTTAGTATGTAGGGGGCATAGCAGTATTACGTATTTTGGTGTCTGTTTTAGCCAGCTATATTCGCATTTTAGGCTACCTACTAGGACACCTACCTAGTAGAGCTAATCTTTTAGTCCTATTATTCCTATTCTTAAGAGTGTTACTATTATGTTTTTTACCTTTATTAGGCCTTCTTGGAGCCCTTAGGTGTTTACCCCCTATAGCATTAATTATGCTATGGCTTAGGTTCCTCTTGCCTAAAATAGCTTCTATACCTTTAACTCCTATATACAGTGCCAAGACATTAGTTTCCCGACACGCGAATTCTCACCAAAATCGTCACAACTTTGAACAATCGCACAACGTCGCAGTAATTAAATACAGCCAAATTAATATGCAGAATA
>Ga0307507_10001884_pt1 | contig 45728 bp, 27 predicted proteins | sample 7_EM_MG_FD_207223 | JGI IMG/M metagenome (GOLD analysis project Ga0307507, IMG submission 207223) | Populus trichocarpa ectomycorrhiza microbial communities from riparian zone in the Pacific Northwest, United States - 7_EM | ecosystem: Host-associated > Plants > Roots > Unclassified | place... | reverse complement strand
TTTTATATAGAATATTACGAATATTACGAGCCTTATATTCCTGAGTACGGGCGCCGAATTCAGGTGATCTGATTGGCTACTCCTTATCGATAACCCGAGGACCCGAATTGACGTGTTAAGGGATACACGAGTTTTCCCAATCGATAATAGGACCCCCAGGCTTAAGGTGCTTTTGGAGGCCTTGGAGGCTTCGGAGCTGAAGACGCATGACGTTTTTTGGGCGGCATAAGGACAATATTTTACTGATAATTCAGTGATCAAATAGACGGCGACAAAACTAAAGCTTTTTAGTCAAACTACACCAGATTTTATTGGCTTCCTGGCCAAGCGCCAGCACCCTTGCTGCTGAGCAACCGCATTTGCCAGAGGCTTCAACACCAAGCTCTATACGGTATAGAGCCTCTGGATTGGCTTATGAGGCGTGCATATACGAAAAGTCCAAGAAAACTTGCCACGAAGGGATGTCGCGTACCTTGGGGGCTCGTGCGGAACCCGAGATTATGCCAAGCTTAACCCGGACCTCCGATACCTTTGCGGTTTCTGATGGATGGTTTCCTATTGGCTTGGGACAGAAATGCCTCCTTTGCATAGGCCAACAACCCCCAGCCACTAAAGATCTTTACCCCGTACCACAAGGCATAGTTCCAAGCTAAGACATAAAGGCCTATCTTACTCCGTATTTCCTTGACGAACAATCCTGCTAGTATCGTCTGAAAATTGAGATGGCTTTTACGCATAGCACTGCTAACATTATCAATGGTTTTGCGGGCATTTGGGCTAGTAGGCCTCCTACTTCAGCATCATGCTGCTGGAGTCCTTGCTAGTAAGCAGAAGCAGAATCATCCCATCGTAAGGCTTCAGGCTGGTTCACGTGCTGACAATATTTAGAATGCAGTATCGACGGAACTACAACGATTAGTAGTCAAACACAGGCATCATCACTAGCAAGCTGCTCTACTTTCACGGGAAGCATTACAATTGCTACAAGTACGACCGATGACATAGCTTTGGATGGAGTTCAAACCTTGAATGGCGATATCGTTGCAACAAATGCTACGCAGATCAAATCACTATCGGCAGATTCACTGGAGACTATCAAAGGGGGGCTCAAATTGAACACCTTGCCGAGATTGTCGACTTTGAATTTTCCGAAATTGACACAAGCCGATGACATTTTATGGAATGAGCTCGGCGCGTTGTCCGTGCTTTCTTTCGACGCCGGTGTTAGCGCAGTCTCCACAATTAGCATCCAAAACACTGCTCTAAGCTCGTTACTTGGTATCACTCAATTCAAAACTGCAGACACAGTTTATGTTGCCAACAATCCATCCTTGCAGGACATTGAGCTTCTTCTCGAAAACTTCACGACCTCTATTATCGTTAAACAGAATAATCCGGGCCTGAGCCTCACTTTTCCCTCCCTTCTGTGGACGTTCAATCTGACTGCTAGCGACTGTAAATCTGTATACATGCCGAAATTGGCAGCAGTCAACGGATCTCTAGGACTCACCGACAACGCCTTCACTGATTTTGCGCTGCCAGAACTTGAGTCGATCGGAGGATCTTTGAGCTTCACTAACAATTCGGACCTAACGAATCTGTCCTTACCGGCACTTACGCAAGTAGGCGGAAGCCTTCAAGTATTCGACAACGCTGCACTTAACACCCTAGATTTCAATACGATCAGGGTAATTGTGGGAGCGCTCGAAATCTCAGGAAATTTCACCAAGTAGGTAATCCTGTCCTCTCCATCAGAGTCCCAACTGACCTAGCTGTCTCAAGCATTTCACTGAGCGGTATCGAAGACGTCCGCGGCGCTCTCCTCATTAACTCAACTAGTAACATTAATTCAACATGCCAAAAGCTGCAGAACGAGAAACACTCTGGAGTCATCAAAGGGAGGCTCTCATGCAATTACTCCATTGCAACGCCATCCTCCTCAACCTCCTCGACAACTCCTAGCGCTCCTGGCGCCTCCAACTCAACAACTTCAACATCCAGCATCGGTAACGGCACCAGCTTATCTACAGGCGTAAAGGCAGGAATTGGCATCGGGGCCGTAATTGGTGGTCTTGTCTTGATCGGACTGTGTGTCATGCTCCTCTTGCGAAGACATCGACGAACGACGACGAGCACACCAGACGAGAAAGATAACATAGGTGAAGTTGTCTCCGAGCTTCCTTCGGGGAAACTAGCCCAGGAGTTGAACACAGAGAGCGTAGCACAGGAGCTGTCGGGTCCTAACAAGGACCAAGCTCACGAATTGCATGCAGTCCACGGCACGAGTGAGCTCGCCCCGCAGGAACTTCCTGGGTCGCCTATGAGGCCTTCGGCATCACATTCGTCCTGAACACGAGTTTCGAGGCCTTAGAAGGAAGATCACGTCACGTTCTCTACCTGATAACACAATCTATGTTACTTCAAACATCAAACGGTCGCGGCGCCTACGGCTGACGTCTAACGAAAAATATAGTGTGCTTATTCACGGCGTAGCTTGTCCTTCGAACCTTCATCCTTTAGTTTAGAACACAGCAGAACAAATCTGTCCCATGAGCCAAGCCTCTGGTCCAATCTTCGCCGATTCCAATCTAGCGCTTAGAGGGGCTCTGGGGAAGTCGATATTTCACGGCGAGAGTTGAATGGTAATCCGAAGAGTGCGAAGGCGTCTGGGTGGGCGCTTTCTAATTAGCGTTTTTCACTGTCGATGGATTCAGCATTTCTAATCTAATTTGGAAGGGAAATTCCATCAGCTTTCATTTGAAAGGTTCGAACCACAGGGAAAAAAAGGCTGGGTGGAGGACTGAAGACTACAAGGCCCGAATGAATGATGCCACTATGGTACCCTTCGTACTATGTGGGATATGTGATGAAGTGGAGGAGCAGACGTTCCGACTGGTTAGTAGGAGGCTTAATCGACACGCGCTTTCAATCGGAGTCGGTGTACTTGTCCATGCGGGCTTGACAGCTTGCTTATTACCAAGTCTGAGTTTGCAATCGCATGAGCAGCAAGTGCCACCGAGGTCAAAATGTTCCACGCAGTTAACATGTACCACAGTACCACAGACTACGATTTAATTAGATTCTCTTTGTGCATGGTCGTACGTATCGGGCCGGTTCCCTGTAACAGGTCGCTGGAGACCTGGTGCTGTTCTGATCCATAGTGATCTATTTGGACCGGCGTGGCGTGGATCTGAGGTCCACTCCAATGCTCCAGCCCAAAATCCGATGCATCATACCTAGATAGGAATAATAGTTACCTGTATAGGCTAGCCCACCATTTCGGATCCAATTGGTAAGAGTGTTCGTGTTGGTCTAAATAGATCACTGGTTCTGGACAGGGCTCCCAACGATAACGTTATTCATAAGCTTATCGCGATAATATTAATAATAATAAGCGATATGAATAATGATATTTGCTTATGAATATTCATAACCTTATGAATATGTGATAGATATTTTAAAGCTTTAGTAGTAGTGTAGAAGAGTGGCTTATAGTAGAGTATTCACTAAGAACTATAAATACGCCGCGCGTTCTAATATATATCTATACGTAGACACGTAGAGCAGGTGGTAATTTAGAAGAACTCTAAATAATTTAATACTTTGCCAAGGCTGGTGATATAGATTACATAAGATACTAATTATCGCGATATTATCGCGATAATGAATATCTTGGGGCTCTTAATGATATGAATACGATAAGTGGTATGAATATACATTCATTCATTATTGGGAGCCCTGGTTCTGGATTCTGAGCAGGGTTGATCGTGTGATTAATATGAACACGATGATCATCGTAGTCGATTAATTGTTATACATAAGACGCGGCAGTTTCTGGACGATCCAGGATAGACCTGTATACAATCTACAAAATTACTACCGCTTGAGAGTCAATAGCCTTGCTGGATCGAAGAAGGCTAGTCATAGGAAGATTGAATAGAGAAAATCGAAAACAAAGAGCACGATATAGATGATACATAACACAATCAAATAAATCCAATCGAAACCTCCAATAATGGCCGTTAACGGACGGGGAATATCTGTGGGGAAAGCGGAGATGACATTGAACCAAAGGCTAGATGAAGAAAACCCGCAACGACCACATGCCATTTGAACTGTTAAAAATACCTCGAAATCTCGCCAATGACCTCAACTCTTCTTGGAATGATTTGAATAAAAGAAGCGGTTATTGTTAGTATCCGAATACCACGTTTACTGTCTTTAGTATTTAGCCTAGTAGTACGCGCCATCGTTTCTGCCATGAATCTAAATCAGTAGCTTGCTTCAGATTAGATGAAACAAGCAGCGGGGGATAACGTCAATTGAAGCTCGTCTCATTATTTAAGTGACAAATGCAGTCCATGTAACGCAGCAGAAGCCCACGTGAAAAGAAAACAGCAACGTCAAAGCTCTGCCGAGACCTAAAAAAAAGGAACAAAGAATGCACAACAACATAACCATCCGAGGCTAATTGAAAGTACAATTGTAGAGCCTTAGAATTGGTAAATGTATTAGTAACCTACCGATCCTGGCAACACCACTGCAAATCCCACAAGTAGCCAAAGATAACGACCAACCCCACCATCCTTTCAACGCCAATTAATAGGAAAGTGCCACGTATGGTCGTTGTGCTCTTAAGCATGCCTGAGTATAGTGCTTTGCAGTCCGGCAGGTCATGGAACAGTGTAAGATAATGAAAGGGCTACACAGTAACGCCTGGGAGGGGATAATTTCAAACCCGGCCCGCCAGCGATCTAGCTGGACTTTAGTCCCTAGGGTAACCGGACAAGTAAAAGACTACTGGAAGAAGGTGTCGGGCAGAGAGATCAAGGTCGCTAGCATGGTAAGACCACCAACAACGGCGCCGGCCATGGCTGTAGCAGCAAATTGAAATCTCATTTTCTTTCTGGGCGGTTCCAATGCAACTGGCTGAGCAACAGTTACTGCCTCTGAGCCCTCACTCGGCAAATCAATTGGCATTTCCTGCTGTAGTGTAGATGGAATTTCTACAGGGAGTGCCTCTTCATCCTCATGCTCCAGAGCATCTGCCTTCCTTTTATGACTGGTTTGTGGTGTGGTAGATTGCAGCGAATTATCCTCTACGATCTCTGGAATTGACATTCCGGTCTTTGGCTTTGGCGTTTCACCCAAAGATTGAGGCCCAGGTGTTGAGGCTTTCACGACAGGTTCCGATGACGGCGACTTGACGGGTTGATACTGAGAAACAAGATCACTTGACTTTCGATCTGCAGTCCACTTCTGGAACCCAACTGGTGTGCCAGATGAAGTTGGGACAGTGTCTGAGCGAGGGTACGCTGGGGCATTATGCGGGAGTGACGAGCTCAGATAAGGGTTGAACGGCTTCGCTGATCTAGATGAGTAATTGGGGTCATAGGTAGGTCTGTTGAACGACGTGGAGCTATCTGCCGCAGGCCTATCTCCAGGCTGTGGGTTGATAGTGTAGTCACTGTATGGTAACGGTGGATAGTTAAAACGTGCCGGAGACGTATTTGGTGCTTCATTCCATCCTAGGAAAGATCCATCCCTTGAAAAGGAATAGGGAAGACAGTTCAGATCATTATTGTCCCGGATACTGTCGCCATTCCACGGCAATGGTTTCGGAGCAGCAGGACGACATGTTCCTGGGAAAGGCTGTTCAAACATATCACCGAAGAACTCTATATGTCCTAAATCGACATGCTTCATATCCAGATTCTTAGGCGGACTCCATGAATTTGCGGGCGCCGAACGGTTTATCGGACTTCCATTACTTGCCTTGTTGGCAGGCTCTTTTGACAGGATGCAGGTATCGGTTGCCTGATCCTTCTCGCTCAACATGATATTGCGTAGCGACATCGAAACAGCCGAGGAACGATTAGCGTGGCCAATCTGAGGGAAGCTAGGAGGGACATTTAGAGCTGAGGATTCCGTTGTGTTTTTGGTGATATTATCCACAGGCGCTAGCGAGGAATTTGGAGCAGATAAGATGCTTGGCGGAGACTTTGCAGCAGTAGAAACGGAGCCTGCACAACCTGTCTTTTGGCGTACGTCATTCAACATCTCGATCATCTTGAGGCGACACGCAGCATCTGCTTCATCATCGGAGCTCTCAGAAGCACAGTCTTCAAGTTCATCAGACGCCAAACTGGCAATATCGAACTCGGCACCCAATTCAGAGGAATTATTAAGAGAATTCTCATCCACGCCGCCATTCTCTCGGTTCGTTTCGTCCAAATTTTCAAAAGGCGCCACGTGCGACGTTCTCTCTTTTTCGATTTCAGCCTCCATTTCTGATGCTTCTGAGTCATAATCCCATTTACCATCGACTGAGCCAGGCATGTCCCCATTGGAGAGATCGGAAGCCATAGAGCGATGCTCCTCATAATCAGATTCGTCCTCGAGATTGTCCATGTAAGACTGAAATCGGTATGACCTTGGACTGGCAGAGGCCATACGTTCTGAATCATGGTCACATCCCGCGTCTGACTCATCATCTTCATGATAGTCAGAAAGATTATCATTTACCTCAGCAACATTTTTGCTTTCTTTTGCTTTGTCTTCGGCGGTAGTCATAGGAGGCTTATCACCGCTGGGTCCCTCTGTGGAAATATCGCCAATTTCACTCTTATTCTTTGGCATTAAATCGCTTTGAGACTCCGGGGCAGGCTTCTCCTCATCTTCAATGTCGATGAAGATAATCTTAGTTTGCGTGGTAACTTCATTGTCGTCCGCAATGTTCACAGGATTAGATTGGCTTCCGAGACGGTTAATGTCTGGCACATTGGTAAAGCCGCAGGCCGTTATGGTAGAGAACCCTTCAGTGGGAGAGGAAGGGCCTTTCAGTCCTTCGCTCGAGGATGACGGCTTTTCGGGGAGCGATGAGAGAGACTCGTGGTCGGAGACCTCGGCAATGCTGCTGTCATCCTCGCTCTCTTCCTCCTCATCTGAAGTATCGGCTTCGGGGACGGAGTATGTTCTCGAAACGGTGGTTTCCTCTGTCACAGAGGAAGCGGTAGGTCTAGATTCGAAACGGAACTTCTGGGCGATGAAAGTCTCTGCGAATTGGAAGATATTAGCCTCAGCATTCCAAGCCAAACAGACTAACTTAGACAAATATGCGATGATGCTTAATGGTTGAGAGAACATGAACGGCTAAGCTCACCATTATCTCGATGGACATCAGTGCCAAATTGCAGTATGTCTCCATTCTTCAGCTGATGATCTTTACTCTTCTCGAGCCGGACCTTGTTAACTAAGGTGCCGTGCATGGATCCGCTATCCTTAATGTATACTGTCGGAATCTGGTGGAACAAATTAGTGGGATGAAGAGCATGTGAAGGTGTCGGATCACGCACTCCGCAGCTCGAGTTAGCCGATATGATGGCGTGGTCTCGAGAGACGACTGGGCTATCGATGAAAGCATTGCTTGGAGATGAACGCAAGTTCTTGTAAGCGTTCTTGGATGCACGTCCTATGGAGATTTTTGAGTTGGGTGTGAGGAGGATCTTGCGTTCCGGGAACTCGTCGAGGCTGTCGATGGATCGGAGAGTCACCTCAAGGGCTGATTCTCGAGTCAGAGAGGACATGTCGGCAGCTGAAGCGCTTTGAGACTCACAATCGGAGGGTGACATTGTAAATGAGGTAGGGGTGAAGTTGATGGGGTAGATGGGGTTAATGAGGTCGATGGTGTAGATGGCGTAGATGACGGCTCCCAGAGCGAAGCCTAGATGGTATACTAAGGCCACAACGTAGCTGCGTTGTCCACGGACGAATGTGAAACCAGGCCAAGGCTGACTGAGGGGTGCGGTGTAGCTTTGAATGACCTAGCCTGGGGGTGAAGACGGGCCGATCAGCCAGCTGGCAAGTCGAGAAGGCGAGCCGTGACCAAAGGTGAGCTGAGAGGCTTGAACAGAGCGGGTATGCTGGCGATGAACAAGGAAGAGGGAGGGAGAGAAATGCAGACAGGGAGGCTGAAAGTATAAGAGGGTAGCAGTGAAGGGAGGAGCAGCGCTGTTGCAGCAGAATGAGCAGGCAGAGTGGTAGGCGTTGAGGGCCAGGCAGGGCAGGTGGGGTTTGTCGCTGCCTGCAACAGGTAGCTTTGCGATAACCAATCCCTCCGTCGTATCGCCGCCCTAGCTCCGGCACGTGATTGCTTTGCGGGCACCTTCCAATGGTGCCCCACCGCCGACATTTTTCTGCCAGTGAAGGCTGTTGAAGCTCACCACCCGTATGACTCCCACTCGTTCTCCAACAGCCCCTGCAGCTCTGAGCCTACCCCGGGCCTTTCCATCGCATTGCCAAAAATTCTATACGATTTTCCGCGCCTCCCTACGACTCACCTCCACTCACCCTCTCCGCAGCGATCCCCAGCGTCCTTCCCTATGCTTCAACCCCGATAGCACCAATTCACCATGAACGGAGGCGACGTGAAAGAGCAGGTGGTCGATTGGGTGCCAAAGCGCATCAAGGAGCTCCAATTCGGCATCCTGTAAGCCGCCTACCCCTCTTCACTGCCGCTTTGTCTAACTTGAGCAAGGTCAAATCATGAAATCGTCAACCAGGCAGTCCTTGAAGTTTCCGACCGCAATGTCTACGAGCTGGGTGGAACAGGTCAGACTAGGAGCCTTACTCGAAATGGCCCTATGGACAAGCGCATGGGTACCTCCAACAAAGCCGTCACCTGCGATACCTGCGGCGACGACCTTAAGAGCTGCAACGGCCACTTTGGCCACGTTCGCCTTGCGCTCCCCGCCTTCCACGTCGGATACTTGAGGAATATAATCGATGTACTGCATAATATCTGCAAGGTATGAGCCAATATGGATACGTGGCCTGCAATGCGTCTAACTGCTTAGGGTTGCTCACGGATACTCCTTGAAGAGAACCAACACCGTTCCTTCCTACGAAGCTTGCGACGATCTGGTTTGGATAATTTGCAGAAAACACAGATTGGGAAGAAAGTTTCGGAGGAGTGCCGGAAGCGCAAAACCTGCCCCTACTGTGGAGCAGTCAATGGCGCCGTTCGGAAAGTCAACGGGCATCCTCTGAAGATTGTGCATCTGAAGTACGACTCCTTTAATCGTTCAACTGCGAAGAAGAAAGCCGCTCCGCCGTGCAAAGTGGAATTCGATAAATCCTTTGACACCGCAAAACAAGGGAACCCGGAGTTAGAAAAGCATATGAAGAAGGCCGTGGATGACATGAACCCGCTGAGAGTATGGAATTTGTTTCGGCGCATCTCTGCGACAGACTGCGAGCTTTTGGGAATGAACCCTGAAGATGGACGACCTGAGATGTTCATTTGGCAATATGTCCCAGTGCCACCCGTGAGCATTCGGCCATCAGTTGCCCAGGAATCAGGAAATACCGAGGACGACCTGACGAATAAGCTAGGAGATATTATCCAAGTCAGCTCGATCATTCGAGCAGGTCTTGAGAGGGGCCAGCCGGTGCAAACTATTATGGAGCAATGGGATTTCTTGCAATTACAAATCGCCATGTATATTAACAGCGACGTACCTGGGCTTCAGCAACCAGGATTTGGAAAATCCATGCGAGGGTTCTGCCAGCGGCTCAAAGGAAAAGGAGGAAGATTCCGCCAGAATCTTTCAGGAAAACGTGTCGACTTTTCCGGGCGTACGGTCATTGGTCCCGACCCAAATCTGGGTATCGACGAAGTAGCCGTTCCTCAAAGAGTGGCTACGAACTTGACATATCCTGAGAAAGTCTCTAGATACAACATTGGAAAACTTAAGGCATGTGTCAAGAGGGGAAACACCAAACATCCAGGAGCGAACTACATCCTCAAGGGTGGTGATGGGCGAAGGATGTCGCTGGCTGTGCTTTCCAAAATTGGTAAACTGGATAACGCCGCAGACCAACTTCAGATTGGAGATATTGTTGAGAGGCATCTCGAAGATGGAGATATTGTGCTGTTCAACCGTCAACCCTCGCTCCACAAGCTCAGTATTCTCAGCCACAAAGCAAAAATTCGCCCCTGGAGAACGTTCCGACTGAATGAGTGTGTCTGTAATCCTTACAACGCCGATTTTGACGGAGACGAGATGAATCTTCACGTGCCTCAGACTGAGGAAGCCCGTACAGAAGCCATTGAACTGATGGGCGTGAAGCATAACCTAGCAACCCCAAAAAATGGAACCCCAATTATTGCTGCTATTCAAGATTTCATTACTGCGGCTTACCTACTTAGCAGCAAGAACAATTTTTATGATCGGAAAACCTTTGCTCACATCTGCGGATATATGTTTAATGACGACAGCATTATTGACCCAGATACCGGAGAGCGCATGCCGATTGAACTTCCCGATCCAGTCATTCTTAAACCTCAAAGGCTTTGGACTGGGAAACAGGTTTTCAACATGCTCATGCGTCCGAACAAGAAAAGCAAGGTACTCGTTAATCTAGACGCCGCCTGCAAGCAGTTCAAGCCTGTGCCGGGTCAGGCTCCAGACTTGAGCGAAGACGATGCATGGCTTGTTATTCGCAATTCTGAAGTCATGTGCGGAGTAATGGATAAGTCAACCGTAGGGGACGGCAAGAAAGACTCCGTGTTTTATGTGATGATGCGAGATTTCGGCCCAGATCACGCTGTCCAAGGAATGAACCGTCTTGCCAAGCTCTCTGCTCGATGGCTAACCAACCAAGGATTTTCCATTGGCGTCAGCGATGTTATGCCTAGTACTGATCTTGTTCGCAAGAAGCAAGCTTTGGTTGAAGAAGCTTACGCAAAGTGCGACAAGCTAATTAGAGACTTCAACGAGGGCAGATTGGCCAGAGATCCTGGGTGCGACGAAGAGCAGACCATGGAGAACAGAATCGGTGGTATTCTCAGTAGCGTCCGTCAGGATGCTGGAGCGATATGTTTCGAGCAGCTGAGTAAATGGAACGCGCCTCTCATCATGGCTAAGTGCGGCTCCAAAGGCTCCAATATCAACGTCTCACAGATGGTGGCATCTGTAGGTCAGCAAATGATTGGCGGTAAGCGTGTAGCCGATGGCTTTCAAGACAGAACTCTGCCACATTTCCCCAAAGCCGCTCGTCAGCCAGCGTCCAAAGGCTTCGTTAGCAACAGCTTCTATTCTGGGCTGACTCCAACTGAGTTTATTTTCCACGCTATGAGTGGCCGTGAAGGTCTAGTTGACACGGCTGTCAAGACTGCTGAGACTGGATACATGAGTAGACGGCTGATGAAGTCTTTGGAGGATCTCTCTGCTCAGTATGATCACACTGTCAGGAACTCTTCGGCAGGGGTCGTGCAGTTTCAATACGGGGACGACAATTTAGATCCAGTGGATATGGAGGGGAAAGCCAAGCCTGTTAACTTTGAACGAACCTTTACCCATGCTATTGTGAGTATATGGAGGTCATCTCTTCTAACTACAGGGCTAATCAATGTCATAGACATCTACATGGGATAATTCAGAGTCAAGTCTATCGCCTAATGAGGTTAAGGAAATCACCACCGAAAAGCTGAACACCGAAAGAAACAAGTACATACGTATGTCCTTGGATGGCGAAAGACAGCTCGACTACAATGACAAAAGTGACTACGGCATCGATCAATTGGAAAGCATTCGTGACTTCTTGGACACCGTGCAGGAATTTATTTTCAAGAAAGCCAACAAACTCTCTAAAACTCTCTCACATCTTGCCATCCCTCAACCCTCGACTAAAGCGAAACTAAAGCGTGCTCAAGATTGTAAGTCTCTTAGTAGGGGGGCCTAATAACTGGAAGGAAACTCAAAGACTGACTTTCTGATAGCTACGAAATATAACCTCGTTGATGGCATCGCCAAAATTTCCCTTACGGCTCTGAGTACCTTCGTCCGCCTGTGTATCACTAAGTACGATCGTTCAAGAGTACAGCCTGGTCATGCGGTTGGAGCCATCGGCGCACAATCGATTGGGGAGCCTGGCACACAAATGACTCTCAAAACCTTCCATTTCGCTGGTGTTGCTGGCATGAGTATCACACAAGGTGTTCCACGTATCAAAGAAATCATCAACGCCTCTAAAATCATCAGCACACCCGTCATCTCATGTGAACTCTCCAACAAAACCAGCGAAGAAGCTGCCCGCATTGTTAAATCCCGCATCGAGAAAACGTACCTTCGCGATATCATAGCTTACATTGAAGACGTGTGGTACGCTGACGGTGGATACCTTCACATGCGCATTGATTCTATGACAATCGAAAATTTGCACCTTGACATCACGATGGGGGATATTTCCACGGCAATTATGAATGCAAAGGGCCTCAAGCTCGCCAAAGACGGCTCGTATATTAAGATCGCGGGCAATCATATCCGCCTCTTTGTCGCCGACCCGGCATCAAATCCGAAAAAAAGGTCTACTACAAGTTCGAAGGCCAAAAGCGAAGACGACTACTTCGTGCGCGTTCAAGCCCTCAAGCGCGCCCTCCCCAATACGGTTGTAAAAGGCTACCCGGATGCCCAACGCGCCATTATCAAGAAAGATGACACACCAAATAAAAATGGCGAATATGAAGTCCAGCTCTTGGTTGAAGGATATGGCCTCAAAGCTTGTATGACAACACCTGGTATTGCCGGTTATAAAACACGAACAAACTCTGTGCTGGAAGTTTTGAGTGTGCTCGGTATCGAAGCTGCTCGTTCGACCATCATTAGCGAGATTGGGAGTGTGATGGGACAGATGGACATCGACCCTCGTCATATGCAACTTCTAGCCGACGTCATGACTTTCAAGGGCGATGTTCTTGGCATTACACGCTTTGGTCTAGCCAAGATGAGAGATAGCGTTCTTCAACTGGCCAGCTTTGAGAAAACACCGGATCATTTGTTCGAAGCTGCAGCTAAGGGGAAGACAGATAGGGTCGAGGGTGTTAGCGAGTGTATCATTATGGGACAGAGTGTGAGGCTGGGGACTGGTGCCTTCAGGGTGGTGAGGAGACTGGGTCTAAGGAGGGATGAGGTAGGCCTTGGTGCGAAGAAGAGGTGTCTATTTGAAGAAGGGTGGGAGAGCGTTAAGGGGATAGCTGTGGGGGCATGAGAATACTTAGTCTCAAGGTAAACCCTAACTATTGTCTTTCGGTGGAAGCATCGTGGGAGGTTAAAAGGGTGGTGTTCTGGTGTATTAGCCTGCATTGCGATGGCGTCGACATGTGAGTAAAATTCAGGAGGCTAAGACCTGGTAGACTCGGCTGTGCTGCAATCGAATTAGAGTCGATTTATAGCAAAAATGTGTATTCTATGAATGCTTGATATCCCGCACTAGAGTCCAAAAGTTTTTCGAATATATTACCTGAGGCACTTTTTCTTTCGTGCACTCTCAAAAGACAAAATTTGCAATATTGCATGTGTGACACGTGCACATCAGAAGTCCCTCCACTTCATAAGCTTCATAGTTTCCCAACATTCGCTATTCAGCGTTTATAGCCTATGTTCGCAAAAATACACGGAACTACCACACCACTTACCGAGTGTCGTAAACATACCACATTAGCATTGATTCCTGTCGGCATACTCGCGCCAAAAAATTCTCCCATCGCGCGTCATCTAGTTGGCGACATGGATAGGATTATACCAGGACTACAGGTGTCCCTTACCTGCCTTTTAAGATTTTGAAGAGCACGTGGGACCTGGCTAGTAATGAACTGCATGCAGCGGGCTTTTTACTAGTCCAAATCTAATTATACTTGATAGCATCGTATACCAGGGGCATGCTTTTGGCCTATTTTGCGTTCGCCAACATTTTCTCTTCAATCCTGGCCTCCCCTGTTTCTCAGAGGTGCTCCGGCATTTGATTCTATTCTACCGACGAGAAAGTTCGGCTTACAAGCTGCAGCCCTGAGCGAGTACCGTTGGGTGAAGATGTCTTAAGAGGAGACCTTCAAGCCCTAGGTCAGGTCCACGGGTTTCTGAGGACTTTCACGCTGCTTGAAAGCGCCGATGGCTTTGCGTCAGGGAAATGACAACTACGTTTCGACAACTGCAGCGCATCACCTGACGTCCCGAAACCGGAGTTTACGATGAATCAATTGCTTCAATGAATAGACCAGATTATGGAAACACCTCCAGCATCATCGTCGGTACAGAAGAGAGGGCGTCGAAAGAGGCAAAATGGAAGCACAATAATATCACGGATCGATACAAGAATTTCACGTCGGATCTGCCACCTGGCGCTCAAAAGAAGATTGTCAAGTCAACATTCGGATTCTGGGCTGCCATTACACCCCTCGCCTTCACTAAGGTAGACAACAATGCTGATACATGCATTCACTTCGCCCCATTCAGACCGCGGGGCAATCTCAACTAGCGCAGACATCTTTGGTCGTGTCAGGCGGCTTTTTTGTCAGTAGCTATGTAAGCATTGCATTCAACGATGACTTCGACTGGACGGCCGAGAGCCTATTCGCACATTGCGCCTTACACGAAATCGGTCACAGCATAGGGCTCGCCCATTCGCACGTCGAAGCCTTAGTTATGTGGCCTACACCTCCTAACTACAACGCTTTTCATCCGTTGCACCCCGACGATGTGATGGGTATACACAAAATATATGGCTAGCGGGAACCGAAATGGCATGACAAAATAGAGAACTCCAACATCTCCAGTGTCATCGCCTTATTCTCCATCGCCAACGACTCCTCGACTGCAGACCGACTCTACTGTCCGGCATCGGCAAAGTGAAGCAGATGGCCGTGAACAGCAGCGGCAAGAAGCTCTACCAGCTGCACGAGAACAGCGGCATCTGGACGGCCTCGCCGCCCGATCACGGCGTCTGGACGCTGCTGGACCGCAACGATGCGACCAAAGCCATCGCCGCCAGCACCGCCGACGAGTTCTGCAAACTACACCACGGCGGCCAGATCTTTGCTCATTCAGCTGCTGGTGAGGCGTGGAAGCTGATCGATGATTCCGGCGCCGCGGCCGTCGTGGCGCCGGGGATATATCTGTACTCGTGGCATCAGGACGGGACTATCTGGCGCTATTCCGGCACGCCAGGCGTGTGGGAGCAGCTGGATACGCATCCAGAAACGGTAGGAGTGGTAGGCAATAAGGATGGGAAGGTGTGGCAGTTACGACGCCATCGAAATTCTCAAGCTCGCTTCTTGAGTTGTGAGCGGAGGAGCTAATGCGAAGTTGAGAGTGCAGCGCTAAATTAGTGAATAGAGCTGCTGCTCTAAAGGTCTTTGGAAGCTCTAGGTAGGGATTTGAAAACGAGCTCGAAGAGTTGCCCTGCACTGCATCCAGCGTGTCTCTAGGAGTTGGCTTTCTTCCTCCAAGGCAAGGAGTAGGGCTTATTAGTGCCGTTCTTCGCACTCTTAAGAAAATTTGACTCCCAAGTTACAGAAAATCGAACCGTGGCTTCTTAGCCACCGATCGCAGCGTTTCTGTACAGTAAAAACTTCATGTTGCCGCTTAGATACATAAATTACAACATGGCTATTTACCCAGCTTTATCCAGCACCAGCATTATCAAAAGCCTTCACGAGACCTGTCGCCGCTGCGGCTGCAATCCCTCCTAGCACTACCATCTGCATACCACCCCCCACGCACTTCCAAATCATACTCTTCTGTCTAACGCTCTCTTCCACGTTCATACTTCCATTCCATGCTGCTGAAATTGTAATCCACGTCTTTCCCCACCCAAACGCAAGGAGAGCGAAAAGCATCAGCCCCACGCTCCATCAAAACGCTTTTCCGACCTCACCAATGAAAAAGTAAGGCAGTAAAGGGATGAAGCCGCCAATAAAATAACCAGCGGCAATTGTGCCGGCCGAGATCCAGGCACCCCGTGTAGACGATGGCTCAGGGAGATTGTGGTGGAAGCGCATTATAAAGGCTGTTAGTAGTGACTCGTTAGACGTGACCTTTAGGTCGTAGGGCTCGTTGGCATTGTCTGGTGAGATGTATGGCTGCAAAATATCACGGGCGAGCGATATAGCGGTGGATGGGGAGCGGCGGACAAGTAGCTGGGTACTATGGAGGGTGGAGGTATAAGCTTCGCTATTGACACAGCAGATATGTAAGCTAACATCGAATCAAGTCCAAGCTCCAGTCTTGCGTCTCTAGAGTGGGAAAGAGTAGAGAAAAAACAGAAACGGAATGGAGAGGACTGTACGCTTCGCCCCTCGCGGCCAACCAGCCGCCCAACCCCATGGAAATTGCACCAGCAATCAATTCAGCCAGGCCTCCGAAGATGACGATTCTGCTGCTCCCAAGGGCTGACAGCGGCTGTGAGAGCAAAAGGCACTGTGAGGCCATCCGAGAGGCCGATTGTAGCATCTGATATGACACGGGGATCGATCGAGCTCCGCGAACTTGATGGTGCATGTACTGACGAGTTCGATGCTAATGGATCCACGCCGGTTTCGATCTTGTCAAGAAAGTATGTAGACTCAGACGAATGCCCATGATCACTCGAATATCTAGAAGCGGACGCAGAGACTGTGGAGGGGCTTTCGAGGTCGACGGCGGAGTACCGCCGAGTACCGCAGAGCGGTTTCGGGGGAAAGAAGAGGTTTTTGATGGAGACAAGTACCATGATGGCATAAGGGGAAGAGTAAAGTGGAAGAAGCCATAGCGAATGTCAAGTAGGGGCCTTTGAGGACTTGCTCAAGCCTGGACGTGAAGGGAAGGTAGAGGGCAGCCCACGTGCACCCAAGCACTGGACCATTTCAAGTACGGATCTGTACAGGGAGGACGCCACACACTTCCAATACATACGTAAACATATCAACATCAACAACCAACTCCAAGGGCAAATTTATACAATAATCTTGATTATTCATTACAATACCTTCAAATGTATAAGCACCTCAAACCCAGTTGCGGGTAATTACCCGAAGTCCAGTCTATATACAAACGCCCTGTTTAGTTTATCTCCTCATCCACGTTTCCTTAGCTCTGTGCGCGTTAAAGAGAGATTGGAAGAAATAAGTGTCGTAGCCAAAGAGAAAGTCGTTGAAGATAAGGAAATAGAAGATGACAAAGGATATTCCAGCTACCGCAACGCCCTTGAACGCCTTGAATGTCGCTGGAGAAAAGAGTTCAAGCACGATCCTGCCATCTACCAGGTGAACAACATTAGATTCGGATTCAGCGCAATCGGCAAGAAGAAATGACAGAAGACAATACTCGATAGAGGCCAGATGGGTGTGAAGAAGTCGATGCGCCACATCTCCGGCACAAATCTTGCTACCACAATCATCATAGCTGTCATAGTAATGCAGAAGAGAAAGGTAAACTTGAATCTACTAATGACCCTAGGGATTTCTTCAAAGAAAGTAATATTCTCAACCTCCTTTGCTGTGGCGCCCCACGACATATCAATGCTGAACATGTGACACAGTAGCGCTTGAGACACGTGCAACGAAATGCCGCCGAGGAAAACAACGAGGAGCGGGATCCATTTGAAGTTTTCAATGAAAGCTGCGAAAAGAGATTTCTCCTCGATTCGATAGCGGAGAATGGCGAGAGCCACGTTTCCGAGAGCGGTGAACACAACGATAATAGCAAAGTAGACCTTGAAGCTGTCGATGTAGTAATGGTCCAGCGAACCGTTGAACCAGCCTATTAGGAAATAGTTCATAAGTGTGAGAATCCAAGCCGAACCAAGCGCATAGTAGGTCCCGATGTATGCGAGGATGGTGATTTTGGATGGAAGCGGCATGTTAGAGGCTATAAAGTTTCGGAAGAGCTTCGTAAAAGGGCCCCTTGTGAGCCAGTAGCGGATCGGGTGGAAAATGAGTTCGTTGCAGCCATATGCATATTTTTCCCATCGGGCGAGTTCATCGTAGACGGTAAGCGACACACCTTCTTTGAAACCCTGACCGGTGTATGCGGCCAGTCGCACCAGATAACCACTGGTTTGCAGACGAAGTGCCATGTCAAAATCTTCGGACACGGTGGCTTCAGACCAGTATTTCTCCCGATGATCGTCTTCACAATCATATGCAATTTCCTGCAAAGCGGACCAACGAAGAACGGCATTATGACCTACAAAAGGTGCAACGTCTCCGTTGGCCACAGCATACTGGATCTGAGTATAGACAAGATTCGTAAAGAAAGTTATACCGCGCTCGAAGAAACTCTCCGTAACATTCATGACTCCGGAAGAGAATTGGATAATTGCGACTTGTGGTGACCGTTCCATTTCGCTGACAGCGTCCAAAAAGCAATCAGTGGGCACACGGGTGTCAGAGTCGATGAGCAGAATATAATCTCCTATCCGAATGTTTCCATCAGCCCATGTCCGGCCTTCATCATCAGCAACAATCTCTGCCAGAGCCTTTCGGTAGGCGGCGTTCTCATCTTGCTGATTCCAGGTCTGTGGACGATGAAGCCGATTAAGCTTCTCTTCGACTCTGTTGCTGACCCACATTGCGTAGTTCATGTTCGAAGCTTTCTTAAATTTACCCCTTCGAAGGAATAGTTGCTCGCCGTCTTTTGGCTTAGGGTTGTGCTTCGGTCGTGCAACCCATCCAATATTGTGTTCGTCGTAAAAGTCTTGTCTAGCCCTGGCATCCTCTTCAGAGATTAATTGCATACCATCATCGTTAACGAAAATGTTGGCTGTCCCGCCTTGCATTTCGTATGTTGAAATAGCCGCCTTTATTGATCTAATCGTCGGTTCAATAACTGAATGAAGGCCTTCCTTGTACACTGGCGCTTGGATAGTAATGTGGGGAAGCGAGCCGCCCACCGTATCTCGCTCAAGACGGCGTGGTGCAATACCAGAATAGAATTTCGAGTTCTGGGCCATCTGCCCAATTGGACCAATCAACTGTGCGACGTTTCCTGCAAGAGCTTGGAAAAAGAACTATTGACGTGTTAGCGTGGTTCCCGTGGTTCCACCCTCGGTCTTCCTCATATGGTATATCTTACCAATGCCAACCACATCTGCGGCAGTGCGACAGCAGCGAACGCAGCACGCACGTAATTCCGGTCGACGTAGGTTTCGATGGCAATTTGGCGCCATCCAGACCCGATAGCAAGGATAGTCAGAATGAGAGTGGCTGCGCCCAGCATGGGCTGGATGAGAACTATTCGACGAGGTTTCTCTTCTGGCTGGTTTTCGGGATCCCCCGCATCTACAGCTGATACTTCCGTCGCTGGCTCTTTCTTTTCGTTTTCTTCAGGATAAGCCGATTCGTTCCCCCAGATCATCTTCATCAATGCTTCCTGGATTGTGTCGGCTCGAGCAAGAAGCTTCTTCGGCTCATCCTCCCATACAACTAGGATACCTCTATCTGCGATGAAGGCGGCAAATTGATGTTTCTGGCACCGAGGGAGATAGGACATGTCGGGAAGAACCTGTAACCGAAGACCAGGTTGAATTTCCACGTAAGGCATATCGTTGGAGTGTAGCAGGATCTTGATGACCCGGGTATTCACCGTCATAGCGACCTAGACCAGTCAGCACGGCTCATGAAGACAATTCAGTACACATACCCGGACGTTCAAGGTCTCTACTGCTTTGAAGAAGCCCACGGGTTCATCAGCTAGATCGGGTGGGCTGCATGTATATTTCCCTCTTGACATCTTCAGCACTACCCCCTCCTCGGGCTCACCCGTGGTCCACAGCTTTTCCTCCTGCTGCGAATGAAGCCAGTTCACCATTACATCGCACTTGATCTCGTTGATCTCTTCCATGGCAGCATTTCGGAAATCTCCAACTGGGTAAATTGACCCAGGCCTCGATGCGTAGGGTGATGACGGAGCTGTTTTCCAGGCTGGGGCCTGCGGTTGTTGGAGTTGCGGTGAAATTGGCAAGCGTGGTGATTCTGACATTTCCACGGCCTTCTCCGATTTCTTTCCCTGGTGGGCATCTTCCCGCGCCGGGGTAAAGTAGCCTTTTAGCATTGACATGATAACGAGTGTGTGAAAACAAAAAAGCGTTTATTCCTGCAATTCGGCTGTAGATTGTTGTCTTCACTGCTCGGCTAGAGCGCCGGACCGCGCCAGGAGGTTGAGATGTAGAGCAGGATGCCGGAGAGTTGCTGATCAGACTTCAATTGACGGCTGGTAGAGGTAAAAATAATGGATGGCCAGCTCCAGCTAAGAAGCTAAGTGAGTGGAATTGCGCCGGAGGGAACGACAGACGGATGATTGAAAGTAGACAGGAGCGAAAGACTCAAAGCATGGTATCGAGCAGCAGAAATGAGAGACTAGAACGCGCACGAAGTTAAAAGCGTAGGGGAATGGGCAGCGAGCGTGGGTTGGGTTGGGGAAACTCAGTGAGAGAAAACAGGATAGACGACAAGGATAAATGGAGCTGTAGAATGGCTATTTGGTCCGAGGGAGAGGGGAGCAAATGCACAACGGCCGTTTTCCTGGTGCCAATAGCGATTTTGTGGCGCAAGGCGGCGTCCGTCTGTTTGGCCACCCAGACAGTTGACTTCAGCTGCATGCCCCCTTCCGCAACACGGTTTAGCTGCCCACTTGGCAAGAGAATGGTGGCGCTGAATCATGGCCGGCGATTATTGTGAATTCCTTGTCACAACGCGGATCCGCTCGCCTGCGCGGGACAGAGAAGTCCCGTCATGTCTGGAGCGCTGCGTGAGGTTGCTGCCGGAGTGTTGATAAGGCAGTTCGTCAAACTTTCATCCCCCATCGCAGACGACGGACTTTACCATTAAAGAATGCGCGCTATCCAACATGCATTTCACGCCCACAATAATGACGGCAAGATACAGTAGGGGGGCAGGGAAGCAATCATGGAACTGTAGTCGAGCGTCTGCTCAGGTAGGCATCCAGACACACGGCGGGCTGAGACGGTACCGAGAAACGTGATGATAGGGAAGCAGCGGTGTTGAAGCGAGTGCTATTCCTAGGTATCGAGGCCATCCAGGCACACCAGGGCATGCAGAGAGCATCCAGGAGTGCTTCCACCGGCGCGTCCTACAGGGGCAGAGACAAGTTGGGACACGTTGAGATAACAAGCCCGGTCAAGTTGGGACGCGCTGACACCAGCTGGGGCAAGCGAAAGCGTGGTCTGCTGAACTTGCAGAGCCAAGACAAGCCACGCCCGCACAACCCCAGCTGACGGTTGGCTGTAACCCCTGAAGCTATCCACATTAGATTGGAACTGTACTTATTGCTTGTGTGCATTGCTTAGAGCCTCCCGAGGTCTTGCCTGCTGCTCCCAGTCTGCCAGGCCCGCTGCCTGCCGTTCCCGCGCTGATCGGCGATGATCAAGAGACACGGTGAAGGTCTGGGTACAAGTTTCTAAGATAGATCCTATTGATGCACGTCGCCGGCGAGCCGACTTATATCGCTGCGGTAAATCAGAGGATGGAGAGACGGCTTCCATCCGAAGATGAGATGGAAAATGAATGGTGGCGCCCTAAACTTCAATAGTCATGGCCAAGGACAACATTTTAGATCTATGCAAAGTCATGCAAAGACAAGCATCGCCTTGTCCGACCAGCCTAGATGCAGGATAAATACTTGCTCCTATCAATTGATCCTCGATAGCGGCTACTGTGAAGTCAAAATATTGTCGTCATCTATTAACACCTCTCCCGCGCCTTTCGTGCAATATTGTCCGGCCAAGTATGGACCTCTGCCTCCACTAATGTGTCTGCATCATGCCATTACGTCTGAATAAGACGAATCCGTCCCATAATCGCCTTGGAAACTCAACATCAGCCGCATCCTGCCCATTCGTCCTCGCCATTCATGCTCGAACCCTCGCACCCCCTGAGAAAATCTAGCCAACGCCAAGCTGGATCAGCCGCGCGCTCCACCACCTGCCTTAGCCAGCCAGCCAAATCGTCACAGGACCGAGTGCAGACTTGTGGAAATTGCCTTCTGTAAATGGCAGACGGAGCCGCATCGCCAGCGTAGAATTTGGGGCCATATTCAACCAAAATCCTCCTTTACCTTTGCTCCGTAGGCAATGGAAAATACTATGTAGTTAGATAATCGGCTCGTCCACAGATAACATTTCCTCCGTGCATGCCAGGAGGGTTTTCAAAGGAGATAATCTGCCCTAACCCTGTTATCCTTGCCGCTTGGCCGTCTTCCAGAACCATCTACTCGCTAAAACGTGCAGCACAACACGTATCAAATCATACCAATCTTGCCATCGCTACTATTAGTGGTATTCTTGGCATGTATTCTTAGATGTGTCTATCTTATATGAGAGAAGCCAAATTTTAGCGTGCTTTGCGATAGATGTTCCGCGGTCATATTAGACCTGCCAATTTAGCTAGTTCAGATCTCACACATTTAAAGTAGAGATGCCCGGGCAGCAGTTGAATAAGTTGAAAGCGTCTGCAAAATATGAATTTAGAGGCAAATTAAAATGGTATCCACGAATCCGCATACTCCATCCCATTGGTCCCGGTCACAAACTCCATATCATTCGATCCAAAAGAAAATTCCCCAATGGCAATATCAGTCCGCAAGCCTACACCACTGTCAGCTACGACCAATACATCTAGGGATTAAGTCACCTACCTATAGCTTACAAGTGTATCCACTCTATGGTTACTCGTACTGAAGCTCCTCAACTGCACCTTCTCTCCATTCTTGATCTCTTTTGCGTCGCTATCTCCCCATTCCATCGGGACGTCCGAATCCGCATCTGCGTACACCAGGACATTAAAAGTGCAGTTACCGTCAAGCATTGGCAGAAATGTGACGGATGCCGTGATCTGGCGAAAGATTGACTGAATCTCGGCCTGAATCTCCTGCTCCGTCTTCTCGACAGGTGGCTCTACGGCCCTACTTACTGTCAGTGGGGGGACATATTAAACGAAATCCGTCATAAAGATAGTCTCACTCCGGTGCCGCATTCTCCTTGTCTGAGGCCTTCTTAGATGACCTGCTCTTTGAAGATTTGCCGAATATTTGAACCTTCCAAAGTTAGTAAGGCCTTGGTGGGGCGAAAGACAAACTAACATCAAACTGCCATCTCTCCACGTGCTCTCCCGTCTCTTTGCTAGTAATCACAACAACTAACTTCGAGATTTTGCCGCCGTACATCCACTCTTTAAGCTGCGACATTATTTTCTTGACGTAGGCCTTGACTTGGTCGTCGGCGGTAACTTGGAGCGCATCAGCGAATGCACATCTCCTGTAGAAAGAACGAGCTAAAACTCACCCATCATCGTCAAGCCATATTTCTTGACACTGAGTGCTTTATTAGTACAGCCAATTTACAGCTGAAACTCTCTAGGTACTCACGCTGTGAAGTCCTCCGCTGGGTAGACGCCCCGCTGGAACCTATGGGTCTATTAGCACACATGATGGCATTGAGACTCGGTCAACGCACAGTATTGTATTTATTGAGTACTCAAACTGTAAATGATTAGCAACTTCATTCTGGGGGGAGGAAATGCATTCAATGGGATACACACAAATTCTGACACAACTTTAGAGGACCCTAGGAAGACTTAGCGTGGCATTCATCGGCGGATCTGGGAAATTGCTCACATACCCTTGAGCGCAAGCTTGTGCACCTTAGAGGAATCCTTCTTTGACACTGATTTTGATTGAGACATGATTCTTGAAGATTTTCTATGCAGTGTCTTGCTATCGCAAGAAGATGGCCAGGGAATTTCGCGATTCGTGTTTACGGGTTTGTTGACTTGGCAACGAACGAAGGGCTTGGGGTGTTTGAAAAGTGCAATGGCAAAAGCGGCCTGTCTCTGCAAGAGTAGAAAGCAGATTCGAGTTTGATAGATGAATGATTGTAACCTAATTTTACCAGCAATCTTCGGAGAGTGTGTCAAAGCAGTGTTACCACCGACCTCTTGCAGGCAAATTCGGCGAGGATGCTGCGGGAGACGGCCTTGAGAGTATGGCAGGCGGGAGAGATTAGATAAGATGGCACGGCACGAAATTTTCCTCGCACGCTTTGGTAAAAGGGCATGAGAGAGATTGCCAGCATAGAAAACGACTCCACCACCCCGGACTCATGCGACCATGCTTCCGGACTGCGAATAGCCTACTGCAGTGCTGGCGGGCAAATACCACGCACTTCGATGCCTCTCTCCGCCACATCCCCAATTCAATTGGCCTCCGGACTTTCCGTTCAACCAGCCGAAGCAATGCGCAAGCTTACAGAGCTCAGTCTGATCTGGAGAAAAGGATCGCAGCCATCCCAATAGAAAGGTTTCGCAATTTCTGTATAGTTGCGCATGTTGATCATGGCAAGAGCACTCTTAGCGACCGTCTGCTGGAGCTTACAGGCACAATTCAACCCGGCGGGAACAAGCAGATTCTAGACAAGTTGGATGTTGAGCGCGAGCGTGGCATCACTGTCAAAGCTCAGACATGTTCTATGATATACAACTACAAGGGAGAGGACTATCTACTTCATCTCGTGGATACACCTGGCCACGTGGATTTCCGTGCGGAGGTCTCAAGGAGCTATGCGAGTTGCGGAGGAGGTATACAATTTGTCCCTTGAGCGATTGAAAAGGTCAATATGGCTAATCCAGCTATAGCTCTCTTGCTGGTGGATGCAAGTCAAGGCGTCCAGGCACAGACCGTAGCAAATTTCTATCTCGCATTTTCCCAAGGCCTTCAATTAGTGCCGGTAATCAACAAGGTCGACTTGCCAAGCGCCGATCCTCAGAGAGCTCTCGAGCAGATGCAAACTACATTCGAATTGGACCCGAAGAAAGCAGTCTTGGTTTCGGCAAAGACGGGTCTAAATGTCGAAGCTCTTTTACCCACTGTTATTGAGCAAATACCTGCCCCAGTTGGGGACACCGGACCTCTACGGCTGCTCCTCGTGGATTCGTGGTACGATGTGTACAAGGGCGTCATTCTCCTTGTTCGGATATTCGACGGTCAGGTTAAACCTGGAGATCACATCACGTCCTTCGCCACTGGTCTAAAGTACATTGTGGGAGAAGTTGGAATCATGTATCCGGATCAGACACCTCAGACTGTGCTGCGAGCAGGCCAGGTCGGATATATCTACTTCAACCCTGGCATGAAACGATCACAGGAGGCCAAAGTCGGAGACACCTACACGACCATCGGTTCCGAACAAAAAGTCCAGCCGCTGCCGGGGTTCGAGGAGCCGAAGTCTATGGTCTTCGTAGCGGCATTCCCCGTCGACCAAAGCGATTACGAACATCTTGAGGAAAGCATCAACCAGATAGTTCTTAACGATCGGAGTGTGACTGTACAAAAAGAGTCGTCAGATGCCCTGGGTGCTGGTTGGCGGCTAGGCTTCCTCGGGACTCTACACTGCTCTGTTTTTGAAGACCGTCTGCGCCAAGAACATGGTGCCAGTATTATTATTACGCCTCCCTCTGTACCCTTCAAAGTCGTTTGGCGTGACGGCACCGAGTCCATCATTTCGAACCCCGCCGAGTTTCCCGACCAGGATGTGCACCATTCGAAGGTTGCGGAATTACATGAACCATACGTCTCTGCCACCCTCACTTTTCCTGGAGAGTACATCGGCAAGGTGATCGAACTGTGCGAAGCCAACCGCGGCGAACAGAAAGAGCTCAGCTTCTTCACCTCTACTCAAGTCATCCTAAAATACGATATCCCGCTCGCCCACCTTGTTGACGATTTCTTCGGCAAGCTGAAAGGCACAACGAAAGGCTATGCCTCACTTGACTACGAAGACGCAGGCTTCCGTCGCTCGAACATCGTCAAGCTGCAGCTCCTTGTGAACGGCGCACCTGTTGACGCCGTCGCGAGAGTTCTGCATACTAGCCAGGTCGAGCGACTCGGAAGAGCTTGGGTAGAGAAGTTCAAGCAGCATGTTGATCGACAGATGTTTGAGGTAGTGATTCAAGCAGCGGTAGGGAAGAGGATAGTAGCTCGGGGGACCATCAAACCATTTAGAAAAGATGTGTTAGCAAAACTGCACGCCAGTGATATAAGCAGAAGGAAGAAATTACTCGAGAAACAAAAGGAGGGAAGGAAGAAACTGAGAGCTGTCGGGAACGTGGCCGTTGATCAGAAGGCATTCCAGGGTTTTCTGGCTAAGGGTTAATGATCGAAAGATGTGTGGACTTTATGTATTATACTGGAGAGCGTCGTGCCTTCCTCCGATCAGTATTCACTGTAAGCATATCATGTACCGGCGTATGTGCGCCATCTAATGGGCGTTTATGAGGTCTGTATGTGTAATCCGGGCCAGTGATGGAACTGGATTGGCGTGGATTGGCGGCAGCCTTCAAATCCACGCCAGCTGATGTAATCCTTGGCGGCGCTCCAGGAGCGCTGCTGGATATCCAGCTGTCAGTATAGAGGTCTTGGCACAATTTCGGCGTTGGTTAAGGAAGGTGATGGGTGGCAAATATCATAAGATTAACTATATTACTCCTCTAGCTCGTCCTCCTCGTCCTCCTCTTTAGGATTGTCGCCATCCTCAAGCGGTATCACCTTGCTTAACGCGTCGTCGTCGACCTCGATAGCAGCGAGAGTCTCTTCCAGCGGCTTTTCACCTGCGGCGATAGCTGCTTGCTCCGCGTCGTCTTCTGCCCTGATAGCCTCTTGCTCCGCGGCGGCTAAAGACAGTGATATTGCTTCCTGCGCGAGCTTGTATTTATCCAGTGAAACTATCTTATTACGCTCCTCTACACCTTCCACCACTTCCACGTTATCGTCGTCAAAGGCGCCCTGTGGTGGAGGCCCGTATGAGTGCCGCAGAAGCTCATTTGCTTATAGCGGAACTCCTTTACCTCGCTCGTCGAATTGATCGCGTTTGGATTGACATTCTGCGGCGCTAGAATAATATCGTCAGAGGCAGAAGAGACGCGTAGAGGGAAGAGACGCTGCTGGATCCTTGGCATGGCGAACAACACCAAGGGAGAGGTGGTGATAGAGGTTGGTGGAGGGAGGAACGGCCTTGGTAAGGGCGACATTATGAGCAAAGCTGCGGTACATAGCAGCGGTGAGGAAGCAGCTATGATCAGGCGTCCTTAATTTGGTGGCTAATACTATATACGAGGGACGCGCAGTCATTACTTACTCCCCCGATTGGCTATTCGCTGCGCACCGACTATATAGCGCCCAACCTCACTCCCAATGAGGTATAGGCTGTGGCGCGCCAGGAGCTCCATGAGCTTCAATCCACGCCACGCCGGCGTCAAAATCAAAGGATCCAGATCCAAATCCAGCTGGAGCTCCACCGCCAATCCAAATAGACGCCAATCCAATTCCATCACTGATCCGGGCTGCATACGTCCGATGGTAGTGCATAATATAGGACTGTAGATATGTAGTATGTGACTGAAGTGTATCATGTCTTTTTTTCCTTCTGTTCCTCGCGCGATTAATGTCTATATTTTTTTTTTGGTTCTACAGAGGTACAGGTCTTAAGTATTGTCACAGCGCTAGCAGGGGGGCTTTCAGCTTATCCTAATACGGTAGCATCGCCCACTAAGCTCCAAATGTATGAATTCTCTTGATTATATATAAATTAATACTTAGTAGAGAGACCATCTGCATCAATTACAGCCTGGCATCGCTCTTGCATGCTTTTAATTAACTCCTCTAGCTCAAACCTTCCTACCTTCTCCCACGCATCCTTTATAGCCTCACGTAGCCTATCATAAGACATATTTTCAGGGTAATTATCCTGAAGGTAGTTCTTTATAATATGCCAGACCCTTTTAATAGGATTTAAGTCAGGAGAAAAGGGAGGCCAAAAGATCACAATAATCCCACGCTCTTGTAAGTCCTCTTTTGTCTCCCCCGCAGCGTGGCCAGGAGCTCCGTCTTGCATAAGTATTAAGGATATGCCTTGCCGTCTCATTAGCTTAATATAACCATGAATTACTGGCACCGTGTGTGCATAATAAGACTCCTGGTTTATACCCCAGTCCTTCTCCCAAAAGATCCCTGGCCCAAGTGTATGCCCGTGAAAACAGCCCCAGAACATCCATCCTTTCTTCCTTTGGTGTTTCTCCACAATACAAGTCGGATCCCACTCTTCTCCTGCTCTGCGTGTGACCCATATACATATATGCCTTCTACCAGTAATCCACGTCTTATCTGTCCATAAGATCTGATACCACTGCTCTATTGTTTAATTTACATGCTTAAGTGCCTAATTTAGCCGGACTTGATAATTCTTCTCTGATATTGGAGGCCTGCGCATAGCCAGTTGACGGTGGAAGCCCTCTCTTAAAAGAGCAGCGTGAATAGCCTTTGCTTTAACCCCATAGTCCAAGACCTCAGCTAGCTTTTGAAAGGATATTTGCCGGTTGGTAGATGACGCGCAAATGAATTTGACTAGCTCCTTAACTTGAGCTTGTGAGAGAATAGGGGGACGGCCGGTATGCTTCTTAGGAGTAGCTTGTGCTCCTTCTTGATAAGCTCTTCGTATTTAACGAATAGTATGGCCAGTTTGCTTGTGGATTTGAGAGTAGGACCATCTGATTGAGTTTAACAACCGGCAATCGCGTTTTTGATCTCGTGTCAAGTCGGGAGCCTTTGGCCGGCGAATAGGGGGGTGAGGGATGGGCCCTAGAGAAGGCCCTGGTAAAGGTAGAGGAGGATTTAACGTAGCTGCCATCGTAAGAGCTTAATTGACATTAGAATACACTGAAAAATATAAGGGACGCGATGCAAGACGCGTAAATTTGATGTTTTATGTGTGCTACCGTATTAGGATAAGCTGAAAGCCCCCCTGCTAGCGCTGTGACAATACTTAAGACCTGTACCTCTGTACGCGCCTTGATCTTAGCACGCTAACTCTTGTATCACACCATTTAGAGCTCGCCCAAGTCTAGAGCGTACCGGCGCACGACGAAAGATACTTGTGCAAGACCGAGATACCTTCTGAGAGCAATTAACGAAATTTAACGGGCGAAAGGTCAGTACTAACTTCAGCAATGGTTTTTGCTATCGTCTATTGGCATACAACCAAGGAGAACAAGAATCACGGCTCTTCACCCTCGTGTCAGTTCATACCCCCATCTTCGTCCTTTGTAATATCAGCCTTCTCCCCACAATTCTCACATACCAGGTACCTGGGCAGCATGCATTCCTTCCTCTTTTCTTCAATATATTCCTCGCAAGATCTGCGCGAATATTTCCCTTGCTGTTACTGTTACTGTCGCAGTCCGAATGACTATTATAGTCTTTATTGCTGCTTTTATCACTTCCAGAATCGTAACAACCGACTTCTGACTCAAGAAGCTCCTTACCCGCAAGCTCTCAGGGCAACAGCAGAGGCGTTGCATCTGTTTTAAAGCAGTTTCCCAAGTTGTGATTGGGTTGTAGATTGGATAGCATGTTCTCGTTGAAGAACCGTGGTGTCGGCCACCTCGTTGATTTGAAAGCTAAGGTGAGAAAAGGACCACCCTCTCGTGCCCCCATACATATTTGTACAGGCGCGCTGCACGAATACATCTAGGTCCAATCGAGCATCATACACAAATTTACGCGTTCTTAGTGAACCCGGACCTTACAAGCACAGAAGTCATAAAGGAGTATATTACAATCAAAATACAGAACATGGGGCTTCAGCATCTTAATCGAAGTTTTTCATTATACCCCCATCAGAGGAGCTCGAAGATATTGTCTACAGGGGACCCTATAATTTAAAATATTCCTCGTGAATATATATCTTAGTTCCATGTTAGATAGTAACGTTGAATAGTATCACGACGCAATGTGGGAGGACGGTGGCGTGTAGGAGACTCCATAAGGTGGAGTCGTCGCTCCGAACAGATCTGTATATTAGAACGCCATCAAGTGATCGCAGGAAGCTCCTGTGAATGTCGCTCACAGTACCCCCCCGGGTAAAAAAATAGTTATATGGTAGCCCGGCCACCAATGTGTGACTTCAGCCCAAGACAGGACGATGAAGAAACAACTATAGGCAGACCTTGTTGCCTCGCTTACCCGTCCACACTTTATATTGTTTCTTCTTCTTTTGCATCAGGGATCTCACAGTCTCTTCATCGAGGTCCGTAAGCCGTCCAATCTTCTTTCCTACGAGGTTCCTATCTGTCGCCTCGTATCTTACGCTTATGCTTTCTATTTTGTTCGGCTTCTGCACGCACCGCAGACAAAAATCTGCCCAGCTGCCGATTAGATGCGCTGACTGCGGGATGGCCGGGAAAAGAAACGCAAAAATATGCGGCAGGCCTTCATATTCGGCGAACTGCACCGTACCACCGCAATCGAGGACTTGTTTTGCGACTATCCGCCCGTCATCCACCAGCTGCTCCTGCCCATATGCAAACCACATTGGCGGCATATTCGACCAATATTTGGAAGCAGCGGCTGCAGGACTAACAAGTGGATGACAGAGGGCAGATATTTCACAGAAGACGTCACCTCGAGGAGGTTTAGAGGGCCATATGGCATCCGGCGGGAAACGATCGTTAAGACATGGCTGAGGGTCTTGAAGAAGATCGAGTTTAGCGTTGTTTTTGTAGGATGGTCTGAGAGAATAGGATTAGACACCCCACCACAGATTAGTTCTGATAGTTGGCGAGTAAAAAGACCTACAGGCAATGGGTGTGGTCACTCTCGGCTGCGTATAATGCAACTCCTGCAGGAAACGGTACCTCGACCTTTGAACCACTTGCTTTGATTTCGGTATCCTGAATTTGCTGAGACGGGCGTAGCTATTGAATGATTAATAGAAGAGCAAGCACAAGGTAAGCCCCAGAGCTTTCTCCAGCAAGAACAATCGAACATGATGAGACAGCTTTGTGGTACGATCCTGGGGGTGGGTAGAGTAGCGAGAGGTATGCCCCAAGCACATCTACGAGAGCTCCTGGGAAAGAATTTTGTGGTGAGAGGCGGTAGTCCACTGAGAAACAGCGGCCCCTAGTGAGTTTTGCAAGGGCAGCTGTTGCAGGTCGAACGGTTGCAGGGCATCCAGTGCTATAATAACATTCCATCAGTATTAAGAAATATAAACTATCCAGGGAGGAAAGCAAAAGGGCTATGGAGCAGAGACGTACTACAAAGCTCCTCCGTGGACGTAGAGAATGGTAACTTCACTGCCGACGTCGCGCATTAGGCAATCGTACTTCTGCTCATCACATATTTCCGGTTCTGGCTCTGCTTTGCTCACGCCGCTGCGATATCCTACCCATTCCCCAACAATATCCAGGTCATGGGGAATATCAAACTGCTCGTCGCCATTCCCAAGCCCCTTTACCGCGTCGACGACAGCTCGGCTCAATCCTTCAAGATGTGCTGCTGGGAACTTGACTCTGCTAACCCAAACGGGGCCTTTCGCAGGAGTGTCTACAGCGGATACAGCCTGCTGTTTGGACAATGGTAGGAAGGAGCGTTTGTACAGCTTTTCGCGGAATGCATCAATCGCAGCAGTGATTTGGGGGTCCATGGTGAGCAAGAGGGAAAGGAGTTGGAAGGGCGGAGTCAGTATGAGAAGTGGGAGAGTTAAGAGGTGCACATAATAAAGAGTGAAGCAACTACTGCGGCACAGTGCAACCTAAAAGCCTATAGCAATGCTCGAACTCATACGGTAGCCGCTGCCCAAAGCTTGCACCTTCCCGATCAGTGTGGCTTTCCATAAATGGATTAGGCTGCAATCCATTATCGATATGGACTCGTCCATACTCAGAATTGTGATACGTACGGAGGACGGAGCAGAAAGAGATTTCTCCTTCCTATTTGGGAAAAGCGTGGTTTTGAGCGCCAAGACCCCACCAAAATCAACTCAATGAACTCAATTGAAGCTTTTGATACTAGTATATTATCTTTTTTTTTTTTTTAAATCCGTTGTATTATACTACGTACAATACTACGCATGCAGCCTCTAGGCTATGGCGCTATAGTTCTATATACATGAATCCTTTCTAGGCAGCTTAATATGTACTAGTAGCTATATCCTAGTAGTTTATAAATCCCTAAAGGGATTTATAGCTTCCTAGTAAGATACCAGGTTGCTAACAACTATTAGGTAGTAAGAAAACGATAGGAAAATAGTAGAAAAAACTGGAATAAAATTATAGATAATCCTAATGCCTGTCCCTGTCCTTTTTATAGTTTATTTCTGTCCTTTTGCTTTCTATGGTCTGTCTACTAGGACTTTAGTAGGAGTTGCCTCCTTCTAGAGATCCTTCTGCTCTTAGCCACTTTCCAGTAGCTATTTTTGTCCTACTTAAAAATAGGAAAAGCGCCCTTCTTCCTTTCTTTATATAAAAAAGTTTCTCTAAAGAGAGGGAAGAGCCTATTTGTCTTTGTATTTCCTTTCTATTTTCCTAATATAGTCTGCATTCTAGTAAGAGGTGCGTAGGAGTTTGTACCGCGGTACAGTCCCTAAAGCATTTACCTTCTTTATCCTTCCCTATTGTTTTAGAGAAGGATTTAAAAAAGCCTTTTTCTAGTTTTAGTTAAAAGAAAGCTAATTATAGCTTTTTAGGATATTTATCCTTAGGGTTTAAAAGAGAAAGGGTAGTTTCCTTTATAGATTCTAGTATAGTGTTTTCCTTTACTTTTATTCTGTTGCCAATTGTTTTTCCACTATTCTAGTATCTTTTCTCTTGCTCATTTCCCTAGATAGGCTAGAGAAGTATAAGAAGATTATATTTTTCTTTTAAAAAGGCCCCTTTTAGCTAGTTTATCTGCTATTTCATTTCTATAAATTTCTAGGTGGCTAGGGACCTAATAGAAGTTAATAAAGATATTCCTATTAGCTAGATAGGTATAAGGGCGCGAAGAGGCTTTGGGGAAGATTTAAAGGAATAATATAAATTCTATCTAAATCTAAGGGTATATAGCTCTTGAAGAGAACAAGACGTTGCGTAAAGAAGAGAAAGGAATAACCAGAGAATCTTATAATTAAATAGTTAGGGGTCTTAGTCAATGCGTGTGCACGTACGCACGCGGACAGACTTTAGTAGAATTCAATTAATCTAGCAGAACTTGGCAGAAGTTAATTAAGGCGTCAAGTTTATCTATTAAGTGTTTTACTAAGATATTCCTACTATAACTAGGCTAGTCCTATTACAGTACCCCCCCTTTTAACCGAAGGTTCAAAATAATTCAATTTAGTTAAAAGTTTATAATTTTTTTATCACGTGTTATATTTTCGCGTTGGGTAGCGGTCTTGGCAAGGCAGATTTAACTAATTAGACAACTTTAACCGCCGGTTAAAGTTTCTTAATATCTTATATATCACGTAATCGCGTCACAAATGTTATAACTTATTTTAAGTTTTTTTTAAATTCAAGTTTCGTGTATTCGTATCGGGTGGCAGTTATTTGCCTTTATATTATGTCCATCCAGCCAGAGTAGGCCGCAAAGGATAGTCCTTATAGAATTCTTTTACTAAGGAAGGCGCGTTAGCCTTAATCTAATTATAGGTTTCCTAGGTTTGTGTTTTATATCCTTCCTACTTAATAAGAAGTTTAAATTATTTAAATTGTTTTTTCCATTGCATATCATTAATTAAGTTAATAAAGTAAGAACCGTTACTATTATTAACAATTATAGGAGGTAGCGGCGGCACTTCGCGAGTTAAAGGTTTACCTTTTAAAGGTTATAGCAAGCTTACATAAAACGTCGGGTGTATTTTTATCTCAGTTAGTAGTTTAAGCTTATAGGCGTATAGGCTTAGTTTCTTTTTAATTTGGTATAGGCCCATAAACTTCTAATTAAGTTTCTTTAAGGGCCGTTAAGTCTTTATATTTCGTGTATTTAGGTAAGCTATATTACCTTCTTTAAAGTCCCACGCGGGAGCTCGTCCTTTATTTACATGCCATTCCTATACCGTTTAAGCGTATGTTAATTCACTTTGTAGTAGTTCCGTTAACTACTTTATTTAATTAGCAAAGTTATGCGCATTAATTAACTAAATCTATTTAATTATAGGTCCTATTATATTAATTTTAGGTTGTAGTTTAAATCCAAGTTAAGGGTCTTATCCGTAGGTTATATAAAACGGCGTTATACCTATTAATTCATTTATCATATTATTTGCAGTAAACTTAGCTAAAGGCAGCCACTTTTCCCAGTCGTCTTGTAGGTAGGAGTAGTACATTTATAGGTATTGTTCTATAATCATATTCGCAATTTTAGTTTAACCATCTATCTCTAGATAAAATACAGTTAAGAGTCGTGTTTATATACTTAATTGTTTATATAGAGCTTGCTAGAAGTCTAAAACGAACTAGCTTCTATAATCGAATATTATTAAGTTAGGGAGTCTATGCAGCTTAAAGATGTGTTTAACAAAACATTCAGCTACTAAGATAATATTAATTAAGTCCATAGGAATCATGTATTACATTTTTATAAGGCGGTTAACTACTACCATAATATTCATAAATCTATTGCTACTAGGTAAATCTACTATAAAGTTAATTAAGATATCACGCCATCTTTATATTAGAATTAACAATAGTTAAAGTACTCCTTGTTTCTTTACGTAAGAAGTCTTTCTATAAACACATATTCTATATACTCAAACGTATTTTCGCATATAGTTATGCATTATAGGCCAGTAATATGCTTATTGGACTATCTTATACGTTTTCGCACGGCTAGGATGTCCCGCTATAGGAGAGTTGTATACAAATTCGAGTATCTTAAATCGCAAAGGTTTGGAATTTGGGACTACCATATTCTGTTAATAGTATAGTTAATTATTACGAATTTCGCATTTAGCAAGTGTAATATCTTTATACTATTGTTTTTCTATTTAAATCGCTTCTATTATATCTACTATCTATACGTTGTTCTTATATTTGTATTCCATTAGCTTATTAATTTCTATTTCCTATTTATCAATTTCTAATTTATTTCTGTTAAGTTCCATATCTAGAAACATAGGACGTAGTTTCTTAAAACATTTAAGGGGCAATAGGATCCGTAATTAATTTATAATCCATTTATCTAAAGCGTTTACAGGTAGGTCTTATAATTATTATATTAATATATTAGGCTTCTAATTAAGTTTGCCCAGTTGGTACGTAATCTTAAAGTCAAATTATAAGAGGTATTCGGCCCAACGAATTTAGCGTTGCGTTAATTGCTTTATAGTTATAAAATACTGCAGGTTCTTGTAGTCCGTTAATACGCGTATCAGAAATAACAATCCTTTAAGTTCTAGACGCCATTATTTAAAGCATCTAATAATTACAAGTAGTTCCTTATTATATATCTTATAGTTTAATTCAGCAGGGGCGAGCTTTCGGGAGAGAAAGGCTACTAGACACAGCTCACTGTTCTTATTATACTGCGATAACACTCCCCCTAGGGTATAATCAGACGAGTCTGTTTTAACAACACATTTAAGGTTAGGGTCAAAGTGAGCGAGAATTAGGGCGGTTATAAAGCGTTATTTTAAATTATTAAAAGCTTGTTTATATCTGGCAGTCTATTTAAATTTTACATTCTTCCTTGTTAAGTTTACTAATGGTTAGGCGATTTTTAAGAAGTAGTTAATAAATCAATAGTAGAAATTTGCAAATCCTAGAAATCCTTAAATGTCTTATATATTACTAGGGCTTCCCCAGTTTATAATAATAGCGACCTTCTTAGGGTCCATTTTAATTCCGTTGCGGGATATAATTAGGCCTAGGTACGTGACTTTAGACACATAGAACTTGCATTTCTTAATATCGCATTGTAAACCCGCATCTCACAAACGTTTAAGGACCATTTGGACGTGTTTTCAATACTTAGAAAGCGAAGATAAGTAGATTAAGATATTATTAATATACACGGTAATAAATACATTAAGGAATTTACGAAGCGTATTATTAATATATTGCTAAAATATACTAGGACCGTTCTTTACACTAAATAGTATTACTAGGTATTTAAAGAGTCCCCACTATATATAAAAGGCTGTGTACTTCTTATCTCCTTCTCAGACGCGAATTCGATTAAAGGCAGTAACTATATTAAGCTTTATAAAATATTATGCCTTTACCAGGCGGTCGAGCGTCTCTTAGATTAAGGGGATTAGATATTAGTTTTAAATCGTAATTGCATTTAAAGCTTAATAATTAATATAGAATCTCAAGCCTCCTCCTAGCTTTTTAACAAATAGTATAGGTAAGGTAAATGGAGATTAACTAGGGCAAATAAATCCTTTTTCTAGATGCTTATTAAGGTATTATTGTATTACAAGCAGTTCTTCCCGTAATATACCATATAGCGGTCTAAACTTTGGTATTATATTAGGTTTAAGTTCTATCTTAAAATCGTGTATATCCTAATATAGGGGTAGTTGGTCTGCGAATCTTTTCTCAAACTTATTAATTAGATTGTGGTACTCTTTAGGCATAAGAGGTTAAGGGTTAATATATTACTTTAGTTCTAGTGCTTTCTTAATATCTTCTATAGTTATAGCGAAGATTTTATAGTCTCGTTTTTATGCTAACAAAACAAAAGGTGCGGCTTATATTATACGAATTTTAAGAGGTTTCAGCATAATGTCTTCGCATTCTTTACTACCATTAGTAGTTATAGCCGTATCGTTTTGGTTCGGGGTCTGTAGTAGGGGCAGTTTATATTATATCAAATTTAAATAATCTTATGCATATTTGTAGGGTTGGTGGTGTTTTAAGTAATAACTTTAGTAGTAGGTCGTGCGGAATTTTAGTGTTTCTTTAACCCAGCTAATTAAAGGGTCGTGTTGTTTTAGCTATCTATATCCAAGTATTATCTTATATTGCTTTAGGGGTGTTACAAATAAGGAAATGTATTTAAGGTGTTTACCCATTTACATTTTCACAAGAGCGTAGTGCGTTAATTCGCTATATATTAAGGGTTTGCCGTTAAAGCCTTATAGGCCTTAGGGCTTATTAAGTTTCTTTAAATTTAGGTATTAGGTTTTTATATAGTTTATATTAATAAAGCCTATGCTAGTAGCTCCGCTATCTATAAGAATTTATACTTCCTTCTATTTTCTAAGTATTTAAATTTTGCTAAGTATATTAAGGGAGTTATGTTATATATTAGCGCTAAAAGAGCCTAGACACTTATGCTCTTCTACTTCTTATCCTAAGGCGCGACTTAGCCCTAGAACGATTCATTTTCCAAGTTAGCTAAGGGTAAGATGCTTTATAATAACCAGGTATAATTTATAGAATAAGTATAGGTTAAGGAGTAAGTACGGCTTAAAGAACAAGTGCGATTTAAGGAGTAGGTGCGATTTAAAGACCGGGAGGAACTACAGCGGACTTTTTTAAAAGGGTAAGTTCGGCAATTCCTTTAAATATGTCCTTTTTTACCACATCCAAAGCATTCTCTGTTTGTGGCTTAAGTTCTTTATTCATTGGTTCCCAAGGGTGCATAAGATTGAGTGGTATTGAGGTCTATAGGGTTGTATATAGGACTTTTTAGGTTTGGAGAGGGATCGCGTTTTAGGGTATATATTGGTTTTATAGAGTTTTAAACATAAGGCGTGGTCGGCTTTAGAGAACAAGTTTATTTGTTATATTAAAGGTCCTCGTTAATTCATTAACACATTATAGCGAATTTAGGTAGGTCTTTTAGCAGTTCCTTACCTACTAACTAGGCTCTAATCTTATCCGAAATAGCTTATTAAAGAGCAGCGACTTTAGCAGCTTTATTCCAATCCAGTTTGCCAATAAGGCCTAAAAATTCCAAAAAGAAGCTGGTAAATTCTCGGTTCCGTTGTTGTAGGGTTTTAAGTTTAGTAATAGCTATATATTCGCAGCTAGCGTTATTATACGTTCGTTCTAGTAGGGAGATAAAGATTTTAAAACTAACGAAGGTGCTATTACAGAAGAATGGATCTATAGTTCGTGTAGCGTTCTTACTTAAATAAGACATTCTATAGCTAATTTTGCTAGCTTTAGTGGAGTATTGGTTATAGTTTATTAAGAGTTTAAGATAGAGCTTGGTTATAAAGGGATGTAGGTTATTTTAATTTCTATTAAACATTAGAGGATTAGGGAGCTTTTTAGATTTTATAATAGGTATTAAATTCATTATAGATATAGGTTAAGTTACTATTACTAATTCAAAGTTCGCGTTTAAGGGGCCAGGTTCGGATACAGTTATATTAATTTCGTTTATAGGCGGTATTAGGGTCTCTAATGTAAATACTTAGACGTTACGGAGTTCTTTATAGAGTGCTTCCATTAATTGCTAATGCTAGGCTTCTAGTGCAGCCTGCTGCTAAGCTAAGGCATCTATAAAGAACTGTTATATTATAGTTAACTGTTTCCTAACTAGGGATATAATACTCATAGTTATCAAAGAGGATTTGGGTTCATTTACTATTTCAATAGTAGTTTTTTTTTTTAACGCAACGTAATATAAGGGCGCAAAGAGGCTTCGGGGAAGATTTAAAGGAATAATATAAATTCTATCTAAATCTAAGGGTATATAGCTCTTAAAGAGAACAAGACGTTGCGTAAAGAAGAGAAAGAAATAACCAGAGAATCTTGTAATTAAATAGTCAGGGGTCTTGGTCAATGCGTACGCACGTACGCACGCGGACGGACTTTGGTAGAATTTAATTGATCTGGCAGAACTTGGCAGAAGTCGATCAAGGCGTCAAGTTTATCTGTCGAGTGTTTTACCGAGACATTCCTACTATAACTAGGCTAGTCCTGTTACAATAGGAACAGCTTTGCGTAATTTTAAAGACTAGTTTTTATCCTCCTATAAAAGAATTAAGCTGTAATCTCTTAATAGCCGCTTGGCTATCTATAAAGATATAAACCTATTTCTCTTCTAGTCTTTATTGTTTTAGGTATTCTAGTGTTATGGGACGGGGTCAATAGCAGCTAAACGTATGTATTTAAGAAGTCTACAAGACGTTACGCAATCGATCGTAAGGGTCAAGGGCGTAAGGAGGTAATATACCCACGCGTAGCTAATATAAGCTGTATATAAGGTATATATAAAAGCACAGGGCTCTCCTATAGAGGCCCCTACGGTTGGGTTCCGTAACACTACCCCCCCTCCTATTAAGGCGGAGCTCTAGTAACGCTGTAGTTACTATATATATATATAGGGGGAACGCTTAGGGTATAGAGAAGAAGAAGAAATATTATTATAAGTATAATGGGCTTGTATGGATGCTTCTAACTTAGGACTTAGGGGTTATTAGTAAGGTATAAGGGGGGGTCGCTAAGGAGCTAGTAGTAGGCAAGCCAATAGCGATTTTCTATCCTAGGGATAGAAAATCCTAATTAGCTAGTTTCTCCTTAGCGTTTAAAATCTAACTAATTAGACAACTTTAACCGCTAGTCAAAGTTCCTGGACATTTTAAAGTTTTCCGGTTATATAATTACACTTTATGGCAATCTGCGGCAATCTAACAGTAATTTGCCCCTACATAGTAATATACAACGGTTTAACTCTATAAGGGCTCCTATAGAGGATTAGGCACAAAATCTCTGCTTAGGCCCAGTTTCTATAGGTTTGCGTAGTAAAAATCGCTAATTAATTAGCAATTATTTAGTATAGAGACTTAGTTAAAGATTATTAGTAGGGGGGCTACTTAGGGCAGCCTCTTTAAGCTCGGCGACGTATTATATAATAGCGCGTAGGCCATCTTATAGATATCTTCTTAGGACCTTTAAGCCCCTAAGATTCTTCCTTATAGAGTATTATATATATTATTTCCATTAGCCTGCTTAGCGTCTAACAGGTTATAAGCCCTTTTGTAGCTTTAATTAAAGCTCTATTAGCTGCTATTTTATTTTCTAATTAACTGGTTAACACAAAGCCATATATCCTTAAATTTAGACACGGGCATAGTATAACAAAAATTTATAATAAACCAATATATATTAACGCCATATATAATATAATTAAACCAATTAATTGCATATTATGGCGGACACAGTATAAAAAAAGAAGGAATACTATAGCTCCCTTAGGGCTGTTCCTCTATTAAAAGGGGAGAGTAATTATAAAGAATAGTATTATTAAATTGTATAATAACTTAAGTATTATTAAATTGTATAATAACTTAAGCTTTATAACCTCCTACCAATAATATAAGGTATGGCTATTGTTGGTTACACAAGGGGATATCACATAGCTACGATTCGTAGATAGTATGATGGTTGTTCTTCTTTTTGATAGGAATGAGGAAAGGGGTGAGGAACTTAAGGTTCCTCACCACGCTAGGGCCACGTTAGCACGTAACGGCAACATGCCTGGCGTAATAGCAGCTTGCCTCATTCCCGACACTAGCAACTCTTCTTTTTGTGGTTGCCATCTATATATAGACAAACAGACAGGATGCAACAATACCAGACAGTGTACAATAATACTAAACAATATGCGACAATACTAAACAATATGCAACAATACCAAACAATATGTGACAATACTAAACAATATGCGGCAATACCAAATAATATGCGGCAATACTAAACAATATACGGCAATACCAAACAATATACGATAATATGCGACAATGCGGCAGTTGGCAGATAACGTAAAGATAGGTAGGCCGCTAAGGCGCTAGTAGTAAGCGAGCTAATAGCGATTTTCTATCCCGGGGATGGAAAATCCTGATTGGCTAGTTTGAGTTAGGGTCTACAGAATGTTATACTCCTACTCCCTTTTAACCCAACCTTTAACTTATATATATAGAGTATTTGTGTTAACAAACGTTTCTAGAGCCTTGTTTGGGTTTGCCTTTATTATTACGTCTACTAGGTTATCTTAACCGTTAATCTATTAAATCTTAAAGAGTTCTTGCTGTTTGTAGGATTAATAAAGTGCTATAATATTGATTATAAGGCGCTTCTCCTTTATAGTACCAAGCTTAACCAAGCACTTATAGAGGGAGTATAAATTGGTGCATACAATTATAGGGATAATAGAAAGTTCGAGTTAATCTATAATTATCTTTAGGGTAGTTCTAATTGTAATTGCTATATTAACTCCGCTAACTATTCCATATATCTCTAACGCTAAAACACTTCGGGTGACGCGCTTGCTCTTAGTTAAGCTCTAATAGATAAGGTTGCTATAGATTATAAAGTTATTCTCTCTAGTAAACTCGTTTGTAATGATAATTTTATATCCTAGCTAGGAGCTAAAATCTTTATTGTTTACAAACAATCCATCAACAAATATAAAGAGCTTAGCGGTGGGAAGATTAATAGGCACGTAGTATAGGCCCCAGTTGAGATGGTTTATTTGCTAGAAAAGGCGTTTATTTAGGGCAAGAACGTTATCCTTAGTTGGTTCCTAGTGTTAGGCGGCAATAGAGAGATTAAATGAAGCCTTAGGTTGACAGATAGAAGCAATATAAGCTCCACGAGCGCGTTGCTCCACGTATCCTTACTTCGGAGAATTAGCGTTAATAACGTTAATCTTCTTGCCTTGACCCTTCTGGCGCAGAGCAATAGAATCCTTATTTAGGGAGAGGATGCATCCGTTAAAGAGTAATGGTATTGTTAAACTAAGCTTTTCCTTTAGCTTTGCTATAAGATTTGCCTTTACTAGCTCGTCTTCTTTAAGAGCTAAGAATTAGTCGTCTCCTAAGATAATTGTATTATTAGTTTACATGCTAATGATTCCAAATAGAGTTCCTATAGTTGTGATAAGGAAGCAGGGATTAAATATAAAAGTAGTCATTAAAAGCTTCTCTTTATGGTGCTTACTATAGGTAGCCTATTAGTGAGTTCCTACCTCTACGATCCTATATAATGGCTTAAGCACAACCATGATTGTATCTTTAGGATACTAGTAGCAAATTTGCTCTGGAAGGTATGCCAATATTAAGCGCTAAAGGTGCGTCTCTAATTAGGTATAGGCTTAAGTAATATCTTATAAATAAACCGCTATTCTATTCTTTATTAAGGAGGGAGCTAGCGTAATAATAACTCGCTAACTAGCTTATTAAATTGTAGGAGACTGCATAAGAATCACCTCCTTGCTATTATTGTTGTAGCCTTAGATAACAAGCCTTGATTTCTTAAATGGGGCGTTAATAGCTTTGCCCTTAATTTTATTAACTATTCTTAACTTAAAGATGCGAACTCTATTAAACTTGGTAGGGTTATACTTCTTAAATTTAAAGACTCCTCTTGCAATAAGACCCTCAATCTCCTGCTTATTAGATACTTGGAAAGGAGCTCCTAGAGTTATAATACGACCTTCCTTTTAGAGCTATTTTGCGAGTTTAAAGTTATTCTTCTCCTTAGCTGTTATAAAGGCCATTAATAACTCAACTCCATTTTCAATGGCGGTAATGAATTGCTCTTCAAAATTAATAAGATGTTGGCAATTTTGTGATCCCTTTAGGCGACCTCTACCGCGTTGTGGTTGTGGCGCATCTACTAATATTATATTGGGATCGTAGTCGCCTTCTGGAGCACGTTAATTGTGGTTCTCCTTTAGGGCATCTTCTAGGGCATCCTATAAAGGCTTAAAACTATTATCTTTATAGTAAGGCTTAATAACAGTTGAACGGAATTAAGTGGGTCTATAAGGCATCTAAATAGTGCAAGTCTGGCCATTAATTGTAATAAGTTAATGTGGGCCTAACTATCCTCCCTTTTTATGCCATACGCGTACCTTAGACTGGAGTGGTAAATTAAGCGTAGTTAAGGTATTTAGGTCATTTCTTATTCCTAGTGCGTTATTAACTTGGTGTGTGGCGTAGAGATGTTATACCTCCTTTATTACCTTACGAATAGCCTCAGCTCGTTACATAACGGAGGGAGATAGTGGAGAATTATTAGTCATTTAAGGGTAGGCGCCGAAGACTAGCAACATGGGTATAAGTCTATTTGGGCCAGCAGAATTATTAACAGCTTTAATAGCTATTTGTAAGGTAAGTTCTTTACTAGTGTTCTCTAGTTCTAAAGAGATAATCTTATATACGCGGCATAATGGCGCGTAATATCGCTCTACTTTTTTAACACTATTATATACCTTAATAGGGACTTCCTTAACCTTAATTACCATTGCCTTTATCTATTATTAAAACTCTGTAGATAAGAAGTTCTTTTCTGCGTTATAGACGATTTAATTAGGGGGTCCTAGGTAGATATTAATCTAGCATAACTAAAGGGTATTCTATGCGTTCCTAGCTGACATATCCTTTAAGAATTGTGCGGCTTGGAAGGAGGTTAAGAAGTTAATAACTTAGAGTACTAGCTTACCGCTAAGATATATAACGTTGACAATAATACAGAAGTTAAAGTTATAGTTATCTTTAAGGGTGAACTTAAATCAGCTAGGGGACTTCTGGTTCATTTGGCAGTAATAGTAGTACTTTATAAGATGCTTAATTGCCTTAACCTTAACTTTATAGCCTGCTCGCTGAAGAACCTTAAGCAATTAATAAACGGATAGGTGGCCAAAACAATGATGCAGTTGGCGTAATTCTAACTTAGTTAAGTGGCTCTAAGCAATACTCTTTTCTAGTTAATGAAGGAGCAACTAGGGGTAACCCTACTTGCGTATAACGGGCACCCGATTGTCTCCCTAAATAAGTATATTCTTAAGGTTGTTAAGCCTAATGCCTAACTTATTTATATCTTTAATGCAAAATAGAAACGGAGTGTTTATAGGAATAATATAGAAAGTGATATATTCTAAGGGGGTTTAGACCCTAATTATGCCGAGAGAGATTATAGTACCTTTACTAAAGCGAATTGTATGTTGGCCTACCATTAATTAGTTAATCTGAACAGAGCTATTAAGCTGCTAAAGGGCTTAAACTTAAGGTTCTCCTGCTATAGATACTCCTGCGGCTTTAGTATCCGGTATAATACTATAGAAGACGTTTGCTAAGTATCTGTTATTAAAGGAAAACGCGGAGCTCTCCTTTGGCTCGTTAAAGATATCTAACTTCGTGATAAAATAGAGCATAGATTAGTTATTAAGAACAGCAACGGTTTGTATACCATTTACCTCACCATACTTAGTAAAGTATTGGTTAGGAAAGTAGTCCTCAATTTTTATATCTATAAGGAGCTGTTTAACCTTATTAACCTTACCCTTAAGGTCTTCTACGCCTTCGTATTAAACCAGAAAGCTTTAGAAGTAAGCTATAGTAATCTTACAATTTCCGATGTTTCTTACACTTTGACGGAACTTATTATATACCTCTTTTCGCTTATTAAGGGAGTGTCTAGTTAACTAGCACTTTAGCTTCTTATAAACATAGCACTTCTTCTGGTGATTACTTTAAAATGAACCTCTATAAGGACCTCTATGGTTGCCTTATAGTTAATATTGATTATACCCTCTTCTATATTCCCTACCACGGCTACTATATATTTAATTAGTCTAGTTATGATCGTGTTGGTCGAGAATACTTGTTTGGGTAGAGTTTTTAGTATAGAGCTGTTAAGATTCTTGTGTTCGTATCACAGTACCTACGGCGGAGTATAGCTTAGTATATACTCCTTTAAATATATCCGTAGGTTTGTATAGCGCTAAGTTGCACTTAGGAACGCTATGGCATGCTAAGATAACCTAGTCCCTTAGGCTGTTCTCATTTTAGTAGGTTTTGGTAAGGCTATATTAGATTTTCTAGAGTTTATTAAAGAGTAGTTAAAGGCACTCTAAATAAGTCTTTATTAGGTTGGAAGTAATAACTCTCTAAAATGTAGTCTCTCGCCATTCAGATATATAAAGTTGGCGATTCTTATTAGTCTTAAAGTGGGCTCTGGTAAGCTAAAGCATTATATTAAAGCTATAGTTTTTACCCGTAATATAGTTATAATAGAATGTTGCTACCCGTCCCTTTAACATAATAGAGAAAGCGTAATGGTACTAGTGGCGTTAAATTCCGACCTTATTATAACAGTTATAAAAGACCTGTAGTTTTGCTCTAAGCATATTATATAGTTCTCCTCTAAACTTCTTCTCTTTGTCCAAATATACCTTTATTAGATTTGTAACTTCTCGTAGTAAAGGCTTACCGGTTGGCTAGAGTGGAGGAGGTAGAGGCAGAGTAACTCTAAATAGGAGGGCACCTCTAGGTAAAAGAGCAGCTTTAGGTGGGGGGTTAGCGTTCTAGGGGTTTTAATACAAATTAAAGTTGCCTTCTAAAGAATATAGGTTGTTTTTAGGTTTCTATAGTTAATATATAATCTTAGCTTCCGTCCATATTGGTTCTTTTGTACTAGTAATAACGGCCTAAATATTACTAGCAATTAGGTTACCGTTCTCAGCAACATATACCCTATTCCTATAGAGGAAGTCTCAAAAATCCTAAACAATATTAACGTTACCAAGTGCCTAGGTATTAGCAGTCCATCCCATAAAATCCTCCCTAAAATACTCCTATAGTTATAAATCGGCGTAGCATCTATTTCGGTAGAATATAATATGGTGTAGGAGAAAGCTATTAACTTGTTTTACGGTACAAGTTGTTATATTAAAGGCGAATTTATCCTAATCTTTATTAATAAGTTTCGCGTGCTTAGCTACCCCTAGTAGTAAGGAGTCTTTCCAGTTATTTAAAGTAGGCGTAGCTATGTTTTCGGAGGGAGGGAAGTATTATTGGTGTAGGGATTATCGTTTGGTACGCGTTTGTAATGTGTATTTGTTATTTAGTACGCGTTCGTGATTTAGTACGCGTTTGTGATAAGAATTTGCGATTATAGGGCTCAGAACCAGTTCTGGCCTTAAATCGCGAAGACTCGTAAAGCGTGTTATTCTACGTAATAGACGCAAGAATCCGTAATCTTAGAAAGGCTTAGGACCAGTTCTAGCCTTTTAGATCCTTAGATTCGTGGAAGAGTTCTATTTAAGGTTTAGGACCAGTTCTGACCTTAAAAGACAGCTTCCTCTAGCACGAGTAGCACTGGTATAGTGGCTCGTCTCTTCTTA
>Ga0307507_10001883_pt1 | contig 45731 bp, 14 predicted proteins | sample 7_EM_MG_FD_207223 | JGI IMG/M metagenome (GOLD analysis project Ga0307507, IMG submission 207223) | Populus trichocarpa ectomycorrhiza microbial communities from riparian zone in the Pacific Northwest, United States - 7_EM | ecosystem: Host-associated > Plants > Roots > Unclassified | place... | reverse complement strand
GAGGTTTTGATGTTCTTGAGGTCGCGCACGAGCCACATCTGCACGGCCGACGACGGTGCAAACTAGGCTGTTTCGGGCCTGGCGCCCCGACCGTCCGCGCCTGGACGGTTACCCTACGATAGGAAGTCCGAAGCGTCTGTGCATCGCAACGATTTTCACGGGAAGACAATGCCAGGATCACTTTGGAGCCATGGGATTGTTAGTCGCACGTACCAAGATCATGATTATGCAAAATAGTTTCTCATAAATCAGACCTCCGTGGATCTTTGTGCACTGCATACTGCTCCCTATCCAAATGAATCTTCCACGAAAGGTCCAAGAGCTTATGGTCGCGAATTAACCACTAACTTATTACTACAACTAGTTACGCTAAACATACTACAAGGCGAAAGGTCTTTCGCTTCTCTGTCTATTTTGCGTGGAGCTACATGGTAGCTATATTATGTCAAAAGTTAGATATAAAGATGAGTTTTAAAATCCAAATCATTTTCTACAAGAATATATCTTATGCCGTAATATAACAAATATATAACTCTAATATATATAGGGAGGAGCTTAATTATTTAAAGAATCTATTATATTAAGCATATATAGTATAATTATTATGGTTAGGCTATAGTTTATAAAAAGCGACAAAAGTCGATTCTCAAAATATTCGGTTATTACCAAAAGGACGCCAATAAGCTTCGTTTTAGGATTTAAGGGGTATACGGAGCAGTATGCATGTGTTCCCGTCCCGTAACCAAATTCTACTAAGTAGCCTCTGATATATAAGATAACAAAATAGCAGGATCTAAGCTTAAATAGACTGCTGCAAACCTGCCGATAATTCCCAGGTAAGACTGACAGGATGGCGATGGCTTAAGTAGAGTGGGCTTGGCACGTTTTGAATATATCTCACAGCGTCTCCAAATGTGGAATATGCCCGTCAGAGTGAGAAAAATGGGTTCAACCCTTCCTGGTCCGATTAATCCTCAGAGCCCCACACGAAACTCCGTCTAATAGACATGGCTGGCTGGCAGACACATCCTTCCATATCTGGCACAGCAAAATCTCGCAATACACGCCCGTGTACCCCGTTCTCTATCCTGTTACAGATACCAGTAATCAAGAACTTTCTTTTCGAGATGCAGCAGATATCCTCCACACGAACGGGGTAAGACGGTGCTACTCACACTCTCCGGTGCTGATACATCAAAGAGATTCGTCGCGGTTCATCCGGTACTCCGGTCCTAGGCCCCAACCCGTGTCTATGTTAGACGCGCTAGCCGGTCGTATTAGTGCCTTGCACTCATCCATTACGATAGAGAAGTATGCTCATTCCCCCATTCCCAATCATACCAATCTCAAACCCATCCCCCATCCGTAATGTTGATAAGATGCCATAACATGCGGATCCCTGGACTAGAATCTCGCTCCCGCGCCTCCTCAATCCGGGATGCGCTCCAACTACCCTAGTTGACGCCGTCCATGCTAACCCTCTTTTCCGGCGTTTGCGGCTTCTGCCTCCTCGTCTCCTCCAGCTCCACCATGTCGGCCAGCTCGGCCGGGTCGCTGCGCACCTCAGTCGTCGTGACCGTCATGATCTCCTTTAGCCCGATGCCCTTCTGCGCGTCGACCAGGTCGTCGGTGCTGCCGTTACGGCTCGGCGGCCGGCTGTGCAGCGCCATGTGGCCGCGGCCTTTGCCGGGCCGGGCGGTGGCCTCGATGGTCGTCGTGACGCGCAGCCGTTTGTGTGAATCGCCCCAGAACGGCGTGCTGAAGGTGTCCACGCCGGCGGCTTCGGGCGGCGGCTCGTCGGAGAAGATCATGATGCGGCGGGTCATTGTATACACAAGCACGTCCAGCCACCCGTTGCTGGTGATCATGGCGGCTGCGAGACACAGATGCCTTAGAGAGGGCGAGTGCCCGCTCATGGCTGCCATACGGGCTGAGGCGAGCGGCACGGTGCAGAGGACGTAGATAACGGGGTAGACGACCATGAAGTTGGAGATTGTCTTAGCTCGTAAAGCTTCTGCTTCGCCGAAGCCGCCTGAGCGGATGCGTTGGACCAGCATCACGTATATCAAAGCGTAGGTGACTATAACGCCGAATTGGGCCACGAAAATCCAGAAGTAGTGGGCCCACAACTATTGTAGATAGGTCAGCACATAAAGTGTTTTGTAATGGCTAATTCGATAATACTCACTCTAATCTGACCGAATTCATGATTTACCCAGCACTATAAGGAGTTTTAATTAGTTACAAACGTTTGATTTCTGGCGTTATACAGCTTACCCAAGGTCCAGCGCGGACATAGAGGTCATGAGGATGAAGTCCGATGCCAATTAGAGCCATGCCATAGACAAATGTCCATAGCGCAGCAATTGTTAAATAGAAATGCAACGGCCTCAACCGGTAGTTGAAGATGACGGATGCAAAAGTATGGATGCCAATAGCCAAACACCATACGCCACTGGCCAAGTCACCGGTAGAGACGAACCAGCCTTGAACCCAACAAATGCGAGTGCCAACAGCAATCTGGTTCATCCGCAGCCATTCCGTGTTGAGAAGAAATGCCATAGATTGCTGAATATCGGCGAGGACAAGATTAAAGATGAGAATAACGAACTGGTTGGTGCGTTTTGCTTTCGAATGCCATTTAAATAGTCGATATCCGAGGACCAGAAACAGGCTACATGAAGTGAAGAATGAAAGGAATCCAAGCACAACGACTGCTGTCAACCAGTGCCGGATATCTGTTGGTATAGGACTAAGTGACAACGAGGCTATGTCTAGATTCTGGGCAGTCCCCATGGTTGAGCGGTGGAAGGCCGTAAGCCGGCTGGCTGGTCTGTAGTTCGAAAGGAATGGGTCAAACGAGGCTCGGATATAATAAGAACGGCAGGCTCATAGCGAAGTAAATAAGATTAGACGAAAGTAGGAGGAATGGGTGGGAACAGAATGATTCGACCAAGCTTTGGCGGCAGCAGGAGGCTCGAGATGAGATTTCGGCACCGGATGATGACAATCTTGTAGGGTCAGATGGGTTGATGGGTTGAATGATTGACCAGACCTCTGGTGTTTGTGGTCGCCTCAGATTGAGGACTTGGGCACTTGCATGCGGCAACACGCAGGAGAGAGGTGACCGAGATGTTCATGTTACGGAGTCCGAGGGTGAGCCCTACAAGTAGTATGCTTGGGATTACGGATGGATGATGGATAGATGACAAGTGGGAGCCTTGTCCGAACGGGAGCGGAACCTAGTTGGGACCCGCTTTGCCAGAAGCAGGGCTAGAAGGCTGCTAGAAAGCAATGCGCTGGCCTCGCTGTGAAGCATTTGCGCTGAGCTGTGAACTTGGCCGCTTGAGGTGTTTGAAGTCATGCTGGTAATCCAGATAATTCAGATAATGCACTCTGATGCCACGAACAGTACGTTACTCGCCTTTCCACAGGCCATGTAGCGGCCTAGCAAAAAAAAAAAACCTTGTGACAGAGCATTTCAGCAGAGGAAGGCAGCGTTTCGAAAGTGGGATTCTGGACGACGCGTTCCACTATAATGACGCCCCGAGTAATTAGAGGAGCCAAGGGTCAGCCATTATAGGTGGGCGGGAAGGTGGTACACAGCGCTCGCTACGGAGAATAAGACAAATGAAGAGAGGCGTGAGCCTAGACCCATCCTTTGATGCACGTCTTGATGAAAGGGGTTAGTGGTTCATCCCGATTGCAGATGGGTTACACCCTCACACTAAATTAGCCCGGGAAATCGCCGGTTCTCCCAGGTTCTCCTTTTGCCAACCCATGTGGCTCTAAGCCCGGGAAAGCTAGCACGTGGTGCGACTGCAAGCTATTTCAGCTCAGCCTCATGTCCACCGAAAGACGAACAAAGTCGGGATACCTGTAGTTCACGGCGCTTCGCCCATGACTTGAAACCCACCATGAGCGGAATGTTACAAGCTCACGCCACAAATGCTTGAGTGGAAATGCCCACCAGCACGAGTAAGTAACTTGGGACTTGGCTCGATTGCCCTGTGTGTTCGGCTGTCCCGGCGGTGGGAAGTCTCGAACGTCAAAATGATCCTTTGGTGACGCTGCAACCGGCTGTCTGGCTGATCGGCAGGGGAAGGCCTGCAGCATCTTCCAACCCGCCATCCCAACCCCACTACCTTGAAAGAGAACCCCATAGACGCTAGCGTGTCGGCATGGGCGTAAGAATCCATCCATCCATCTTTGAAAGATATTGAGAGATCGGCCTCTGATCTCCAGACGGCAACGGGCCAACGCGCTTGGCTCGTGCAAATGCTTTTGTTTTGGTCGCGACCGTTGGACGCGTATTCGCAATCGCTTAAGCGGTGCGACGGTAGGACGTTGAGAGTGCACTTCAAAAAGTGACAAGTGACGCAAGAAGCCACAGCCCGCAAACCTGGAGGACAGGGAGTTTCCCTGCCGAGGTGTTCCCTATTTGGAGGCTTTTTCGGAACAAGTGCCAGAGCAGTGCAAAACGTCATGCAGGTAGTTACTTTCTCAAACTCAAAACCTGATAACCCTCATACACAATGGGATTCTATCTTTCCCAAAATGTCCCCCATGAGATTACTTGTCCCTGCATGCTTTCCCCAAGAGCCCTGGCTCAACCGCTATCCTGCTACTCCAAACATACTACGAGTCACGACCATATCAAGCTTGCAAGGCCGGACTTTTGTGATCGACAACGCCCATCTTCTTTGCCTTCACTTTCGTCCCACGTCTGATAAAAAGCGTCTGCATTGCTGGACGCACTAGCAAAACCTGTCTACTCGGTTCCAATTCTCCCTCCAATGGGGTTGCAAAACTGAACAACTCTACCGGGTGGAAGATCATACGATATCTGTGTGCGCTGGACGGCATGCACAGATTGCATCTCCTGTTCCGACTAATACTAGTACAGCTTCACTCTCGTTTATACTAGTCCTACATGGCAATATTAGCGAACACCTATCGCTGCACGCAAGGGCCGCCCAAGTTGCTAAGGAGATCGAATTGAAGCCATACGGAACTTACTCAAAATCGTGTTGTACTATCCTCCCTCGACGAGGCTTCCTTCCTCCCTCCTTATTGCCTACGCCGCCTCTGCTGCCGTCAAACTATTGCCCGAATTTATTACGATGGTCGCCAAGAAGCGGATATAACGCCGTTCAGCCGAGTTTTACACTAGAGGAACTTGAGGAAATGGAGGCGATGGATCCAGAAGCTACAGCGGAGGAAGGCCGATCGCGAACAGCTTCAAGTCCGCAGAAGCAAGCCAAGCATATGGCTTCGCTACAATTACTATATACAGTTGGTGATAATCAAGCGAAATTGGATGCACGTACCGAATTTAGATATCTCGCCGTTCTCGCCAAGGGGGAGGTGAAGCGGTCGTGCACAAAGCCGTACACACGATAACTTATTCCGGAACATTTCTGAGTCGTGTATCGCTTTGATCGGCTTGATTCCAGACCACTTGCCTCATTCCGGAAAAGATCTTATATAAAGACACTAGAATAGAGTATAAGAAGGCTCTATAATAATTAAAAGATCTCTACCTACGTTAAAATTAGAACTTAATTATCCCTTAACCCGTCGATTTGGGTCCGTAGCTTATTAATAAATGCCAGCCAATTATATTAACTTAATTCGATAGCCGTGCTTAGGTATCGGAGGTCCGGGTTAAGCTTGCATAACCTCCGGTTACGCACGACCCCCCAAGGTCCGCGACATATCTCGTCCACATATCCCCCCCTTGGGTAGCGGCCCCTACTTTTCGGACGCGTTTTCGAGGCCTAGGTTAGTACTAGGTTAGTATAGAGGTCCTTATCGCGCGCCTTTAACCTTATCATTGCCTCAACAATCTATATTTTAACACTCTTTCTATTTTTATGCCTATATTAGCTCCTAGCTTATATAGGGCCCTTAATTTTATATAAAAAGGCCTACTATAATTATAATTCTATAATATAGAGCTCTCTTCTCCACCTCCTTATTTAATATTTACGCGTTTAGTGGCTTTATTTACCCGTACTACGCTTACGCGTCTTCCCTCTAACCTTTTGCAGATATAAAGTCTTTTAAAAATCTTCTTACCCTATAGTCTACTTTATAGTTAAAGAAAGCCCCTATTACCTCCTTCTCCTTTTCCTTCTATAGCCTCTAAAACAAATTCAAGGCCTAAATAGCGCGGCCATAGAATCTTTATAAGGCCTAGCGCTTAAAGAATACTATAAGGTGTAACGAAGCCTTGTAGGAAATACCACGGTGGACTTATTAATGGGCTTGGTGTGTAGGTAAACAGGAAGTCAATAATGTAACAGTAATAAATAACAACTGGTGAAGTGGTTGCCTAATAGATTAACTCTAATTGTATTCTAAGATTTACTACAAAGAAAGGAACTATCTAGGTAGGGACTATGGGTCCTTAAATATATAACCATACGCCTAAGAAAGTCCTTGCTCCGCCTGCTCTATCTACTCTACTCACTCTATTACAGATCTTACAGATTATACAAATTACATAGATTATATTACGTGACCTTAGTTACTATTCCTTGTTATATAGTTCTACTAGATCTATTCTGGACTATGCCCTTATTAACTAACTAGCTTCTTCTAACTCTTCTCTAAGTAGTTATAATATTATACTTAAAGCGCCCGTAACACTATCTCCCTCCTCTTTATTTTTGTCCTTAAAGATTCCTAATATCTCTAAGTTATTTACTAGAGGTATAATATCCGTTTAATTAATTTAGTTAATATTGTTACTTATTATGCCTAAGGCTCCTTCTTCTTTCTCTACTATTTACCTGTGACGGTGCTAGAGCGCGTTACCTGCCAAATTCTGCTATGCTGCTGCCATATTCTGTCAACCTACAATTGGCTCGCTTACCGCTAGCGCCTTGGCGACTGCCCCTTTATATATGTTTACTATGGTCCTGGCAACCCCCTTCTTTTCTTCTCCTTAGCTTAGTATCTTTATTAGATAGCAATCCACAAGCTTTAGTTTAGAGGCATTTGTATAAGCCGTTACATTATACTAAGCTCTCCATATACTGCCTGGGAAGGCCTTAATAATATCCCTATATCTTAAAAGAAACTTTGTCTGCAATAACGCGTTAACACGCTATACTTAGACACTAGAATAACTTTATACTGCCTAGGAAGGCCTTAATAATATCCCACTTTATAAGCTAGGCAGGACTAGACCTATACCCCCAAAATTAAAACTAAAGCGTATAAGACCGATAAACCCTAGGAAGCTAATAATGGCACCTAAAGCGAGCTTATCTAAAAGACCTGCCTCTACCTAAGAGGAACACGAGATCCAATTAGGATTAGAAATTAAAGACAATAACAATGTTATAGATATACGCGAACAGATTCGCGCCCTCGCGGCCAATTAGAAGGTTAATTATCTTTAAGCCTAAAGCATATAAGAGACTCTAAAGGAGATCCTGGAAAGCCTTACTGCCTTATAAAGCAGCCCAGCCTCCCCTTTATAAAGCCTTAGTTAACCCATTTGCTTAACCAAATATAATACACTAGGGAGTACGGATATAATAATAAAGTAATTAAAATCCATTAAGCTTTTTAACCCTTAACTACTATCTAATAGGATAAACCCTACCTTTAAGAATTGGAGGATCTAAGTATAAGGAAAACTCTAAATTAACTATAACTATTTCCCCTCTAAAGAGGCTAAAATGCTCTACCTCTTTAGCCGAACTATAGGGGACGCCTAACGTCACCTTTAAGCCAAGTTTAAAGATAACTTTCCTGTCTAATTTGTATCTATTAATAAAATACTATAGCACCTAGCGGCTATCTATATTAACCTAAACAAAGTACGGGACGCTTAGTATAACTATAACCGCCTAATAATAAAGCCGAACTAACCCTTTGCCGAATTCTAAACTTAATTCTTACACCTTATAGGAGAAGGCTAGGTCCCCCTTAAAAACTACTAATTAGACCTTTATAACAAACTAACAATTAGGCTATAAGAGAAGATTGCTATAACTTTAGATAACCTATCAACCTATAAAAGACTTATAGCTTATTGCCTATTATTAGACTTAAAGCTAAAGCGGATTAACATCTACCTAAATTAGTAGAAGCGACCCTATAGTAATTAAAGCTTACCTACCACCCCTACAGGAGCTAGAGTAGGAAGATAAGCCACAACCGCTACTACACTAAAAGCGGTTATAACTACGCACCGGCGAGCCTTGCCTAACTAGCTATATACTATAACTTTAACTAGTACTTATCGCAATACCCCAATTAACCCTACTATAGCTACTTGCTATAACTGCAATAAGGAGGGTTACTTTACCTTATCTTGCCTAGAACTAAAGAATATTAAGGAGATAGAGGAAGGAGAAATATCTAACAAATTGGGAAAAGAAGAACCCTAGGGAAAGACTCCCCCCTAAGGTATCCTATTAATCTTAAAGAGATTAATCTAAGTTAGTTAATAGGTGGAAAATACTTTACAGTTCTACATACAGTATCTTAAAATAGATATAGAGTTAACTTAACTGCCCTTATTAACACTAGAGCAAATAGCTTTGCCTTTATAAATACTACCTATATAATTAACGTTGCTAAGTTTCTAAATATAAAAGCTACCCTACTAGAGAAGCCTATCTAGGTAAAAGGCTATAACGGCCAAGCCAGTAAGCCGGTTACCTACGTCCTAAAGTTATATATCTCCTTTAATGGACGACATTAATATAGTATCCCCTTCTGCATTTTAGACCTAGGGTCCCATTGTTACGGACGCTTTAAGTACGATGTTACGACTACTTGGGGAAGAGTCGCAGGAAGCTAGTTAGTTAATATAGGTATAGTCCAGGATAGATCCAGTGGAACTATGTAACGAGGAATAGTAACTAAGGTCACATAGTATTGAACGCGTTGACTGTGTTAAACGGAAGGGACGTTACGTTTAATACAGACAACACGTACCTCACGTATAAGAGAGGATTTCTTAGGAGTATGGTTATGTATTTAAAGGACCTTAGTCCCTACTGTAGATAGTTCTCTCCTTATAGTAAATCTTAGAATACAATTAGAGTTAATCTATTAGGCAACTACTCCACTAGTTGTTATTATGTTATTAATTTATTCTTACCTATATACCTAGCCTAATAATAGGACCTACTATAGTTCCTACTATAAGGTTCCGTTACATATTCACTACCAAGGTTACGGTATTAAATAAGATTAAATAATATGCTACCTAAAGCACCAGTTATAACAGCGTCAGCGACAGCCACAACCTTAGGACCAGGAGACACTAATATAGAAGATACGGATTCTTAAGTGGTTACGCGAGGTCAGTTATAGGAAATGGTTAATTACTTATAAGATAATAATAGGATACTTAAAGAACGCATTAATGGAATTAAAGCAGCGAAAATTAAACTACCTTTAATCAAACAGTTCTTAGGAGAGAAGTTAAAGCTTAAGGGATTTCTTACGCAGATATACTTTATAGTAATACAGGAAGGAGCGAAGTTAGTAACATTATTGGATTAAGTAGCCTATATAGGATTATTCCTAACCGGAAGGGTACTTAAGTGGTTTAAACTATATCTTACGGAAATACAGGCTAATAGCATAACAACTACTAACCAGGATGTATGGTATATATTTACTAGTTAGAATAGGTTTGTAGAATAACTAACGCAGATATTTAGAGATCTAGAGGCCACAACTACAGCAGAACAAAAGCTTTAGAACTTAGTACAACGCACTTTAGTAATTAAGTATACCACGCAGTTTCAAACACTAGCTATATAGGTTAAGTGGAATAATAGGGCGCTTATAGTATAGTATAAATAGGGACTTAAGGCTAAAGTCTAGGACGCAATTATCCTAATAGAAGATGCGGATACTCTAAGGGAGTTAATAGACCAGTTAATAAAGATTAATAATAGGATCTATTAAAGGAAATAAGCTAAGAAAGGGCAAAACAGAGTTCTATAGTTATATAAGGCGCAGAGTACGCAACGACAGATATAGAGTTAAAAACTATAGAATGGCGCAGAGCTAATAGACCTAAGCGGTACTAAAGAAACCTAAAGGTAAAAAAAGAAACTATGGAAACCTAGAGGTTAAGGATTAAGTAATTAAAGGACCTAGGAGCAAAGGCCAAACTAGAAATCTTAGCAGTAGAAGACGTTTAGGCGGACTCTATAGCAAGAAAAATAGTTTAAAGATAGAGCTTACATAAATTATAGAAAATAAGGTCATTTCGCCAGAGACTATAGAGGTAGTTAGAATAACTACGCAGTAAAGGGAACTAGGCCAGCAGACGGCACGTACGTATAAAAGGACAATAGTGCACTATAAGGAATAAAAGAATGTTCAATTAACAGCTTTACGTATTATTACAACAACACATGCCAAATTTATAAGGATGCTAAGTACGGCGCAAGCTATTAGCTATAGAAGCTATTATTATCTAAGTTTAGAGGAACTAATAAACCAGCTTATAGATCGGATATTAAAGACAATAAATTTAATATAGGCGAAGCATTTACTAATAATAAGGCAATAAAGGTAGCTTACTAGGAGCATATAAACCTTAGAGAAGTTAAAACAGAAGCAGAAATTAAGACTATTACAGAATAGGGGTTAGTAACGGATATAGTAATACTATTAGATATAATTTCCATCGCTTTATAAGATAATAGGAGCAATGTTTAGAAGAAACTAAGTAAGTAGATAACTGTTAGTACTAGCTTATTACTTAATAAAGGCAAAAGGCCACAGGCTTAAGATTTTTAAGAAAAGATAAAAGAAGCTTAAGATTCTTAAGATAAGATAAGACACACCTAAGGACCTACAACAGATGAAAACTAATAGGAAAGGGCAGCTATTTAGTTTAGTAACAAACAAATAAGTATAGGACGTAAGTTTAAGAACTACAAGTTTAGGGAACAAATAAGAACGTTAATAATCCTAGGTAAACGTAGTATTTAGCCTAAAGATTAAATAGTTAATACTAGGATTAAAAAGTAAGACGACTATAAAGATCTAGCTATAAGACGCAGAAAACAAGAAACTATAAATAAGTTTAGGATAAGAATTATCGTATAGCAAGAGCAAAAGCTAAATAAGAGGTCAGCTATGCTAGGTTATATAAGGGACAGAGCACCCATATAAAGAGTTATTAATAGGCCAAGTGCAGGAACACCTAGGGCAAAATAGTTAGATAAACTGGAACAAGAAGAGGATCTAGATATCCCAACTAGGTTTAAAGAAAGACATACCAAAGGATATTACAATATAGTAATAATAAGGTACTTTCTAATAGATAAACCATACACACTAAACCAGTTATACGGAAAGTGGTATAGGCAACGACATAATAATAAATAGGAAGATTTTTATATATAGCTAGACAAAAAAGTTGTCTAAGACCAACCTATTATAGAAAAACGCATAAGTCACATTAAAGGAGCGTTAATTATAATATTAAGGAACCTAAAAGAAGGATTTAGGGACTAGAGAAGCGAGTAATAAATTTTAATACCCATAGTAGAGATACCAGTGGTTAGGTTAACTAGGTATAGGTTTAAACTTAAGAATAAAGATAAACTAAGAGTTAACCTAAAACATATAGCGTATTATACACTATTATAGATAGCTTATATGGATAATATATATAATATATATAGAGCACCAAAAGACAAGAACTAGAAGTACCTAGTAAGGATATATTAGGCACCAGAGAAAAAGCGGTTTAGAAACGCTAAGTATATATATAGATAGCACCTAGTAGAAGTATAAGGTTAAGGAGACTTAACACTTTAACTAAAAAGATTCCTTATAGAAGAATACCTAGACAGATAATAGTAGTGGGAGTGCCTAGAGAATACTTATCTATAGTATATAAAGGAAAAGAAACAAACTAAGTATTAGCCTAAGTTAAACTAAGTATAGATAGAATCTAGCAGCCAACAGTTAGGAAAAGGGGAGGTGTATAAAACTAGAGGGAACTAGTATTAGAGCCTTAGACCCTTAAAGAAATTTAAGGTTAACACCTAAATTTATAAGCTAAATGGTAAGATTAACAGTTTAAAGTATTAGTAAATAGTAGAGTAATTAGGAACCACATATCACTAAAGGTAGTAAAAAGGATAGGGTTACTATATAGATAAAAGAAACACCTATATCTACTTACAACAATTTTAGGAGATTAGATAGCCTATAAAGGAGGCATTATTAATCTTAAAATAGGACCTATTTAGTTAACTATTAAAGGAAGACCAGTTAGAATGTCTTTTAATATTCTACTATTAGGATAGGACGAGGCGATATTAGAAATACCTTAGTTATAGGAGTACAATCCAAAGATTGATTAGGTTATAGGTTAGGTTAATATTAAGAATACTTAATAGTGTAAAATACAATAGCAAACCAAGTTAGTATAATATTAAGTTGGAGCAATATATAAAGAGACTAAGTAAGGCTTAAGTTATATACTAAAGAGATACCATAAGTATGGTAAAAAGTTATGGTTACTAGAAAGTGAAAAGCTATTAAAGTATATAGCATAGAACTATAAAATAGAATTAAAAGAGGGAATAAGTCCAAAGTTCTTTCTAATCTATAAGCTTACTAAAACCAAGTTAGTAGCGCTTAAGGAGTTTATCCAGGAGAACTTATGTAAGGGATATATTAGACCATTATAGTTATTAGTAGGATATCCAGTACTATTCATCCTAAAGAAAAACGGAAAACTTAGGATGTATATAAACTATAGATAGTTAAACAGCATTACTAGAAAGGATAGGTATCCTTTACCCTTAATTAGCGAAATCTAAGATAGGATAGGCAATGTAAAGATCTTTATAAAGATAGATTTAAGATAGGTATACCATTAGATTAGGATTAAGGAAGGTAATAAGTAGAAGGCAGCCTTTAGGTTAAAGGAAGGACTATATAAACTATTAGTTATGCAATTCGGGCTTATAAATATACTAGCAACATTCCAGAAGCAAATTAATAGTGTGTTAGAAGAACACTTAGATAAGTTTATTATAGTATACCTTAACAATATTATTATCTACTTAGAGAGTAAGGAAGATTATAAAGAATACATTAAATAGGTCTTAAAGAAACTACAGGAAAAACAGATACTAGTAATAATTAAGAAATATAAGTTCTTTATAGTAAAGACTAATTTTGTAGGATTTATTATTAAACTAGGGAAAATTAGCATAGACCTAAAGAAAGTTAAAGCTATAGTAAGTTAATAAGAACCAGAAAATATTATATAGTTAAGGTCGTTTCTAGGGTTTTATAACTACTATAGGAGGTTTATAGCATAATAGTTAAAAAGCATTGAGCCATTTATAAGGCTAACAAAGAAAGAGGAACTATAGGTTTAGGGTAGTAAATAAAAGGAGCTGTTCTAAAAACTTAAAGAGTTGTTTACCTAAAAACTAATCCTTAAGATCTATTAACCAAAGTTAAAAACAGTTGTTAAGACAAACGCATTAGACTTTGCACTAGGAGTATATTTACTATAAAAGCATTAGGACGCATAGCATCCAGTAGCATACTATAGTTGGAAAATAACACCACTAGAGTTAAACTATAACATCTATAATAAGGAGTTGTTAGGTATAGTTACAGCACTTAAGGAATAGAGAGCATTCTTATAAGGCATAGAGAAACCATTTATGGTTAAAACAGACCATAAAAACCTTATAGGATTCCTAACAACAAAGGAACTTAACTAAAGATAGGTTAGATAGGCGGAAATGCTTACAGAATACTATTTTAAAATTCAGTATACTAAGGGTATAGACAATGCACGAGCAGACGCTCTAAGTAGAAAGGCTAAACTATAAAGTAATAAAAAGCTATTAGGAGCTTTATTGCGAAAGGATCAAGATGGATTAATTAGGTATAACTATCTAAGGATTATAGTAACTAAAAAAGGCCAGATCTATAAGTTACTAGAGAGTAATTAGACACAGAAGATCTAAGAAGCATAGGTAGAGAATCTAGACTTAGAGCAATATAAAAATAGAGAAGCAACATATATACCTAAGTCTATTACAGAAGAATTTGTTAAGGAATTCTATAAGGGAATAATATAAGGATATAACGGAGCTATAGGCTTAGTGTTAAGGCTTTAAAAGGAGTATATTATTTAAGGAATCTGGGGGCTAGTAAAATAAGTTATAAAGAAATATCTAGATTGCCAAAGGAACAAACCAATAAGGCATAAGCCGTATAGAGGGCTATAACCTATCAAAATACCAGGAAGACTATAGGAAGTTATATTATAGGACTTTATTATTAAGTTACTAAAGTTAAGAGATCCTATTACAGGACAAGATTATAACGCGATTTTAGTAATAGTGGATAAGCTAATAAAGTGGGGATACTTTATAGCATGCATTAAAGAGATATCAGTAGAAGATATCGCTAGAATCTATATAAAAGAAGTATTCGCAAGACACGGAGCACTAAATAAGATTATATCAGACAAAGATCTAAGATTTATAGCAGTATTTTAGAAAGTGTTTCTGGCAGAATAAGAAGTTCGCGTAGTAATATCTACAGCGTATTATCCGCAGACGGACGGATAAATAGAAAGACTAAACTAAACACTAGAATAGTATCTAAGGCATTATATTAATCACGCATAGAATAATTAGGTATTATTATTACCAGTTATATAGTTTACATATAATGCAACACCACAAGAAGAAATAGGGACATTACCATTTAAGGCAAATTACGGGTATAAACTAAGAACGTCGTTATTGCCATATTAAGTAAAAAAGACGAGTAGCACAGCTAAATAAAGAATAGAGACGTTAATAAATCTTTATATAGACCTTATAGAAATAGCTAAACTAGTACAAGAATGAATAAAAAGGTACTATAATGCTAAAAGATCTAAGGGACCAGATCTTAAGGAGGGAGATAAAGTATAGCTACTACACAAAAATTTTAAGAGTCAACGACTAAGCAAGAAGTTGGACTATATTAGACTAGGACCTTTTAAAATTAAGTAAAGGATTTTATTAGTTACGTATAAGTTAAACCTACTAGCTAAAATAAAGATCTACCCTATATAATATATCGCAATGCTAGAGCTAGCACACGGGAATGTTAAGCCACTAGTTTATAAGGCAGACATATATAGAGGATAGGAAGAAGACAAATAGCAAGTTTTAAAGATCATTAGTCACGAGGACGTAGATAATAAAACATAGTATAAAGTAAAGTGGATAGGCTATAGTAAGACTACCTAGGAGCCACTAAGCAACCTAAAGAACGCTATAGGAAAGGTATAGGAGTATTAGAAGAAAGTAGGTTAAGTAATATTAACAAAAAAGGATCGCCAAAGAACAAGTTACCTAAGGGGGACCTAAAAGGAGCAATTGCCGAGCTACTTAGAGTTATTTCCCTTATAGGAGGAGAGCCAGTTCTTTTATTACCCAGCTTAGATAAACCCTATTAGATAGGCTTCTACTCCTTAAAATAGACCTTCTTATAAATACATTTAAGGCATTAAAGACAAGTGTAAGCTAAATATTAAGCTTTAAGGACGCATACGGACTCTTCTAAGGCACGTTAAACCTTAAGCAGCGCAGAGGCTAGCTTACCATCAAGCTTCGCAGCGGTAGATTAAACACAAGGCCCTATAATAAGTTACTTAGGGAACTCAAAGACTGTTAAGAGTTATAGGACACGCATACTTAACGTTAGAGACAGAGCAAACGTCGCAAGACAATTAAACGTTTGCTTTAGTGCACTCTAAGCAAGAGGAGGGTTACTAGGATAAAGGACTCGCTAGCGTAACGCACACTAACCCCTCTTTAGCGTAATAAGAGTAAGGAATCGCCATTACCTTACCCAGCAACAGTATAGAGGAGACTATACGAAGGCAACGCTTAACTTAGGAAAGAGAAGAAGAGGCTTTAGGTATAATAAGTAAAGATATTAACCAGACTAATTAAACGGACATTACACCTCTAGTAGACGACTTGGAGATATTAGGAATCTTTAAGGACGAAGATAAAAAGGAGGGAGATAGTATTACGGACGCTTTAAGTATAATGTTATAACTACTTAGGGAAGAGTTACAGGAAGCTAGTTAGTTAATACAGGTACGGTCTAAGATGGATCTAGTGGAACTATATAACAAGGAATAGTAACTAAGGTCACATGGTATTAAACGCGTTAACTATATTAAATAAAAGGGATATTACATTTAATACAGACAACACGTACCTTATGTACAAGAGAGGATTTCTTAGGAGTATGGTTATGTATTTAAAGGACCTTAGTCCCTACCGTAGATAGTTCTCTCCTTATAGTAAATCTTAGAATACAATTGGAGTTAATCTGTTAGGCAACCACTCTACCAGTTATTATTATGTTGTTAATTTGTTTTTACCTACATACCTAGCCCAATAATAGGACCCACTGTAGTTCCTGCTACAAGGTTCCGTTACACCCATAATATAATCCTTGGCTGAAAATAGATATCCTACTTTAATATTTGGCTGAATGTATGATAAAGACAGTTTATCTGGCCGGAGGATAGGCTGAGATTACCCTCCTTTGTTAGAGAAATCCAAACTAACCGTAAAACACTAGCCGCGAAGTCTAACCCTATATACTAGTAGGATGTCTAGGCCCGTAACCTAACCTTTACCTAAGAAGACGCCTACTATAAAGCTGGAAAGAACTTTATACTAATAAAGATACTCTCCTAAAGCGCTATATTTAAGGAGGACTCTATATATAGAAGTGGGATAGATAGTAATATAGATAATGTCCAAATTACGCAGATCTAACTGGTGTGGAAAAGAACGTACTAATAAGATATAAGGGTTAACCTCCAAAAGATACAATAGGAGTTAAAAGGAGTAATAATAACGCTAATACCCTAGAGGGCCCTAAGGTTACGTACGCCCCTAGTGTTATATAACCCCCCTATAGTAGATATTGCCACAATTAGCGCTATAGTATTCTACTTTAATATATACCAGAAGGACAATAAGGTCTTTATAATAAGCCTATATAAGATTAACCGGATTATTAATAAGAGGGAAGAAAAGCTAATTAAGGAAACTAATAAGGAGCTGGTTAAACGTCTCCTTTCTACTATCTATGCTAAGTATAAGGACGCATTCTTAAGGGCGGCTTTAGACAAGTTACCCCCTTACCAGATATATAATTACAAGATTTAATTAGAAGCCAATAACTCGCTAGGCTATAGCCCCCTCTATTAACAATTAATAGACAAGCTAAAAGTAATAAAGCAGTACTTAATTAATAACCTTAATAAAGGGTTTATTAAGCTAAGTTAAGCCCCTTTTACTTCCCCTATCCTATTTATAAAAAAGCCTAGTAGAGGCCTTTATTTTTATATCGACTATTGGAAGCTAAATGCTATTACTTAAAAAAATCGGTATCCTATTCCTTTAATTAACGAAACCCGTATACGTCTAAGCTAGGTAAAGATCTTTACTAAACTTAATATCCGCTAAGCTTTCTACCGAATTAGGATAGACCCTATATCTAAAGATTTAATAACATTCCGTACCCGTTACAGGTCCTATAAATACAAAGTTCTTCCTTTTAGACTAATAAACGGACCGGCTATGTACCAAAGGTATATAAATAACGTTTTTTTTAATTACCTTGACGAGTTCTATACGGCATACCTAGACGACATCCTTATATACTTAGATAACGAACTTAAGCACTAAGTTTATATTAAGAAGGTCCTAGAGAGATTACGGAATGCGGCCTTGCAAGTTAATATTAAGAAATGTGAATTTAGGGTAAAACGCATAAAGTATCTTGGGTTTATAGTGAGTATAAATAGGATTAAAGTTAACCCTAAGAAGGTTAACGCAATCTATAACTAGCAGCCCCCTTGTACTATAAAGGGGATTTAGTTCTTCCTGGGTTTTTGTAATTTCTACTACCAATTTATCCGTGATTACGGAGTCGTGGCAACGCCTCTTATACGACTTACCTAGAAAGACACGCCTTTTATCTTTAATAATGACTATATAGAAGCCTTTGGAGAGTTAAAAGATTGGCTTATCTCTTCTCTAATCCTTTGTTACTATAACCTAGACCTTAAATTAATGCTAGAGATGGATGCTTTTAACGAAGTTATAGCGGGAATCCTATTACAGTTATATTTAGATAGCGAATAGTACCCTATTGCCTTCTTCTTAAAAACAATAGACCTAACTAAGTATAACTATAAGGTATATAACAAAGAAATGCTAGCTATTATTTAATTGTTATCCTAATAGCGCGCAGAGCTTAAAGGCACAAACTCCTAGATTAAGATATATACGGATTATAAAGCCCTAGAGTACTTTATAACTATAAAGCAGCTTACTAAATAATAAGCCTACTAGGCCAAAATGTAAGCTTTGCAGTGTGGGAGAACTAAGTAAACAACTTGATTGTAAATCTATGGAAATCAGGTATACTATATACACAAAATAGGTGGCAAAGGTTAACAAAGACAGGGATGTATAGAAACGTACCAGTTTCAGTATATTTGAAACGTTTCAGCTGTGCGGGTTCATATGAAACTAAACCTTGTTTAGTTTAAGATGTTTTAAACCATTTCATACGTTTAAGGTTTTCCCTCCCGGAACCTATAGCTATGTTCACAACCAGCTTCCACCCCCCCCTTAAGGCGAGCTGCGATTTTTGTACGCCATTTAATTTCGCTTAATCGCCACCAACTGTATATAGTAATTGTAGCGAACGCCTATGGCTGAACGTAAGGGCCATTTTGGTTTTCTGGGAGAACTGTCAACTCCTCCCTTTTAACGACTTGTTAAAGTTTCTTTCCTTCCCCTTTTGCCTACGCCTACGCCTATGTTGTGGACTTACAATAGCTGCCAAAACGCGAATACAGCGCTCAAATTTGTTATTATCGTAGGGGTGAAAACTTCACGGTATTTAACAAAGATGACGATAGTTACTATAGAGCGTAAACAGCTTGAAGTTCTTACAGCCAAGCATGGGCGTTCGCTACGATTGCTATATACAGTTAGTGGCGATCAAGTGAAATTAAATGGCGTACAAAAATCGCAGCTCGCCTTGAGGGGGGGGTGGAAGCTGGTTGTGAACATAGCTGTATTGCCCTAGAACCTATTGCCCCAGAACCTGTTGCCCTGGAACCCGTTGCCCTAGAACCCATTACCCTAGAACCCGTTGCCCTAGAAACCAGCCACTCCTAGTTACCCTTTATTCTTGTATATATAGACGTAAAACGTATTAAAACGTTTAATATGAAACTGACACAAGAGGCTATGAAACTGAAACTGAAACTGAAACGCGGTATTAGGTGTTTCTATACAACACTAAACAAAGATGCCGACAATGATTTGTAACTGTTACCTAATTGGCCACCAGGTCTACATTGCCACTTAGTTGGTAATAGGTAATGAATAGGTAATAGAAATAAGTAGTGAGACATATAATAACAAAAGGGCACAGTAGTGAGTTATAAGATGACCTTTGACATAGTAGTGGTAGTCGGTTACACACCCCCCTAGATTTGACGGTGTAGTTAAAGCTATAGAAAATAAAAATGAAGGTAGAGACTATACCAAAATAGGGAATTTGGGATACAATTTAGGAGTAGTAAGGGGATAGGGTGATGTTTAAGAGTCTTTATTAGATAATATGGTAGCAATTTAATGTCGAATATCTACCAAATTCAATTGCTTTATCCATGCTTCGTACCTTTGACTAGGTAAGATTTTGGTAAGGCTGTTAGTAGGTATTTTGGCTGTAGGGACCTATTGGACGTTAATCTTTTTATCTTGGACTTCCTGTCTGAGCTAGTGCTGATGGATGTCGATATGTCTAAGCTTGGTATTAAGTTTTGGTGTATCCTGTTTTAGGAGTCGTATGGTCTGCATGTTGTTGTATAGTAGGGTAAACTCGCGTTCTAAATTGAAGCCGACTGCCTTAAAGAAACGCTGCCACCAGATGATCTCAACGGCAGCTATAGATAGGGAGAGAAGCTCTGCTTTGGTAGTTAAATGAGTTACTAATCTCTATAGGGTTGCCTTTTAGTTAATTAGTCCTCTAAATAGCATAAAAAGGTATCCTTGAGAGCTCTATCTGGTGTCTTTATGGTCCGCAAATACTGCGTTGGATACTTTGTAAAAGGTGACGTCTTCTCCCTTAAGGTTTCTAAAGTAGATATGGGCTCTAAGTACTTCGCCAGAGTATTTAATAGCTGTCGATTTTATTCTAAGGTAGTAGGCAATAGCTTAATTAGCTGTATTAAGGTGCTTTTAATTTAGATTTGTAAGGAATTTAGCCAGCTTAGAATGCGTCTTAGCAATATTAGGTCTTCCAAATACGGCAAGGTGCGTAAGGGAACCAACTCGTTGCTAATAGGCTAGAGTTCTTTAAGGGTTTGTCTGCTGGTTGGACGGAATTAGTTCTTTGGCAGGAAGTAGTGACTTAGGAAATCTTCCTGGTTAAATATTGAATTGATTGGCTATCTTTTTAATATAGGAATCTTGGCAGAGCCAGAGCTTTCTACTTAGTTGATCTCGTTTGATTCGGATTCCTAGAAACCACTATAGGTCTCCTAGTGCACGGATCTTGTATTAATACAGCAATTTGGCTTCAAATTCCTATAGTCTTAAAAGGTCCTTTTTGGCAACTAGTACGGCAATATCGTCTACGTAAAAGAAGATAATAAGTTGTCTATTGGTATAAAGGCAGTTCGTACCTAGGATAGGCTTTAATCCGAATTTAGCTAGTGTATTAGTGAGCTCTTTATACTAAAGTAGTAGTGAGATTTTTAATCTATATAGCGCCATGAGTAGCTTTAGGATATGTCTGTTTTAATTAAAGCCTTCTAGGCAGTAATAGTAGACTGGCTTATCTAGTCTTGCATTTATAAATGTGTTTACAGCGTTATACTATTGAATCTCCAAATCGAATGCGGCTGCTATAGCTATAAGGGCACGGAATATTTAAGCAGCTAGGGTTGCTGCATAGGTCTCTTTCTTAATAGTCTGTAGGTCTCCACAGACACACAGTCAAGCCTTTAGCTTTTGTAGGTAGCCGTCGCTGTTAAACTTGTATTTAAAGACCTATTTTAGCGGAAGGATCTGGTCGTTAGTTGCTTCTTTCTTTAGTACAGTCTTAAATGTCCCTTAGCGTTTAAGGTCGTTATATTCTTTTTCTATAGCCTTTTAAAAGCTGGTAGTTAAAGGGTGCTTTCTTAGCTCTTTAAGGTTTCTTGGTTTGGGAGGGAGATTATCCTAATGTAGAGATAAGGATCTAGTTCGGTTAATATCCTTTACTAGTCCTATGGCAAAGCCAGCGTAGTAACTAAATAGGGTAGATAGATTGGCTAGTGCTGCTGCGTATACTTAGTGTTGAATTTGTTTGGAACCTTCTGGTAGGATAAAGTTAGCCAAAGGATCGGCTAAGACCTTGTTAGCTTATGGAGCTATATTTAACGGTTCTAGTAAACTACTTAACTGGGTAGAACTTGTTTTAATTATATCTAAGATATTATCTTAAAGTCCTCCTAATATAGTGTTTGTTTCTGGTAGATCCAGAGACACCATTTTGCTAGGTATTGGTAGCTGTTCGATATCCTTTATAGGAAGCTCTGCTGAGTCGTTTAATGTAGTCGTTTAATCTGCATTTGAGGTAGGTCTATATAGGATAGATTTATCCTTAGATTCGTCCTTATGGAGAGGTTTTAATAGACTGATTATTTGGATGGTGTCTTCTAATGCTTCCTTTAGTAGGCAGTTGATGTTCTAACCCTTAGGGTTATAGAACGAGTTCTTATTAAATGTAATATCTCTAGTTTAAATAACTTTGTGAAGGCTTAGAATCTAAATTTAGTAGATATTGGTTAAATTATAGCTGACTAGGTGTCTAATTAATGTATAAGGAGCTAGCTTGTCTCCCTTTCTAACTTGTTTGTTTAGCGTATAGGTCCTGCAACCGTATTCGTGCATGTGGGTAAGTATTGGCGGCTTGCCGTAGGCGACCTTGTACGGAGTTTTCCACCCTAGTTGCTTATTTGGCGTTTGATTAAGGGCATAGCTAGTAATAAGGAAAGCTTCTGGTCCTAGAGATGGGGGTAAGGATGCTTCCAGCTGCATAGATCTTAATCGTTCTATAAGGGTTCTTCCAGATTGTTTAGCTCTGCCATTTTGTTCCTTAGTATATGGTGCTTGGCATTTAAAGGTAATGCCTTTATCTGTATACCACGTCTCTAGAGTGTCTTCCGTTTGTCTAAATGCTTGTTTATTATTACTCTAGAAGAAGACAATATCTTAGTAGAATTGTGTTTTGATTAAGCGGTAAGTCTTATAGATGGTAGGTAGAATAGTAGCTTTATCTCTATTCTTAGCAGTATATATAAAGTTAAATTTGGAATACGTGCAATAGAAATGCATAATATATCTATCGCCGTTGTATCCTGGTACTCTAAGGTAGATAATATTAAATGCTAGCCGTTTGAATGGTTAATTGGCTAGAAATTCGTGTTCTTGTCTTTAAGAGATCTGCTATGTGTGCTTTACTAATAAGTAAGTTTTACATTTGATTTTAAGTGGTGCTCGTTTGGTAGTTAATTCGGTCAGCTCTGCGCCAATGACGTACTTAGGAAGCTGCTTAATAGTATTAGGTCCTGCATGGCCAAGTATTTTATGCCATCTTGTAGCTGTGGCTCCAATTGGTTTATAGGCTATGCGGCTTAGCTGGTACCTCTTAGAGGTTAAGAATGTTAATTAAGTTGAATCTAGGGTACTTATAGGCTCTCTATATATTAGTGCCTAGTGCCCCCCTAGTTGTCTTGCATAGCATACTATTTCGCCAGTTGCTAGACGGTAGAGCTAATTTCGCCTTAAGTTAAAATAGATGTCGTTCTTAGTAGCTCTTAATAGTGCTATGATATTTATGAATATGGTAGGCACTAGCGCTATATAGGATAGCCTTATCTTTAACTTCCCATTAGGTGTATTAATAGTGATGGTTACTGTTCTGTAGGCTTGTATTTTTTCGAAATTTCTGCTAGTAATTAGGTAGTCGTCTTCTGTAGCTAGGTAGGAGAAGGTAAAGTCTTCTTTATTATTGCAGACGTGGGTATCTGCACTAGGGTTAAGTATCCAGGTGTTCTAGAGTTTAAAAGGAATTTGGCCAGTACTAAACACGGCAGCATAGCTAGTTGGTATGGTAGAAGTAGGGGTTTTAGAGTTAAAATTAATTATAGATTCTGTGTTTTTCTAATTATTCTCCTTTGCTTCCTATTCTCTTTTTTAAATCTGCTTGACGATGCGTTTAATCTAAGGTGTAAATGAGATTATTTTATCTACTTTCTTCTAGACATCTGCCCTTGGTCTCTATCCTTAAGGGCGCTTGTATACGGCGATGTAATAGCAGTCACTGAATTGATGTACAAGGCCGCATATGCATTCCTTGTGCCATCTCGAATTTAAATTTGGACTGCCGTTAGGGTCTAAACTAGAATTGGAATTGGAGTTGCTTTAAAGGGTTATGAATGCAGAGTTATTAGTAGTTGAGGTAGATAATGCTTGCTGTATGCGGTAGTGCTCCTTGAATTCCTTAATGAGGTTAATGATAGATGGGGCCTCTTTGTCCTTTTGTTCTTTTTTGATAAGGTCTACTTCTAGCGCTCCTGCGAAACTAGAAGAGATGGGTTTGATTGCTTGTATAAAATTATAGTGGGGTCTAAATCCCTGGACGTCTAGTAGCTCCAATTGTTCTGCTTACTTGTAGACGTTCCTCTAGCTGTTTAACCATTTTTCGATGCTCTGCTTTTTGTTATAGGCTTTAAGAGCCGTGTATTGATTAAGGACGTCGTGCTTTTGACCTAATATGGTAGGGGCAAGTGCTTTCTTAAGTGCTTTTAGCCGTTCGTATACTGTGTCGAGGCCGTTGATGAGAGGGAGGTAGGATACCGATGTTGTGTGAATGACGTAATTGCTGATATCGCTTATGGCCTGCTCCTTTTTCTAATATATGCGGAGGTCGTCCTTGTATTCCGCGTATAGTTAATTATAGGCAATAAGTTGGTTTAGATCTAGCTTGGCTATTAATATAGCTACAGGAAGTACGTCTGTGGGTATAGGTTGTTTTGGAGGTTCTAGCTTTAGGAGCTTATCTTTCTTCTTTAATAGGTTAATGTACTGCCATACCTTATTAGTTTTGGCAGTATCTTATATAATAAAGAACCATGGAAGCCAATCAGATGGCTTATTAAGAATAAAGTTAATTTTGGATAAAGATTCGCTTATATTGGTCGTTATTTTTAGAATTTTAACAGTTTAGGCAGGGTCTAGGTTAGCGTCTTAGCAAAACCTTATTTTAGCGATTTGATTCGCTAGTTTGTTCTAGTACGTTCTGGTACGTTCGTTAAGCTTAATAAGTGAAGAAGTTTAAAACACTTGCAAAGGTAGTAGAAGTAGTAACTTCTTAAACAAGGTAGTATTTGATTGGTTAGTAGGTAGTGCAATCCAGGCTTATAACTGTAAGCTTTGCAGTGTGGGAGAACTGAGTGAATAACTTAATTGTAAATCTATAGAAATCAGGTATACTATATACACAAAATAGGTGGCAAAGGTTGATAGAGACGCCGATAATGATTTATAACTGTTACCTAATTGGCCACCAGGTCTACATTGCCACTTAGTCGGTAATAGGTAATGAATAGGTAATAGAAATGAGTAGTAAGACATACAATAACAAAAGGGCACAGTAGTGAGTTATAAGATGACCTTTAACATAGTAGCGGTAGTCGGTTACATAAAATACTCTCTAAATTCTTCTTTATAATTATATATTGTTCTAGTAAGCAAAACACTAAAGTAAATATACTAACCCAAAGGGAATAAGATGTAGGACCCTTGTTACGGACGCTTTAAGTACGATGTTACGACTACTTGGGGAAGAGTCGCAGGAAGCTAGTTGGTTGATATAGGTACGGTCTAGGATAGATCCGGTGGAACCATATAATAAGGAATGGTAAGCGAGTCACATAATATTATACGCAGTGTATAAAGTGTACGCAGTATATGCCTGTGTATAACACGTATAACACGTACCTTATGTACAAGAGAGGATTTCTTAGGAGTATGGTTGTGTATTTAAAGGACCTTAGTCCCTACCGTAGATAGTTCTCTCCTTATAGTGAATCTCAGAATATAATTAGAGTTAATCTATTAGGCAACCACTCTACTAGTTATTATTATATTGTTAATTTGTTCTTACCTATATACTTAGCCTAATAATAGGACCCACTATAGTTCCTACTATAAGGTTCTATTACACATTCACTACTAAGGTTATGGTATTAAATAAGATCAAATAATATGCCACCCAAAGTACCAGTCACGATAATGTTAATAATAGCCACAACCTTAGGACTAGGAGACACTAGTATAACAGATATGGATTCTTAAGTAGTTACGCGAGGTTAGTTATAGGAAATAGTTAATTACTTATAAGACAATAATAGGAAATAGTTAATTACTTATAAGACAATAATAGGATATTTAAAGAACATATTAATAGAATTAGAGTAGCGAAAATTAAACTACCTTTAATTAAACGGTTCTTAGGAAAGAAGTTAAAGCTTAAGGGATTTCTTATATAGATGTACTTTAAGGTAATGCAGGAAGAAGTAAAGTTAGCAATATTATTAAATCAAGTAGCCTATGCAGGATTATTCCTAATAGGGAGGGCACTTAAGTGGTTTAAACTATATCTTACAGAGATATAGGCTAATGGCATAACAACTACTAACTAGGATGTACGGTATATATTTACTAGTTAGAATGGGTTTATAGAATAACTAATATAGATATTTAGAGACCTAGAGGCCATAACCACAGTAGAACAAAAGCTTTAGAACTTAGTATAACGCACTTTAGTAATTAAGTATATAACATAGTTTTAAATACTAGCTATATAGGTTAAGTGGAATAATAGGGCGCTTATAGCATAGTATAAATAGGGACTTAAGGCTAAAGTCTAGAACACAATTATTCTAATAAAAGATGCGGATACTCTAAGAGAGTTAATAGACTAGTTAATAAAGATTAATAATAGGATCTATTAAAGGGAACAAGCTAAAAGAGGGTAAAATAGAGTTCCATAGTTGTATAAAGCGTAGAGTACGTAACGATAGATATAGAGTTAAAAACTATAGAATGGTACAGAGCTAATAGACCTAAGCGGTACTAAAGAAACCTAAAGATAGGAAAAGAAACTATAGAAACCTAGAGGTTAAGGATTAAGTAATTAAAGGACCTAGAAGTAGAGGCCAAACTAAGAATCTTAGCAGTAGAAGACGTTTAGGCGGACTCTATAGCAAGAAAGATAGTTTAAAGATAGGGCTTACATAAATTATAGAAAATAAGGTTATTTCGCTAGAGACTATAGAGGTGGTTAGAGTAACTATATGGTAAAGGGAACCAGACTAGCAGACGGCATATATATATAGAGGGATAATGGTGCACTATAAAAAATAAAAGAATGTTTAATTAATAGTTTTGCGTATTATTATAATAACGTATACTAAATTCATAAGGATACTAAGTACGGCGCAAGCTATTGGCTATAGGAGCTATTGTTATTTAAGTTTAGAGGAACTAATAAACTAGCTTATAGATTGGATATTAAAGATGATAAATTTAATATAGGTAAAGCATTTACTAATAATAAGGCAATAAAGGCAGCTTACTAGGAGTATATAGACCTTAGAGAAGTTAAAACAGAAGTAGAAATTAAGACTATTACAGAATAGGGTTTAGTAACGGATATTATAACACTATTAGATATAATTTCCATTACTTTATAAGATGATAGAAGCAACGTTTAGAAGAAACTAAGTAAGTAAATAACTGCTAGTGCTAGCTTATTACTTAATAAAGGCAAAAGGCTATAGGCTTAAGATTCTTAAGAAGAGATAAAAGAAGCTTAAGATTTTTAAGATAAGATAAGACATATATAAGGACCTATAATAGATAAAAACTAATAGGAAAGGGCAGCTACTTAGTTTATAAATAAATAAATAAGTATAGGACGCAAGTTTAAGAACTACAAGTTTGGGGAATAAATAAGAACATTAGCAATCCTAGGTAAACGCAGTATTTAGCCTAAAGATTAAACGATTAATACTAGGATTAAAAAACAAGACAACTACAAGAATCTAGCTATAAGACATAGAAAATAAGAAACTATAGATAAATTTAGGACAAGAATTATTATATAGTAAGAGTAAAAGCTAGATAAAAGGTTAGCTATGCTAGGTTATATAAGGGACAGAGCACCCATATAAAGAGTTATTAATAGGCCAAGTACAGGGACACCTAGGGTAAAATGGTTAGATAAACTAGAATAAGAAGAGGATCTAGATATCCCAACTAGGTTTAAAGAAAGATATACTAAAGGATATTACAATATAGTAATAATAAAGTACTTTCTAATAGATAAACTATACATACTAAACCAGTTATACGGAAAGTGGTATAGGCAACGACATAATAATAAATAGGAAGACTTTTATATATAGCTAAATAAAAAAGTTATCTAAAACTAACCTATTATAAAGAAACGCATAAATTATATTAAGGGAGTATTAATTATAATATTAAAGAACCTAGAAGAAGAATCTAGGGACTAGAGAAACAAGCGATAAATCTTAGTACCTATAGTAGAGATACTAGTAGTCAGGTCAACTAGGTATAGGTTTAAACTTAAGGATAAAGATAAACTAAGAGTTAACCCAAAACATATAGCGCATTATATACTATTATGGATAGCTTATGTAGATAATATATACAACATATATAGAGCACTAAAAGATAAGAACCAGAAGTACCTAGTAAGGATATATTAGGCACTAAAGGAAAAGCGGTTTAGGAACGCTAAGTATATATATAAATAGCACCCAGTAGAAGTATAAGGTTAAGGAGACTTAATACTTTAACTAGGAAGATTCCTTATGGAAAAATACCTAGATAGATAATAGTGGTGGAAGTGCCTAGAGAACATTTATCTATAGTATATAAAGGAAAAGAAATAAACTAAGTATTAGCCTAAGTTAGACTAAGTATAGGCAGAATCTAGTAGCTAACAGTTAGGAAAAGGGGAGGCGTATAGAACTAGAGGGAACTAGTATTAGAGCCTTAGACCCTTAAAGGAATTTAAGGATAATACCTAAGTTTATAGGTTAAATAGCAAGATTAATAGTTTAAAGCGTTAGTAGATAGTAGAGTAACTAGAAACCATATATCACCAAAGGCAGTAAAAAGGATAAGGTTACTATATAGATAGAAGGAACACCTATATCTACTTATAACAATTTTAGGAGATTAGATAGCCTATAAAGAAGGTATTATTAATCTTAAAACAGGACCTATTCAGTTAACTATTAAAGAAAGACTAGTTAAAATGTCTTTTAATATCCTACTATTAGAATAGGACAAGGCGATACTAGGAATGCCTTAGTTATAGAAGTACAATCTAAAGATTAATTAGGTTATAGGTTAGGTTAATATTAAGAATACTTAATAGTATAAAGTGCAACAGTAAACCAAGTTAGTATAGTACTAAGTTAGAGCAATATATAAAGAGACTAAGTAAGGCTTAAGTTATATACTAAAGAGATACTATAAGTATGGTAAAAAGTTATAGTTACCAGAAAGTGAAAAGCTATTAGAGTATATAGTATAGGACCATAAGATAGAATTAGAAGAAGGAATAAGTCTAAAGTTTTTTCTAATCTATAAGCTTATTAAAATGGAGTTAGTAGCGCTTAAGGAGTTTATCCAGAAGAACTTATATAAGGGATATATTAGACCGTTATAGTTATTAGTAGGATATCCAGTACTATTCATCCTAAAGAAAAACGGAAAACTTAGGATGTGTATAGACTATAGATAGTTAAATAGTATCACTAGGAAGGATAGGTATTCTTTACCCTTAATTAGCAAGATTTAAAATAGGATAGGTAACATAAAGATCTTTATAAAGATAGATCTAAGATAGGCGTACTATTAAATTAGGATTAAGGAAGGCGACAAATAGAAGGCAGCCTTTAGGTTAAAGGAAGGACTATATAAACTATTAGTTATATAATTTGGGCTTATAAACGCACTAGCAACGTTCTAGAAGCGAATTAATAGTATATTAGGAGAACACCTAGATGAGTTTATTATAGTATACCTTAACAACATTATTATCTACTTAGAGAATAAGGAAGAATATAGAGAATATATTAAGTAGGTCTTAAAGAGACTATAGGAAGAACAGATGCTAGTAGTAATTAAGAAATGCAAGTTCTTTATAAGAAAAACCGATTTTATAGGATTTATTATTAAACTAGGAAAGATTAGTATAGACCTAAAGAAAATTAAAGCTATAGTAAGTTGGTATAAACTAGAGAACGTTACGTAGTTAAGGTCATTTCTAGGGTTTTGTAACTACTATAGGAGGTTTATAGTATAATGGTTAAAAAGTATTAAGCTATTTATAAGACTAACAAAGAAAGAGGAACCGTAGGTTTAGGGTAGTAAATAGAAGGAGCTGTTCTAGAAACTTAAAGAATTGTTTACCTAAGAGCTAGTCCTCAAGATCTATTAACCAAAGTTAGAAATAGTTATTAAGATAAACACATTAGACTTTACACTAGGAGTATACTTACTATAGAAGCATTAGGACGTATGGCATCCAGTAGCATACTATAGTTAGAAAATAACACTACTAGAGTTAAACTATAACATCTATAACAAGGAGTTATTAGGTATAGTTATAGTATTTAAGGAATAGAGAGCATTTTTATAAGGTATAGAGAAACTATTTATAGTTAAGACGGATTATAAGAACCTTATAAGATTCCTAATAACAAAGGAACTTAACCAAAGACAGGTTAGATAGGCGGAAATACTTATAGAATACTATTTTGAAATTTAGTATACTAAGGGTATAGGCAATGCATAAGTAGACGCTCTAAGTAGAAAGGCTAAACTATAAAGTAATAAAAAGCTATTAGGAGCTTTATTGTGAAAGGATTAAGATGGATTAATTAGGTATAACTATCTAAGGATTATAGTAACTAAAAAAGGCCAGATCTATAAGTTACTAGAGAGTAATTAGACACAGAAGATCTAAGAAGCATAGGTAGAGAATCCAGACTTAGAGCAATATAAAAATAGAGAAGCAACGTATATACCTAAGTCTATTACAGAAGAATTTATTAAGGAATTCTATAAGGGAATAACATAAGAATATAATAGGTCTATAGAACTAGTATTAAGGCTTTAAGAGGAGTATATTATTTAAGGAATCTGGGGGCTAGTAAGATAAGTTATAAAGAAATATCTAGATTACTAAAGGAATAAACTAACAAGGTATAAGCCGTATAGAGGGCTATAACCTATTAAGATACCAGGAAGACCATAGGAAGTTATATTATAGGACTTTATTATTAAGTTACTAAAGTTAAGAGATCCTATTATAGGATAAGATTATAACGCGATTTTAGTGATAGTGGATAAGCTAATAAAGTAGGGATACTTTATAGCATGCACTAAAGAGATATTAGTAGAAGATATTGCTAGAATCTATATAAAAGAAGTGTTTATAAGACATAGAGTACTAGACAAAATTATATTGGATAGAGATCTAAGATTTATAGTAGCATTTTAGAAAGTATTTCTGGCAGAATAAGGGGTTCGCGTAGTAATATCTATAGCGTATTATCTGCAGACGGATAGATAAATAGAAAGACTAAACTAGACACTAGAGTAGTATTTAAGGCACTATATTAATTACGTATAGAATAATTGGGTATTGTTATTACTAGTTATATAGTTTATATACAATATAATACCATAAAAAGGAATGGGGATATTACTATTTAAAGCGAATTACGGGTATAAACTAAGAACATTGTTATCGCCATGTTAAGTAAAGAAGATAAGTAGCACAGCTAAATAAAGAATGGAGACGTTAATGAATCTTTATATAGACCTTATAGAAACAGCTAAACTAGTATAAAAACGAATAAAAAGGTACTATAATGCTAAGAGATCTAAGGGACTAGATTTTAAGGAGGGAGATAAAGTGTAGCTACTATACAAAAATTTTAAGAGTTGATAACTAAGTAAGAAGTTAGACCATGTCAGACTAGGACCTTTTAAAATTACGTAAAGAATTTTATTGGTTATATATAAGTTAAACCTACTAGCCAAAATAAAGATCTATCCTATACAATATATCGCAATGCTAGAACCAGCACATAGAGATATTAAGCCACTAGTTTATAAGGCAGACATGTATAGAGGGCAAGAAGAAGACAAATAGCAAGTTTTAAAGATTATTAGTTATAAGGACGTAGAGGACAAAACGTAGTATAAAGTAAAGTGGATAGGCTATAGTAAGACTACCTAGGAACTACTAAGCAACCTAGAGAACGCTATAGGAAAGGTATAGAAGTATTAGAAGAGAGCAGGTTAGGTAATATTAATAAGAAAGGATTACTAAAAAATAAGTCGCCTAAGGGGGACCTAAGAGGAGCAATTGCTAAGCTACTTGGAGTTGTTTCCCTTGTAAGAGAAGAGCTAGTTCTTTTATTACCTAGCTTATTAAGACCCTGTTAAATAAGTTTCTACACCTTAAAACAAACCTTCTTATAAACCTTCTTAAGATGGGTTAACCAAGTAAACGCAACCTGCTAAGACTTAAAGGAGCAACGTTGAGCCTTAAGGGCCCAAGCGGTCTCTTCAGTAGAATGGTAAAGTTTAGCGCGTATAGCGGCCAACTCGGACTTAAGCTTTATAGTGGTAGATTAAACATAAGACCCTATAACAAGTTACTTAGGGAACTTAAAGACTATTAAGAGTTATAAGACGCGTATATTTAGCGTTAAAGACAAAGCGAACATCGCAGGACGATTAAATGTTTGCTTTAGTGCACTCTAAGTAAAATAAGGGTTGTTAAGATAAGGGACTCGCTATTATAACATACACTAACCCCGCTTTCGCATAATGAGAATATAGAGACAACATTATCTCACCAAGCGATAGTATGGCAGCTATAGTACGAGTATAATATTGCGCTTGTAAAGAAGAAGAAGCTTTAGGTATAATAAATAAGAATATTAACTAGACTAATTAAACGGACATTACACCTCTAGTGGACAACTTGGAGATATTAAAAATCTTTAAGAACAAAAATAAAGAGGAGGGAGATGGTATTATAGACGCTTTAAGTACAATATTATAACTACTTAGGGAAGAGTTATAGGAAGCTAGTTGGTTAATATAGGTATAGTCCAGGATAGATCTAGTGGAACTATATAATGAGAAATAGTAAGCGAGTTATATAATATTATACATAGTGTATAAAGTGTACGCAGTGTACACCTATGTATAATATGTATAACACATACCTTATATATAAGAGAGGATTTCTTAGGAGTATGGTTGTGTATTTAAAGGACCTCAGTCCCTACTATAGATAGTTCTCTCCTTATAGTAAATCCCAGAATATAATTAGAGTTAATCTATTAGGCAACTACTCCACTAGTTATTATTACGTTATTAATTTATTCTTACCTATATACCTAGCCTAATAATAGGACCCACCGTAGTTCCTGCTATAAGGTTCTGTTATAACCCTAGGATAAGCTAAAAACCTAATACTGGACGCGCGCCCTCCTCTATCCCAAATAGCTTAACCTGTAAATTTTTAAAGAACTAGACTCTAAACGGAATAAGCTAGCACCCTTAGAGGAAGTAGTCTTAGACGAACTAATAGGGCTAGTTAATTGCATCCTAACTATAAACCGCACAGCTAACTCCCTAAAAGCCCTCCGTAACTAAGCTATAAAGGAGGACCCTAATTTGGAAATAGAAGAAGGACTGCTTCTATACTAAGAACGGCTTATAGTTCTAGATATTAATAACTTACAGATAGAGTTAATCTGTGAAGCCCACTGTTAAGTCTCTATGGTATACCCTAGTTATAACAAGACCTACTAACTACTAGCGCCCTATTACTACTGGTAAGGACTTCTATCTAATATGGATTAATTTATTAGAAACTGCCACGCCTATAGACGCGCAAATGCCCCTAGGGATTAAACTCCTAAGTGGCTATAACCGCTGCCAGTTCCAAAACGCCCTTAGCAATATATTACTATAGACTTTAAGTCATTTCTAAAGGACGCCTACGGCCATAATGTAGCCTTTGTAGTAGTTAACCAACTATATAAGCAATCCGTCTCCCTCCCTTGTTTTAAGACTATAACTGCGAAGGATATAGCCTACCTCTACGTTAATAACATCTATCGATTTTACGGCGCCCCTAAATTAATTATCTCTAACCATAGCCCCTAGTTTATATTAGATTTCTGGAATAAACTCTACTGTATCCTTAGGATTAAGATTAAGCTCTCTACTACATTCTATCCTTAGACTAATAGCTAAACCGAGATTATAAACTAGTACCTTAACTAGCAACTACGGCCCTTTATAGACTACTATTAGGACAACTAGTTAGAATTACTACCTATAATAGACTACGCGCAGCTTACACTCCCCTATAACAGTATAGGGATGTCCCCATTTAAACTGCTCTACGGGTATACACCACAAACGTCCTTTAATTGGGATAGGCCTACTAAACCCACTATGGCCCGCGAACGACTCAGCTATAAAAAGGCCTGGGCATTTGTTAAGAGAATGCATAGAGCCTAGGAGACTGCTTAAATAATTATAAGAAAGGTGTAAGAAAAAAAGGAGTCTAATATAAACCAATATTGTTGTGAGGAAGACTTCTAAGTAGGAGATAAGGTATAGGTGTTAATAAAGAACTGGAAAACTTAGAGGCTAAGCCGCAAGTTAGACTATTAAATGGCTGGCCCATACGAGACTCTTTAAAAGGTAGGACACTTTTTTAAGGTTAAGCTACTAGAGTTAACAAGGATCTACCCTATCTTCTCTCTGGACTGGCTATAAAAGGCTGCAGATAATCCACTACCTAGACAGTATAACGACCCCCTACTACCAATCCAGATTGCTAAGGACGAAGAATAGGAAGTTAAAGAAATCCTAGCAGTAAAAAAGGTCTGTAATGTCTTAAAATACCATGCAAGCTGGGTAGGCTATAATGACGACCTAGAGTGGTACCCCGCATCTAATTTTAAGTACTCCCCCTATAAGTTATAGGACTTCCACCTAGCCTACCCTAACCTCCCTAGACTATCACGTAAATTAGACAACTGGATTAAATGCTAGGAAGAAGGGTTAGATAATTATAACAATTTAGACAATAATAGGGAGCTTGGACAACGCCTAAGGGCAGGCTTTTTTAGGAGGGGGGGGTGATATAACAGTGCTAGAGCGCGTCACCTGCCAAATTCTGCTATGCTGCTGCTATATTCTGCCAACCTACAATTGGCTCGCTTACCGCTAGCGCCTTAGCGGCTGCCCCTTTATATATGTTTACTATAGTCCTAGCGACCCCCTTCTTTTCTTCTCCTTAGCTTAGTATCTTCATTAGATAGCAATCCACAAGCTTTGGTTTAGAGGCATTTATGCGAGCCATTACATTACCAGTCTTATACCATTACTATAATACTATCTCTATATTCTTATTATACAAAAGAGGAGTTAGTCTGTATTGCGTTAGCGAGTTCTTTATCTTAGCAACCCTCTTCCTACTTAAAGTGCACTAAAGCAAACGTTTAGTTGTCCTGCGATATTTGCTTAGTTTTTAACGCTAAGTATACGCATCCTATTACTCTTAATAGCCTTTAAGTACCCTTATTAATTGCTACTAGGGTCTTAGATTTAATCTACCGCTATAAAGCTTAACAACGAGCTCTTAGTAGCGTTAGCTAAACTCTGCCATTTTTATAACGCTAAGCAAGAGGCTGCCACTGCTTAACAATAGGCTCTTAACTTTTGTTTAGCTGCGTCCGCTCAATTAATTTATCTTAAGAAGGTGCGTAAAAAGGGTTGTTCTAAGGAGTAGAAGCTTATAGAATAAGGCCTTTAGGAACTTAGTAATAAAAAACGGATTCTCTTCTAATAGAGAGGGAAATAACTCCAAATATATTAGTAGGTGCTCCTCTTAAGTCCCCTTTAGGTAGTTCTTTCTTTAGTAATCCTTTTTTATTAATGCTGCCTAACGTATTTTCCTTTAATACTCCTATACCTTTCTTATAGCATTCTTTAAGTTATCTAGTAGCTCCTAGGTAGTCTTACTATAGCTTATCTACTTAACCTTACACTATGTTTTATTATCAACGTCCTTATAACTAATAATCTTTAAAACTTCCTATTTATCCTCTTCTTAACCTTTATATATGTCTGCCTTATAGACTAGTAGCTTAATATTTCTATATACTGGCTCTAGTATTATAATATATTATATAGGGTAGATCTTTATTTTCTCTAGTAAATTAAGTCTATACGTAACTTCTAAAATCTTTACTTTAACTGTAAATGGTCCTAACTTAATATAGTCCAATTTCTTACTTAGTTGTTAACTTTTAAAAAATTTGCATAGTAGCCATACTTTATCTCCCTCCTTAAGATCTAGTCCCTTAGATCTCTTAGCATTATAGTATCTTTTTATTCTCTCTTGTACTAGTTTAGCTATTTCTTTAAGGTATGCATAAAGATTTACTAAACTCTCTATTCTTTACTTAGCTGTGCTACTTATTTTCTTTACTTATTATGGTAATAATAACATTCTTAGCTTGTACCCGTAATTTGCCTTAAAAGGTAACGTGCCTATTTCTTTCTGTGGTGTTATATTGTATATAAACTATGTAACCGGTAATAATAATACCTAATTATTCTGTGCGTAATTAATATAATATCTTAAGTACTGTTCTAACATCTAGTTTAGTCTCTCTGTTTAACCATCTATTTGTGGATAATAAGCTATTAACGTTACTACTTAAACTCCTTATTTTACTAAGAATACCTCCTAAAACGCTGCTATAAATCTTAGATCTCTATCTAATATAACCTTTATTAGTACTCTATGTCTTATAAACACTTCTTTTATATAAATTCTAGCCATGTCTTCTGCTGAGATTTCTTCTATGCACGCTATAAAGTAACCCTACTTAGTTAGCTTGTCTACTATTACTAAGATTGCGTTATAATCTTATCTGGTAATAGGATCTCTTAACTTTAGTAACTTTATAATAAAGTCTTATAATATAACCTCCTATGGTCTTTCTGGTACTTTAATAGGTTATAGCCCTCTATACAGCTTATGCCTTATTAGTTTATTCCTTTAATAATTTAGATATTCCTTAGTAACTTATCTTACTAGTCCCTAAATTCCTTAAATAATATACTCTTTTTAAAGTCTTAATACTAAGCCTATAGCTCCATTGTGTCCTTAAGTTATTCCCTTATAGAATTCTTTAATAAACTCCTCTATAATACCCTTTAGTACGTATATAGCCTCTTAGTGCTTATACTGCTCTAAGTCTAGATCCTTACTCTATACTTCTTAGATCTTCTATACCCACTTACTCTTTAGTAAATTATAGATCTAACTAGTCTCTCTTATTACTGCTATCTTGGGATAATTATACCTAATTAGTCCATCCTTATCTTTGCGCAATATTACTTCTAACGGCTTCTCTTTGTTTTATAGCTCTGCCCTTCTACTAAGTATATCTGCTCTCGCGTTTTTAGTACCTTTAGTATGCTAAATTTTAAAGTAATATTCTGCAAGCATTTCCGCCTATCTAACTTGTCTATAGTTGAGTTCTTTAATAGTTAGGAACCCTATTAGGTTTTTATAATCTATCTTAACTATAAATGGTTTTTCTATGCCTTATAAAAATGCTCTCTATTTTTTAAGTACTGTAACTATACCTAGCAACTCCTTGTTATAAATGTTATAGTTTAACTCTAGTGGTGTTATTTTTCAACTGTAGTACGCTACTAGATGCCATCTATCTGGATGCTTCTGTAGTAGGTATATTCCTAATGCAAAATCTAATGCATTAGTTTCCATAACCGTGTCTAACTTTAGTTAGTAGATTTTAAGGATTGGATTTTAGGTAAATAACTCTTTAAGTTCCCTAAACAACTTTTTTTACTTATTACCCTATATCTACGGTTCCTTTTTTTTGTAAGTCTTATAAACGGCTTAATGTTCTTTAACTACTGTGCTATAAACCTCCTATAGTAGTTGCAAAACCCTAGGAACAATCTTAACTGCGTAACGTTCTCTAGTTCTTGCTAACTTACTATAGCTTTAACTTTCTTTAGGTCTATGCTAATCTTGCTTAGTTTAATAACAAATTTAATAAAATTAGTCTTCCTAGTAAAGAACTCGTATTTCTTAATTATTACTAGCATCTTTTCTTCTTATAGTCTTTTTAAGACCTACTTAATATGTTCTCTATGCTCCTCCTTACTTGCTAAGTAGATAATAATATTATTAAGGTATACTATAATAAACTTATCTAGGTGTTCTCCTAACACGCTGTTAATTCTTTTCTAAAATGTTACTAGTACATTTATAAGCCTAAACTGCATAACTAACGGCTTATATAGTCCTTCCATTAACCTAAAGGCTGCCTTCTATTTATCTCCTTCCTTAATTCTAATTTGATAGTATGCCTACCTTAGGTCTATCTTTATAAAGATCTTTGCGTTGCCTATTCTATTTTAAATTTTGTTAATTAAGGGTAAAGGATACCTATCCTTTCTTGTAATGCTGTTTAACTATCTATAGTTAATACACATCCTAAGTTTTCCGTTTTTCTTTAGGACGAATAATACTAGATATCTTGCTAATAACTGCGATGGTCTAATATACCCCTTTTATAGGGGTTTCTGGACAAACTCCTTAAGTGCTACTAACTTGGTTTTAGTAAGCTTGTAGATTAGAAAGAACTTTAGACTTATTCCTAGTTCTAATTCTATCTTATAGTCCCATGCTATATATTCTAATAGCTTTTTACTTTCTAGGCTCTATAGTCTTTTGCTATACTTATAGTATCTCTTTAGTACATAACTTAAGCCTCACTCAGTCTCTTTATATATTGCTCCGACTTAGTACTATACTATCTTAGTTTATTATCACATCTTGTATTATTATATATCCTTAATATTAACCTATCCTGTAACCTAATTAATTTTTAAATTATATTCCTGTAACTAAAGCATTCCTAGTATTACCTTATTCTTTCCCAATAGTAGGATATTAAAAGACATCTTAACTGGTCTTCCTTTAATAGTTAACTAAATTGGTCCTATTTTAAGATTAATAATACCTCCTCTATAGGCTATTAGATCTCCTAAAATTGTTATTAATAGGTATAGATATTCTTTCTATCTGTGTGGTAACCCTATCCTTTTTACTACTATTAGTAATATATAGTTTCTTATTGCTCTATTGTCTACTAACGCTTTAAACTTCTAACCTTGCTATTTAACTTATAAATTTAGGTATCGTCCTATAATTCCTTTAAGGGTCTAAGGCTCTACTACTAACTCCCTCTAGTCCTATGGGCCTCCGCTTTTCCCAACTAATAGCTATTAGATCTTAACTATACTTAGTCCCTCTATAGCTAATACTTGGTTTTCTTCTTTTCTTTAATATGCTATAGATAAGTGTTTTCTAGGCACTCCTACCACTATTATCTGTCTAGGTATTCTTCTATAAGGAACCTTCTTAGTTAAAGTATTAAGTTGCCTAACTCCTAAACTTCTACTGGGTGCTAACTATATATATACTTAGCGTTTCTATATTGCTTTTCTTCTGTTATCCAGTATATCCTTATTAGATACTTGCAATATTTGTCCTTAGGTGTCCTATATATATTACACATATTATCCACATATACTATCTATGCTAATATGTAATACGCTAGGTGCTTTAGGTTAACTCTTGGCTTATCTTTATCCCTAAGTTTAAACCTCTCCCATATTAACCTAAACGTTACTATATTATTTACTAGTACCAATACTTATATTATCTCTCTCTAGTTTATGGCCTGTTCCTCTAGGTTCTTTAACATTATAACTAACGCCCCTTTTATATAGCTTATCTACTTCTTAAATATAGCTTAATTTGGTATAACTTTTTTTATCTAGCTATATATAAAAATCTTCCTACTTATTGTTTCCTCTTTGCTTATACCACTTCCGGTATAGCTCTATAAGTATATATAATCTATCTATAAGAAAGTATCTCTTTATTACTACATTATTGCAACCTTTAGTATGTTATTCTATAAATCTGGTTAGAATCCCTAGATCTTCTTCTTATTCCAGTTTATCTAACTACTTAGCTCTTGGCGTTCTTACCATTGGCCTGTTTATAACTTTCCATACTAGCGCTCTGTCCCTTATATATCCTAGCATAGCTAATCTCTAGTCTAGCTTTTGTTTTTGCCATATAATAATTTATTGCCTAAACTTATCTATACTTTCTTTTTGTTTTTATCTTCTAAAAGGATCCTTAAAGTCGTCTTACTTCTTAATTGCCGTATTAACTTTTTAACCTTTAGACTAAACACTGTGTTTGCCTAAAACTGTTATAGACCTTATTTGTTCTTTAAAGTCTTGGTTTCCTAGAAACTGTTATCCTAAGCTTATTTATTTGTCCTTAAACTAAGCTACTACCCTTTTCTATTGGTTGTCGTCTATTATAGGTTCTTAGGTATATCTTATCTTACTTTAAGAATCTTAAGCGTCTTATATCTCTTCTTAAGAATCTTAAGCCTTTAGCCTTTTACCTTTACTAAGTAGTAAGCTAGCACTAGCAGTTATCTGCTTACCTAGTCTACTTTAGATATTACTCCTTCCATTTTGTAAAGCAATAGATGCCGTATCTAATGGTGTTATAATGCCCGCTACTAAACCGCGTTCTATAGTGGTCTTAGTCTCTACTTCTATTGCGTTATTAAGGCTTAGGTACTCCCAGTTAGTCCCTTTTTCTTCCTTATTGCTATTAATTAATAAGTACTCCAACTCTATTGTTATTATTACTAATCTTTATCTGCACGTTGTTGTAATATCTTAATTTAGCTTATAAAGTTAATCTTATTCTTTATCTAACTCTCTAGTTCCCTTAAGTCCTTTTAACTTTAGCTCCTATAGCTAATAGCTTATGCCATACTTAGCGTCTTTATAAATTTAGCATGCGTTATTATAATAAAATGCAAAGTGTTTAATTAAACACTCCTTAGTCCCGCGTAATATCCCTATATCTGCGTTATTATACTCTAATAACCTAGTGCCTTTTACCATATAGTTACTCTAACCTCCTTTATAGTCTTTGGTAAAATAACCTTATTTTCCGCAATTTATATAAGCTCCTAATTTGAACTATTACTCTTACTGTGGAGTCCGCCTAAACGTCTTCTATTAATAAGATCCCTAATTTAGCCTCTGCTCCTTAGTCCTATAATTACTTAATCCTTAACCTTTAGGTTTTTATAGTTTCTTATTCCATCTCTTAGATTCTTTAATGCCGCTTAAGTCTATTAGCTTTGGCCCACTATTCTATAGTTTATAACGCTATGTCTATCGCTGCGTACTCTGCGCCTTATACAACTATAGAACTCTATCTTACCCTTTCTTAGCTTGTTCCCTCTAATAGATCCTATTATTAATCTTTATTAACTAATCTATTAAGTCTTTTAAACTTTCCGCATCTTCTATTAGGATGATTGCGTTCTAGACTTTAGCCTTAAGTTCCTGTTTGTACTATGCTATAAGCGCCTTATTATTCCACTTAACTTACGTTATAAGTATCTGAAACTATATTATATACTTAATTACTAAAGTTCGTTGTACTAGGTTCTAAAGTTTTCTCTCTACTATAGTCGTTGCTTCTAGGTCTCTAAATATTTATATAAGTCTTTTTATAAACCCGTTCCAACTTATAAATATAAACCATACTTCTTAATTAGTAGTTATTATTCTGTTAACTTAGATCTTGGTAAGGTAAGGTTTAAACCACTTAAGTGCTCTTCTGGTTAAGAATAGTTCTGTATACGCCACTTAGTCTATAGGCGTTGCCAACTTAGTCCCCTCTTGTATAACCTTAAAGTGCATTTATATAAGGAATCCTTTAAGTTTTGACTTCTCCCTTAAGAATTGTTTAATTAAGGGTAACTTAACCTTAGCTGCTCCAATTCCATTAATTTAATCCTTAAATACTTAGTTGTTATCTATTAATTAATTAACTATTTCCTATAACTAACCTACCGTGACAAGTTATAAGCTAGTATCTGCCATACTAGTGTCTTTACTTATGCCTGAGGTAGTTACAGCTATAGACGGCGTCGTAACTGGTGCTTTTAGTGGCATATTATTTAACTTTATTAATACCGTAACCTAGTAGTAAATATATAATAAAGCCTTGTGGGAAATACTATGGTGGACTTATTAATGGGCTTGGTGTGTAGGTAAACAGGAAGTTAACAATATAACAATAACAAATAATAACTAGTAGAGTGATTGCCTAATAGATTAACTCTAATTATATTCTGAGATTTATTATAAAGAAAGGAACTATCTAGGTAGGGACTGTAGGTCATTAAATACACAACTATACGCCTAAGAAAGTCCTTGCTCCGCCTGCTCCATCTACTTTGCTCGCTCTGTTACAGATCTTATAGATTATATAGATTACACAGATTACATTACGTAACCTTAGTTACCATTCCTCGTTATATGGTTCTACTGGATCCATCCTGGACCGTGCCCTTATTAACTAACTAGCTTCTTTCAACTCTTCTCTAAGTAGTCATAACATTGTACCTAAAGCGTCCGTAACATAAGGGCGTATAAGCTAAAGTAGAAAAGTAAGAAGATTAGTATATAAAACTAGAAGGTAATATAAATAGCGCCTAGGTAATAGAAGATAAGCCTTATCTATTTTTAAAGTAATAAGTTATTAACTAAGAATTATAGGCTACTAGCTATTAAAAATAGAAGTTAAAACAGAAAGAGATATAGAAAGATAGTAAGCAGGCAAAGAAAAGGTAAAAGATAGTTAAGTAAGGTAGCTAGGGAGGAAGGCAGCTATAGGGGCAGCTATAGAGGAGGAAGCTATAAAAAAGGAAAGGGAGATATAGAACAAAAAGGCCCTAAACGTCCTATTTAATAAAATTGTCTAATATTTAGTAATAAATAGCTACGTCTTCGCTATTACTAAGTTTTATATATAGTAGTTAAAAGGTAAGGCCTTATAGCTATTACGGGGGGCGAAGCTCTTAGTAGTACTAAATAGTATCTACTATAATAAAGACCAGATTTAATGCGTTAACTTTATTAATTAAGGCCTATTTATAATTACTAGCGGCTATAATATTAAAGGGCTTAAAAAGGCGATTACCTAGTGCTAGGAGACGGGCTTTAAGACGCCAGGTTTAGTTAAGTCTTACCTTTAAAGTATAGCTAAGTATTTATTAGGTTTAGCCCGCGAAGCCCTACTACACGCGTCCACGTCGCTGCGGGTGGAAACATTATCTGGAATCCTATTCCTATTAATGGCCAAGTGCAGAGGCGATGGTAGAGAGCCGTCGTAGCGCGTGCAGCGCTGTCGTTCGACTCTGTGGTGATGGGCCCGTAACGCATATAAAGTATCGCCCTTAACAACACCAGGAGCCTTACTGCCTCCGCTTAAAGCTCTTGTTCTACCATCTAGGGAGGCCTAGTAAGGGAAACTAGGATATAAAAACCGCCCAATATACAACTACCTGGCTCACAGCTAGGCCCGAAACTGGCCTTATCCAGCTAGTCAACGTGGACGCGTCCTAGGCGTATAATAGGACACCCTTGGGCTTGCACTAGCTCTAAGATTATAAAGTATACGCAACAAAGGCGTAGGGATCCTCCTTTTATAAAAACTTGTTAAGGTTAACGCGTTGCAGATACTTTATACGAAACTTATTAAGGCCCCAAGGCCACCGCGAAGAACTTATTAAGGCCCTGCCTAGAGAACTCATTAAGGCCCCTCTATAAGGGCCTATCTAGTATCCGGTACACTTAGGTAACTCAGAAGAGGGTCTTAATAGGCGTGGTGCGCGCGACCTAGTACAGCAACAGCGATGTAATGGCGACGCGACGGCAACCAGATGGCTTAACAAGGTGGAAACACGGGTAAAGCTCTAGGCAGCGGAAACACAGGCCAGCTTTAACGGCCCTATAGCGTTTAACTTATAGTTAACTTACAGTTAACCCATAATTAACTTACAGGCGACTCATAGGAGGGTCTTAATAGGTATAGTGCACGCAACCTAATGCGCATATATATAAAGCGACTTATAGGAGGGTCTTAATAGGCGTAGTGCTTGCAACCTAATGCATATATATAGGGGAGGCTATAGGGGAAACACAGGCCAGCTTATAAAAGGGGGGGACACAAGCTTAGTTAGTAGAAGAGGGGAGAGTAGGTCGTCTAGTATAGGACTTAGTATCTCTACAGCCCCTCTCCTGCAAGACACGGTCGGCCTATTATAAGGAAACTCTTATAGGTAACACAAAACGGGAACTGGCAGCAGTATAGGGTATTACGCCCCTATATTACTACTAGCCTCCCGTGGGGCGTAGTGCGTAGTAGCTACTACTAGCTCTAAGGACCTTACCCCTTAGCTAGGCCCTAACCCTTAATGCACCTAGTAGGTAGGCAGGATCATATTCTAGCCAGAGAGACTACTATATGGCTTAAGAGAACGGATGCGCGTATTAGTATACTAATAGACAGAACCGTTCGCCTCTAGGGCGGTACGCCGGTAAGGTATACTTAAGGAGCAAACAGGAGTTACTTAGGTAGGGGAGGCTTTTAGTCTAGGCCTTAACTATAAAAGGTACCCAAGGCTTCTATATTACAGAATACAGCTATAACGCCCTCATAGGATTACGCTAGTAGGCATATAAGAAGGGAGTTATGACCCCTAGAAGCGGCAGCTTATACCCATACCGGCGGAAACAATAAAGAAAGGCGTAAAACTAGAGGCTATAGAAGGCTCCCAAGCCGTATAAAAGCATACCAACTTTGGGAGGAGATTCTTATATAGACCGCTAGGGGGCAGTCTAGTACTTAGGTTAACCCCATTATAAGATATCTAAAAGAATGGTAAAACCCCCCGTTAATTAGTAGTAGCAGCTAACTGCTTATAAAAAGCCCCCTAGGCCTTTAGGCCTAGGTAACTGGGACTAAATACTAGAAAACTGGGGTAGAGGCCTAGATAAGCAGGCATGTCAAACTCTACTATATAACTACCTACCAGGCAGCAATTAAAAGCGGGCTAAAAGAGCACTGCCTGGTTTCAAAACCGGGCCCCTATACGCGACACGCATGGTCCGCACAGTGCGCGGCCCTTATAGCCGGCCAATGACGAGCAAGGAGGAAATATATAAGCAGCCACGATTCTAAGGACGAGAGATGATATAAAGACACAAGAAACCAGCTAAAGAATACCCTAAGAAAAGAAGCAAGAAATAACTAAAGACGGTTTATAAACAAATATACTACTAACCTAAGTCTCCCCTATAACAAGGGCCTTTGGACCATAGCGAAATGGGTAAAGAAAAAGGCGGGACGCCTAGTAGAAGATCTACACCTACCACCCCTACAAAGAGCAGGCGAACTATAGGCCACAAGCAATAATAACAAGAAGGCAAAGATCCTTATAGAAAGATTTTTCCCTTAACTAGCTCTAGCAGACCTTAGCAACATCACCAGTAAAACACCGGTGACTTGCCTAAGGGTTAACAGTGACATAACAGCTAAAGAAATGGCTAGAACTATTAGCCGCCTTTTAAACAATATAGCACTAGGACTAGATAGGATCCTAAACAAAGCCCTAAAGACCTGTGGACCACTTATAGCACCTTGGCTTATAGACATAGCCAGAGTATACTTTGTAATAGGCTACTACCTACGACTTAGAAGATCCATAACGACGGTCATCTTATAAAAAGAAGGCAAAGTAGATTACTTAATCCCAGGAAGCTACTGCCCTATTATTACGGCGCTGGTGGAAAACGGTGGATTATGGTAGACGTTATGGTAGACACTGAGTTACGTAAGTCCACGTAACTAGAGGACCGCATAAAACTTTATACGGCGCTGCTATTCTTCTCCCTTCCTTTTTTTAGCTTTGGATCCTCGTTTATAGACTACCAATTGTACAGGCTTGCGCGTCCCTTATGCCATGCTCGTGCCTTAATTGACTAAGTCGCTAATATTATCTAAAGCTTAACTACTCTTTCTTCCTAAGGAGGAACTTAAATATATCTATAAAGGATATAGAATAGGACCCTAAGGACATCACCAGGACTATAAGGATAGGACAGACCCCTAAGAACTAAAAGAATATAAACAGAACGCGAAACCTAAGAATAGGACACGCATGGACCAGAACCCCTAAAAAATAAACAAATACCGGAAATTACCTAATACCCCTACCACCATGCTAAGAAATACAGTAGCCAGTAAAGCCGCTGCAGGACCCGCAAATACCTCTAATAGTGAAATAGTCGCCGTCTTAACCCCCTAGGAAGAGCTCGCAGCAGCTAATACTAAAATTAAATGGCTTTAAGAGCTGCTTAAAACCAGAGACACCCCTACACCTAGTAAGGAGTTATTAGACACCTAGAGACTTGCTATAGTCCTTAAGACCCTAGCCTAAT
>Ga0307507_10001882_pt1 | contig 45741 bp, 46 predicted proteins | sample 7_EM_MG_FD_207223 | JGI IMG/M metagenome (GOLD analysis project Ga0307507, IMG submission 207223) | Populus trichocarpa ectomycorrhiza microbial communities from riparian zone in the Pacific Northwest, United States - 7_EM | ecosystem: Host-associated > Plants > Roots > Unclassified | place... | reverse complement strand
AGCTTCCTTTGTGCAACTTTAAAGCCAACCCTTCATGTATTCCAAATTCCTCTCTTCAATAATAATGATAACATCTAACTAGAATATATATACAAGTTTCCGAGTCAAGAACAGCTATCCATTTAAGACTCTTTAATCTCAAGTAACCAAATACTTGTCCAAGAATAAATGTGAAAAGCCACTAAATTTAAGCCAGATTTTGGACCAGGAATAAAAATGACAAGCCACTCTGTATTCACAGATAACCCGCTCCTCGATCACTGGATCATGCTCGAGCAGTCCTAAGGCGCAATCATGGTCGATCACTCGATTGCTCGATCATGCTCGATCATGATCGATCAGGCCAACCCATGTGATCGATCATTCGATCATAGAGTCCCCTCAATCAGATCATGATCGATCATGATCGTGCCCATCACTAGGAATATCCCCTCATGGCGTCAGCGCTCTAGCGGGAGATGCACTCCCACGGATCGGCCCAATCAAACTTACTCTATAGAAAGGCCCGTCCCGGGAAAGCAGCCGTGATGCACCGTCCACAGGAGCCTTCTTCTCCTTGGTTTCCGGAAGCCGGCGTAAAGGAGGGGTAGGAGTCCGCACTCACTTCTGCCGATATTGGAATCCACTGGGACCAGCTCGTAGGCCATTTCGTGTGACAAAAGGGCCTGGGGGTCAGCTCTTTGGTTTGAAAGGATTGAGGGAATAATATAGCCATCCGAAAACTAAGTCATGATGCAACAGGCCTTGGATTTCGGAGTGTTCTTACCGCGGTCAGCACCAATACCTGAGGCCCGTTGCACCAAACTTAGATTGCATGTATGTGGTTGGCCATGTCAGGCGACAGCCAGGGGGGACTATTGGAGATAGAGGTGTTGAAAATGAGGCAATGGAGCGACTGAAGGATTTTACCGAGTAGAGGGAAGTGGTTCAAGTGAACGAGAGTAATTCGTATTGTAACGGCTTAGCTTGGTGAACAGAAAAGAAAGCAAGGCAAAGAAAAGAAGGAAGGAGATTTCATTGGAGGTTCGGCGCGGCCAGGATAATGAAATTAGATTGAATATAGGAGAACAACTTTCAACGGTTGCATGTCCCACAAGTGCATACGCATACTGCTGCCTACAAGTTCGTTTACGGTCAAGTAAAGGGCGTTGTGCGCGGGGCAAGAGGGACGAAGGATAATTGTCTGAGTTTTCCATGTAAGCGACACTCAGGCCGACCCAATCCACCCATGTCTGCGTCTTCGGCTGCCAGACGTAGGATGTCCACTCACGCAAAAAATGAAGGACGATAGCCCATAGTCTGTCCCTCCCTCCTAGGCCCAAGGCTGGCCAGCTGGAAAGTTGGGAATACTTTTCTTTATTTGTTTTGGGTAACGTTAGAAAAGGTTTGTATCGTCTCCCGGGTAAAGAGTAGGAATGAGCAGTCATATATATTCGCACCAAGACATAGTCCCTTAACTATCAGCTCGGCGCTCATGTTTGAATGACCTCTGTAACCATAACCAATGCTGCCGGACACTAAGTTCTGGGAAAATAATAGTGAATTTCCGCAGTGTATGATTGTGGTTGTCTTTGTCAACGCCATTCAATTATATGCGTACTGGTCAATTAAATTACATTTGTCAACGCAACTGCAATTGCATAATACACACAGGCATCTAAAAAAGGCTCTTAGTTTTGATACAACCCCTATGTGACAGCTACCCTATTTGCCGACAGTGTTCACACTAGAGAATTTCGAAGTTCTCAGTACAGTGCCTGGAATATACAGATGCTTCGGTTGAAGTTGAGAAGTTGGAGGGCTCTCCTGCAGGTAAGCCCCCACAAAGATTTGCTAGCTTGAGTTTAGTGGTGGAGAAGGCTATGTTTCTGGGCGCAACATGGTTTCTCAATAAAACTGCCTTCTGCTTTGAGATATGCCAAGCGACTATTATAAGAGAGCATGTACCAGTATAACCATAGTTTTGGGAACATACCTCCAATCACGACACCCATCCAACAAGTTGAAACATGGTTATGAAGAAACTACATGTATGCTCTGTCCCAAATCTGACATTATCAGACCTTCATTGAAGTTAATTGCAACTGACTACAATCTCGAACAATTGGTGTGTAAAAGACAATCTATTATCTGCCTGTGAACCTCCCACCGTGTAGTATTAATATAACCTCCTCCGCATTGGGCAGGGCTCGTGGGAAACACAAAGAATGGCTCGGCGGCACTTGCTAGCTGGTCAGATCCATGTTACTGATTTTTCACCTTCCACTCTCATTAACACAAGTGGCTTCAAATCTGTAGCTTACCTCCTCTCAAACACCCACCTGGTCCTCCTCCTCATTATCACCTAGGCCCCTCAGGAGTAGGTCGTATTCCCACTGGTCATCCGAATCCTCCTCTCAGGCAAGTCGAAAATATTTGTCACCACCAACAAAGAGGAAGAGATTAAGGGTTCCCACTTGCTCTAAGGCATCCTTGACCAGCTGCATATTATAGCAACCACCCGGGATGACTTTAGCCACTGTGTCATCAACAACCATGTTCGTTTTCTGCATCTCGATACAACTGAAGCCAATATCGTCAAGGTAAGAAAGTTGCTTGCGCCGGCCGGATTCCACTTCGTCATTGCGCATGAACCAGTATCAAATATTTATCCCTAAAGAGATTCGAACGTTCAAGATCTTGATCCCCCCTAGAATGGTGATGGTAAATGGTTTGAGATCTTCGAAGCTCCGGCCACTAATTATTCGGTGAAGAATGTCAACTGGGAACTCAGTCTCGCCTGCTCTGCTGTACACAACCCCAGCCCGGTGGGTAACATCCTGTGACAGGGTGAGAGTGAAAGCAATTAGATCAATGCATTCAATTGGTACCACCACATCGAGGTCCATGGTGACATGCTGTGAGCCTTGACAGACCAAGGATGCTCCGCTGATGAGGATATATTTCTCACCAAATGCCCTACTGAGGTTGGCAACGGCGGTCATAACTGTAGCTAACCTTTCTCCAGTAGAATTTGCCATTGCAAGATTTGGAAAAAAGGCTGTAGGTGTCCTTTCGTTATTACTGTTTGCTCTGTTATACTTGTGGCCCATCTTACCTAGCTAAAATGAGCAAAACATGCTAGCACATGTCACATTTTGTTTAAGTGCTTACTTACCATCAGTTTGCAGCAATGCAGTGCGGATGGCAGGTGGGAACTTGATGGAATTTAGGCAGGAAGTTGTTGGATGAAAATTAGAACTGGGGAAAGGGGATGTGCGTGAGTGGGAAGTGAAAAGAGAAAGAAGTGGAAAGAGGTAGCAAACAACTCCCAGTCCACGCGTTCAGGAATATAAAATCAATCATGCGTATATTATGTCACTGTATTCTTTGGGGTGCAGTCCACCCACCTTGAGTACTAGCTAGCTAGGATCACTTCCTGACCTGTAGGCTTGCCTTCTAAGCAATTTACACTGGATTTGGAGGGGCAGAAGCTTTAGCTCTGGTGAGCTCCATCTATAACCATATGGGTACCATATCCACCAGCTCCACTATACACTCTCAGATGTCCTTTCATTTTTTCTCTGCTTGCATAGTATGTACTTATAGCATATTTCTTAAGGAAAGAAGATTCTTACAGGGGGTGCAGTATCACCAGTTCAACGACGTTGCGGTAGAGGGTCTGCACAGTCAGACCTAGGTGGGAGTTATCAAGGGTGTTGCTCAAGGTTGCTAGTCATACTTGTATAAAAGGCTCGTGGAACCTTCTACAAATGTCGTGCTCTTAAATCCTATTTTTCAAAAAATGCATACAGCGGTCAATGTCCAAATATTTCGTAACCACTCTTGGTGAAATTATATTTAAGGAGCAGGGCTACAAAATCATACCCAATGAAGGCATAAAAGTGCCATGGAAGTCCACATTCAGGGCCCGAAAATTCCAGGTCTGATTTCATGGGTATTCCACCTTGAGGACCAAGGAAGCAGGTGCAAAGCCTTGTCATAACTTATGTTAATATCATACCACACAGGTTTGTGTGGTACCGGTATGCGGTAGTCACATTAACGATGGCGATGCTAAGACACAGTGATTAGTAATCAGACAATCTGAAGAATCTGATGGGGTTATTCAACTCAAGGTTCACCTCACTCTCCACTCCATTACAACTTTCCACCTTGAGTTCTTGCCACCCTTTGAAAATGTCTTCACCCACCAGCTCCAAGTCCAATCACCCCGCGGGAATGTCACCTTTAGCTCCTGCCGGAATCCTCGAAACAGCTGGAATAAAGGTTTGCATTGTTGGAACCGCGGTATTAAGGCTTTTTGGATCAGATCTCGTCCTTGCCGATCTCGACCTTGCGGTTGCCGACGAACAGTTTGACTCCGCAATTTCCCTGCTTCACAGCTGTGGCTTTCAGGACATCGAAGCTGGTTCTTGGCGGGAGGCTGTTATGCCGGTATTGGGCAAACCCGGGGGTTGGGACTCACGCCGACTGCTGTATCCGCCATCTTCAGACATAGTTGCGCTCACTCCTGCCAGCTGCTGGCATTTTAACATCAATCCTGATACAACCTTTCTCCTGGAGACTGATCCGTATCGATTTCCACATTTCCTTGTCTATCTCGAAGGTAATCTAGAATCTAGGAGTCTACTAAATATCGTGGTCACTGACATCGGGCGGGTACCGGCACATAGCTCTAATTAGGATCCTTGATGCTCTTCAACCTATTAAAGGGAATTCGTTACTTGTTAGATATCACTACGCAGTAATGGTGGAGCTTCTACAGCAACGGCCAGAGCTTAAAGAAAGGATTTCACTGGGAGATCAATTTTTTATAGACTTTGACATGAAGCAGTTTAAATGGTCAGACCGCCTCAAGGTTCTGAAGTTGCGTAAGGGTATCATGGAAGGTACTATCTCGGTTGAAACTGCGAGGGAAGTAGTGCCAAGGCCTGATTTGGCAAGAAAGCGGATCAAAGAAAAGTACTTGCGCCTGGGAGCTGAGGCGGAAAATAGCGAAAGGAACATTCCTATGACTTAAGGGGTGCATTAGGGCAGCTTGGAGGGCGTAAGTGTGGTCAACTGGGTGTTATGGCAAATTGAGATACTGGTACTGTACATTATCAGGAATCTCTACTTTTCTTGCTAATCAAATTCCTGTATCTTAGCTAACTTTCGCCTCTTGATACCTTGCCAGGACAAGCCTGACAGCAGGGTGTACTTAGTCATCCCCTGAATCCCGTACACACTGAGCCCAATGCTAGCAAAAAACGCTGCAGACGCAAACCAGTGAGAAGCCATCATGGCATTCGCCTCGTGACACCGCCTGACAGGAAGAATATATCCTCCGCCATTGGTAATTTCGTTTGTAAGGAGGTGTTCCTGCCCGCCCCCACCCCTTCTGTCAGCCACTCGCCACACGCAAAATGGGGGGGGAGAGGGAAAGCAAACCCTATTCCTTTTGTCCGTGTCCCAGTTGCCTGCCTCTTCTCCTTCATGGGAGGAGGTATAGTCTGTATCTGAGTTTGTGTACTCCTCGCCTGGAGTCTCACCTCAAGAGTCGGAGTCATTGCCACAGCCATTTTCACCATTTTCGCCATCTTCATCGTCGTCACACTCTTTCAGTTCCCATTCCGCGCCGAGCTTTCAGAGTGCGCAGTATATGAACCCGACTGCCTCTAGCGGAGAGTTGCGGCTCCGAATGTCGGATTGCCAGCGAGTTTGACGTGGGCGTTTGGCTTGCTGGGGGTGGCCGGGTGGTAACGGTGTGAGGTCTTCAATCCTGGTGCTGGAGGATTGGATTTGCGTGTTTATCGGCCTTAGTCTGCGGCAGGTTTGTTGTGGGTTTATTTGCGGTGAGGATGGTGCTGGTGAGGGTGGAGGCGGAGCACACGACATGTATGCTTTGTGGTACGCTGGGAGACTGGTTGATAGGATGGATATTGAGGAGGAAGGGGAAGGGTTGACGTCTCCCGGTGTTGCTATAGTACGTCCTCTGGAACGCCCACGATGCCGAGGCCGTCTTTTGTGCCTGGCAGAGCAAATAGTTAGGCGGTGTGTTGCGGGGTTTGGGGATAACAGCTGGGAGAATTCGGTGTTTGAGGGTTCAGTGTGTGTCGTGGAGAAGAGGGGAGGTATGAATGAGTTCCAGGCAGGCGGAGATTAAGCGAGAAAGTTTTTGATGTAAGCATTTGAGGGTCAGGCTTTTTGTTCATTAGTTTACAAGGAACCAAGAATGGGGGAGGGAAGGAGAAGGGTACAATCTCTTATCGTCATCTAATTCTCCCTCACAATCGTGTACGCATCTTTGATCGTGCAGGGCTCCTCCTTATTTAGCGCGTCCTGGACATCATCTTTCGCATACTCCATCGGATACCCCAATTCTCCCACCACCGCTTCATGGAGTTCCCCTTCCCCTTTCAGGCGCTCCGCAGGCCTCCACTCGATGCTCTTCCACGTCAGTAGCCTAGAAAAATCCACGCCAGTATTAAAGAATTCTTCCAGTGGGGGGCGGAGGTATTCGGGAAGACCTTTATTGAACGGGAGAAGAGAGGCTTTATCTACTTGGGGCATGGACATAATCCATGAACACTGGGGGAGTGATTAGCAACAAGCTCAGTAACCAAATATCTGAGCTTAGCCAGTTAGAACCTTAAAAAATCAAAATTTACCAATTCTTACCTTTAAAGTGCTCACAGAATTTCTTCTCTTTTAGCATATATGATATACGACTGCATGTGCATATGGCCTATAAGCCCAGTATCCACCCCTCCAAAATCCTGTTCATGGACTAAACCTGGTATCTGAGTATAAGGTGCATTTTAAAGGAAACATGCAAGTACAAGTATATGTATCTTGAGTGTTGGATCCTCGGATAGATGTGCAATTTGGTACTGCACAACATATCACTCGGATTAACAGACATTTATTTTTGCCTATTTAGAAAAACCAAGATACGGCAGCTGGACGTAGACAGCATCGGAATCCCAGAACTCTCAGTCCTCCCGATCTCCTCACTTCCTGGAACACCAATGGATATCACGGACCCCCTCTGCTGCAGGGCATCGAAAAGGTCCACGATGATCAATACACCACCATCGCGGAGGAAGTAATTTCACCCGATCACCTCTCTACTAGATGGCTCTGCCACGAAGACTTTGAAGTCTAGAACGCCCTGCTCACGGAATGAAGAGGAATGAGACCTGAAGGAGAAGATCTGGGTGGATGAGCAAGAATGCAAGATCTTCCCTTTTCTTCTTCCTTCTTTTTAATCTTCCTTCCCCTCCCAATGAGTGCCATGGTATGGCTAACATGGATATTTTAGTGAAACACCTAAACAGGGGAACTGAACTCCGCAACGGTATCATCAAGACTGCCAAAAAGCGGAAGGGGAATAAACCCCGCGATAGCAACGGCAAGGAAATGGCTGGTACCCCTGCCGACAGTGCGAAGAACATGCTCATATACAGGAGTTATTCCAAGAAGATAAATTATAAAGTGATCGAGGGGCTTTTCGAGGATTATTAAGTGAGAGAGGAGATGGTAGATAATCTCCTTCTTTTTTGGGGGTTTCTAATTCAGACTGTCAGTGTGCATATGTCTGGGTGGGTGCATCATAGAGATCGGGCACTTGTTACGGTTTTAGTGGAAGATTAGAGCATGATGGTGGAAATGTCTGTGTTCATACGGGATCACTCGGGAGGATAGTTTTCCTGGGGTGTACTTTCAGCTGAGATTCAGCCTGTGTTTAGTTTTAAGCTTATTTAGGTTGTTGGATTTTTCTTTATAGTTTCACTGGGCCGCAGAAAATTGCCTAGTCTCACATTTTCTATAGGCTTGCTACAGCTATTCCGGAGTGATGGGCCAATCCTTGACACAGAGGTTTGTATACTAATAAATTGAAAACAAGGAAAACTAAAGAAAGATTCAAGGAGGTAAAAATTGAACTTATGATCGTTGATAAAAAATAAAATAATTTTGCGTGTACTCGAACCAGGGACTACCAGTGTGGTAGACTGGTGTACTACCAACTACACAATAAAACCAGATATCACAAGTCCTCTACAGCAGCTTACCAAGGTGAACATCGAAGCGAAGTAGCCATTATTGAAATTCAGTAGACGGCGTTTTTTTCTTGGCAAATCTGGACGTGCACAGGTACCGATACCATATTTTCTCTGTGAATTCGCTAGCTCTGAATATTCTTGTAAATTGCGACATCATCTCAAGTAAGTTTGGCTTAGGCTTCGTTCGGTTAACTATGGACCGTTCAACTGCCGTTCCAGACATGACCGTTCACAGCCGTGAACGGTTGCTTGAGATTTGGTCCATCCCCAGGAAAGCTGTTCGGTTAAGCAGACCGTTCAACCAACTATTCATTAGTCAGCTGATTTCGTGGGTGCCGGAGAGGGGCCATCGTAGTTGTCAACATCGACGAATGCCCGATGAAAAGGACCTCCAGAGGTCCTTTTCATTTTCGACTGTTCGCACCAATTTTCACCAAACGGCAGGATGGTAACCGAACACCAAATCTTCCCCCTGAACAGCCCCGTTCGATGCAACGGTTCAACCCTCTAAATTCCCTACTCGAACGGTCCGTTCAGGAGTTAACCGAACGCACCCTTAGCAAGTTAATAGAATTACTACGGTCGGTCAATGAGACCAACACAGCCAAATGACTTATGTCATACCAAGTCAGGAAAGCACTAATTCTTCTTAAGAACTGAGGCATTAGTCTGGAGATTAGCGAGCCAGTGGAGCTGGTGAATTCAAAGAGAGAATACAGTACTCCCATTACAGATGTCCCCCACTATCCCCTGCAGTGTTGATAGTGCCGAATTTCCCTACACCGTGCTAAAGACCCACTAGCGAAACTAGCGTGTTTCTTTGATTGGTACGTAGATTCGACCTCATAGAGGGCAATGTTGCCACATAATCCCGGATGTTGGTTAGTAAATATCAACAAGTTCATTACCGATAACACCATTTTTATACTAGGTTTAGTGCTCCTGTTAACAGAAAAAAATCTGTACCAAAACTTGACCTGAAGTGTCCCCGATATCACTTGATTGACATTTCTGGAAAAGTGCGAAGCTAGTTTTAGTTTACATTTTAGCGTGATGTAGGGAAATTCGGCACTATCAACACTGCAGGGATACTGGTGGTGGTTGCTCAGGGCTAGCCACGTCAGCTGACATATCGGCTTAACTGTGGCTTTGCCACTCCCAGAAAGCTTAAATTTACCGCTCTCATTCACTCTCTTGTGTGCACCCCCCACACAACTGCCATCCACCATATGCCCCCAGTTTTCCTTTAGGAAATCTAATCATACAAGCATGTCAGGAGACAAAATTTTCAAAGAGATTAAAGATGCGATCAAGGCCCATACCTCCGACTGCTTAACCTTCCATGACGTGGAGCAGACCGAATTCGACCAGGTTATGCATGGATTAACACTTCCTAAGAATTACTTTGAGGAGCATGCCTATCGGTAACCATTCACCTCCCCCCTCTTTTTCTTCTTCATGCGGAACTAAATTACACTTATAGCATCCATTGGTTCCCCAGAGAAAAATACCTCAAAGTCATCATGACTACCGAGTTACACGAGTCACCTGCCGGGTGGTTATATGATGAGATTCAAGATGGATTGGCAAAGGGCATCATTCCATATGCCTGGGTTCGCAAGATCTTCATAACTCCCTCACCCGGTTTGTTGTCACTTACCTATATTGCCTATCAAAAGACAAATCAAGCTGACCAGGTTTACTAGCATATAGTAACTTTTGCGGCGAATATGGAGGATATGCGAAGCAAGCAGATCTTACTTTTGTCCCACTCCTGGGTCCTGATTGGACCCAGAAATGCAAATTTCCTTCCATAGTCCTCGAATCAGGTTGGAGTGAGCCAGACAACAGGCTTGCATTAGACGCAAGAGTCTGGCAACAAGGTTCCAAGGGGGCAGTACGTGTGGTTATCCAAGTTAAGTACGACAAAAGATCGGCTGGGCGTATAGGTTCACGAATGTGGATTACCCGAGCTACCCCCACCAGTCACTCTTTCAAAATCACAAAAAAAGAATATGTAAAGCTCTTGTATATCCTAATACTACTGTATACGTTACTAATGCCCAAATTTAACCACTAGGATGTCCTTCCCCCCCCCGGCCAACCCCAAGCAAACCCATCTCTTACATTTAGTGAATTCTTTGGCGGAGTTTGCCCTCCAGGGATGAACCCCAAGGGATCTGTTGTTTTAAACCTCGAAAACCTTCGGGTTATCGCCAGGAGAGAGATTATTGCGCAAGGCAATGTCCCGGACGAAGGTGATGTCCCAGATGAAGGTAGTGAAGGTAGTGTCCCAGATAAAGGTGGTGAAACTAGTGTCCCAGATGAAGCTTGGAAAGGTGGTTTCCCCGATGAATAAATACAGTATGTCCCCCACTTGTGCTTTTCTGGCCTTAGGACTAATAGAGGGGCATTGTGTAATTTCCAGACTTTACTTTCTTGCGTTGGCCTGGCACTGTCGAGGGAGCCGTTGGGAAACATCTAGCGTGCTTTGATATTCTTAAACTTCCGTGGTTGTTTTGTCCTAGCTAGTCATCATATTCGCTTGTTAAAAGGGTGGCTCTGGGGACATGCACACTAGCAAGCAAAGACACGGAGATCTGCAACTTTCCTCTGAATGAGACTTTGATCAGATGATTCTTTTCACCTTTTTTTTCTTTTAATCTCTGGTTTATTGTGACATCGGTAAACCTTCCTGCCAAATACCGACAAAACAACGCCCATAGCCCTCGGTAATCCATTAGCACTTTGGCCTTAAGCTCTGCACGCAAGCCACCGTATACGGTAGTAATGGAGGGTACACACTTCCCCACTCAGGCTATTGCTTCTTGCACTATATATGATCTCTAATGTTAACTAATTTCTGGCGGCGGAAATTTTAAAGATTCCCGAATAAATGTCGGAAATATAAGTAGGGGCAATAACACCAGGAATCCTGGCCCGCACTATCCGCTAATAGATATGCATCTAGGTCCCTACTATTTTCCTTAAGCCTCGATGCTATCTTACACGAATCGACAGCCCATCGGAGATGAGAAAAGTTGGTTAAAATAATAGATGGATTGGGGTTAGGAGATGTTTATGAAGCAACAATCGAATGGATAAAGGCACAAGCTGGGGGTAAACCCAGACTCCGAATGGCACCGTTGATCTAGGTCAGTCATGCGGAACGGCCGCTGCAAGCGGATAAGCTCTGCCACGCGGTGACAGTCGAGCTGGGCTCAATGGATTTCAAAACTGCCAACGTCCCTTCGATATCGATATTGGTTGGCCCCTCTCAAGGGCTTATTACTGTGAATAAGGAGGCATCGACTGTACAATCACCTCACGAAAAGTGCTCAGGGGGGCCACCGCAGTTTGCAAAGGTGGACTAGCTACTATGCCAACTCAGGTTAGTTGTGGGAGGTCCGCGCTTGGGAAAATGGCCCGTTCTCAATGGATTTCACTTTTTTTCTCTTTCATCCCCTAGTCTCCATGTCAATTATCACCATTATCGTAATAGAGGATAGGCAGTCACAGTCTCTCACTCGTGTAAATCAATTATGCTATTAAGTGTAATAATGACCACTCTTACTCTCTCTGGTTGTTCCTTCATCAGGCTAAAGGGTTCCTCAGCTATAAAAATTGACGAGCAGCTGATTAGAGCCAATAAAATAGATGTTGTTGTGAATGAAGAAGGAAAAAGGCGATTGCGAGAAGTGAGAAAAAGAGAATAATTTGCGCCGGGGTCGAACCGGAGACCGCCAGTGTGTCAGACTGGTATAATAACTAACTACAGTTACGTAACGTGTAATTTAAACTACTTATAGTATAGATTTAAGGGATTTGGCTCATACCTAGAGTACATGCAATTCTCGTCCATTTTCAAAAACATAGGCCCTGTGGTCGTGCACTAATACCTACTCTTCTAGCATCAGGCACCCGGCTTGCTAGGGGTCTGATTATCACACATACTCAGGAAGGTTTGAATCCAGGCCTACCCACAAACCCTCGAAAATTGCGAACAGCGCGTGGCTTTGCGTTTTGCCTATAAGTATGGGGTATCCCGCACTTGCTAGTAGTTGAGAAGTTCTAGTATAGTTGTTCACAATCGACTGGAGAACTCTTGTGTTATTGTGCACTGCTTTTCCTCTATCTAGACAACATCCAATGCGTAGTTTACCTATCATGTAGGGGTGGGAGAAGGAAAAAACTATGCAAGAAAAGCAAAACGCCCAAGGTAGGATTTGCAGTCGGAGAGAAATTGAATACGATAGGATGAAATCTGCAAACTATAAACCCGACCTTCAATAGAGCTATGTTCCCCCTCCAGCAGGTCAAAATCTGCTTTAGTTTCTAAGTAGAAACTCATAAACCCTCACTCAACTTTAAAAGCAAATCCCTAAGGAGGTACAGGTTCATCTGACCGGATTTCCTTCAACCCTAACTTAGTGTTGTGTGAGAAAACAAGGGCAGAGGTTTATTGGTGTTCTTAATTGAATAAGGCGAGAGGGGAGAGGAAGCAAGGCCAAATTTAAGGAATGCAGAGGTTGCCTACACAGATACACTCCTACCAGAAGATTAAGCAACATAGCCCACTAGGAGTATCTAGAGTCTCTGAGAGCAATCAAACAATAAATCAGAGCAACAGATCCCTCTCCTAATACTTTATTTTGATCCCGATCGACTTTGCTTCGCCCCCCCCCTCGCCTCTGCTTTTGCCCTCATAGCATGTCCTTAGGCCCTTGTTTTCTTCCCTTGGCTTCGTAAGATCTGGCCTTAGCTTTTGGTTAGTACTTTGCACACTCGCCAATCCCAACCACCCTCTACCTCCAGAGATATCGGTACCCAATAATACAGCTAGGACGGCCGTGGGACTGTCCCTGTAGTATACTAGTGCAACCCTGACGTATCACGGGTGTATGTGCAGGTGGAGGAGTAGGAATACCACTGGTGGGGAGCCCGGTCGGATTGGAGCTCAGGACTTCAACGGGTGTTTGTAGCATGACAATGTTAGTATTACAGCTACGCTACAAACCATACCAATACTCAACCCAGTTACGGCCTCAAGAGGTGACAGTACCATACAGAATTCATGGCGAGTCCGAACAGCGCCACCATTACTATATTTGGCAGCTAAACAAGTCATGGATCACGAACTGTACTTCGGTGGCCGAGTCGACAGACACGGCATCCAGCAGCGACAGTTGTCATCTGCCAGCGGACCGGTGAGCAAAGATAGTGCGCCTCCACCAAGGTGACCGGTATACTAATCAATGTTTGTGCCTGTGGGCGCAACTTCAACTTGACTGCGGGGTACTGGTAATCGGGTAGCCCTTGTAAAGGGGGCCCCCATTGGCTACTCGAATACCGCAAAAGTTGCGCTTCTTTGCATAGATATCAATGCCAGAAAACAGTAGGGTCTTCAGAAGCGTTGCCAAATTATGGGTATCGTGCTTGTGTGAGTTCAGGCCCTTTTGATAAGTACTAAAAGGGCAATCCGCCCCAAGAATACCGATCTCCTAACCATTAAGACAAATCTTTAGGCCTTTTGCAGAAATTGTTCATCACTTTACTCGGCCTTGCCAAAATTGGCTCTCATTGGAAAAGCTTATATCGTAGATAGATTGTACTGGAATACTAAACCAGCAGGTAGGACTGCAAAAAGCATGGCGAGCATCTTGTCAGCGGGTGAAATCTGACTCCAGGAGTCTCTATATAACCTCAAGCTACAGCTTGGGTGCCAGGAAATAGAACAAACCCAACACGTGCTACGGCAAAGACCCCCAAAGAAGGGAGGAAAAACGACAAATAGTGCACAGTCGCTCTGAAAGCAGTGAACAAGTTGAGGATATTTTCCGCACCTCTGCCTAGTAGGTATAAAATCTACCAGATCTACGAATCTGCTCGAGCCGATACAAGCACCACTCTAGCCCCCATTCTCACCAGCCACCCAAAACTTCAACTTTTCACCACCGGGATACCGTCTCCGAGCGCACAGCTAAAGAATCAACCATACCCTCATGTATTTCTACCAGGCTGCGGGGAGAGTCAAGCAATTGAAATACAGACAGGGTTCCACAGGAGAATTTGCCACATGAACATACACTAGAAGGATATGTTTCAAACTCTGATAATAATGAGAAGTCGAGAAAAAAGCACCTCCTAAACGATGCGAGGAGACTGCTTAACAGACCCATAAACAAGTCATGAGAAGTGGCTGACAAGCCCCTTGAGCTTGAAACAAACCGTGACGTGTGTGAAACTCCGAGAATATGGCACCGGTAAATACAACCCTTGGGAACTGGAACCAAGCTAAAGGAATCTCCTTTTTATTTCCCTTCAATGCGAATGTTTTCTTTATTAATTTCCCAAGTCCTCTATCTTTCACTTATCCCTACACTGTACGTCGATTCAAGCGCACCATTACAGCCCATTTTCCCCTAGAGAAGCTATAACCAGCGGTATTTTTTATTAAAGTGACGAAATAGATATCGCAGCTGTAGAAGAGTGAGAGGGTTTGCTTGGAACTTGGGCACCGCGTGAGAAGGGCGGAAGAGAGGGAACTTCAACCTCATCCTCCACCAAACCAAGCCCAAAAACGGCACAAACCGTAAAGACAGGCGCACAAGCGAAACACCGTTAACGCATCCTAATCTTCCCAAGGATCACCACGCTTATGTCTATATCCTCTTCCATTGTGCACATCCCTCCTCACACTCCCGCGACAACAAAGGAAAGACACGTCAGTAGAATCTCTCCAGCAATTCAATCACACTCCCGAACGATCTGCAGTATGGTAGGGGTGCAGTCTTAACAGTACTCAGGACGAAACTGGAGCGGGTGACGAACAGGGGTACCGGTATTCGGAGGGCAAAAATGTAAATTGTCAAGGTTAGGGTTATTATGCACAAGATCATTAGTAATTGATCCCTATTCCTCGCCCGCCCGGTTTAGTCGTTGGTACTCGAATACGGTGGGGGCTGTCTCGGTAGCCTACTCCAGAATCAACCACAGCCTCTGTTCTAACATTTGTCAGGGTTGGTAATTCAATTCAATCTTACTTATCATATTTATTTCTTTTTAGGCGCCTACTGATCATACGGTAGTGCAACAACGAGAGCTGCCATGATTATTGAATTAGCTGATTCATGATTAAGTCATGCGCAATGCATAATCTATGCTATGATGTTTTTTTAATGCAGAGTAGTTTGAAAGAAGTCCATCCAGTCTACCGTACTCGAGTACAAGTACCTACCCCTCCAGGGGTCCGAACCCGAGTGACGATGTGTCTCGGTACTACAAGTACAAGTATATTCGAGAAGGCACGTAGAAATCAACCTCAGGTCGGATCACGTGATTCTCGGATCTCTCGCCCGAGAAGTTGGTGAAGGCCAATCAGGATCCCCCCGGATGTTACACGTCCCTGCCATGAACGGACTGAACACCAGGGAGGTCTTGGCAAAAGACTTTCAGCCGCGGGAACCCCCCGAGTGTTCAGTCCGTTCATGGCAGGGACTTGTACCATGTCCCCCCTGCCGTGCTTTGCTCTTCGCTCGGGAAGGAGATCTTCCGGCGCGTCCGCTCACCTTGGCTGATGCTGAGCTTGTTACTGGAACTCTAGCTACCGTAGAGTGTGGTAAGTGATGAGCTTGTCACGCTACGGTTAGTCTCGCTGCCGTAATGTAGTCTACGGTACGGTGGTTGGGCACTCAAGTTCCACCGCATAATTTGAAGAAACTCGTTCTCACGATAGTAAGAGGTCAAAAGAAAGTGTGGCAAAATACATGGGTATGGTTCGGGGCAACCGCAAGGCTTCTCAGAAAATGATCATTCCTTTTTCCGGTGGTGATATGCGTCTTTGCTTCCTTATTGGAGAGAGTTTTGCCGGGGTACTGCTTGTTAAGTTAGCCTCATGCGACTCAATCCAGCCGGCACCGGCACAAACTTAAAATCTGCCCTTTCTCCTACTCAAGCTAAAGCTTGAAATTTCTTTTTGTGAATCTTGACAGGGGTCTTAAGTGTAGAGGTTGTGGTCGGTTCAGTTCACGGGCTTGATACAATATTCTAAGGATTGAGGCCTTGATTTGTTGTGCCCGGAACCACACAGGTAGCTCTCTCACTCTTAATCTTTAATTACCTGCTACGGGCTCAGAGGTCGGTGGACTACTGGGGAATCTCCGGACTAGGTATTGTACCGTATAAGTAGTAAGTTGCGGTGCTCTGATTGTTCCTGTCAGGTAGATAATGTTGATTGTATAGTACTCTAGGTGAAGATTGACCAAGTTTAGAGGTTGTCACGATGAATTGCTTAGGGGGTTTCCGGATTAGGTAGGTTTTTGGCACTGTCTGATGTTGCATGCAAGTAAAGCTTGTTTATCTATGATAACGGGGATTGTCTGAGCGCTTGATATGAATGCATTTGTGCTAGCGTAGTACCGGCATGGTGGAATAGAGTTCAGTGTGGGGCATCTTGGAGGGTGTCGCAAGCTGATACCGGGTTGGGAATCATTAACGAGAGTAAGTTACTCCCGCGGCCGAGTTGAAGTTAGACACCTAAGGTGGCAATTCCCATAGAAAGTTTCGAACTTCAACTCAGCCGCGGGAATACCGTACGGTACTCGAGCGAGCAGAGAAAACCACATGGACTGCACTTGTACTGTACTGTACCAGTAAAATCTCTTGAAATCTCTATCTCCGCCAGCCCTGCAAACCTGGGATTCCGGGGCGAGAAAGAGGCTTAGAATTTTCTTGACGCGGCATTAGATCAGCGCTGAGAATGTGTTGGATCTCATTAACTGAACTGAATCTATCCTATGCCGACGGGCTGATTTCCACCGGTGATCGGCCGGTGGCTCTCAAGAGATTTTACGGCACAATTAAGCTCCCGGTGCCATTATTAGCAGTGTGACCTAAGCACCCCGAAAAATTTGTAATACATACTAGTAGCACATTAATCATCCATTCATCGAAAATTCACCCGTGCCATCGTTCCATCATCGCATCAATTAATTCCCCGATCAACCAAACAAGGGGGGGTTTTCTGCGTTGTGTTTGTCAGCCGCGGGAGGAGTTAAATCCGAGATCACCTGATTTATCGCCACGCCATCTTACCTATCCGGTCGAAATGTCGGAGGTTTTGCTTTTTGCTCTTATCTTTTGTCTAGGAAGTGGTATCATTGGGGCCAATGATTGCATGTCCCAGGCCGTTAGTGCCGGAAAAAAAAACAAGGGAATTAAAGAAATATGATATGTTATGATACAGCAAAAATTATGTGCGTTTCTGAGCGCCCTTACAGAATATACCCCCTTTCCGGGTACTCGTATCATGCTTGTGGCTTGGGACAAATAAGCGTTGGGGATAAAGTTTTGGTGTAGTTAGTTTAGGTTAACCCGCAAAAATAACCCCTGTCTTGTCCGAAAACATCCCTCCCGGCACTTGCCTTGGAGTTGCATGGAACGGCGCTTCCGGCTTTAGTGCTGGTACCGGACTACCGTTGACTGGGGTGATGCTTAGTTAATTGGAGGGCAGTAGGCAGCGGGTTGGCCATTGAGTGGATTGAGAAAGGATTTAAGGTTTTTCTGTACTTCCCCTACTGGTATCTTTCTTTTTCCCCCATATATATATTCCTGGGACTCCCCCTCCTCATTGCATTATCTTCTCTTCTTCAGGGTGCGTTCATCATTTGTTTCTGCCTATTAAGATAATTCTTCCGTTGTCCTCCTTCTTGATTCTTTACATCTTTACCCACACTACATCTTTACCCACTTTCCATCTTTATCTACATTACTTCTTTATCTACATTCTGCTAGACTCATTGAAGAAATGACATCCAACATCGTGATCATCGGTGCTTCGTACTCGGGCCTCCCGGCAGCACACTATCTCCTCAAGCACGCTCCAGAATCCTGGACAATCACTCTGATCAATCCTTCAACAAACTTCTACTTCAACCCTGCTGCCCCCCGCGCCTTAGTCGAGCAGTCCATCCTCGGCAAGAATAATGGAGACCTATTCATTCCCTTCCTGCCCAAGCTCGAAAAGCACGGCTCACGATTTGCATTCCTTCACGGGAAGGCTTCGGCGGTGGATACCAATAGCAGGACGGTCACCGTTGTTTTACAGGGGGGGAGGGGAGAGACGAGCGTTACCTACGATCACCTCATCATCGCCAGCGGATCGAATACATCCGGCGGCACTGGGAAGGAATGGGGCTTCAAGCATGCTCGTGATGGAAATACTGAGGAGGTCGTAGCCAATACCTGCGCTGCCGTCAAGGCTGCTAAGAAGATCGTCGTATCAGGAGCCGGAGCAACGGGTGTGGAGTTTGCCGGGGAGATCAAGGACTTTTATGGTGGGGAGAAGGAGGTTGTAATTATATCGGCCAGCGAGGAACTCCTTCCTCAAGTACCGCGGGCAGACGTCGGGGCATCAGCGAGGAAGATCCTAACGAAGATCGGCGTGAAGGTCAAGACGGGCGTTAGAGTCGTTGAAGAACGCCCCGCCACGAAGGGCGTCGAGGGCGTCGTGGAGCTGGTCCTAAGCAGCGGCGAGGTCCTCTCTGCCGATCTGCACATCGCTACCTGGGGAATCTACCCGAACACGTCCTTCTTGCCAAAGGATCTGCTCGATAGCTCGGGGTGGGTCAACATGGACGAGTATATGCGCGCCAGGGGCATGCAAAATGTCTGGGCTATCGGAGATGTCACGCACTGGGGGAACAGGAAGCTCACGACCGTGGATGGGCAATGGACGGTTGCTATGGAGAATATCGTTTCGTCGATCAATGGCGGTGGGGTGGAGGTGTTTAAGAAGTATGTCCACAGCGACGAGCTATTGATGATCGTCCCCATGGGAAGGAAGTTCGGCAATGCGGTTGCTTTCGTCAAAGGGTGGAAGTTGTGGGGAGTCCTTGGATGGCTTTTTAAGGGGAGGACTTTTATGATTGAGTTTGCACGACCGGTTGCTGAGGGCATTACTACATCCGGAAGAGCCAAGATTTAAGTTTGCTATTTTGTTCTCTTTGCACTTTTTTTTTCCTGGTCTCCCACGATGGCGTCTCCATTTTCTTTGCGAATGCTTTTTTTTTCGGCCTTTTGTTTTTTGTTTTTTATGCTTGAGTTTTTTTTCTTTTGAAAACGCTGATTCCCGGATTGATGGATTAAACCTTGTTGCATTCTAATGGCAGACTGGACGGATGGATAATGTAGTTGGATGGGTTATTACTTTTCTTTGCTTTTTTCTAGATAGACACCTTAATGTTATTGAATGTTCACCTCTGACTTACCGTTCAAATCCGGAAAATCCACTGTCAACCTCCTCGCTGTAATCTCCGGGTTCCGAGATAAATGCTGCTGAGAAGGATGATCCCTTTCTTGACAACGGTATAAGATCAGGACATTTCGAATCTCATTAGCGGGTATTTGTGGTTCTGTTAACTGGAAACAAATATATCCTGTGCCGGCCGTGATAGTGGATTTCACGAGTCTCTACAGTAATCGAAAACCGGGCTGATCGCCGGCACTTTTTTCGGGGCTGCAGGTTCTGATGTTCAAAGGCGTCGGTTATCTACTTGTACTGGAGTACTAGTGCTTCGATATCATAAATTTATCCTAGTAGCACCGGTCTGGCGTCAGCTAGCTAGCAAAAATAAATAAACACAAGCGGGCATGAGCATATAGTACTGGAGAGTACGTGTATGTAGTATCTGCAGTCGCACCTCGTTATAAGGAACGCCAAGAATTCAGTATCTCTCGTTCGTTATAGGGAGGTTTATGGGGAATTCCTAACAGCAAAGTCCGTTTGTATGGGAGCAGGGGTGTAAGTTCCCAGAGGGGTCATCCGTAACCGCAAGGTTCCCATAAAGGAGTTCTATCGTAATGAGGCATGACTGTAAGCTTTACTTGTGTCCTGGTGCCCAGGATTGGCATACTTTTTAGTATACCGTAGTTGCTAATTTGCCGTGGGCCCATACTGCACGGTACAGTACGATACTTGTAGAGACGATAGACGGGGGCCAATTTTTGGCTCGGTGACACGAGCATCTAGTGCTAGTGCTGGCACTTACTTGTACAAGGTTAGGCTGAGGTTGGTTAGTTGGCCAATCAGGTAACGGGATTCTAATATCTTTGACATCTGGTTAGCTCGTGGATCCAAGATCCCTACAATACCATGCCAATTTTCAACTAAGCTCCTGGGGTATCATACTGTGCTCCAGTACTAGTACGGTACAGTAGGGCGCTCCTAGTGCTAGGCAATTCCTACCGGAGAAGGTCAATTTCAGCCTGTAAATTTAATTTACCTGACTTAATGGTTCGCCTAGGTAGGGATATGGTATTTGTCGTCACGTTTACCTTAACCCTGTTTTCCCCACCCCCTGTGCTCGAATTCAGTACAACATGGGTAAACCCCGCACTTCTCCTCATCCTCCGTGTCGTGCGGCCCATCTCCCCATATGCACCTCCGCTACTTCATCACTTTACCACAAATCACGGACAAACAAAACAATCAAACCACAAAATGGCCTCCAAAGCCTGCTGCGAAATCCCCCCCGTCATAACACATGACTACACCCCAAAGGGCGCCTACGGAGAAGTCGCAGACTTCAAATCCTACATCACGGGGCCCAAGTCCAGTAAGACGGGGATCCTCGTGATATTTGACATATTCGGCTACTTCCCCCAGACGCTTCAGGGTGCGGATATCCTCGCTTCGGCGGAGCACCTGGTCGTCATGCCGGACTTTTTCAAGGGGGAGGTGGCGGAACCGAACTGCTACCCTCCCGACACTCCGGAGAAAGGGAAGGCGCTCATGGAATTTCTTAATGGCCCTGCGAACGCCAAGGATGGCGAGGCGAACGTCAGGGCTATTGCGGAGGGGTTGAAGAAAGAATATCCGGGGGTGGAGAGGTGGGGTGTAGTGGGATATTGTTGGGGGGCGAAGGTAGGCTCCTGGTTTCTGCTGCTATTGCTTGGGGGGGAAGTGCTAATGAGGATTAAATAGGTAGCATCACTAGTCTCCGGCCCCGGGACTCCGTTTACTGCCTGTGCGCAACTTCACCCTGCGCTGATGGACGTGGAAGATTTTAAGAAAGCTACGATTCCACAGCTGATCCTCCTATCAGGGGATGAGCCCACAGATGAGGTTGAGGCGTACAAGAAGGAATTGACCGTGCATTCTAACGAAGCGGTCAAGACAAAAAGCCTCATTGAAGTCTACGACAAGATGGTGCACGGATGGATGGCGGCCAGGGCGCAATTGGCGGAAGAGGAGACTCGAAAGGGGTATGAGAGGGGGTATGGGCAAGTTGTCACGTTTCTCGGGGATAATCTATAAGATTGTATGTTTTTGAGGTGTGATAGATGATGCGGGTTAGAGGGAGACTTTGGGGCTTTGGGAGGGTATCTGTGTGACTGGAGAGGAGAGGTAATGGTACAAATTAGCCATTTTTTTCCCTTACTAACCTGATACTTTTTTTGTTTGTGTCGTGTTGGCCCTATTTTCGCTGAACAAAAATAATAAGAGGAACCAAATAAGAAGCTCAATGATCCCAGAAAAATAGGGGCTAGTATTTATCGTCTCACATGCCAATCTGGAAAATTTTAGTTGAGTAGAGAGCTTTAAAACCATTCAGATACTAGGATACAAATGAAACAGAAACTCAACATCAGCCCTCCCAGACTCTCCATTCACTCCAAGAGCCAATCCATCCGTTTATCCACATTCTATCGCCTCCCCTCAGATGGTATCCCCTCCACTGCATACACTCTAAGTGATCAAAACAATCAGCCTTTAATGCAATTTCAAAAAACAGTTGAGCGAAGTTGACTTACGGTAATCCCATCGGCAGCTTATTTCGCACCACGCCAGATATGAGTAGCATATTGACTAAGATCTTCCGCAGTGAGGACAATATCGCTTTGGCGGGGGCCCGAGCGGCGAAGGAAGATTTTGTTAAAGTCGAGCGTGAAGGGAGGTCCAGCAGCAGCACCTTCGACAATGTCAAGTCTATGGATTCGTCTTGGTACCGCTCTAAGAGGATCGGGGGGGCTCTGCGTGCCTTGTGGATTCGGCCCGGGGGCCATTTCCCATTGTTCAAGGCGTATTTTTTTCTCCGCTTTCGAGACTGCAAGGAGAAGAACGATTTTTACCTTCCCGCCAGAGTTCTGCAACCACCAGCAAGAATCGACCTTCAAGCGTGCCCGAGATTCCCAAACTCCACACTCGATGACCAGGGTTGGCCAATCGGTTTCACGAGAGCGAGACATGCAAGGTTTGAATGCGCAATCCGCTTCTTTGCAGCTGTTCCCTCCGTTAAAGGTTGTAGCACCTACATTATAAATCTCACCCTGCGCCCCCAGATGTACGAGCTTCCACTTCAAGATATCTTCCAAGTGCTGACTCGCTGATTCGTGAATTAGCCCGGCCACGATTTTGACAACTAATACCTGTTCGTCATCGAGGTAGAGGAACCGGAGTCCTTTGTAGCGTGTGTTGTGAATCTTATTGAGATGGGTAAGGTTGGCTTGGGTGACCGAGGAAAATACCAAATACTGTCCATCCGGCCAGTTCCCCGAATGTAATTTGCCTGCTAGCGACTCAATTGCCCCTATGAATGAGGACCCGTTAAGATATCGCTGGTGTTCTACCCCTTCTAGCCCTTTGCTAAGGTAATAATTCCCGCACTATGGCCCATGGGCACTAGAGTTTGGGAGGCGGAGGGGGTTGGGGGGGCACCCACTGGCTGAGTGGGCACGGTAGCCATCCTTTGGAGCAGTTGGTGGTGGATATAGGAGAAAACGATGACAGTTAGGTGGTATTAGCGTTAAATGCTGTTGACGGTGGATTTTTGAGGTTGTGGGAAATAGGAGTGGTGGTTGCAGGATGTTCCTTCTATGTTGGTTTTTAATGACACTTAAGGTCTAGGAAAGGGTGAGCAATGGCTAGTTGGTGATAGGTAAAGTATGCACTAAATCGACATAATGTTTAGAGCCATTCGGGGTGTTGAACAGGTTTTCCAGAGGTGTTCAACACAGCGAACGGGCCTATTGTACACTGCGGCTGATAGGATTTCCTAAGAGAAAAATTGCGATGACCAATGGCCCCAGGCCCTTGACTGCTGTGAGAACCGCAGATGACGTCACATTGCCCCACCAGATTAAAAGGCCAACTGGCAACGCCTTAATTCCATGCTAAAACCACACCTGTTTCCCACAACTTTAACATTCTATCACTCAACCCTTTGACACTGATACCACCAACTGGCATCACTTTCTTCAATATCTACCCCCAGCTTCAGAGAAATATGGCAGCCATGCCCACTAAGCCAGTGGATCTCATTTTAACCTTCTCCGCCTCCGCCAGCCTACCCCATAGCGAGCGATCCGATAAAGAGTTTTATCTTAAGGAAGGGTTAGAAGGACTGGAACACCACAAGTATAGTGGTGGGAAATCATTCATAAGCGTCATCGAGTCACGAGTGGATGAATTATGTTGTGCTGGTAACTTTAAGGCTGGGCAGTACGTCGTGTTTGATTCTGTCAAGCAAGAAAATATTTCCTATATCGGGAAAATTCGGAGGAACTGCTACAGACAACTCCGCTTTATGCACCTCCAGGCCGAACAAATCCTCATTGTCAAAATTGAGCCGGGCATGCTCCAGGACCTAGTTACCACTGATTTTACGGACCTCCTTAAGAAGAAGATAGCACACATGGGGCCTGATTGTAGTCTCGCCCATCTATGCTGTGCAGCCTTTCAAGGAATTCTGGGCCTAAAAGAAGCTGATAGAGCACTCAAACCTCGGTTTGCTCGTCCTAACCTAGCTGATTGGCCCACTGTGGTCTTCGAGTGTGGGATTCAAGAATCGATTAAACGCTTGACAGTAGACTCGCGCTGGTGGCTGGAGGATCCCGGGAGAGAGGTGAATATCGTTCTTCTTTTTTCGACCTCCAAAACCAAGAAAAAAATCCACCTTGAGCAATGGGAGTTGGCTCCCGTGCCGAATTCGCAAGATACTGGAGGCCACCCTGGTCCTATCCTATCACCGACGCGAATATGCCAAATCGACATCCTCCCAACTGGCGCTAACGGAGCTCCCTTGACGCTCAGCTTTCAAAAAATCTTTCTCCGCCCGCCCATCGAGGATCTCGGCGAAGGGGATATCGTGTTTACTGAAAAGGAGCTCCAAAACTATGCTGCTCGTGTCTGGGATTTTTTGCAGGTAGTAATGCCAAGTTCCGATTCATAAATTGTAAGTTAACCCTGTCAAACTATTTCTCCGATTCAATTCAAGGCTGATTGTGTTAGCTACTGAAGGAGTAGAGAGCGGAGGCGACACCATTTGTGCATAGGTGGTATAGTGAATAAATGCAGGAGACTTAGGCTATTTGACTCTTGGAGGGGGGCGGAGGGGCTAATCGGAGTTGGAGAAGGCTACTATTTGGTTTCCCTTTTGTTGTATTCTAGTGTCTCAACTGCTTTAAATCCCTGGCCAAGTGGATTTCTCCACACCCACAGGTGAGATGTGTGATGTCTCGTTGCTTGGATAAACGCCAGCTCTTTCTCTTTCCACATTCCATCAAAAACCCACCTATAATCTGCCTACCCCCGACCTTGACTACAGTTAAACTGAGAAGCACGTTTATAGAGAGTAGTGTTCTAAACCATCTGCTATATAGCCTTCTCTTTTAACCCAACCCTCTCTATCCACTAGCGCAACTTCTATCCACTAGCGCAACTACTGCAAGAATACCGCCACAATGCAAGCAGAACAAAACAAGCCTGAAAGCCGTTCTTATACATTTCACAAAGCCCTTTTTAATCGGTTACGTTGTGGGCAGTTTCTGCCCTACTGTCTCGCTCGATAACTTCCCCTAAACCTCCTTCTTTCACCACTGGCCCTTTGCTTTTATGCTGAAATTTCCTCTCTCTCTAGGCGACTCATTATGACGGTTACCAATGATATAGTATGTGCGCTGCAAGTATGGTATACCACTAGTACTCGCACAGTCGCACCTGCTATAATGAACGCCAAGAATCAAGACCTCAAAGCCTCGCCCACTAATTTTTTCTATGAGTATTCACTACAGCAAACTGTCCTCTACAGTAAATTCACTAACGTGTAGGGCCAAGATATCTTCTGGGAGAAATCTTAGAGGGTGTAAAATCCCACCACACATCAGAAAACGCCCTTTGAACTCCACCCGAATTTAGAGTGGTAGGAAGAGTTTCTTATTATCCCTGTATCAAAATTTCGTTAAATTTGGCATAGCAGTGCTCACAGTGTCGGTTTATCCGCCTATTCCGATAATAGTATCGCAGGTCCTCAAGTTTTTTGGCCAACAAAATGCGCTAGGGAACAGCCAAAGGTCACCCAAAGGATAGACAAATAGCTGGGAAAAAGAGTGGAGATAGTCGAAATCGGGGAAAGATCACAGGCAATGGAGGTATGGCTCCTGGTCAGTTCTTTATCCGCTGGTGTGGTGTTGGCTTCCTCGCATGTGTAGGTGGTGCGGGGGCCTTGGAGGTAAGCAGTTAAAGTCCTTATAACCAAATCATTCAATCTATCGGACCTAGTCAAGATCGCCTAACGGTCTAAAACCCTGTCAAACCTTTGACGGCTGTACTCAGAGGCCCGTGTTTAGTGTATTTACACACTTTTTTCAAACATTTCTTGCACTAAAATTTAATGCAAATATTTTCAGTGTCTTGTTGGAAATGATCGATGTGACTTGTTTCCCCACCCTAACCCCGTGATAAAAGAAAACTGGCTCCGCTATGTCTTACCATCTCGCTAGCTAACCCCCCCAAACCTCCTCCTTCCACAACCCACACACAGTTAAATTTATTACAATCCCCTTTCTGACTCAGACACAGACACCAACTCAGGAAACATGTACAGCCTCGTTCCAAAAGTTCTCGCACCCTAGCTAGTACCGTGACAAGTTTCTATACCAGATTTATTATGGCCCTTCATGTCACAGTACCAGTCGGGGTGCGAGAACTTTTGGAACAGGACTGTACATCGACGAGAATCGCATCGAGCTTCTGGAACCAGAATGAGATTCGTCATGGAGAGTAGTGATTATTTTTGGTGGGCGAAGTGTGGTGTCATGTCCTTGGATGGGCTTTGGACAGCTGTATCCTTAGACATAATGACAAGAATTATCCCGGGAACCACTTTGAAATTTGAATGTCCAAAATGTGGGAATACTTTTGGGATGAGGAGGTGGAGCTCAAGAGGTATATAGAAAGTTCCGAGCATGTGGGTTGTCGTGAGTGCTCTCGGGAGTTTCACATTCCAGAGGCACTTTAGCATCGTTGTGAGCAAGTATGTTTCCTTCCATTCCACTCTTGGAACATATTTGGCCGACTAATACTAAGATTAGACCCAAACCAACATATTGAATCCAGACAGTGCAAGGGTAACATCTCTCTCCCCGGAAAACATTAAAACCACACTTGTAGAGGTCCCCTAACAGCTTCAACTGAGGAACCCACCACAAAGGACCCCGCCAGCACCCAGACCACCCCCCCCCCCAGAGAACCCGGGAAACTATCTGAACAAAATACATAATTACCCGAATAAAAAACACAAAGCCCCCACCAAACCCTCCCAACAATGGCTTAGAATCCGTAGATGGTTGTCATATCGAAAAGACGCTTAGCGTATGTCTTGAGGTCCTTTTGAGTAAACACAATATTCCTTTGAATGTTGTTTTTGACCTCGTTGCAGTCTTCCTTCCCTTTTTCGGCATCGTTTTCGGCCTCTTCTCCATCGCCCCCTTCCGCCTCCTCTGCATCGTCCCCTTCCGCCTCCCCTTCATCCTCCCCTTCGGCCTCCTCTGCATCGTCCCCTTCCGCCTCCCCTTCATCATCCCCTTCCGCCTTCCCTTCATCCTCCCCTTCTGCCTCCTCGGCATCTTCCCCTTCGGCCTCCTTGGAATCTTCCCCTTCGGGCTTCTCAGCATCGTCTCCTCCGGCCTCCTCAGCATCGTCCCTTTCGACATCTTCATTGTTTTCTTTGGCTGTTTTTTGGGCGTCTCTTTCGCGGTCATTTACATTGCCTTCTCCAACTTGGGGCACGAAGGGGGGGGGGGGGCGCAGAAAAATCTTCTGAAGACTTAGGGTCACTGGGGCGCCTTTAGCCGCACCAGGGGTTATTTCTACCAAACTGATCCTTCTTGGTTGGGTTCTTTTGTCGCCGGGGTTATCACGGGTAACTTGGTTGTTTCTGACGGTTTGCGTTTCCCAATGTTCCAGGAAAATCCTTTTTTTGGGACTAGATACATGCAAGAGTAGTACTATTTTAACGTCTCCCGAGCTATTGGCCATCCACCACCCTGCATCGGTTCGCAAACGGGGACGGGATTCGGAAACACCGCTCTCAAAAACGATGGTAGGCCAACGGCTTCCGTCGGGGCGGCCCTTCCGAGGTGTGAAGGCAGAATCGCCTGCCTTCCCCTTCCCATTCTTATTACGTGAGGGATATCCTGTAGATCTCCAATTGCCCAGTTCGTTGTCTAGCCCTATTATTGCCAATTTCTTCTTGAAGAGGTCTTCCAAGTCGGCAGTGGCCAGTTCGTGGACGTTGCCTGCAGTCATTTTTAAAAAATATGGGGATAAGCTTCTTAGATATGGGTGACGGGTGCGCTCGGCGTGTGGGGGGGCTGTCACAATATCGTGTGTACTTGCAGAATAGCGCTTTCCTATACGGCTCAATGGGGGAGTGAGGGGGTACTGAAGATGCTTTTAGAGTGCGAAGAGGGTGAAAGCAGTGTCGGTTGAGGAAATTGCTGCTTCTCAGCAATGTATCAAAAGAAAAAAAAAGATGAGGGTAAAAGCAGTATCGATTGACCAAATCACCACTTCTTGGGAATGTGTCAAAAGAAAGAAAAAGATGAGGGTTTGTTTGGTTGTGTGGAGGGGCCTGGTAGGTAGAATTAGCAATTCGGAAAGGGAGGGCGTGGGCCGGGGTTCACAAGAGGGAGAAGTGGGAGGATGTATCAAACAACCTCTGTCCGCGCGTCAAAGAACATAAATGCTAGTCAGGCACAAATCGTTTCTAACTCCCTCTAAGTCTAGAAGAGCTGACGATTGTTGTTTATGGTACTGGATGTACTGGTACCGGCATTGTGTGCTGTGATAGATTTCCGTTACTTGTGTACTATAGTACTCCAAAGAATATATCGCATTAACTAGAGAGAACTGTCAGTCAGCCCCTAGTACATTCAAATAAGATATTTATCGTAGCTCTGTCTCGAAATTGCAATAAAACGTCATAGGCTAACTCTTTATACCCAGGACTAAGATTTTCAAGGCAGGAATTTTATTCATTTCTAGCTCGCCTTGCTAACCCTGAGATCGGGCATGTCCCCTGCTCGGTTTGCATGGTGCCCGCAACATAGGGAGAGATTGTAGCACCTCTATAAACCCCTTCTTGATAATACCAAAAAATAAAAACAAATAGGATACAGCATTCGCGTGTAGCCTGCGGGAAGCTCTTGGTATCATACTTGACTATATAACTCTCAGCCTGACCGGAGAGTCTGCTTTCATTCCCCTCCCCGGCCCCTCCTCCACAAAGGCTACCTCAGAGAACCGACTTTTCTATCCCATCCCACTCTAATTATATAACCCTATTTCCTAAGATCCTCTCGCCACTGGCCGGTAAATGTGAAGGGTTGTCAGATGATTAAGCATAGCCCAACAAGGTGATACAGTACGAAAAGTTCCCTCAAACCTACCACACCTTCCTCATCGCGCCTCTCTCCTTTTCTTCCGCAATCAGGAACATCTTTGTCACTTTTATCCGCCCTCAAAATATATATAGCAATTTCATCACTCAAGATCACTCGGAAAACACCTCTCCAGAAAGGCAGCTAGATCGCAGCAATTCCATTTTTTATCATTGGCGAAGGTGAGGCGAGCTCCCAGAATACAAATAACACCTGGGTTAAGCAACTCACCGGTGGTTCCCTGGCAGATTGACGAAGGGGGCAACAAGGCGGGACTCAAAACCGGTCGGGACAAGCCGGCCAGGAAATAAATAGGTTGATGGAGGAAAGTGGTATCGAATCTTTGGTGTCTTATCTTATCCCATGGTTGTGAAATGGAGGAAACTTTCTTCTTTCTTTTGATATCCTATGGCTACCTTCTCTGTTTGTATTGAACGTTAGACGCCACAGGGCCCTAGTTCGCCATATCCGAGGAGAGCGGATAAGGTAGAAAACTCTATTGGCTTAATGTGCTAGGTAAGAAATCGGGTTGAATAAAAAATCGCTTTTGGTACACTGCTGAGTGGCTGTTGGATGGGGCTTGCGGACCTAATGGTAGTACTAGCTGGCTAAAGCTCTTTTAAGAGTGGAAGGAAGAAGGGCTGAAAACACATCTACCTAGAAGGAAGCTCAAGGGCCTCAGCAATGTGAAACTCCTGAGAGCACCCCCCACAAACCTTGGGCACGGAACTCCGCATCATAGGCCCCTTCAATTCTCCTTCATCCTTACTGTCAACCCTACACTTGTGCCCGTAAAAATGGTTCCGGGGATCATTCTCGCTATTCCCCCTAAGCATATAACGATGCAAAGCCTAGGCCTCTAAGATATCACCTTGAACTTCTAGTACCTAAAATAGTCATAATGCTCGATGCTGAATCTCCTTCTAGTTCTAGGTCGGCTCGTGCATGACCTTGAACTGGGAGCCATTCTCGTCGACGTATATGCCCTTTGGGTCAGTGCCTGTGTCCGTGCGGGAAGTTGCTATTGATGGCAAAAGTAAAGTTGAATGAACCACCCTTATACATCCCTAGTGATAGCCCGAAAAAAACAATTAGAAAACCGACAAACCGAACGAGGACAGCCAACTAACAAAAAGCAGGCTCAAATAGATAAACAAACAGACCTTCATCCGGTTCAATAGTCAAAGTAAAGTTCGAGATATCTTCGGGATCCGTCATGTGCGGGTCGGTGAAGCGATCGCAGTAAATTTAGCCATGCCGGAGTGGTAAAGCGAGCAGATTTGCGGAGCTATTACTCGGAGAAATATTAAGGTATAGCCGTGGTTGCTTTATAACCAACTAGAGAGGGTTTTGTGAGATGTTTAGGAACAGTTTTCCGGATTTGTTTTGTTTTGCTTGTTGCGTGCCGGTATTTTCGTTGTGGTGGTCCTAGGTGAGAGACAGATGAGGGTGTTGGTGGGGGATGTTTGGTGAGGGCGGTGGTGTGGTTGCGTGATGATGAATTCGACGGTGGTTTGCACTTTGTTTGTTTCTTTGCGTAAGGATAGAGGGCGTTAAGGACTTTTTCTGGTAGACTGACTGCTCACAATGTAACCGATTAAAAAGGGCTTTGTGAAATGTATTGGAACGGTTTTCGGGATTGTTTTGTTTTGCTTGCAGCCGGCAGTATTATTGCCGCGGTTGCGCTAGTGGACAGAGAGGGTTGGGTTAGAGAGGAAGGCTAGATCGCGGACGGTTTAGAACACTGCTCTCTATAAATATCCTGCTTAGTTCAACTGTAGTCAAGGTCGCGGGATAGGCGGAGTATGTGGGTTTTTGATGGAATATGGAAAAAGAGAGATCGATGGTTATCCAAGCAACGAGACATCACACATCTCACTTGTGGGTATCGAAAAATTCACTTGGCCAGAGATTTAAAGCAATTGAGACACTAGAATACAACAAAATGGAAACCAGAGAGTAGCCTTCTCAAACTCCCATTAGCCCCTCTGCCCAACTCCAAGAGTCAAACAACCTAGGTCTCCTGCATTTATTCACTATGCCACCTATGTACAAGTGGCGTTGCCTCCGCTCTCTGCTCCTTAAGTAGCTAACGCGATCAGCCTTGAATTGAATTTCAAGCAATAGTTTGACAAGGTTAACTTACAGTTTATGAATGGGAACTTTGCATTACTGCCTGCCAAAAATCCCAGACACGAGCAGCATAGTTTTGGAGCTCCTTTTCAGTAAACACGATATCCCCTTTGCCGAGATCCTTGATGAGCGGGCTGAGAAAGATTTTTTGAAAGCTGAGCGTCAAGGGAGCCCAGCTAGCACAAGTGGTAAGGATGTCGACTGGCGTATTAGTCGGTGATAGGATAGGACCAGGGTGGCCTCTAGTAACTTGTAGGTTCGCAAGGGAGCCAACTAGCATTGCTCAAGGTGGATTTTTTTCTCGGTTTTGGAGGTTGAAAAAAGAAGAACGATATTTACCTCTCTCCCAGGATCCTCCAGCCACCAGCGAGAATCCACTGTCAAGTGTTTAAGAGATTCTTGAATCCCACACTCGAAGACCATAGTTGGCGAATCGGCTAAGTTAGGACAAGCAAACCGAGGCTTGAGTGCTATATCAAGTACGATATTACGGCGGTATATAAGAACAAAAGTCCGGCATCAAAAATACGTCTATGGCAACCAACGTGGCAACCAACACGGCAACCAAATGCCAAGCTGGAAGCGATAAACATACTGGTATTTATCCTATGAACCACTTTCTCGCTTCTAGGGCTGGAAGTGATTATTTGGTTTGTACAGTAACCAACATTATCACTTCCTGCCATGGGACTGTCGGGAGAGGGCTATCGTTGGCTATTTTACACTAAAAATAGCGATTTTCACAGCTCAACACTGCCACGGTAAGAAATATCGGGAAACTGAAAGAAGTATGAGAACAACTATTGCTTTCTATTATCCAAATTTCAAGCCTGTAAATTAATAACTTATCATTTGCTGTCCAATAGTGTTGAAAGATTGGAAAGTGACTTGAGATTTTGTATGAGTGTGCCATACAAAAGATACATGACAGCCACCTTCGTTGTAGGTTATCATTGGTTTCTCAATTCCATACACCTTCTACCCAATTTTTTTTCTTGAAAACTACTCTCTATTATACCTGTTGCCTAGTTTTATTTATATGGCCTAAAGTGGAACGATTGGATGTGTTGAGGGGGGATTAAATGGTTGGTAAAGAGTGCTCAGTTTTGGTGTAAAATGGCCCTTGGCCCGAGTTTTTTGTCATCCGATTTTAGACTCCCAGTCAGGCTAGACCAAAGGGCAGGTATAAGCCAAAACTTCATTCACTCGTCCTCTTCCTAAACAAACTTATAACTATAAAAATGTGTAATGAGTATAAGGAAGCTATCTTGCTTGTTCTATCATTTCCCGCGCTCCTCCATTTCTCTCCATCTATGATCTATTCATCTGCATACTGCCGTAACGATGATGAAGGAAAGACCAGCCCATCAGTGTTCACTACGGGGAAAGATGGACGGGTTTTCACTGACCACCCGGCTATTATTCTGGCCTGGGGGAAATATTTCTTCAGTCATCCCTGCCCCTGCCTTGGTTTCTCACCTCAAATATTTGATGAGAGCCCTTCCGGACCATCGGCGGGGGCTGAAGTGGGGAATGGTGGAAAAAATACCGATCTCGGAGCCGGTGCATGGGACGGGGCAGGGATGGGTAATGACGGCCGGGGGTGGGCGACAATGGCCCGGGTGAGTTATGAAGGCCGGGGACAGTAGACAAAGAATGAGTAATATATGGTGATGCACTGTAACCGAGATAGTAAATAATATTCCATCCGGATATTCTTCCTTACTTATTAGTTTACGCGCATGATACACAATTTGCTGGATTATAAAGTATGAGCGAGACGAAATGGTTTGACCTGTAGAAATTGTTATCACCATACTCAAAAAACAGAGTATTTAAGATAAAATCTGGTTCATGCCACTATCATCAAATTAGGCTGCACGAGGAAAAGGTAGTTAAAAAGATAAGGCTCGAATTTTATTAACTCTGGACTTGCTCCTGCAGGATGTGAGAAAGTGGTTCATAGCATAAACATGTTTATCGCTTCCAGCTTGGCATTTGGTTGCCGTGTTGGTTGCCACGTTGGTTGCCATAGACGTATTTTTGATGCCGGACTTTTGTCCCTATAACACCGCCGCAGATATCATACTTAGCGAGTACCTACTCGCCACCCCCGCTACAGACGTGAATATGGAGTGCAGGGCTAGCGGACAGGCTTTTTATGTCACTCATTGGTCTCACTGACTTCGCGGTTAATTTGGTGGCATGGCAATGATGGCACATGCCAGCAAAGAAACCACCGAGAAGATATTGATGGTATAATAATCTCGGTAGTAGAATTTTATAGTATTAGAAACTTCGACCTGCACCGACACCGGGAAGCACTCATACTATTGGGCACAGAAGTGTGGGACCTGGGTGGGTGCACTGGGGCATGAGCGGATCCATGGGGCTATATCATACATAATATAGAATATTTCTCCCAAGTGACTATCGACTATGATAGCAACCTCCAATAGACACCGCACACCTTGAAATCTCCCCCCGTCTACACGTCTGAGCGATCCTATCACCTCAATTGGATATACTACAGCAGGCATTCCGAAACTAGAGGGCTCTTCCGGCAGAATCACCATTAACGCCGCCAAATACCCAATACCCCAGCACTGCGCCTTGCGATATCGCCAGGAAATAATATCTTTAGACAGCTCATGGAAATGGTGGCCAACAATAGCAAAGCTGTCCTACCCACTATAAGTATCAAGGGAAAGCAAGAGGGGCCACAGAGACTACCGCACTATAGAGTTCTATCTACTAATAAATTAGAGAAGGGGGGGTTAGAGGAGGTTTTTTTCCCTCTTTCCTTAGATATGATATGGTATCACCAATAGACAAGTGAGGATCGACTTGGCGCGGCTTGGAAATGAGGCGCAAACTATGTTAGCATAGTACGATACAAAAATCTCAAAACTAAGGGAGGCAGCTACGGTTTCCAAACCGAGCCATCTCTTCCGGCTCCGGCTCCAATAATTCCACCGACAGTGTGAAAGAAACCATCCCCTACTCACCGGGAAGGGATAACTCTTCACAGAGCTTAAACCAAACCATCACTTACAAGGCCGGGTGCCAGCTGCCCACCGGTGTCACCAGTGATCCCTCGCATGCCAGAGATAGGAGAAAGAACCCGCACACGCAGCACCCTCCCTCTAAAACCTCCAGCCCTATCTGCAATATTTCGCCTAGCTATTCCCCGTCTGTGGTGGAACTCAATTCCACCAACCATTCCCAGGGATTACCCCAAAAGACCTCAGGGGGAAAGAAGGAAAGTCGAGCTGAAACTAAAAGGGAACAGGACCACATGGTGTCTCTGATATCATCTTGCTTGACAGTGGAAACTGCCGGCATGATGCTCTACTACGGGAAGATGGAAAACTATTTCAGATCTAGCGACTACCATCACAAGGGTTACAGCATTTCTAACGACTACACTACCACATGGCGGATGAGTGATTGGGCGTAATAGAGAGTACTAGCTGAGTATGCTTGACTACCGTAGATAGGCAAGCTTATAGAAGCTCTATCTAGCTATACGATAATCAGACTAGTCCAACGATACCCAGATAATACACGGCAACGGGAATATTCACTTGAGATCCATGGGCAGGCGGTCATTGCAGCTGAGGTGGCAGTTGCAATCATCCATCCATACTATGCCGGTATACCCAACTCCTGTTCTTATTGAATCTACAATTCTTATCTGTTTATCTCCCAACCTCTCTCTCGCTGATTTCGATATCTTACCTTTCTAATTACCTAAGCGCCCATGTATAATAATATTATTATACAGTAGGTTATCAATCTTGGCAGTAGTGCGATAGGACGAGGTAAAGCGAATATCCGATAGGGCAGAGAGGAAAAAGGTGTGGAACAAGCGGTGGAACCCCCGGCTACTATTGATCGTATTATACCCTCCTTCATCTCATAAAAGAGTACCGGACCGGGAATAAATTCGTTCAATACCGGGAGAGCCGTGAATGGCGTTTTTTTGTTTCTTTTTTGCAAAAATGAAGCCTTAAATCCAGTTGTACTATGCGGTGCTATACTTGGTTATTCTTCACATGGGTTGGGTTGGGGGGGGGGGGGGGAGCTGGTGGATATGGGAAGATCAGGCAAGTCAATCCAGAGGTGGTGTTTTCGCCCTCCGATCCATTCATTGCTTGGGTTTTCATTTTTTTTATTTCTCTTCTTTTTAATATTATTACAAGGCTGAGATATAGGCACATAGGAAGGTAGGTAGGTAAGGGAGGACCGGCGTAGCAATAAGGGAGCTTTACTATTGCAGCAGAATTGAGACGAAGAGCTTCTAGACACTGTTGCATGCATCGTACCATACTGGTGTGCCTTGTAACGTGCTGCATCGTCTATGTATGAGATGCGCGGGTAAAGCACGCTAGGTTGGCGTGGATGTGAGCCTAGACGGGAAATCATATTCATTTCCGCAGTTAAGATCCCGCGTGAATCCACCATCGCCCAAGTGTATAAACAGAACAAACAAAACAAGGGAACGGGCTGGTGGAAACCGAGCTCTGCAGACTCCCGCAGGCTGAACCGGAGTCAGCTTTTCAAGCCTCTATCACTAGGGTACTTCCTTCCTTTCTTCAAAGGCGAAAGAAGAGGGAATTAAGTTTAGACTTTCTTTTTGTTGTTGTCGCCTTTGCCGCTTTTGAGATGGGTGGGCTGAGTGGGCTGGATGCTGTGTTATGGAGGTTGGTTTCTTTAATCCCTTATCATTCCGGAAACTAGTTGTGATAGTTTCGTTTTCACTGGTTGTTAACGGCAGTGAGATGGCCTGATAGAGGTTTATGTATGAATCGGGGAAGGGAAGGAAAGGTTTGCGTAAATAAACCCGAGTGGTCTTACCTTACTTACCTGCTGTGCCCGTGTTTCCCCTCCCCTATATTATTATTTTTCTTTTCTATTTTTTCCGGGCTCAGGTAAGGTAGGGCAGAGGAGCGCGAGAAGGAGAACGAGCCGTGATAGCTAAAGGAAGGAGAGAGGGAGGGGGGAATGTTTCTCCGAGACATATACCACGAGCAAATATATTTTCAAGATTCACGAGAATGGATTTCGCGAAGGAACCTTCGGAAGCATAATAGAGCTTATCTTTCGCTTAACTTATGCGCTTTGGCGGCCGGCCGGTTAGCCCCCGCTCTACAGGGAAATCATATATCGCGAAGCAAACCTACCAAACTAGACTGAATGAGAACCCAGATTGGGTAGGAAGTGAGGGGAACATTGGTAAGCCAAGGGAGCTAGAAAAAAGAAAAAAGAACAATACTTACGGTACGGTAGTAGAGTACAAGTTAGCAGGCTGTGATTGTACAGCACCCATCGCTGTGGCGTAAACCGGTGGCTGATCTTGAAGATAATACAAGTATCATACCGGAGCAGCAGAAGCTAGGTGAACCACTGCGGAGTTTCTACTCCCCAATCAAAGTGAGGAAACAAAGTGTAGAGAAAGCACACAACAGGGTTCCCAAAGACCAAAATATGCACAATGAACGCCACCTGATTCGAGCAGTGCAACGAGCGGATAAGACGAGGCCGAGTCCAGAAAGAGTCTTTACCAACGACTTCAACGACATGCGATGGCTTGTTTCTATTTTCAGAGCCAAGCGAAATTATGAACTACAGTGGGAGAGGTCACAGCGGTAGCGAACACATGCAGGAGCAAATGAGCTAGGGTTGAGTGGGTGAATTGGGAGTGGAGAAAAGGTGGAATAAAAGCTCAACTCACAATTGCCGCAACGCAAAAAGAAGTACAAGATCACAAGGGAAAACAAATAAATAAAATAAAGGAGACCTCGGGAGCCACAGGAAGGGCAGGACAGGGTCTTGTCACAATCACTCACATCCTTCCGTGTTCTTGCGGTTCTCGTCTTGGTAGCACTGGGTTGTGTAACTACTGTAGAGCTGTGGCGTTTGCCTTGTATGACACAATGCTATATTATAGTGCAGTATAGTATAGTAGAGTTGATGTGCTGTGTTGCTCTCCCAACCTCAGTGTGTCTGATATCGGGAATTCGGGTTGGAGTAAGGAACGATGGCTTCGGTAGGGTCTCATCTAAAATCTGCACAGATTCAAGGGGGAGAATTAGTTTCCAGGCTTTTTCTGAGTAAGGGAGGGGTTGGATATGGGATGTTTCTTTTCCCCCTTACTACTTATATCGTCCGCACTATGTGGTAATTTTTTTCATTTTCATTTTCACTTTTAACCTTTCTTTCAGGTGACACCAGTGTCCGAACTATGAACACTTCTCAAGAAGAATGGTTGGTTGGTTAGTTGATACCATACTATCGTATACTCTCGTCTTCCCGGTCGGTCTCTTAGCAGTTCTGCACTGTACGAGCACACTTAGTTACAAGTAGTAAACTTTGCCTCTTACCTACCCCCGGAACAAGGGCGATGCTATACAATGTCATGTAGTTAGGAAGGAAAGAAGGAACGCCTAAATCTAGACGATCGCAAGGCATGAACTGATCCTGAAGACACATCAGTGGATTACAATGGGCATTTTATGGGCAACAACTGACAAAACACCCGCCCCTCGTAAGCCGTAACCTACCGATGGGGGGAGGAGTGGTACAAAGTCGTCCCAGTCTACTTATGATTCCACCACACGGATGCACGCAGCAACTACGGTACTACCACCATCTAACCTGCCATAAGGTACGTTTTTGACTGTATAGTATGATACCGTACCGCGCTCGAGCACAGTACATGTGCTCCCCAAAACTATGACACCTGAGACGGCCAAACCTACGCAGATTGCCTGTCAGGTATGCCAGAAAATCAGCTGGAGTATGATACCAGTATGCTTCTTCCCAAGATTTTTGCACTGTTTTCCCTTTCTCCTCCGCCAGTTTAATCCCCCCGCAGCGAAGCAATTGCATACTACATAGTACCGGCGTCTCCCTCCCATCCCCGCTCGTCGCCCTAGGGTGAAATAAACAATAATACCGCGTTTTATCTCCCTACTGTTTTCATCCACCCAACCTCTCAGTCACCCACCCCTCCACCTGACAAACTCATCAAGAGGGAACTCATCTCTAGTAAAAGAAAAGAGAGAGAGAGCCATTTTTGGTGCCTGCCCCCTCCCACCGCCTCGGTTTGCTCCGACGAAAAAAGAAGAAAAAAATCCAAGAAAATCCAAAATCGGATTGAGCTCCTAGATTTTTCCCAAGCTGTTTGCTTACTCTCTCGGAGGACTTGTTCATCATACCGACCACACAACCACCACCGACCACCGGCCGACCAAGCTTCCCTCCTTCAACTTTCTCGACCTCGGGCTCCCCTTCATCTTCTTCACACCACTCGCCTAGAGCTACTTCTACCTCAACTCACTGTAGCTACACAGCTACTATCCCCCCGTCGCCAATCCCCCCAATTTGAGAGTCCACTACCTAGCGAACGAACGAACGGACAATGGACAGTACCCACGCTCAAACAACTGCTAGCTCTTCCGCACCTCTCCCTTCACCGTTCATTGACCCAGCAACCCCAGTAGGGTCTACACCCTATGGTTCCCGGCCCGGTTCGACTCCGGGGTCTACCTCTGGCTTTTCCGCCCCTGGGGTAAATGTTCCGCAGAGGTACTTCCATTCTAGACGAGTAAAGCCTGGAGAAGTGCAGCAGCCCTGGAAGGAAAAGAAGGATCCCAAGGAAAAATGGGTCACCATAATTCCTTGCGTCGGATTAATTGTCGGACTTGCTGTCGCAGGGTTTTTGGTCTGGCATGGAATTAGCAGTGTGGTCAACCACAAGTACTGCCCAGTGCTCACGGAAGATTGGAGCAATGGGTTTGACGAGAAAATTTGGACCAGGGAAGTCGAATGCGGTGGATTCGGGTATGTCTTAACCGTAACTTAAACCCTTAGAGAATAATTGCTAACGGACGAAAAAAAACAGGAACGGGCAATTCGATTACACTACCAACAGTGAGGAAAACTCCTACGTCAAGGATGGCCGTCTGCACATTCGCCCAACCCTCCAAGATGAGAAATTGATCACAACCGACAACGTCATGAACCTCACAGAAATGGGGATTTGCACCTCTCCCCTTCTAAGGAATTGCGTCGCGGGCACAAATAGTACTAACGGCACTATCATTAATCCCGTGAAATCTGCACGCATCAACTCACGCAAAGGCGCCAGCATAAGGTATGGCCGAGTGGAAGTCAAGGCACGCTTCCCGGAAGGTAAATGGCTCTGGCCTGCAATCTGGATGTTACCCGTGGAAGAAAAGTATGGGCCCTGGCCGGCCTCCGGGGAAATAGACATCGCGGAGAGTAGGGGAAACGATTGGAAGTACGCTCAGGGTGGAAATGACATTATTAGTTCCACGCTACATTGGGGTCCCGACGCCGCGAACGATGCTTGGTGGAGGACGAATGTTAAACATAGGGCTTCGCACACTAGCTACTCCGCCACTTTCCATACTTTTGGGATCGAGTGGAGTGAGAAGTACATCTTTACCTATGTCGATTCTAGGCTTTTACAGGTCCTTTACACGAACTTTCAAACGAAGCTATGGGAACGTGGGGACTTCCCACTGGCGAACAAGAACGGCACGAGATACATAGACCCCTGGTCACAGACAGGGCGTGAGAGCACCCCATTCGATCAGCAATTCTACCTTATCATCAACCTCGGAGTCGGAGCTACTAGCGGCTGGTTCGAAAACGGGAAGGACAAGAAACCCTGGGTTGACGGGAGCCCCAACGCAGCAAGGGACTTCTGGGATGCCAGAGACGAGTGGAAAAAGACATGGAAGAACGACGGGGAAATGGTCGTTGAGAGCGTGAAAATGTGGCAGCAATGTGATTGATCTTTCTTTTCTTTTCTTTTCTTCTCCCCCTCCCATTTCTGCTGATTTTTTTGCTTTTTCTTCCTTATTTATTTTTATCTTCTAAAGAGGCCATACTGTACTTCGGGAGTTTATTTGGGGCAATTTTCTTTTCTTTTTACAAGTAACTTCACATCGCGCGACGGGAACGGGAAGCGACCCGCTAGTTAGCTTTTCCCCTTAACCCCTGCGCATACCATTTTTTCGCTTTTGCTTTTTAGTCATTTAGTTAGCTTAGCTAGGACTCTTTCTTCTACAATAGGTAATCGGGAGTAAGAAATGATAATAGATGGTACTTTTTTATTCTTATTTTTTATTTTCTTTTTCTTTTCCTACTTTTACTCTTACTCTTACTTTTACTTTTGCTTTTGCCCCCCTCTTTCCTTTTCTCCCATCCACCAAACCCAAGCAACCAAAACCGTTATCTTTGTCTCAAACCAAACCCAACAAAAGCACCCAAAAGAAAGAGAGAAAGAACGTGCTTGTGCCCTACCTTATCATACATAAAGTTATCCCATAAGCCAAACCACCACCCACCCGCCGCCGCGGTTAATTCAATAGACCACCAATCTACCCACCGCGCCAGTTCGGGACAAACCCACACCAGCCGGCACGCCACAGCAGACAACGGACAATGGCAGAATCCACCCAGCTCCATAAAAGAAGAGGAAAAGAAAAGAAATTCAGCACCAGTACCACCGTGATGGAATATAGCATTACCGGTATAGTACAAGTATGGCACGAGTTAAAAATCCGCCGCCTCGTTTCCACTACTGTACACGTACAATACAAGTAGCGGGAACGATTAGAAGACAGTGAAAATGAAAATGAAAAGGAGAATGAAACAAAAAAAATCAAAAAGTGAGAAAAGGAAGATTGAGGCTCTGCGGTATGGTTATTTAAAAGGGGGTGGGGGGGAGGTGGAATGCCTGCGGCACATGTTATCAAAAGTTAAAGGGGAATGTAATGTTTGTCACTACCTGTGCGGGATTGTGCGGGTCTATCCGTGCTTGGCTGGGTACAGCGAGAGCGTAGTATCATATCACGCTTGAGAAGTATTATATGCGAGGTAAAGTCAGCCCTAAGGGGTAGTTGAAAAGAGTGGGTAGCTAGGTAGGTTGGGTACACTCCCGTTTGAAAAAGTCTTCTAGGTCATTCATGTAGTTGTGGCTGGCATAGTATGTTGGTGCCGGCCGAGCAGCAGCCATAGCAACATAAATTGACCAGTATGGCTACGAGGACTTATCAAACGGGAGTGTAGATGGGTAGATAGGGCCCGCTGAGGTCTGATTAGGGGGGGTGAAATTTCCCGAATACCGTATTATTAGTTACCTGTGGGCTGAACAGGGAGATGAAGGATTATAATTCGGCAAGTAAGGGTTAACTGAATAAGAGTTGGACCCCTATGAGAGGTAGATATGTTTGGCTCTGGGCCATTCGGGGTTCCCGAGTTTGTTGGATTGCTAGGGGATGATGGATGGAGTAGTAGTACGGTACGGTAGTAGGCGATACGGTTATTAGGAGAATTGTGGAGGTCAGTACGTACCGATAGTAGTAAAGCACTATCAGTATGACAGCCGGGTAGACCGGCGCGGTGGTGTAGTGGTGAACCCTCCCCCCCCCCCCGTAGCACCACCATTACTACTACATCACCGAAGTGAGGAAAGTAGATTCCGAGTAAGGAAAGCTTATTAAATCCCAAAAGGCCAGCCGAAAAAAATATCCGGTGGATCTATCACAAGTTACGTGTAACCAAAATCCAAGTTTTTCGGTGATAAAAAAAAAGGCCATTTCACCAACACCCCTCGCCCAGGGGACTGCAAGTTACAGCTGTAAGGCAATACGATGTACCGTACAGTACCCAGTTACCGTACGATTCTCTATTAAAAAAAGAGACGTGGGGGGCTCTCCTAAAGCTTACTTTCACCTTCACCTTCACCTCCACCTTCACCCCATGCTGGTACTGTACTGGTACGGTACTTTCGGACCAGGCAGCCACAAAGACAAGAACCGAACCGAACCCACCCCGATGTCTCACTTAATCTGGAAATCTAAGACACGGCTGTCACTCTGACGTGCATCCACATGTCATTTGCTTTCTTTCTTTCTTTCTTTCTTTTGCTTTGTTTTGTTCCTTGTTCATTGTTTGTCGCATGTGTGCTTAGGTGCCGGAGTATAATATCGGCTTAGATGCGGTGGCTGGCTAGACAGGCAGAAGGTGGAGACAGCGGGCCGGCGGGTGGAAGTTAGTCGAGTTGGGACATCTGGTGGTGGCGGTGGAGCAAGGAGGGAGGAAGGGTAGATAGAGTGGATAGATAGATAGGGTTTTGGCGTGGCTGGTAGGTTGGATGGGTACATTATTGTACTCGAGCACGGTACCTGAACTAAAGTGCTAAATAAGCATAGCTCCTATGATAAAGTTAAGTGATCGAATCGACTTACCGGTAAGCGAAATCTTTCTCTACGGTATTGGAGAATGTTTTATTGGTTTTGTTTATCTTTCCTCCACCAGAGTACTAGTACAGTACGGCCGTGGTAGAGTGCCACAATCACATTCACACAGCACCTTACAAACACAATACAACCCGCCACACGCAACACCTTGTTTGTTTAGGGTTTTCAAAATTTATCTACCCCTAAGTATCCTTACCACTCTTTCTCCCTTCATTTCTTCCTTCACATGCAATACCATCCCACCGAAAACCAATAGAAACAAGAAAAAAAGAGAAAGCAACTCCAACCCCCCCTGCACAACGGGTAAATCCTTTAGCTCCCTGTCTCACCTTACCGTAGCGTACCTTGCGCCTCGTGCACGTGCGCTCCACATGCGCTTCCCCCCTACCCCTGCGAGCGGAAAACTAGAAAGAAAAAAACAAATACCAAAGACACAACCGTTCCTGATTGATCTGAGGGTTTTTAAGTTACGGTACGCTAGCTTACGGGCCGACACGGGCGCTCGGTACTTGTGTTTGGGCTTGTCTAAGACATGAGCTTTTGTTAGCGTATTTCTTATATTGAGTTCGATATAGTTCTGGACGTGGGGGTCCAGTGTCCTTCCATGGTATATTCGGTTTATTGGGCTGACTTACTGGTGGCTTACCGGCGTGATGGTGGATGGGATGGGATGGGGTGGAGAGCTGTTGGTTTGTTGCTCCGTTTGTTACTGTAGTTAATTCAGCTAACGGCAGTATGGTGAATTGGTGAGCTGGATTGGCTGTCTAGTTGCCCGATCTCATTTCGGGTGAGAGTTCTTGTACTACGAGTGTTTGTGCCTACTGTGGTGTGCGCGGGGAGACTTCCGTTGGACATACGGTCTTGGCTTGTCCTCTCTTGCCCCAGTATCATACAGTACGAATAAGTGCAGAACCCAAGAGTTAGGGGGGGGGGAAGGAGAATATTCGGGAATCCGAGTTTTCCATGACATGATGTCCAATGTGATGACAAACTTGGGATGGAATCTCTTCCCACCATTATAATATTATAGTACCTACTCCCGGGCGGGTCGAGGTATAATATAGTAGATCAACCATGGTTCTCACTTCCCTTTTACGTGAATTTGTACCATGGGAATTGAAATTTCCCTACAGGTTTTTCTAGAGGCAGGGTTTTGCACTGAGTGAGATATCATACTTTATTTCATTATATTAATACTACTATGTATACCACCTATGTAGTTACTCATTCGAGGTTGATTGAATGTGTCTATAGTGTAGGAGAATTATGATAATGATGAAAGAACTCGGCCATTCTGTCGTCACCGGCTAGAGCACTATACTCTAGTGTAGTTATGGCTCTTCGTCAACTCGGATTTACATATCCCGGCCTTGCACGAGTGATACTTCTCACTGGCCGGAGGTGCGATTGCTCGATTGGTGCTTAGCCATACTACACAGTACTCTACTGCACCGTACTGTACACGCCAATCTCCGTACCGTAAAGTAATACTCTACCCTCTATCCCTCTTCCTCAGCACCCCGTTCAGCTAGCCACATTTATTTCCTTTGGGCTCCCCGAGGACGTAAGCGCTATTCTGGAGGCTTAATACGCTTTGCCAGAAATCCTCTTCCTCCTCCTCCTTTTTGTTCGCATTTACACGGCCGGGCACCTTTGTTTTCCTGCCGGATCCAGAAGCCGAACTTGATTTCATGCATTGGCCAAGGGGCATTCTTTTTCATCAGATTCTTATCTTTTTTTTATTTCTTCTCATTAAAATTCTTTTTACCCTTTTTTTGTTCCTAGGTAGTGGCTTATTGGCTTTCTGGCTTTCTGATGGTTTGGTGGAGGCCTAACTTTGTGAGTATGGTATAAGGTGAGGGCGTTTTACTCTGTTGGTCGATGATTACTATTTTTTCCCTCTCTTCTTTTCGCTGCTTGATATGGTAATTGGCTGTGATCCGAAAACCTAGGGGGGGGGGAATTCTCTATTGACGCTAGGATATGCACATGTTTTTTTACCATATAACTTATTCCTTTAGTTCCTATTTTCGGGTGCTTCTGGCCTGGGAATCAGTATTTAGGGGACACTTTTGTGACACTTATTCGACTAATCCCCGGCTCGATGGGCTCGGTTTCTTATCGCTTCAGGGACCTACCCGGTAGTTGGAGGGAAGCTTGGTAGGTAGCGAGGAGAGGCGAGGGACGGGGGGCAAAAATAAGGATTAAACCCCATATTCCCAAGGGGCTGAGTTGTGGTACTATTATATTCCACTCTGAAAGTATGGGATAATGTATTATACCTAGCTACATTGTACCGGTACTGTGGCTACTAGGATCATATCAATGTTGCAATTTAGGGAATAGTGGCGAAATCCGCTACCGCACCTGCCAACTAATTAGCTCCATGGAAAAATCTCTCCCGGGAGCTAGCTCGCTCCGGTAAAGTTAGCAGGGGTGCCACACAATCTTTCCTCCGCGAAAGGAGTGTGATACCGTTTTCCTTTTTTTTTATAGATCCGCCTGCAGGGATAAATCACGGTGCCTGATTGCTCCCGTAACTTAATTTAAGTCGTTTGGTCGTACAGGAAACTCGTTTAGTTCAGATTTTCCCGCGTAGATAGGCTAGATAGGACTTTGATCTTTGCCCTTGGCCTTTCCTGGCTTTTTGCTCTCTTGATATAATGGAGAGTGAACCGGTTGATGATAATGGCACCTTTGCCACACTTCATGTGTCTATCGACTATATCTATTGGGCACCGGGAAGCGGCATTGCGTCGGCGTGCGATCCATACCTGCGATGCTGTTGGGCTGTTTGACTCACCCTTGAGGGGGGAAAAATGGCTCCGGACGATTTTCTGTATCATTACCGTATAATGGCGGGCATATGTATTTGTGTGATAATGCGTGGGTGTGGGCGCTCTGAGTGCTGAATGGAGCGATATGAGTTGGATATGGGGGTTGCAGATTTTTGGTGTTCCAGGTACACATGGCAGTGAATAATGCAACTACCTTCCTAAGCATGGTCCGAGGCGCCTCAAAATCCCTTTCAGTCCGCTGAAGCGCAGTACAAGCACGACTGCGGTATGTCCCATCTACTGAATAGAGATAGAGGAAGAGAGAAAGAGGGTGAGAATTGAACACACGCCCACAGGCAGGCAGATTCATATGTGCATACACATGTACCACGATAAGGTATCACCGTGTGTGGTGCAAGTAAGTGAGCGGGAATGGTAATATATGGATTGTGATAAGTTACGCAGGTGCCACGAGGGTTCGAGTCCTCAACCTTCTTGGAACTCCAGGCTGGGATGTTCCAGATCTGTAAAGTTCCACGAGAAAAGTGAAAAGGTGGAAGAAAGAGTGAGATATTATAGAAAGGAGAGAAAGGGAAAACCGGCCAGCGAGTCAGCCAATTCAGCTGAGTCCAAGCAGCCTGCGAGAGACAACAAGAGATAGACAAGCGCACAACCAAGCAAACACCCGCCCCGCTTTGCTCACCCACCCAAGTAACCTCGAGGTGATATGCCGTACGCCGCCGCGCGAACACGAGAAATAACTAA
>Ga0307507_10001881_pt1 | contig 45745 bp, 13 predicted proteins | sample 7_EM_MG_FD_207223 | JGI IMG/M metagenome (GOLD analysis project Ga0307507, IMG submission 207223) | Populus trichocarpa ectomycorrhiza microbial communities from riparian zone in the Pacific Northwest, United States - 7_EM | ecosystem: Host-associated > Plants > Roots > Unclassified | place... | reverse complement strand
ATATCGGCAAATGCCAATATTTGCAGCGCCAATATTAAATATTGGCAATAGTTTAGACCAAATTATTATAATAGAAGTATACTTATTCTAAAAATAAAGATTATATAAATTATTGGCATAGATTGGCTGTTTTTATAATAGTATTTTAATTTCTTGCCTGCACAAAGCTCTGCGCAAAGCTCTGTGTACGAAGGCTCTGCACGAGGCTCTGCACGAAGCTCTGCACGAAGCTCTGCACGAAGCTCTGCATAAAGCTTTGCACGAAGCTCTGCTTACGGAGGCTCTGCACGACGGCTTTGCGCACGACAGTTCTGCGTACAACGGTTCTGCGTATGACGGCTCTACTACAGAGGCTCTATATAAAGCTTTGTGTAGATCTTCGTGTAGAGCTTCGTGCGGAGCCTTTGTACGCAGAGCTTCATGCAGGGCTTCATGTAGAGCTTTGTGCAGAGCCTCCGCAGAGCTTCCCGCAGAGCCTCCGTATGTAGAGCTTTGTGCAGAGCTTCGTGCAGAGCCTCCGTAGAGCTTCCCATAGAGCCTCCGTATGCAGAGCTTCGTGTAGAGCTTCGTGTAGAGCTTTGTGTAGAGCTTCGTGTAGAGCTTCGTGTAGAGCTTCGTGCAGAGCTTCGTGCAGAGCTTTGTGTAGAGCTTTATATAGAGCTTTATATAGAGCTTTATATAGTCTCCGCAGAGCTTTATATAGAGTCTCCGTACTTAGGGCTTCGCGATTGTAGGGCTTTTATACACGGAGCCTCTATATAGTATAATAGCGTTTAATTAAAAATATATAACTACCTAGCTAATAAATATAAATTTTAAGTATTAAATTTACCTTATTATGCTTTTAAATAGAGGTTTTATCTAGCTTTAGATATCTATACAGCTTCCCTCTTATATATATACCTATCTCAGGCAAGAGGAACCCAAGCCGTAGCATGGTCAACGCCATGGGGGGTAAACACTCAAGGGCTCCGAAAAGGCCTAACAAAGGCAGAAAATACAATGGCAACACTCTTAAGAACAGGAATAATAGGACTAAAAGATTGGCTCTACTAGGTAGGTGTCCCAGTAGGTAACCCAAGATGCAAATGTAGTTGGCCAAGACAGACACCAAAACACGTAATACTGTTATGCCCCCTACGCACCAACCGAGAAGCAATGCTCTCAGTAGCTGGCACAGAGAACTATACTACACTACTCTTAACATAAAAAGGCCTTAAAGCGGTCACCCAGTGGCTTATTAGCCAAAACGTACTAGACCAGTTCCGGGTTGTAAAGGAAATGGTAATAGAGGGCAAAGGGGCGAGTTATAGGCGCCCCCTAATAACTCTACAGTAGTAGAGTAAAGTTTGCGATACTAGCGCGTCCGTAGGCTTGTTACAGCAGCAGTGGTTCCCAAAGAGGTCAAAAAGTAAGGTAGAAGAGTACCACTGGTAACTCGTAGGCGCTAAGTAGGCGAGTCCTAAAAGGCGGGGAGATAGATCACGGGGTTTTCTCAAATAGAGTTTTCTCCCTATATGTAAATAAGGAGTAGTCCGCGTGGGCCTAATAGGGATCCGAATCAGACGTTAAGCAATGAATAATATATATATATATACCTATATAGACCCACTATATAGACCCTAATAGGAGCTATAACAGCGTAATTAAATATCTTATCTTATATTATTTAATTATTTATAAAAGCTTATTAATATTTTAGATATAAATATTTATTTATTTAATAAATGGGTATATTATTATTATTATTTATTACTTAACGTCTAATTTAGATCCCTGTTAGGCCTATACAGACTGCTCCTTATATATATAATAATAATAATAATTTATTGCTTAATGTCCGATTTAGATCCCTATTAGGCCCACGCGGACTGCTCCTTATATATATATAGGGAGAAAACTCCATATAAGAAAACCCCATAATCCATCTCCCCGCCTTTTGGGACTCGCCTGCGTAGCGCTTATAGGGCGCATGCGAGTTACCTATAGTGCTCTACTACCTTACTTTTTGACCTCCTTGGGAACCACTGCTGCCGTAACAAGCCTACGGACGCGCTAGTATCGCAAACTTTACTCTACTACTGTAGAGTTATTAGGGGGCGCCTGTTACTCGCCCCTTTGCCTTTTATTACCATTTCCTTTGTAACCCGGAACTGGTCTAGTATATTTTGGCTAATAAGCCACTAGGTAACTACCTTAAGACCTTTTTATGTTAAGAGTAGTGTATTATAGTTCTCTATGCCAACTACTCCTTTTATATATATATAAGGAGAAAACTCTATTTAAAATAACCCTATAATCCATCTCCCCGCCTTTTAAAACTCGCCTATAAGTCGCCTACGAGTTACCTATAGTGCTCTACTACCTTACTTTTTAATCTTCTTAGGAACTACTGCTACCGTACCAAGCCTACGGACGCGTTAGTATTATATACTTTTAAATTAATTAATTAAATTATATAGTAACTTATAAAGTAGTATATAAATTAATTTAGCTACTACTACCTCTACTTATTACCTATAAGCTGCCTCTATTGGTATACCTATACCTACATCTATAGAGCTATATTTTATATATAGTAGGCAGTAATTACTTATTAGTTTTTAAGTAGAAAATTAATATTATATAGCTCTACCCTTTAATAAACTTATAGATATTATTAAATGTAAGGCTTATATAATTATATAGCTTTAATAGAGGTATATTAAAAGCTATAGTAGATATAAGGAAAATAGAGTAAATATATGGTGTTAATTTAGATATAGGCGTGCAACAATTACTCGCGGATATATATAATATTTTAATATAAAGAGGAAGGATCTAAATTTATTTAGGTGGGTGGTATATATATATTATTTAAAGGGTATATATATATTATTTAGAGGGTGTACAACTAGCAGGGCCAAAATTTAAAGGGGTGCCAAGAAGATCTGCAAATATTACAAATATGGCCAATACTCGCCAATACTCGCCAATATTGATTAGTAACAATATTGATCAATATTATTAGTAGTATTGATATTGAAAACCACCCTGCTAGTAATAGTAGAAAGGATAGGGTTACCATATAGATAAAAGGAGCACCTATATCCACTTATAACAATTTTAGGAGATTAGATAGCCTATAAAAAATGTATTATTAATCTTAAAATAGGACCTATTTAGTTAACTATTAAAGGAAGACAGGTCAAGATATCTTTTAATATCCTACTATTAGGAAAGGACGAGGCGATACTAAAAATACCTTAGTTACAAGAATACAATCTAAAGATTAATTGGGTTATAGGTTAGGTTAATATTAGGGATACTTAATAACACAAAATGCGACAGCAAACTAAGTTAGTATAGTACTAAGTCAGAGCAATATATAAAGAGACTAAGCGAAGTGTAACGGAACCTTGTAGCAGGAACTACGGTGGGTCCTATTATTAGGCTAGGTATGTAGGTAAGAACAGTATCAACAACGTAATAACAACTGGTGGAGTGGTTGCCCAACAGATTAACTCTAATTATATTCTAAGATTTACTACAAAGAGAGAACTATCTGGGTAGGGACTGTGGTCCATTAAATATACAACTATACGCCTAAGAAATCCCTTCGCTCTGTAAGGTACGTATGCTCTATCTACTCTGTTACAGATTACACAGATCACACAGATTATATAGATCACATAGATTACATTATATAACCTCAGCTACTATTCCTTATCATATAGTTCCACCAAATCCATCCTAGACTATACCTGTATTAACTAACTAGCTTCCTCCAACTCTTCTCCAAGTAGTTATAACATTGTACTTAAAGCGTCCGTAATACTATCTCCCTCCTCTTTATCTTCGTCCTTAAAGATTCCTAACATCTCCAAGTTGTCTACTAGAGGTATAATGTCCGTTTAATTAGTCTGGTTAATATCCTTACTTATTATACCTAAAGCATCTTTTTCTTCTTCTATAGCTCGCTGGTTTTGCACTGTTGCTATAATCTTGTCTCTAGGTGAGATAATATCGTCTCTATATTCTCGCTGTGTAAGAGAGGGGTTAGTTTGCATTACGCTAGTAAGCCCTTTATCTTAACAACCGTCCTCTTATTTAGAGTGCACTAAAGCAAACATTTAATTGTTCTGCGACGTCCGCTCTATCTCTGACGCTAAGTATGCGCGTCCTATAACTCTTAATAGTCTTTAGGTTCCCTAAGTAACTTATTATAGGGTCTTATATTTAATCTACCGCTATAAAACTTAACGGTAAACTGGCCTCTACGCTGCTTAAGGTTTAACGTATCTCCGAAGAGTCCGCACGTGTCCTTAAAGCTTAACGTCTAGCTTATGCTTATCTTTAACGTCTTAAATATATACGTAAGAAGGTTTGTTCTAAGGAGTAAAAACTAGTTTAATAGGGTCTATCCGAGCTAGGTAATAAAAGAACTAGCTCTCTTTCTATAAGGGAAACAACTCCAAGTAGCTCGGCAATTGCTCCTCTTAGGTCCCCCTTAGGTAACTTGTCCTTTGGCGATCCTTTTTTAATGCTCCCTAACCTGCTTTCTTTTGATACTCCTTTATCTTTCCTATAGCGTTCTCTAGGTTGCTTAGTGGTTCCTAGGTAGTCTTATTATAGCCTATCTACTTTATTTTATACTATATTTTATTATCTACATCCTCGTAACTAATGATCTTTAAAACTTGCTATTTGTCTTCTTCTTGTCCTCTATACGTGTCTGCCTTATAAACTGGTAGCTTAATATCTCCATATACTAGTTCTAGCATCGCGATATATTGTACAGGGTAGATCTTTATTTTGGCTAGTAGGTTCAACTTATACGTAACTAATAAAATTCTTTACTTAACTTTAAAAGGTCCTAGTCTAACATAGTCCAACTTCTTACTTGGCCGTCAACTCTTAAAATTTTTATATAATAGCCACACTTTATCTCCCTCCTTAAGATCTAGTCCCTCAGATCTCTTAGTATTGTAGTACTTTTTTATTCGCTCCTGTACTAGTTTAGCTATTTCTATAAGGTCTGCATAAAGATTCATTAACGTCTCCATTCTTTGTTTAGCTGTGCTACTTATTTTCTTTACTTAATGTGGCGATAACGACGTTCTTAGCTTATACCCGTAATTCGCCTTAAATGGTAATATCCCCATTCCTTCTTGTGGTGTTGTATTATATGTAAATTGTGTAACTGGTAATAACAATACCTAATTATTCTGTGCATGATTAACATAATGTCTTAAATACTATTCTAGTGTCTAGTTTAGTCTTTCCGTTTATCCGTCCATCTGCGGATAATATGCTATAGAGGTTACTGCGTAAACTCCCTATTCTGCTAGAAACACCTTCCAAAACGCTGCTACGAATCTTAGATCTTTATCCGATATAATTTTATCTGGTGCTCCGTGTCTTGTAAATACTTCTTTTATATAGATTCTAGCGACGTCTTCTACTAATATTTCTTTAGTGTATGCTATAAAGTATCCCCACTTTATAAGCTTATCCACTATTACTAAGATCGCGTCGTGATCTTGTCCTATAATAGGATCTCTTAACTTTAGTAACTTAATAATAAAGTCCTATAATATAACTTCCTATAGTCTTCCTAGTGTCTCAATAGGTTATAGCCCTCCATATGGCTTATACCTCGTTGGTTTGTTTCTTTAGCAATCTAGATATTCTTTTATAACTTATCTTACTAGTCCCTAGATTTCTTAAACAATGTACTCCTCTTAAAGTCTTAACACTAAGCCTATAGCTCCATTATGTCCTTGTGTTATTCCCTTATAGAATTCCTTAACAAATTCTTCTGTAATAGACTTAGGTATATACGTTACTTCTCTATTTTTATATTGCTCTAAGTCTAGATCCTCCTCCTATACTTCTTAGATCTTCTATATCTACTTACTTTTTAGTGATTTATGGATCTGACTTTCTTTGGTTGCTGTGATCCTTAGATAATTATACCTAATCAATCCGTCTTAATCCCTTCGCAACAAAGCTCCTAACGGCTTTTCGTTATTTTATAGTTTAGCCTTTCTACTTAAAGCGTCTGCTCGTGCATTATTTGTACCCTTGGTATACTAAATTTCGAAATAGTATTCTATAAGCATTTCCGCCCATTTAACCTATCTTCAGTTGAGTTCCTTCGTCATTAGGAATCCTATAAGGTTCTTATAGTCTATCTTAACCACAAATGGTTTCTCTATGCCTTGTAAGAATGCTCTCTATTTCTTAAGTGCTGTAACTATACCTAACAACTCCTTGTTATAGATGTCGTAGTTTAACTCTAGTAGTGTCATTTTCCGACTATAGTACGCTACTGGGTGCTATGCGTCCTGGTGCTTCTATAGCAAGCATACTCCTAGTGTAAAGTCTAATACGTCTATCTTAACAACCGTTTCTAACTTTAGTTAATAGATCTTGAGGACTGGTTTTTAGGTAAACAACTCTTTAAGTTCCTAGAACAGCTTCTTCTACTTACTACCCTAAACCTATGGTTCCTCTTTCTTTGTTAGCCTTATAAATAGCTTAATGCTTTTTAACCACTGTGCTATAAACCTCCTATAGTAGTTATAAAACCCTAGAAATAACCTTAACTACGTAACATTTTCTGGTTCTTGCCAACTCACTATAGCTTTAACTTTCTTTGGGTCTATACTAATCTTTCCTAGTTCAATAATAAATCCTATAAAATTGGTTTTCCTTATAAAGAATTTGCATTTCTTAATTGCTACTAGTATCTATTCTTCCTGTAGTCTTTTTAAGACCTATTTGACGTGCTTTCTATGTTCCTCCTTACTTACTAAGTAAATGATAATATCGTTAAGATATGCCATAATAAACTTATCTAGGTGTTCTCTTAACACACTATTAATTCGCTTCTGGAACGTTACTAGTACGTTTATAAGCCTAAATTGCATAACTAATGGTTTATATAGTCCTTCCTTTAACCTAAAGGCTGCCTTCTACTTGTTGCCTTCCTTGATCCTAATCTAATGGTACGTCCACCTTAGATCTATCTTCGTAAAGATCTTTACATTGCCTATTCTGTCTTGGATTTCGCTAATTAAGGGTAAAGGATACCTATCCTTTCTGGTAATGCTGTTTAACTATCTATAGTCTATACATATCCTAAGTTTTCTGTTTTTCTTTGGGATAAATAGTACTGGATATCCTACTAATAACTATAATGGTCTAATATATCCCTTCCATAAGTTCTCTTAGACAAACTCTTTAAGTGCTACTAACTCAGTTTCAGTAAGCTTATAGATTGGAAAGAACTTTAGACTTATTCCCTCTTTTAATTCTATCTCGTGGTCCTATGCTGTATGTTCTAACAGCTTCTTACTTTCTAGTGTCCATAACTTTTTACCATACTTATAGTATCTCTTTGGTATATAACTTAAGCCTCACTTAGTCTCCTCGTACATTGCTCCGACTTGGTACTATACCAACTTAGTTTGCTGTCGCATCTTACGTCGTTAAGTATCCCTAATATCAACCTAACCTATAACCCAATCGATCTTTAGATTATACTCCTATAACTAAGGCATTCCTAGTATCGCCTTATCCTGTCCTAATAGTAGGATATTAAAAGACATTCTTACTGGTCTTCCTTTAATAGTTAACTAAATAGGTCCTGTTTTGAGATTAATAATGCCTCCTCTATAGGCTATCTAATCTCCTAAAATCGTTATAAGTAGATATAGGTGTTCCTTTTATCTGTATAGTAACCCCATCCTTTCCACTACCTTTGGTAATATGTGGTTCCTAGTTACTCCACTATCTATTAACGCTTTAAACTGCTAATCTTGCTATTTAACTTGTAAATTTAGGTGTCGTCCTTAAATTCCTTTAAGGGTCTAAGGCTCTAACACTAGTTCCCTCTAGTTCTGTACGCCTCCCCTTTTTCTAACTGTTGGCTGCTAGATCCTGTTTATACTTAGTCTAACTTAGGCCAATATTTAGTTCGTTTCTTTTCCTCTATATACCATAGACAAGTGTTCTCTAGGCACTCCCACCACTATTATCCGTCTAGGTATTCTTCCGTAAGGAATCTTCCTAGTTAAAGTGTTAAGTCTCCTTAACCTTATACTTCTACTAGGTGCCATCTATGTATATACTTGGCGTTTCTAAACCGCCTTTCCTTAGGTGCCCAGTATATCCTTACTAGGTACTTCCAGTTCTTATCTTTTGGTGCTCTATATATGTTACAGATATTATCCACACAAGCTATCCACGATAGTGTATAATGCGCTAGGTGACTTAGGTTAACTCTTAGTTTATCTTTGTCCTTAAGTTTAAACCTATACCTAATTAACCTAACCACTAGTATCTCTGTTACGGGTACTAAGATTTGTTATTTACTTCTCTAGTCCCTAGATCCCTCTTCTAGGTTCCTTAATATCATAATTAATGCCCCTTTAATATAACTCATGCGTTTTTCCGTAATAGGTTGGTCTTGGACAACTTTTTTTATCTAGCCACATGTAAAAGTCTTCCCATTCGTTATTATATCGTTGCCTATACCACTTTCCGTATAACTAGTTTAGTGTATATGGTCTATTTATTAGAAAGTACCTTATTATCGCTATATTGTAACATCCTTTAGTATGTCTTTCTTTGAATCTGGTTAGGATATCTAGATCCTCTTCTTATTCCAGTTTATCTAACCATTTTGCCCTAGGTGTCCCTGCACTTGGCCTATTAGTAACTCTTCATATGGGTGCTCTGTCCCTTATATAACCTAGTATAGCTAACCTCTTATCTAGCTTTTGCTCTTGCTATGTAATAATTCTTATCCTAAACTCATCTATAGTTTCTTATTTTCTGCGTCTTGCAGCTGGATCTTTGTAGTTATCTTATTTCTTGATCCTAGTATCGACTATTTAATCTTTAGGCTGAACGCTGCGTTTACCTAGAATTGCTAACATTCTTATTTGTTCCCCAAACTTATAGTTCTTAAACTTGCGTCCTATACTTATTTATTTGTCTGTAAACTAAGTAACTGCCTTTTCCCATCGGTTTTTGTCTGTTGTGGGTCCTTAGGTGTGTCTTATCTCATTTTAAGAATCTTAAGCTTTTTATATCTCTTCTTAAGAATCTTAAGCCTGTGGCCTTTTACCTTTATTAAGTAATAAGCTAGCACTAGTAGTCGTCTACTTGCTTAGTTTCTTCTAAACATTACTCCTATTATCTTATAAAGCGATAGAAATCGTATCCAACGGCGTTATAATATCCGTTACTAAACCTTGTTCTATAATAGTCTTAGTCTCTACTTCTATTTCAACTTCTTTAAGGTCTGTATACTCCTAGTAAGCTGCCTTTGTTGCCTTATTGTTAGTAAACGCTTCGCCTATATCGAACTTATTATCTTTAATGTCCGATCTGCGAGCTGGTTTATTGGTTCCTTTAAACTTAAATAATAATAGCTCCTATAGCCAATAGCTTGCGCCGTACTTAGCGTCCTTATAAATTTGGTATACGTTGTTGTAATAATATATAAAACTGTTAATTAAACACTCTTTTGTTCCTTACAGTGCACTATTATCCCTCTATATATATATGTCCCCTACTAGCCTAGTTCCCTTTACCGCGTAGTTACTTTAACCACCTCTATAGTCTCTGGCGAAATAACCTTATTTTCCGTAATTTATACAAGCCCTATCTTTAAACCATTTTTCTTATTATGGAGTCCGCCTAAACGTCTTCTACTGCTAAGATCCCTAGTTTAGCCTCTGCTCCTAGGTCCTTTAATTACTTAATTCTTAACCTCTAGGTTTCCATAGTTTCTTTCCCCACCTTTAGGTTTCTTTAGTACCGCTTAGGTTTATTAGCTCTGCGCCATTCCATAGTTTTTAACTCTATATCGGTCGTTATGTACTCTACGCCTTATATAACTATGGAACTCTATCCTAACCCTTTTTAGCCTGTTCCCTTTAATAGATCCTATTATTAATCTTTATTAACTAGTCTATTAACTCTCTTAGAGTATCCGCATCTTCCATTAGGATAATTACGTCCTAGACTTTAGCCTTAAGTCCTTGCTTATACTGTGCTATAAGCGCCCTGTTATTCCACTTAACCTGTATAGCTAGTGTTTAAAACTGCGTTATATACTCAATTGCTAAAGTGCGTTGTACTAAGTTCTGAAGTTTTCGCTCCGCTGTTGTGGTTGCTTTAGGGTCTCTAAATATTTGCATTAACTATTCTGCGAATCCATTCCAACTTATAAACACATACCGTACGTCTAGGTTAGTAGTTGTTACACCGTTTGCTTGTATCTCTATAAGGTAAGGCTCAAACTATTCTAAAGCTCTCCCTAACAAGAATAGTCCTGCATATACTACCTGGTCCGTAAGTGTTGCTAACTTCGCTCCTTCCTATATAACCTTAAAATGCATCTGTATAAGAAACCCTTTAAGCTTTAACTTCTCCCCTAAGAATTGTTTAATTAAAGGTAACTTAACCTTTACTGCTTTAATTCCGTTAATGCGTTCTTTAAGTAGCCTGCTATTATCCTATAAGTGATTAACCATTTCTTATAACTGACCTCGCGTAACCACTTGAGAATCCGTGTCCACTATACTGGTATCTCCTAACCCTAAGGTCGTGGCTGCCGTCAACGTCGTCATAACTGGTGCTTTAGGTGGCATGATGTTTAACCTTATTTAATACTATAACCTTAGTAGTGAATATGTAACGGAACCTTATAGCAGGAACTACGGTGGGTCCTATTATTGGGCTAGGTATATAGGTAAGAACAGTGTCAACAACGTAATAATAACTAGTGGAGTAGTTGCCCAACAAATTAACTCCAATTATATTCTAAGATTTACTACAAAGAGAGAACTATCTGGGTAGGGACTGTGGTCCATTAAATACACAACCATACGCCTAAGAAATCCCTTCGCTCCGTAAGGTACGTGTGCTCTGTCTGCTCTGTCACAGATTATATAGATCATATTATGTAACCTCGGCTACTATTCCTCATCACATGGTTCCACCGGATCTATCCTAGACCGTGCCTGTATTAACCAACTAGCTTCCTCCAACTCTTCTCTAAGTAGTCGTAACATTGTACTTAAAGCGTCCGTAACATGAAGCTTAAGTTATATACTAAAGAGATACCATAAGTATGGTAAAAAGTTATAGTTACTAGAAAGTAAAAGGCTGTTAGAGTATATAGCATAGGACTATAAGATAGAGTTAGAACCAAGAACTAGCCTAAAGTTCTTTCTAATCTACAAGCTTACTAAAACAGAGTTAGTAGCGCTTAAGGAGTTTATCCAGGAGAACTTATAAAAGGGGTATATTAGACCGTTACAGTTATCGGCGAGATATCCAGTGTTGTTCATCCTAAAGAAAAATGGAAAACTTAGGATGTATATTAACTATAGATAGTTAAATAGCATTATATAAAAGGATAGGTATCCTTTATCCTTAATTAGTAAAATCTAGAACAGGATAGGCAACGCAAAGATCTTTATAAAGATAGATCTAAGATAGGCGTACCATTAAATTAGGATTAAGGAAGGCAACAAATGGAAGGCAGCCTTTAGGTTAAAGGAAGGACTATACAAACCATTAGTTATGCAGTTTAGACTTACAAATGCACTAGTAACGTTTTAGAAACGAATTAACAGCGTATTAGGAGAACACCTAGATAAATTTGTTATAGTATATCTTAACAATATTATTATCTACTTAATAAGTGAGGAAGAACATAAGGAATATGTTAAGTGGGTCTTAAAGAGACTATAGAAAGAAAAAATACTAGTAGCAATTAAGAAGTACAAGTTCTTTACTAGAAAGACCGATTTTATAGGATTTATTATTAAACTAGAAAAAATCAGCATAGACCTAAAGAAAGTGGAAGCTATAGTTAGTTGGCAAGAACTGGAGAACGTTATGCAGTTAAGATCGTTCCTAGGGTTTTACAATTATTACAGAAGGTTTATAGCACAGTGGTTAAAGAATATTAAGCCGTTTATAAGGCTTATAAAGAAAGAGGAACCGTGGGTATAGGGAGACAAACAAAGAAAGTTGTTTATAGAACTTAAGGAGTTGCTCACCTAGGAACTAATCCTTAAAATCTATAGATTAGAGCTAGAAACAGTAGTCAAAACAGATATATTAAACTTCGCACTAGGAGCATATTTACTACAGAGGCATCTAGTGTCGTATTATAGTTAAAAGATAACACTACCAGAGTTAAACTATGATATCTATAACAAAGAGTTGCTAGGTATAGTCGCAGTACTTAAGGAATAGAGAGCATTCTTATAAGGTATAGAGAAACCATTTATAGTTAAAATGGACTATAAGAACCTAACAGGGTTCCTAATAACAAAGGAACTAAATAGAAGATAAGTTAGATAGGTCGAAATGCTTACAGAATACTATTTTAAAATTTAGTACACTAAGGGAACAAATAATGCACGGGCAGATACACTAAGTAGGAAAGCTAAGCTATAAAATAAAGAAAAGCTGTTAGGAGCAATGCTACACAAAGACAAAAATGGATTAATTAGGTATAATTATCCTAAAGTTATAGTAACTAAAAAAAAAGTTAGACCTATAAGACATTAAAGAGTATATAGTTATAAAGAATTTAAGAAGCATAGGTAGAAGATCTAGAATTAGAGTAGTATAAGAACTAAGAAGCTATATATATACCAAAAGGTATTGTAGAAGAATTTGTTAAGGAATTCTATAGGGGAATAAAATAAGGACATAATGGAGCTATAGGCTTAGTGTCACAACTTTAAGAGGAATATATTATTTAAGGAATCTAGGGACTAGCAAGATAAGTTATAAAGGAATATCCAGATTACTAAAGAAATAAACCAACCAGGCATAAGCCGTATAGAGGGCTACAACCTGTTAAGACACTAAAGAGACTATAGGAAGTTATATTATGGGACTTTATTATTAAATTACCAAAGTTAAAAGACCCTATTACCAGATAGGATTATAACGCGATCTTAATAATAGTAGACAAGCTAATAAAGTAGGGATACTTTATAGCGTATATAGAAGAAGTATTAGTAGAAGATATAGAGCACTAATAAAAATCATTACGGACAGAGATCTAAGATTTATAGCAGCATTCTAGGAGGTATTCTTAGCGGAATAAGGGGTTTAAGTAGTAACTTTAACTACATATTACCTATAAACAGATGGATAAATGGAGAGACTAAACTAGATATTAGAACAGTATCTAAGGCATTATATCAATCATGCATAGAATAATTAGGTATTATTATTACCAGTTATATAGTTCGTATACAATGCGACACTATAGGAAGGGATAGGCACATTACCTTTTAAGGCGAATTACGGGTATAAGCTAAGAACGTCGTTATTACCTTAATAAGTAAAAAAATAAGTAGCACAGCTAAAGAAAGAATGGAGACGTTAATAAATCTCCATAATTACTTTAAAAAGACAGTAAAACTAGTACAGGAAAGAATAAAAAGGTACTATAATACTAGGAGATCTAAGGGACCAGATCTTAAGGAGGGGGATAAAGTATGGCTACTACACAAAAATTTTAAGAGTTGATGACCAAGTAAGAAGTTGGATTACATTAGACTAGGACCATTTATAATTAAAGTAAAAATCTCAGAAGTCACGTATAGATTTAACTTACTAGAGAAAATAAAGATCTACCCTATATAGCACATTATAATACTAGAGCTAGTATATAGGAATATTAAGCCACTAGTTTATGAAGCAGACATATATAGAGGACAAAAAGAGGATAAATAGTAAGTTTTAAAGATTATTAATTACAAGGACGTGGATAATAAAACATAGTACAAAGTAAAGTAGATAAGCTATAATGAGACTACCTAGGAGCTATTAGACAACCTAAAGAACGCTATAAAAAAGGTATAAGAGTATTAAAAGAAAACAGGTTAGGCAGTATTAATAAAGAAGGATTGCTAAAGAATGAGTCACTTAAGGGGGACCTAGGAAGAGCAACTACTATATTACTTAGAGTTGTTTCCTTCTCTAGAGATACTACTCTCTTATTACCTAGCTTGTCCAAACCCTGTTAAACAAGTTTCCACTCCTTAGAATATACCTTTTTACAAACTTTCTTAAGATAAAGAAGACAAGTATAAGCATTTTAATGAGCCTCTAGAGTATAACGCTCTTTATTATAAATGCGAGCTAAATAAATCTTATTATTACGCTAAAGCCAGTAAATCTCAGCTAACGCCTCTAACAGTTTACTATTGAGCTTTATAGGAGCGGATTAAATCTAGGACCCTAGCAGCCATTAATAAGGGTACTTAAAGGTTGTTAAGAGTAATAGGACGCGCATATTTAGCGTTAAAAACGGAATAAACGTTACGGAATGACCGCGTGTTCGCTCGCGTACACTTAGCACAGGAGGACGGTTGTCAGTTAATAGGTAACGTGATTATAATATAGACTAACCCCTCTTTCGCATAATAAGAATAGGAAGGCATAATCTTACCTAGCGACAGTATGGACGCTATAGTATAAGACCGACGTTCAGCCAAGGTAGAAGAAGATGCTTTAGGTATAATAAGTAAGGATATTAACCAAATTAATTAGACGGACATCACACCTTTAGTGGACGACTTAGAGATATTAGAAATCTTTAAGGACGAAGATAAAAGAGAGGGAGATAGTATTACGGACGCTTTAAGTATAGTGTTATAACTACTAGGAGAGGAGTTAGAAGAAGCTAGTTGGTTAATAAGGGTATAGTCTAGAATAGAACCCATAGAGCTATATAACGAGGAATAGTAACTAAGGTCACATAATAAGCTCTATGAGCTCTATAAGGTCTATAAGGAATATCTTACGTACCTTATATGCCTTACGTACATTACGTATAAGGAGGATTTCTTAGGCATACGGATATGTATTTAAAGGACCATAGTCCTTACCTAGATAGTTCTCTTCCTTATAGTAAATCTTAAAATATAATTAGAGTTAATCTATTAGGCAACCACTCTACTAGTTATTATTTGTTACTATTATATTGTTGACTTCTTATTTACCTATACACCTAGCCCATTAACGAGTTCACCGTAGTAACTACTACAAGGCTCCGTTACATACCTATTTTAGGTGGTTTTTTTATACTACTACTAATAGAAATAACTTAGCCCTTAATTAAAACCTAAAATAATTATAGGAGGACTTCTTTTATAAAGGATAATGTAAAGTAATAGGCTCTATACTACCTAGCTACGGTATAAACCCTAAAAGGTAAGTAAGTAACTAATAAGATACTAGGTATAGCTATGCGGAATAATATATATTAGTAAGGTAACTTTATTACCTAATAGGTAATAAGTATAAAAGGAATATATATATATATATATATATATATATATTAAAAATAGTAATTAAGATATATCTAGCTTATATTAGGAGTATTATAAAGATATATAATCTTAAATACCTATACTATAATAATCTATTAATACCTCTTCTTTAATACTAATAGTAAGTAGAATTTTATAATATAGCTAAGCTTAATATTAATTATATAAACTAGATTACTTATTGTCGGAATGTTAGTCATATAACATAGTCACGAGACCACGAAGCGAGGCTAGTTAATCTAACCTCGGAGCAACCCCTTACTTTAGAGAATCAATCATCCATCAATTAACACCGCATACGTATCGCAATACAGTGATATTCGTGCACGTCGATTAAAGTATATATACCGACACTAATTAGTAGACGTACAGATCAGGAAATACGCAATAGCTAGCGCTTAAGAAGTAGTACTGGAAATAGTTTACAATCGCCTAGTTCTTGTCTGTTTCATTAAAGGAGAAGACTACAACTTCTACTCACGCTTAAGAAAATTTATACTGGCTTTATAGCTAATATAACAGATCGCTAAGAGAATAGCAGCCTTGCTAAGAACCATTCTACAGGCCCTACGGCTGTAGAAACGTACACACAACCCTTAAACCTCAACCTTGACCTTAACCTCAACCTTAACCTTAACCTCTATTTAAGCCTTAACCCTTAAACTCTTAGACTAAAAACACTCTATAGGCCCTAAGACTGTAGAGAATACCTTAAACCTTAAACTTAAACCTTTAGACCCCCTTTCTAAAAATGGATCCCAAATGGGCTGAGAAGATCTCAAGGCACGGGAACGGGATTAATATAGCAAATGCCACGAAAGATAAACTAGGAGAATACATAGAAATAAAGGTCTACGTACACACATAGGAGAACTTTACAGATTATACATTATAGATAGTATTTAAGGAGGAATTTAAAGGCTTTACTACTAAGGATTTTAGACGCATGCGAATTAATATAAAAGCAAAATTACGCACTTATCTACTTAAGAGAGGAGTGTATGTGGGAAGGCATAATAATAGATATTTAATCTTAGAAGCACTATTTAACCTCCTCTAAGAGGAAGAACCTTATAAATAGACAGATAAAGAAATTATAGGAGCTCTTAAGGAAATCAGCCCTATAATTATAATGGCATTATAAAAATAACTTAACTCTATATAAACAGCTCTAACATTAAATCAAGCTATACCCCTATTAGTTATAGCCTCTTCAGTCCCTACAACCCCCTCTTACAGCCCACTATCTTCCCATACAGTGCCAACGCCTATATACTATTAACTACCTCCACTACCTCTAACGCCTATAATTCAGCCCATAGCTATAGCTATAACACCGCCTGGAACGTAGATACCTACCCCTATAACACCCCAACTAGCTACTGCATCTATACCCCAGCAAACTACACCAACCGCCACCCAACAGTAAGCCTTACCTACCTCTACCTAAGATTAACTACTTACCCTCCTTACTTAATTCCTACAGACGTAGAATTAATAATTATTACCTACGGCAACTGCCTCTACCCCCCCTCTAGTAACCGCTCCTATTCTACCTAGTACTCCTACCCCACCTAGTCCTCCTCCTGCCCAGTATCTTTACCCTAATACTGCTAATACCGACCCTACTATACACCTGCCTATATATAGCAAAGAGGCAGCTACTATTACCAAGATCTATACAGACGGCCAGAAGTACGATAGAGTAAGCGATAGCTTTAACTTTAAGTTAACTATCTTCTATAATATCTGCAAGAGAGCTAGTCTACCTCCTAAAGGCTATATAACTGTATTCCCAACCATACTAAAGGGACTTGCTTAGGATCACTACTACAATAGCACCCTTTTAACCAGATCATTTACTAAGGCATATAACCATATACGTCACTTCTTTAAAGGACTAGAGTACTATTAGAGAAACCTTACTAAATAGAACGCCACTAACTTCTAAGGAATTATTAACAAGAACCCTAATAAGCAAATCTATTAAAGTTTCCAACTACTCCTTAATAAGCTCCTAAAACATTGCCACAGATTACACCTAGAGTTTTGTACAGACCTCTTCCTTATAAATAAGCTAGTCACCGCTTACCAAGGAGTACCAGTATGCTGTATTACCATTTCTAACTCTTCTAAAGACCTCTCCTAGTTAATTAGCAAGTTGCAATCTTCTATAGTTATATAGGAGAAGGAATACCCTTTCTAGGCCTTAATAAAACCGTTTTAAGGAGCCTACTTTACGGATCGCATATACCGTCGTAATATCCGTAACAACCGTAACTAAACCCGCTCCTATAGACAAAACACTATTAGATCCCTAAAGGCCAAGTGCTATATTTACTAAAAGGAGACCTGCCGCTTATAGAAACACACAAAGAAGGAGCGGAACTATTCTAGAGATAAGTATAAAAGACATTTTAACAATAATAAGGGCCATAACAGCAACTTTAAAGAATACTTTAGATAATACACTATCTACTATAAAGGAGACGACAATAATAAGTGCAATAAGACTTTTAAAGCTCTTATGCTAGATACAGACACTAATAAAAACACTAATAATAATAACAGCGAGGAAGAATTAGAAGACCCTAACGGCTACTACCTTATATCATTTAGGACTCTTACTATAGACAAAGCAACCTCTATAAGCGTAGAACTAGCCAATAAGACTTACGCTTATTTACTTACTGTAACCTCTATAGAACCTACTACGGAAACTAACCCGTTTAACTACAATATAACAACCGCCGCTTTACGCTATACCTCCACGGTATTTATAGGAATTATAATTAATACTAGTATATTAAAGAAGTCTACGGCTAGTTATAGATAATTCCAGGCATTATAGAACGCGGATTAATCTATAAGACTTAACACCTTAACTAAAGGATAAGTTAACATGCAGTTCAGTATTAGAATTGCTACCTCTATCGGAACCGCGGATATTATTACCCATATAGGCAAGATACAGTTTTATATTATCTATATAGATACCCCCTTCTTACTCTATTTAGCGGATATAGACAGGCTCCAAATCTACTATAACAACCTTAGAAACGTTATTATCACTCACACTAAAAAAGTGCTAGTAGTGCGACGGTTTGGCCACCCATTTCTCCTATAGAGCTTATCACTACAGTTATATTTATCTAAATCCTTTAACGCAAACCCCTGCTACTTAACAGATGTAGAGCTACGGCGCCTACATTGTCGATTTAGACATCCCTTAATTAAGAAATTGTAAAAGCTACTCTACTATACTGGCCATAAAACTAACAGAATGGCCATTAAGCAACTAACTAAGTTCTGCCACTACTGTTAAAAGTTTAGCAAATTACTAGGCAGATTCCGCTTTACCCTATAAGATAACATTAATTTTAACTATAATATTATCATCAATATTATATACATTAGCGGATTACCCCTCCTATATATTATTAATAAAGAAACGCAATTCCAAGCCAGTAGATGGCTATAAGATATTAGCGCCAAACATATATAGGACGTTCTACGGATGTGCTAAATTAATATCTACCTAGGGCCACTAGACCTAATTACCCACAACACCAAAAAGAACTTCGTTAGTAAGGAATTTAAGCAATATGCTACTATTATAGGAACCAGTATAAAGGGAGTACCAGTTAAAGTATATAACTCTATTAGAATAGTAGAGCGCTACTATAGTCCATTACGGCAAGCCTACTAGATTATTATAACTAAAATCCCTAAAATTAATAGGGAGATAGGACTCTAAATGGCGTTTAAAGTAATTAACGATTTATCTGGCCCTAAAGGACTAATTCCCACACTTCTAGTCTTTAGAGCCTACCCCTAAATGGTTAAATCTAATACACCATCCCCTATGGTTATATAACGCGCTACCGCAATTAAAAAGGCTATAATAGAGATATAGAAGCTATAAGCTAAACAACAGATCGCTAACGCGCTAAATATGCGAAACAGACCCAATGCTAATGCAATTTATAATCTCCCACTAAATTCGCCCGTTTTAGTCTGGAGAGAAGGAAATACTAGCCAAAGCGGCCATTAGGACAGGCTACTTACCTTACTTACTATTAAGGGTAAAATATATACTATTAAGCTGTCTAGCGGGCCTATAGCCTTTTAACCTATAGTCGTAAAACCCTACCTTTAAGCAACTAAATTGCAGGAGCAAATTATTAGATTAGAATTACTACCTAAACCTCTATTTAGGTTAGTCCTTCCTAAGACTATCCTAGAGAGACCTACTAAAGCTTAGCAACAACCCCTAAAATAAGGCAGAGGACGCCCTTATAAATACCCTCTACTTATAGCTATAGCTAATATTACCATCTACCTACAGGATGACAGTTAACTCAGTATTTAATTCAGCGCCTCCTAATAGAAGGAGCTTACCAGTCTACTTAAGAAGGGAGTTTTTAAGATTGTAAGACTTACGGATATACCATAAGGCGTATAACTCTTTAATTCGCGATTTATTAATAAGATTAAGAACAAGGAAACTAATAAAGCTTTTAAGAAATCCTAACTAGTTATATAAGCTTATAACAACTTAGAAAAGAAACTAGTTCTTACCTAATCACTAACTATTTAACAAGTTAGCTAATAACTAATTCTCTATATCACCGCTATAAAGCTTCCATAGGCACAACTTTACCTCTAAGACATTTTATAGGCCTATATATAATCAACCACCACACTAAATTAAGAATTCTACGTATAACCTCTATATAAACTAATTAAGCAACTTAGGATTAACAAGGCCTCCATTTTAAAGGTTATAAGGCCACTCTACAGAGTACTAGAAGCTAGTAACCACTAGTTCAAGATATATTACTTATATTATATCTAGCAGTTGCACATAAACCAGTCTATATATAACCCCTACCTCCTACAAAGCAACGAACCCTTCAGCATTATAGGCCTATAAACTAATAATACTCTATTCTTAGTAGATAAGACCTTTATAAACGTAGAGCAAAACAAGCTATATAAGGCTAAGCTTATGGCTAAGAAACAGGAATAACTTACCGTTAATATACCCATTAAGTTTAACGGTGGAGTTATTTAGCTACTAACTAATGGGAGTATTACGCTTACTTAGGAATAACAATATATAAACCTTAATACAATTAGCACTAAGCTTACCATAAGTATGGGATTAAGAGGGGCTATAAGAACCTTAACTCTAAAGGACCAGTACATTACTTAATATACTAAAGGTGCATATATCGCTTCAGTTTACCAACTAGAAGCCTTATTTAATCTATCCTTTACTGCCTAGGTAATTAACCCTAATAAGGAAGACGCAAAACAGCTAAATAAGCGTCTAAACTAGCAAATTAAGAACGCCAATAAAGGCCTTAAGTTCGTCAAGTTAGATATTAAAACCCTACAGTTACTGGTATTCACAGACATGTTATTTACTAACAGTAAGGACCTCTCTTCACAGATCGGCTATATTATTATACTAGCTAATGCTATAAAGAAGGCCAATATTATCCACTAGAGCTTAATTAAGTGTAAAAGAGTTACTTAGAGCGTACTAGCTTCTAAACTCTACAGTACGGCCCATAGCTTTAACATCGGCGTTATAATCAAGTCTATAGTAGATAAGATCCTATAAATTAACCTCCTACTTATACTTTGCACTAATTCTAAGTCCTTATACAACTATCTAGTACGACTTAGAACTACCCAAGAAAAACGCCTAATAATTAATATAATGTGCCTTTAGTAAGCCTATAAACAGAAATAAATTATAGAGGTAAAATAGATTAATAAAGAGGCTAACCCTACTAACACCATAACAAAGGGAAAACCCTACGCGGCTCTTTAATAGCTTATTAATATAAACCAAATTAACCTATAAGTTATAGGATGGGTTAAATAAACAAACTTAGATCTAGCTTAGCATTATGTAACTAATTATAATAGTGCTAGGGCGTGCCACTTACTATATTCTACGGACCCTAAATTTAACCAGCTAATTAGGATTTTCTATCCCCGGGATGGAAAATTGCTATTAGCTCGCTTACCACTAGCGCCTTGGCGGCCCTTGCGACATATTAAGCTACTACCCCTAACAATTCTTCTTCTTCTTCTTAGCTTAGTATCTTTATATACAGCGTTTATATAAGCTATAACATGGGTTATATAATTACGGACCTATAAAAAGAGCGTAGAAGCTATTGCGTATATACTATAAATAGTCTATAAGTAGACTTAACTTTAGGGTGTAGATTAGCCATCTTTTTAGAATTGCTCCAGTGTTAGAATGTTAGTCATATAACGTGGTCACAAGACTATAAAGTGAGGCTAGTTAATCTAACCTTGGAGCAACCCCTTACTTTAGAGAATCAATCACCCATTAATTAACACCGCATACGTATCGCAATACAGTGATATTTATGCACGTCAATTAAAGCATATATACCGACACTTATAGTATAAAGACTTATATTTTATATCCTTTAAGTATAGAATTAGATATATTATAGATATATTTAGCCTATAGCTAAATAATAAGAATATTACTAAGGTATATAAAAATATAAGATACTATATCCCAGATAGATCTTATATATAACTAGGTTCTAATATAGATAGATATAATACTTATATATATTAAAAAATAAAATAAGTATAATATACTCTATATAGGTATATTATATTATACTTATTTAGACGCTTAAATATAAAACTTTTACTATAAGTATATTATAAAGGAAGACTAGAAAAGAATATATAAATTATAAGAATATCTATAATATATCTATAATATAATATTACTATATCTAAGTTATAATATAGATATTATAAACTCTTATATGTTTCCTTAGTAATTTAATAGAATTAAATTAAGATAATATTAAATAAAGAGATATAAATATATTATTTATTTATTTATATTATCTATTCTTATTAATATATATATATATACTTTATAATAGTATTTATTATATATTTTAGTACTAAATTACCTATATAGAGTATAGTGCTAGTTATAAGCTATATCTTTATATTATAAAATATATAGTAAGCGTTTAATAGATTATAAATATATTACTACTATAACTAAGCGATAACTAGTTACCTATAAATATACCTATAGTATATACATACTATACTAAGGGAAGTTAAATATAGAACTATAAAAAACACTACTAAAAGTCTCTTTCTTTAGTTTTAAGATACTTATTAAAAGATTTAAAAGATTTACTTAATTAAGGTTATTAGAGTACCCTAGAAACCTGTATAGTAGTAGAATATAAGAAGAAAAAATTTAATATATAACTATAATATAACTAGGCCTAAATAAATAGCTCTAATATAATCTACTATAGTTCTATAAGTATTAAAGAGGATAAAGATTTTAATTTTAATTATATTATATTAGATATATTATTATTTAGAACTAGTATATATCTATACTTATAATTATAAAGTTTATAAAGTATATAATTAAAATCTTACTCATAATCTATTACCTCTATTTACTTTAGTATATTATATTCTAAATTCTACTAAGTTTTATAAAGCTAGTATCTTTTAATTTCCTTTATTATAATATTAAATAATAGTTAGATTTTACTATCTCCTAGGCCTATTTTACTATTAGGTAAGATTTTCTAAATATATCCTTAATATATCTAGCTTATAGGCTAACTATATCTAGGATATAAGAGTAGCTTATTATATTTATTTTATATAACTATTAATTAATAAGCCTAATTAAATATTTATAAATAAAAAGCCTGGGTCCTATGTATAGAGGTTAAAGTAAAAGCAACTAAACTATAAAATTAGAAGATAGAGTTAGAACTTCAAAAATTAGAATAAGAACTTAGTTAATATAAATTTTTATATTTATAAATATAAGGAGTAGAGGTTATATTAAGGTAACTACCTAGATATAAAAATATTATAATATTTAAGAGAAAGCCTAACCTAAATACCCTATACTATACTCTATATTTAATACTATATTTAATATTTAGTAGAACTATACTATATTTAATATATATAACGGGCTTATACAAATGCTTCTAAACCAAAGCTTGTAGGTTGCTACTATATAAGAATACTAAGCTAAGGAGAAGAACAAGTCTGTTAGAGACTGGTAAGATATAAAGGGGTTGCCAAGGCGCTAGTAGTAAGTAAGCTAATAGTGATTTTCCATCCCGGGGATAGAAAATCCTAATTAGTTGGCTCTATAAGTAGTGTTAGCAGAATATAGCATAATTTAGCAGAATGCCTAGAAAGTAGCAGGTGACACGCTCTAGCACCATTATATCACCCCCTCCTCCTAAAAAAGCCTCCCCTTAGGCTTTATTTAAGTTCTTTATTATTATTTAGATTGTTATAGTTATCTAACCCTTTCTCCTAGCATTTAACCTAGCTGTCTAGTTTACGTAGTGGTCTAGGGAGGTTTAGGTAGACTAGGTGGAAATCTTATAGCTTATAGGAAGAGTACTTAAAATTAGATACGGGGTACCATTTTAGATATTCGTCGTGACCTACCTAGCTTATATGGTATTTTAAGGTACTATAGTCCTTCTTAACTACTAAGATCTCTTTAACTTCCTATTCCTCATCCTCTATAATCTAAATTAGCGGTAGGGGATTATTATACTATCTATGCAATAGGTTATTTGCGGCCTTCTACAGTCGGTCTAAAGGGAAGATAGGGTAGATCTTTATTAACTTTAGTAGCTTAGCCCTAAAATAGTGCCCTTCCTTCTTAAGAATTTCATAGGGGCCAGCTATTTAGTAGTCTAGTTTATGGCTTGGCCTCTAGGTCTTCTAGTTTTTTATTAACACCTATATCTTATCTCCTATTTAGAAGTCTACCTTATAGTAATATTGGTTCACATTAGCCTCTTTCTTCTCTTATACCCTTTTTATAATTACTTAGGCAGTCTTCTAGGCACTATATATTCTCTTAGCGAATGTCTGGGCCTCTTTATAGCTAAGGCGTTCGCGAGCCGTTATAGGTCCTATAGGTCTATCCCAATTAAAGGATATTTATAGTTTATATCCATAGAGTAACTTAAATAGCGATATTCCTATACTATTATAAGGGAGCGTAAGTTATGCGTAGTCTATTATAGGCAGTAGTTCCAACCAGTTATCCTAGTAGTAATTAATAAAGGGGCGAAGTTGTTAGTTAAAGTACTAGTTTATAATCTTAGTTTGGCTATTAGTCTAAGGGTAAAATATGGTAGAGAGCTTGATCTTAATTCTAAGGATGCGGCAGAACTTATCCTAGAAATCTAATATAAATTAGGGTTTATAGTTAGAGATAATTAATTTAGGAGCGCCATGGATCTAGTAAATGTTATTAATATATATACGGGCCATATCTTTTATAGTTATAGTCTTAAATCAAGGGAGGGAAATGGCTTACTTACTTAGTCAGTTAACTACTATAAAGGCCATATTATAGCCATGTTTGTCCTTTAGGAATAATTTAAAGCCTATTATAATATGCTGCTAAGGGCGCTTAGGGACTAGCAGCGGTTATAACTATCTAGGGGTATAATCTCTAGAGGTACCTGCCTATTTATAAGCATAACAATTTCTAATAAATTATTTTATGTCGGACAGGAGTCCTTGCTAGTAGTAGTAAGGCGCTAGTAGTTAGTAGGTCTTATCTTAACTAGGGTACGCCATAGAGACTTAACAGTGGGCTTTACAGATTAGCTCTATTTGTAAGTTATTAACGTTTAAAACTATAAGCTGTTCTTGGTATAAGAACAGCCCGTCTTCTATTTTTAAATTAGGGTTATTTTTTATATTTTAGTTGCGGAGGGCTTTTAGGGATTTAGCTATGCGATTAAGATGCAGTTAATTAATCCTATTAGTTTATCTAGGATCTCTCCTTCTATAGGCGCCAGCTTATTCTATTTAGAGCTTAGTTCCTTAAGGATCTATAGGTTAAGCTGTTTAGGATAGAGGAGGGCACGTGTCCAGTGCTAAGCCTTTAGCTTATCCTATGGTTCTATATCCTGTTCTCTTTAGGTAAGGGTATTAGCTTTAGAATTTTACCTACTAGGGCAGTATATAATTATAAAGAAGAATTAGGAGAGTATTTTAGCCCATTTAGCCTATTAATTAGTAAGCTTCTTTATTGTTATAAAATACTTAAGGGCTTTATAATTGGTATAGACTTTAATTTAAGAGTCTATACTTCTAAGCTCTATATGCTACTAGGACAATAATTATATAATAGCCAGTATTTCCTTGTTATATACCTTGTAGTTACACTTAGCTAGGGCCATTATCTTTAAAAAAAAACGTAATAGGGTACTTCTTGCCATCTAGGTGTAACTATAAGAGAACCCCCACTATTACTTTGTTAGAGGCATCCGTTTCTAGCATTAATTTAAGGTCTAGGTTATAGTAATAGAGAATTAGGGGGGGGGTAAGTTGGTCCTTTAGCTCCTTAAAAGCTTTTATATAATTATTATTAAAAATAAAAGGCGTGTTGTTCTTAGTTAGTTAGATAAGAGGCTTAGCCACAACCTTATAGTTATAGATAAACTAGTAGTAAAAGTTATAGAAGCTAAGAAAGGACTAGATACCTTTTATAGTATAAGGGGGCTTCTAGTTACATATTGCCTTAACCTTTTTAGGGTTAACTTTAATTCGTTTTATGTTAATAATAAACCTAAGGTACTTTATTTGTTTTACTCCAAATTTATATTTCTTAATATTAACCCATAGACCCACGTTCCGCAGCCTCTCTAAGACCTTCTTAATATAAACTTAGTGCTTAAGTTTATTGTCTAAGTATATAAGAATGTTATCTAGGTATGCCGTGCAGAATTTATTAAGGTAGTTAAAAAGAACATTATTTATATACCGTTAGTACGTAGCTAGCCCATTTATTAGTCTAAAAGGAAGAACTTTATATTTATAAGAACCGTAGTAAGTACGGAATATTATTAGATCTTCTAATATAGGGTCTATCTTAATTTAGTGGAAAGCTTAGCGGACATTAAGCTTAATAAATATTTTGGCTAAGCTTAGATGTATAAGGGCCTTATTAATTAGTGGGAGAGAGTAGCAATCTTTCTAAGTAATAGCATTTAGTTTTTAGTAGTTAATGCAGAAATAAAGGCCTTTATTAGGTTTCTTTATAAATAGAATAAGGGAAGTAAAAGGGGCCTAACTTAGTTCAATAAATCCCTTATAAAGGTTATTAATTAAATACTACTTAGTCGCTTTTAGTTCCTTTATAGTTTACTAGTAAAGGGGGCTATAGCCTAAAGAGTTATCGGCCTTTAGTTAAATCTTATAATTATAGATGTAGTAGGGGAGTAGTATATCTAAGGCTGCTTTTAAGAACGTGTCTCTATAGTCTAAGAGGTATATAGGGAGGAGGCGCTTAACTAGCTCCTTATTAGTTTCCTTTACTAGCCCTTCTTCCTTTTTATTAATAATTTAGTTAATTTTATATAAGCTAGTTATAAAGACCTTATTGTCCTTCCGATATATATTAAAATAGAAACCTATAGCGCTAATTACCGCAATATCTACTATAGGGGGGTTATGCAATAGTAGGGGTATCTATAGCCTTGGGGGCCTTTAGCGTATTAATGTTATCTTTACTCTTTTTAGCTCTTATTACATCTTCTAAAGGTTATCCTCCACGTCCTATTAGTACGTCCTCTTCCCTATTAGCTGGATCTCCGCAATTTAAAAGTTATCTATATTACTGTCTATTCCACTTCTATAAGTAGAGTCCTTTTTAACTATAGTCCTTTAGGGGAGTATCTTTGTTGGTATAGAGTTCCTACCAACCTTACGGCGGGCATCTTTTTGGGTAAAGGCTAGGTCGCGGTTTCTAATATTCTGCTAGTAAATAGGATTAGCCTTTACAGCTAATGTCTTGCAATTAGTACGGATTTCTCTAATAAAGGAGGGTAAATTTAGTTTATTTTCTAGCCAGATAAACTATCTTTATTAAACGTCTAGCCAAATATTAAAGTAGGATATCCATTTTTGGCTAAGGATTATATTATATAACCCTAGATCTAGGATACTAAAGGGGATACTATTACGGACGCTTTGTATATAATATTACGACTACTTAGAGAAGAGTTAGAAGAAGCTAGTTAGTTAATAAGGGCATGGTCCAGAATAGAACCAGTGGAACTATGTGACGAAGAATGGTAACTAAGGTTATATAATGTTATATACAGTATAGGTAGTGTATAAAGGGAATGTATATACAACATATATATTACATATCTTACGTATAAGGAGGATTTCTTAGGAGTATAGATGTGTATTTAAGGACCTATAGTCCCTACCTAGATAGTTCCTTTCCTTATAATAAATCTTAGAATATAATTAGAGTTAATCTATTGGCCAACCACTCCACTAGTTATTATTTGTACTTATTACATTATTAACTTTTTATTTACCTACATACCTAGCCTATTAGTGAGTCTACTATAGTATTTCCCATAAGGCTTTGTTATATATTTACTACCTAGTTATAGTATTAATAAAGTCGAATAATATGCCACTAAAAGCACTAGTTATAACACTATCTACGGCAGCTACGACCTTAGGGCTAGGAGGAGACGCTAGTATAAGGGATATAGATTCGCAGCTAGTTATAGTGGGTTAGTTATAAGAAATGGTTAATTAAATAACAGATAACAATTGTATACTTAAAGAAAGACTTAATGGAATTAGAGCAGTAAAGATTAAGTTACCGTTTATTGAACAATTCTTAGGAGAAAGGTTAAAACTTAAAGGATTCCTTACGTAAATGCACTTTAAGGTTATATAAGAAGGAGTAAAGCTAGCAATATCTATGGACCAAGTGGCATATATAGGATTGTTCTTAACCAGAAGAGCACTTAAGTAGTTTAAACTATACCTTATTAAAATCTAAATAAACGGAATAATAACTACTAATTAAGAAGTATAGTATATGTTTATTAACTAGAACGGGTTTGCAGAAAGGTTAGTATAGATATTTAGTAACCTAGAAGTAATAACTATAGCGAAATAAAAGCTTTAAAACTTAGTGTAACGTACTTTAGCAATTAAGTATACAATATAGTTTTAGACACTTATAATATAGGTTAAGTAAAATAATAAGGCGCTTATAGCATAGTATAAATAGGGACTTAAGGCTAAGGTCTAGGACGTAATTATCCTAATAAAAGATACGGAAACTCTTAAGAAGTTAATTAATTAGTTAATTAAGATTAATAATAGGGTCTATTAAAGGGAATAAGCTAAGAAAGGGTAAGATAGAGTTCTATAGTTATATAAGATATAGAGCATATATTAATAGACACTAAGTTATAAACTATGGAACGGTGGGCTAGAGCTAATAGACTTAAGCGGTACTAAAGAATCTAGAAGATAGAATAAGAAACTATAGAAACCTAGAGGTTAAGGATTAAGTAATTATAGGACTAAGGAGCAGAGGCTAAACTAGGGATCTTAATAGTAAAAGATGTTTAGGCAGACTCTATAATAAGAAGAATGGTTTAAAAAAGGAGCTTATATAAATTATAGGAAATAGGGTTATTTTGCTAAAGACTATAGAGGTAGTTAGAGTAACTACGTAGTAAAGTGTATAATAATATAGATATAAGAGTATTGCGCAGGACTAAGGAATATTTAATTAAACACTTTGCGTTTTATTATAATAACACATACTAAATTTATAAGGACGCTAAGTATAGCGTAAGCTATTGGCTACAAGAGCTAGAGTTAAGAGGAGTTAAAGGAACTATAAAGTTAGATAAAGAATAAGATTAACTCTATAAGCTAGATTAAGATATCACAGCAATATATAAATAAAGATTAGTAACACTAATAATGGAGTTAGAGTATTTATTAATTAATAGCGATAAGGTAGAAAGGGAGGCTAACTAGGGGCACTTTAACCTTAATAACGCAATAGAAGTAGAGACTAAGACTACTATAGAACGCGGTTTAGTAACGAGTATTATAACACTATTAGATACAGCATCTATCGCTTTATAAAACGGAAGGAGTAATATCTAAAGACGGTTAAGCAAGCAGATAACTACTAGTGCTAGCTTACTACTTAATAAAGGTAAAAGGCCATAGGCTTAAGATTCTTAAGATAAGATAAGATATATCTAAGAACCTATAATAGACAGAAACCAATAGGAAAGGGTAGTGGCTTAGTTCTAAGATAAGTAAATAAGTATAGGACGAAGATTTCTAGGGAGCTAAGATTTTAAAGAATAAATAAGGTCCACAATAGTTCTAGGTAAATATAGTGTTTAGCCTAAAGGTTAAAAAGTTAACATAGAGACTAAGAAGCTAGAAGACTTTAAGGATCCTTTTAAAAGAAGAAAACTAAAAGAAAGTATAAATAAGTTTAGATAACAAATTATCGCATAGTAAGAATAAAAGCTAGACTAGAATTTAGCTATGCTAAGACATATAAAGGATAGAGTACCTATATAGAAAGTTACCAATAGGCTAAGGATAGGAACGCTAAGAGCTAAATAGTTAAATGTTCGTATCACTTCCGGTAATACGTATCGCTATTGCAATAGTATTGAGTGGTAACTGATTTTTGATTAATGCTTTTTGTTTTTGGTTCTCTTATTCTACAGGTGGAATTTGGTGGATTTCCTAAGCTCGCTTAGCTTACGTAACCAACCCCTTTTGACTTGCGTTCGCAGGCAAGTTGCCGCAGATTGCCCTAGATTGCCGTCACGTGACGGCAATTTGCGGTCACATGACTGCAAAGACGCAGCCTTAATTAGACATTAAATAACCTAGAGCAGGAAGAGGATTTAGAGATTCCAACTAGGTTTGCAGAACGATATACTAAAGGTTACAGCAATGTAGCAATAAAAAGATACTTCCTTATAGATAGGTTATATACACTTACTAAGCTATATTAAAAATGGTATAAGTAAAGAAGGAATAATAAGTGGGAAGATTTCTGCATATAGCTAAATAAGAAAGTTATACTAGATTAAGCGATATCTAAGAAGCAGATAAGCTATATTAAAGGGGCGTTAGTTATAATATTAAGGAACTTAGAGAAATAGGCTATAGACTAGAGAGAAATAATACAGGTATTAGTACCAGTAAATAATATAGCAATATTTAGGTTAACGCGAGATAGGTTTAAACTTAAAAGTAAAGATAAGCTATAAGTTAACCTAAAGCACCTAGTGTATTATATATTAGCATAAATCGCATATATAGATAATATATGTAATATATATAGAATACCTAAGGATAAGTATTATAGGTATCTAATAAGGATATACTGGATAACTAAAGAGAGGTAATACTAGAATGCTAAATATATGCATAGTTAGCACCTAGTAGAAGTTTAAAAACTAAGAGACTTAATACTTTAATTAGAAAGATTCCTTATAGAAGAATACCTAGATAGATAATAGTGGTGGGAATACCCAGAGAATACTTGTCTATAGTATATTAAAGATAAGAAACGAATTAAGTATTAGCTATAGAGGGACCAAATACAGTTAAAGAATAATAGCTAATAGTTAGGAAAAGTGGAGGCCTATAGGACTAGAGGGAGCCAGTAGTAGAGCCTTAGACCCTTAAAGGAATTATAGGACAACACCTAAACCTAAAAGTTAGTTGGCAAGATTAAAAGTTTAAAGTATTAGTGGACAGTGGAGCGATAAGAAACTATATATTACTAGTAGCAGTTAAAAGGATAGGGTTACTATATAGATAGAAAGAATACCTATACCCGCTAACTATAATTTTAAAAGATTTAATAGCTAATAGCGGAGGTATTATCAATCTTAAAATAGGACCTATTTAGTTAACCATTAAAGGAAGACGAGTTGAAATGTCTTTTAATATCCTATTGTTGGGAAAGGATAAAGCAATATTAAGAATGCCTTGGTTACAGGAGTATAATCTAAAGATTAATTAGGGATATATAATAACGCAGAATGTAATAATAGGCTAAGATAGTATGGTACTAAGTTAGAGCGATATATAAAGAGAATAAGTAAGGCTTAAGTTATATACTAAAGAGATACTATAAGTATGGTAAAAGGTTATAGAGCCCAGAAAGTAAAAAGCTGTTAGAGTATATAGTATGGGACTATAAAATAGAATTAGAACTAGGGACAAGTTTAAAGTTCTTTTTAATCTATAAGCTTACTAAAACCAAGTTAGTAGCGCTTAAGGAGTTTATCTAGGAGAACTTATAAAAGGGATATATTAGACCGTTATAGTTATTAGCGGGATATCTAGTGTTGTTTATCCTAAAGAAAAACGGAAAACTTAGGATATATATTAACTATAGATAGTTAAATAGCATTATATGGAAGGATAGGTATTATTTAGCCTTAATTAGCGAAATCTAAAATAGGATAGGTAATGTATAAATCTTTATAAAGATAGATCTGAGATAGGTATACCATTAAATTAGAATTAAGGAAGGTGATAAATAGAAGGCAGCCTTTAGGTTAAAGGAAGGACTATATAAGCTATTAGTTATATAGTTTAGGCTTATAAATGTACTAGTAATGTTTTAAAAAAGAATTAATAGTGTGTTAGGAGAATACCTTAATGAGTTTATTATAGCATACCTTAACAATATTATTATCTACTTAATACATAAGGAAGAGTATAGAGAATATATTAAATAGGTTTTAAAGAGACTATAGAAAGAAAAGATGCTAGTAGTAATTAAGAAGTGCGAGTTCTTTATAAGAAAGACAGATTTTATAGGATTTATTATTAAGCTAGGCAAAATTAGTATGGACCTAAAGAAAGTGGAAGCTATAGTAAGTTGGTAGGAACTAAAGAATGTTATATAGTTAAAATTATTTTTAGGGTTTTGCAACTACTATAGGAAGTTTATTATATAGTAGTTAAAAAACATAGAGCTGTTTGTAAGACTTATAAAAAAGGAGGAATTAAAGATATAGGGTAATAAGTAGAAGAAACTGTTTAAGGAACTTAAGGAGTTGTTTACCTAAGATCTAGTCCTTAAAATCTACTGTCACGGAGTGAGTATAAGTGGTGATAATATATAGCGAAGTAGATATTATTAAGCTATGTACATGAACTATGTGATAAGATCAAGACGTTGCGTAAGGAGAGAAGGTAAGGAAACGGGAAGAAAGGGATATATATCGTTAACTTGGTTGCTTGGTTAACACGTACACGGGGCAGAATAGGCTTTAGGTTATAGTCCTGGCAGAACTTGACAGAATTTGGTAGACTTGGCAGAATATGGCGGAATATGGTGGAGGACGGCAAATTGCCGTAGGTTGCCGTCACGTGATGGCAAATTGCCTTAGATTGCCGTAGATTGCCATTAGGTTGCCGTTTCGCGGTCGGTCTCTTCTTGCTGCGTCGGTGGAAACAGGTGGATGTGTATAAGGTGTCATGGAGATGTCCCATAACACTAACCGCAGCTAGATATAGTTGTAGAAATGGATATATTAGACTTTACACTAGGAGCCTATTTACTATAAAAGCATTAGGATAGATAGCATCTAGTAATATATTATAGTTAGAAGATGACACTACTAAAGTTAAACTATAATATCTATAATAAGCAGTTGTTAAGTATAGTAGTAGTACTTAAGAAATAGAGAGCGTTCTTATAAGGTATAGAGAAACTGTTTATAGTTAAAATAGATTATAAGAACCTAATAGGGTTCCTAATAATAAAGGAACTTAACTATAGACAAGTTAGATAGGCCAAAATGCTCACAGAATATTACTTTGAAATTTAGTATACTAAGAGCACTAAAAATGCAAGAGTAGATATACTTAGCAGAAAGGCAGAACTATAAAGTAAAGAAAAGCTATTAGGGGCGATACTACGCCAAGATAAGGATAGGTTAATTAGGTATAATTATTTTAAGATTATAGCAATAAGAGAAGAACGGACCTATAAGACACTAGAAAGTGTGTAGTTATAGAGGGTTTAAAAAGCATAGAACGAAGATCTAGACTTAGAGCAATATAAGCACTAGGAGGCTATATATATGCCAAAGACTATAGCAAAGGAATTTATGGAGGAATTTTATAAAGAAATGACTTAAGGACATAATGGAGCCATAGGCTTAGTGTTAAGACTTTAAGAAGAGTATATTATTTAAGAAATCTAGGGACTAGTAAGATAAGTTATAAAGGAGTATCTAGATTGCTAGAGAAACAAAATAATAAGGTATAAGCCATATAGAGGGCTATAACCTGTTAAGACACTAAAGATACTATAGGAGGTTATATTATAGGACTTTATTATAAAGCTACCAAAGTTAAAAGACCTTATTACTAAATAAGATTATAACACGATCTTAGTAATAGTGGATAAGCTAACTAAGTGGGGCTACTTTATAGTATATATAGAAAAAATCTTAGCAGAGAATATGGCTAGAATCTATATTAAAGAAGTGTTTATAAGATATAGAGCACTAATAAAGATTATATTAGATAGTGATCTAAAATTTATAGTAGTATTTTAGGAGGTATTCTTAGCTAAATAAGGGTTTTAAGCAGCAACATTAATAGCGTATTACCTATAAATAGACGGATAAATAGAGAGACTAAACTAAACGTTAGAACAGTACTTAAGGCATTATATTAATTACGTACAAAACAATTAGGTATTATTACTACTAGTTATATAGTTTGCGTATAATGCAATACTATAGGAGGGGATAGATATGTTACCCTTTAAGGCCAACTATAGATATAAGCTAAAAATATTGTTGTTACTATAATAAGTAAAGAAGACTAGTAGTATAGCTATAAAAAAATGGAGAGTCTAATAAATCTCTATAATTACCTTAAAAAGATAGCAGAACTAGTATAAGCAAAAATAAAAAAGTACTATAATTTTAAGAGATCTAAGGGACTAGATCTTAAGGAGGGAGATAAAGTATGGCTACTATATAAAAATTTCAAGAGTTAATAACCAAGTAAAAAGTTAAACTATATTAGACTAGGACCATTTATAGTTAAAGCAAAAATCTTAGAAGTTATATATAGACCTAACTTATCTAAAAAAAATAAAGATTTACCCTATATGGTATATCGCGATGCTAGAACTAGTATATAGGAATATTAGGTTACTAGTTTATAAGGCAAATATATATAGAGGACAAGAAGAGGATAAATAGGAAGTTTTAAAGATTGTTAGTTATAAGGACATTAATAGTAAAATATGGTATAAAGTTAAGTGGATAGGCTATAATAAGACTACCTAGGAGCTACTAGACAACCTAAAAAACGCTATAAGAAAGGTATAAGAGTATTAGAAGAAAAAGGATTAGAAAGTATTAATAAAGAAGGATTACTAAAAAATGAATTACCTAAGGGGGACCTAAGAGGAGCAACTACTAAGGTACTTAGAGTTGTTTTTCCTGTTGGAGGAGGAGAACCCATTCTTTTATTACCAAGTTCTTAAAGACCTTATTCTATAAGTTTCTACTCCTTAAAATAGACCTTTTTATAAACCTTCTTAAGACGGATTAACTAAGTGGAAGCAGCTAGATAAGAGTTAAGAGCACGCTATTAAGTGGTAGCAGCCTTTTGCTTAGCTTTATAAGAATAGTAAAGTTTAGCCAACACTACTAAGAGCTTATTGTTAAGCTTTATAGCGGTAGATTAAACCTAAGACCCTAGCAGTAATTAATAAGGGTACTTAATAACTGTTAAGAATAGTAAGGCATATATACTTAGTATTAGAAATGGAGCAAACGTTATAGGATAATTAAATATTTACTTTAGTGCACTCTAAATATAAAGAGGGTTACTAAGATAAGGGACTTACTAGCGCAATATAAACTAACCCCTCTTTTATATAATAAGAATATAAAGATAACATTATCTTACTAAGAGATAGTATAGAAGTAACAGTGCAAGTATGGTGTTGTGCTTATAAAGAAGGAGTTTTAGGTATAATAAGTAAGGATATTAACCAAATTAATTAAGTGGATATTATACCTCTAGTAAACAACTTAGAGATATTAGAAATCTTTAAGCACGAAGATAAAGAGGAGGGAAATGGTGTTATAAACGCTTTAGGTACAATATTACGGCTACTTAAAGAAGAGTTAGAAGAAGCTAGTTGGTTAATAAGGGCATAGTCTAGGATAGAACCTATAGAACTATATAACGAGGATTAGTAACTAAGGTTATATAATATTATATATAGTATACGCAGTATATAGATGGGACGTTATATATAATATATATATTACGTATCTTATATATAAGGAGGATTTCTTAGGAGTCCGGATGTGTATTTAAGGACCTATAGTCCCTACCTAAATAGTTCTTTCCTTATAGTAAATCTTAGAATATAATTAGAGTTAATCTATTAAGCAACCACTCCACTAGTTGTTATTTGTACTTATTATATTATTAACTTCCTGTTTGCCTATACACCTAGCCAATTAATAAGTCCACCATAGTATTTCCTATAAGGCTTTATTATACTGGCAGAACTTGGCAAAACTTATAGTTATATAACTAAAGGACTATATAAAAGAACCCTACTTTAACCAGCGCTACTCTTCTTCTCCTTTTCTTTCTCTAGCTTTAGATCCTCGTTTATAGACAATCCAATTATATAGGCTTACGCGTCCTTCTTACTGTGCTTATGTCTTAATTAACTAAGTCGCTAATATTATCTAAAGCTCTAACTACTCTCTCTTTCTAAGAAGGAACTTAAATATATCTATAAGGATATTACTAGGACTATAAGGACAAAGAACAAAACCCTAAGAATATTAGGAATATAAATAGAACGTAAAACCTAAGAATAGAATATGTATAGACTAGAACCCCTAGGAAATAAACAAACACTAGAAATTACCTAATATCTCTACCACTATGCCAAGAAATATAGTAGCTGGCAAAGCCGCTGTAGGACCTATAAATACCTCTTATAGTAAAATAGTTGCCGTCTTAACCCCTTAGAAAGAGCTTATAATAGCTAATACCAAAATTAAACGGCTTTAAGAGCTACTTAAAACTAGAGATATCCCTATACCTAGTAAGAAGTTATTAGACACCTAGAGACTTACTATAGTCCTTAAGGCCTTAGCCTAATATATAGTATTAGCATTGTTATAGTCCGCGAAGGTTATAGACCCCTTATTGCTTATAAACAGGACTAACCCTATATTTAATAATTAAAAGCTTTAACTATAAAATAAGCTTAAAGTTAATATGGACTACTTCCCTACTACCCAAGCCAAAATGGCCTACGTCTTTGGCCGTACTAGTAGGGATATATAGACGCATCTATGTCCGCGATTTGCCTAGGACTTAGTAGACCCCTTCCTCTTTAAAAAAGAGATAATTAACTACCTGTCTTCTATTTATAAGGACCCATTTAAGATATAAAACGCCCGCCTTAATTATAAAGCCCTTAATATAAAAATAATAGAGACCTTCTTAGTCTTCTAGACCTGCTTTCTATACCTAGCTAGATAGGCTCGAATCCCCTAGGAGGATCTAATACTAGACCTTTTTAACAAGCTTACCCTGGACCTATAGCGTGCTATACTACCAGTTTATACTACTATATAGACGCTAAAGGAACTTATAGACTAGTGCCTAGCTATTAACTAGGGCCTCTATTAAATTAAAATATATGCTAAGCGGTATAAGACTAGAAGCTCTGCTAACTAAAATACAAGTACTATAAAAATAGGCTATAGTACCTTAGTAAGATCTATAACCCCTATAGCACTAACTATGCTACCTATTGCTAACCTAGCGGCTAGCTATATAGCTAGCCCTACTATAGGTCCAGTGTATACTTAACCTATATATAGCGACCCCTATAGATAGGCCCTTAGTAATTAAAGAGCCTACTTCTTATACAGCTAGAAGGACTACTTTGCCAAGGACTACCTAATAAAAGCAAAAACGGATAAGGTTCTGTTAATATATAAAAATAGCACAGAGTTAGAAAAAGAGGAACCCTAGAGTAAAACTCCTCTTTAGGGTTAAAAGGGATTAATATGTTACATATTAATCTGGGTCGGCTAGTTAGTAAAAGAAGCTGCACTATCCCTTATACTTTATTTTATAATAAATAATAAGTTTTAATCTCTGCTTTAGCTAACTCTAGAGTAAATACCTTTACCTTAATTAATACCTAGTATACTATAAAGCTAGCTAACCTTTTAAATGTACCCCTTAAAGAACTGCCTAAACCAATTCCTATTTATGGGTATAATGGACAAATAGGGCTATCTATTATAACTATTATATAGATTTACCTTCGCGTAGACGGACAAAGGCAGTATAATATCCCCTTTTTTATTACGGACCTAAAAAGCTATAATATAATCTTAGGAAGAAAATAGCTAGCCTACTTAGGTCTATAGCTTAACGTTTAAAATAGACGGCTTATTTAGCCTAAAACCCTACCCGTAACGCCTTCCTTTATAAAAGAAATTAGCATTATAATAGAAAACCTTATATAGCTATAAATAGACGCCGTCTACTAGGCTAATGCTATATAAAGGGACCGGGCTTTTAAGAAAGAAGTATAGCTTAACCTATAACGGATCCGTATACTACGCCGCCCCTAGACTACCTATGTTATACTACCTATACCAAAAACTAAAGAAATTAGTAATAAGCTAGCTAAGCTCCCCATAGGGAACCTAGGCCCTATATAGCCATAAAGAATAGCAAGGAATATTAAATATTATACTAAACTAATAGACCAAAGGGATAACTTGCGAAAGATAGAATAGGAGCTAAGAAAGATTATAAACCCTAAACTGCAAAATACGGTCTAATAAAAGTCTATAAAGAAACCTATGGACCTCCTACTAGTTAATATCTGTTATATTAGCGCCGTAGGATTCTACTAAAACTTAGTCTAACCTAATACCATTACCTTTACTACTAGCTTATATAAAATTAATTAAATAATTAAGGAAAAGAAAAGTAAGCTTAGTAAATAGGAAGGTAAGCTTATAGACAAGGAGCTAGTAGAACAGAAACTACCCTATTAACACTAGAAATTTAAGGATATATTCTCTAAGGTAGCGTCTAATATACTTCCGCCTTACCAACTATATAACTATAAGATTAAGATTAAGCTAGATAAGGAAAATATACTTAACTATAGCCCCCTTTATTAGCAATCTACTGCTAAGTTATAGGCTATAAAGTAGTACCTTATTAATAACCTAAATAAGGGCTTTATTAAGCCTAGTTAAGCCCCTTTTAACTTGCCTATTCTCTTTATTAAAAAACTAAATAAGGACTCCGTTTCTGTATTAACTACTATAAACTTAATAATATGACCCGCAAGGACCGCTACCTACTGCCCTTACTTAATAAGACTTTAACCTAAATAAGTAAAGCTAAGATCTTTACTAAGCTTAATATCCGTTAGGCCTTTTACCAGATTATAATAGACCCTAAATTAGAAAATCTTACTATATTTTGGACCTGTTATAGAATATATAAATATAAAGTACTTCCTTTTAGACTAACTAACGGACTAGCTATATACTAGCGATATATAAATAATATACTCTTTAACTACCTTAACAACTTCTGCACGGCCTACCTAGATAATATTATAATCTACTTTAAGAATAAGTTAGAATACAAGGAGTATATCTATAAAGTCCTATAATGGCTCTATAAGGCTAGCCTCTAGGCCAATATTAGGAAATTGGAATTTAGTATTAAATATATAAAGTACCTAAGGTTTATTATTAGTATAAACAGAATTAAGGCAGACCTAGAAAAGACGGCCATAATTAACTAATAGGTACCCCTAAGGACCGTAAAGGGGGTATAGTTATTTTTAGGATTCTATAACTTTTACTAACACTTTATTAAGAGCTATAGTAAGATTACCTAGCCCCTAAGTCTACTTACCTATAAAAACCGGCTCTTTTACTTTAATACCGCATATAGGCAGGCCTTTAATAAGCTTAAGAAATAACTGGTCTCCACTCCCTTACTTACCTACTTTAACCTAAAACGGCCCTTAATACTAAAAACTAATACCTTAGATAGTATTATAGCTAGCATTTACTCCTAAAAGTAAATAGACGGAGAATAGCACCCTATTGCTTACTATTTAAAAACTATAGTAGATGCTAAGCTAAACTACCCAATTTACAATAAAGAAATGCTGGCTATTATCTCTAGCTTTTAGCACTAGCGAGCCTAACTAGAAGGCACCCCTAAGTCTATCTAGGTGGTTTCTAACTATATGGCCTTAGAATATTTTATAATAACTAAGGCCCTTATAGCCTAATAGGCGCGCTAGGTAGACATCCTATTTTAGTTTAACTTTCTAATTATATATAGGCCAGGCGCCACTAACTGTACGGACGCTCTTATAAGGCATAAATAGGATATAGATAACTAGATAGCCATAAAGATCTTACTATAGACCTAGGCGCTACTATAACTAAAGTACCTTAACCCTTAGATATAGGCAGAACTAAATATAGACTTATTAGACACCAAGATATATCCTATTAACTCTATGGAACTTAACCTTATTAATAAACTACTATAGGCAAACTGTACGGCTCCTTCTCTATAAAAGTACCGTAAAAAAAGGGACGTTACTAGCCTATAGTCCCTTAAAAATGGACTGCTTAAGAATAAGAAACAGCTAGTAGTTACTAAGGAATAGAACCTATGGACCTAGCTTATTATAGAAGCGTATACTTAGGTCTCTATAGCCTACCCTAAAAAAAATATGACCTATAAAATTATCGGCGACTATTATTACTAGCCTAGAATAGTTATAGATATTAATTGCTATATATAAAACTATAACAACTGCTATAGGTTTATAATTCCATAAGATAAAACCCTAGGACTATTAAAACTACTCCTAATACTAGAGCGCCCCTAATAGCATATTTTTATAAATTTCTATAAGCTGCCTATAGACCGTAATAAATATAATATGGCTATAGTTATAGTTAATCGCTTTAGTAAGCGCCTATTTTTAATTTCCTATTATAAAAATATTAATACTAAAAAAGCGGCCTAACTGTATATTTACTATATCTACCATATTTACGGACTGCTAGATACTATTATATCTAATTATAGGCCGCAATTTATATTAGCCTTCTGGAATAAGTCTACCTAAATTCTAGATATTAGGCTAAAGCTTTCTATAGTATACTACCCCTAAATAGACGGCCAGATGGAGATTATAAACTAGTATTTAGACCAGAGACTCCAACCCTTTATTAACTACTTTTAAGATAATTAGGCCAAACTACTACCTCTAATAGACTACGCCTAGGCTACCCTACTCTATAACTTTATAGAATTTGCGCCTATCTAGCTAGAAATGGGGTACTTACGCTATATAAGCTTTAACTAGGAAAGACCAAAAGGGCCATAGACTGTATACAAAAAAAACTATCTTATAAGGAAGCCTAGCATTACGCTAAACGCTTAGAAGAAGCCTAGAAAGTAGCCTATATAAACCTAAAAAAAGGCCTAGAAATTAATAAAATAGTAGGCAAATAAGCATAGGCACGAGCCTGACTTTACCGTAGGCAATATGGTCTAGGTTATAATAAAAAACTAGAAAATAGAACGGCCTAGCCGTAAGCTAGACTATTAGATAGCAGGACTATATAAGGTCCTTAAAAAGATAGGCAACTTATATAAAGTAAAGCTCCTGGATTTAATTAAGGTCCATCCTAAATTCTTACTAGATAAGCTATGGAAAGCCGCAAATAACCTATTACCTGGATAAAAGAACAAACCTCCCTACTAATTTAAGTTAATAGCAACGAAAAATAGGAAATTAAAGAAATACTAGCCTATAAGCTAGTAAGGAGAACGCTAAAATACCATATTAGTTAGAAAGGCTATAACCTAGATCCTACCTAGTACCCTATATAGAACTTTATTGGCAGTCCCTATAAGCTTTAAGAATTCTATAACTGTTACCTTAATAAACCAGGACCCCTAAAGTACCTAAACAAGTAAATAGAGTGCTAGTATAGCGAAGACAATAAGCTACCAGAAGAACACAAAGATAAAAACACCCTATAGGTATAATATGGACATATAAAGCCTAAGGGCAGGCTTTATTAAAGGGGGGGGGAATATTATAGCTCTAGTAGAAAACGGCAGAACTTGGCTGGTAGAACTTAGTAAAACTTGCGGTTACGTAACTAGAGGACTATATAAAAGAACCCTACCTTAACCAACGCTGCTCTTTTTCTCCTTTTCTTTCTCTAGCTTTAGATCCTTGTTTATAGACAATCCAATTATATAGGCTTACGCGTCCTTCTTACCGTGCTTGTGCCTCAATTAACTAAGTCACTAATATACTTTAGTTCTCCCCTTATGAGTTTATAGGCTAGTATTTCTTTAATTTCCCATTTGTTATTGCTATTAACTTAAATTAGTAGGGGTTGTTTATTCTTTTGTCTAGGTAATAGGTCGTTTATAGCTTTCTATAGCTTATTTAGTAAAAAGATAAGATAGATCTTAATTAAATCCAGGAGCTTTACTTTATATAAGTTGCCTCTCTTTTTAAGGACTTTATATAGTCCTACTATCTAATAGTCTAGCTTACGGCTAGGCCGTTCTATCTTTTAGTTCTTTATTATAACCTAGACCTTATCACCTATAGTAAAGTCAGGCTTACGCCTATGCTTATTTACTGTTACGGTACTAGCAAATTGTCATCAGATTGCCATTATGTAACTAGAGGATTATATATAGCTTTAAGCAGTGCTTTAGTTCTTCCCCTTTCCTTTCTCTAGCTTTAGATCCTCGTTTATAGACAATCCAATTATATAGGCTTGCATATGTTCTATACGGTGCTTATACCTTAATTAACTAAGTCGCTAATATTTACCTACTATTTTATTAATTTCTAGGCCTTTTCTAGGTTTATATAGGCTACTTTCTAGGCTTCTTCTAAGCGTTTAGTGTAATACTATGCTTCCTTATAAGACAGTTTTTTATATATAGTCTATGGCCCTTTTAGTCTTTCCTAGTTAAAGCTTATATAGGGTAAATACCCCATTTCTAGCTAGATAGGTATAAATCTTATAGAGTTATAGGATAGAGTAGCCTAGGCGTAGTCTATTAGAGGTAGCAGTTTAGCTTAATTATTCTAAAAGTAGTTAATAAAGGGTTGGAGTCTCTAGTCTAAATACTAGTTTATAATCTCTATCCAGCTATCTGTTTAGGGGTAGTATACTATAAAAAGCTTTAGCCTAATACCTAGGATCTAGGTAAACTTATTCTAAAAGGCCAATATAAACTACGGGCTATAGTCGGACATAATAGTATTTAGTGGTCTATAAATTTGGTAGATATAGTGGATATATAGTTAGGCCGCCTCTTTAGCGTCAATATCCCTATAATAGGGAATTAAAAACAGGCGTTTGCCAAAGCGGTTAACTAGAATTATAACCATATTATATCCGTTATAGTCTATAGGTAGCTTATAGAAATCTATAAAGATATACTGCTAGGGGCGTTCTAGTATTAGAAGTAGTTTTAATAGTCCTAGGGTCTTATCTTATAGAATTATAGACCTATAGTAGTTGTTATAGTTTTATATATAGCAATTAATATTTATAACTATTTTAGGCTAGTAGTAATAGTTGCTAATAATTTCATAGGTTTTATTTTTTCTAGGGTGGGCCGTAGAGACCTAGGTATATACTTTAGCAATAATCTAAGTGTATAAGTTCTATTCCTCTACTACCACTAGCTATTTATAGTGCTTAAGTAATCTATTTTTAAAGGACTATAGGCTTGTAACGTTCTCTATCTTTTTATAGTACTCCTATAGAGAAGGGGCCGTACAATTTGCCTATAGTAGTTTATTAATAAGGTTAAGTTCTATAAAGTTAATAGGATATATTTCTACGTCTAAAGAGTCTATATTTAGGTCTGCCTATATCTAAGGGTTAAGGTGCTCTAGTTACAGTAGCATTTAGGTCTATAATAAGATCTTAGCGGCTACCTGGTTATTTATATCCTATTTACACCTTATAAGGGCGTCTGTATAGTTAGTAGCGCCTAGCCTATATATAATTAGGAAGTTAAATTAAGATAGAATATCTACCTAGTGCGCCTACTAGGCTATAAGGGCCTTTATTATTATAAAATATTCTAAGGCCTTATAATTGGAAATTACCTAAATAGGCTTAGGGGTGCCTTTTAGCTATACTTACTAGTGCTAAAAGCTAAAGATAATAGCTAGCATTTCTTTGTTATAAATTGGATAGTTTAGCTTAGTATCTACTATAGTCTTTAAATAGTAAGTAATAGGGTGCTATTCTCTGTCCGTTTACTTTTAGAAATAAACGCTAGCTATAATACTATCTAAGGTATTAGTTTCTAGTATTAAGGGCCGTTTTAGGTTAAAGTGGGCGAGTAAGGGAGCGGGGACTAGTGTGGGAGGGTACGACCACTCTCAGATAGGAAAACCACTGTGCTGTCGGTCTGTCGGTCGGTCGGTCGTAATTAGTCAGAAGTAATCAGTAAAGCAGTCAGTAAGAAGAGAAAGAAAGAATGTATTCTGGTAGGTCGTGATATCCAAGGAGGGAAGCTGAAGGCTCTATAAATATAGGAAAATGCCAAGTCGCTAAGCATAGGACATTTTACCCCACCACACTAGTTGTTTCTTAAGCCCATTAAAGGCCTGCCCATATATAGTGTTAAAATAAAAGGGCCGGTCCTTTTAGGTAAGGCGGCTAAGGGGCCAAGTAATTTTACTATAGTTTTTAATAAAGTATTGGTAGAAATTATAGAGGCCTAAAAATAACTATACCCCTTTTACAGTTCTTAGGGGTGCCTACTAGTTAATTATAGCCGTCTTTTTAGGGTCTGCCTTAATTCTATCTATACTAATAATAATCCCTAGGTACTTTATACGCTTAATACTAAATTTTAATTTCCTAATATTAGCCCAGAGGCTAGCCTTATAAAGCCATTATAAAACCTTATAGACATACTCCTTATATTCCAACTTATTTTTAAAGTAAATTATAATATTATTTAGGTAGACTGTGTAGAAGTTATTAAGGTAGTTACAGAGTATATTGTTTATATATTGCTAGTACGTGGCCAGTCTGTTAATTAGTCTAAAAGAAAGTACTTTATATTTATATAATTTGTAATAGGTCTAAAATATAGTAAAATCTATAGATCTGGGGTTTATTTTAATTTAGTAAAAGGCCTAGCAGATATTAAGCTTTATAAAAACCTTAGCTTTGCTTATTCGGGCTAGTGTCTTACTAAGTAGTAGTAGTAGTAGATAGCAGTCCTTATGGGTTATATTATTTAGCTTATAGTAGTTAATATAAAAATAGAGTCCTCTATTTAGCTTTTTTATAAAGAGAATTAGTAAGGTAAAAGGGACTTAACTACTAGGCTTAATAAAGCCCTTATTTAAGTTATTAATAAAATACTACTTTATAGCCTATAATTTGGCAATAGATTGCTAATAAAGGGGGCTATAGCTAAGGGTGTTTTCCTTATCTAGCTCGATCTTAATCTTATAGTTATATAGTTAGTAAGGTGGAAGTATATTAGATATTATCTTAGAGAATATATTTTTAAATTTCTGGTATTAATAGGGCAGTTTTTGTTTTACTAGCTCCTTATCTATAAGCTTACTTTTCTTTCTACTAAGCTTGCTTTTCTTTTCCTTAATTAATTTTATATAAGCTAGTAGTAAAGGTAATGGTATTAGGTTAAACCAAGTTTTAGTAGAATCCTATAGCGCTAATACAGTAGATATTAACTACGTCAGGAAAAAATTTACCAGCATTTTTGCAGCATTTGGCAGCATTTTGCACTTAATGCGCATTTTGCACTTAATGCGCATTTTGTACTTAATGCGCATTTTATACTTATTGCGCATATTATACTTAATGCGTAATTAATATATAATGCCCTTCTTGCACATTTTGTATATCTTACTCACTTTAAGCAATAGATAGGCGTTGCTCTTCCCATGTAGTTGTTATTAAATAAATTATATTATTTTAGATAATTTAATATAATATAGCGACGGTTCTCTTCTACCTACCTGCCTACTTGCCTGCCTGCCTGCCTGCCTGCCTGCCTGCCTGCCTGCCTGCCTGCCTACCTACCTACCTGTCTGTCTGTCTGTCTGCTGTGCCTACCCGTCTATGCCTACCTGTCTGTGCCTACCTGTCTGTGCCTACCTGTCTGTGCCTACCTGTCTGTGCCTACCTGTCTGTGCCTACCTGTCTGTGCCTACCTGTCTGTGCCTACATGTCTATGCCTACCTGTCTGTGTTACCTTGATTCAATCGATCGATTGAATCGTTTATAGTGTTCGCTGGCTGGTCGTTCGAACGGGTTGTC
>Ga0307507_10001880_pt1 | contig 45808 bp, 15 predicted proteins | sample 7_EM_MG_FD_207223 | JGI IMG/M metagenome (GOLD analysis project Ga0307507, IMG submission 207223) | Populus trichocarpa ectomycorrhiza microbial communities from riparian zone in the Pacific Northwest, United States - 7_EM | ecosystem: Host-associated > Plants > Roots > Unclassified | place... | reverse complement strand
ACTCCTTTACCTACTATTAATTAAATATTTTAAATTTTAAATATTTTATAAATATTGCAGTTATAGGAAATATTGTAAATATTATAGCTATTAGATATAAAGTGGCTAAAGTAGCTAAAGTAGCTAAAGTAGCCCTGGGCTAGCGTAAATAAGTATATATAAGCAGATTAGCGGATTCAGCTGAAATGACCCCGGGCTAGCCCTGGGCTAGCCCCTACCACTTTCCCGTTTTCCTGACGACAAAGGAACTTAACTAAAGATAGGTTAGATGGGCGGAAATGCTTACGGAATACTATTTTGAAATTTAGCATACTAAAGGTATAGATAATGCATGAGTAGATGCTCTAAGTAGGAAAGCTAAACTATAAAGTAATAAAAAACTATTAGGGGCTATATTGCGAAAGGATAAAGATGGATTAATTAGGTATAATTATCCTAAAATAGCAGCAATATAAAAAAGCCAGATCTATAAATTACCTAAAAGTAATTAGATATAGAAGATCTAAGAGGCACAGGCGGAGGATTTAGATATAGAATAGTATAAAAATAGAGAAGCAACCTATGTTCTAAGGTCTATTGTAAAAGAGTTTGTTAAGTTATTCTATAGGGGACTAATTTAAGGACATAATGGAGCTATAGGCTTAGTGTTAAGACTTTAAAAGGAGTATATTATTTAAGGAATCTAGGGACTAATAAGACAAGTTATAAAAGAATATCTAGATTGCTAAAAAAACAAATTAATAAGACATAAGCCGTATAGAGGGCTATAACCTATTAAGACACCAGAGAGACTATAGGAAGTTATATTATAGGACTTTATTATTAAGTTACTAAAGTTAAAAGATCCTATTATAGGGCAAGATTATAATATAATCTTAGTGGTAGTGGACAAGCTTATAAAGTAGGGGTACTTTATAGCATATATAGAAGAAACGTTAGTAGAGGATATTACTAAAATCTATATTAAGGAAGTATTCGCAAGACATAGAGCACTAAGTAAGATCGTATTAGACAGGGATCTAAGATTTATAGTAGCGTTCTAGGAGGTATTTTTGGCAGAGTAAGGAGTTTACGTAGCAACCTTAATAGTGTATTATCTGCAGATGGATGGACAGACAGAAAGATTAAACTAGACACTAGAATAGTATCTAAGGCACTATATTAATCACGCATAAAACAATTAGGTATTGTTACTACTAGTTATATAGTTTACATATAATATAACACCATAAGAAGGAATGGGGACATTACTATTTAAGGCGAATTATGGGTATAAGCTAAGGTTATTATTATTGCTATATCAAGTAAAGAAAATAAGTAGCACAGCTAAGTAAAGAATGGAGACTTTAATAAATCTTTATGCAGACCTTAAGGAAATAGCTAAATTAGTACAAGAATAAATAAAAAGGTACTATAATGCTAGGAGATCTAAGGGACTAGATCTTAAGGAGGGAGATAAAGTGTAGCTACTATATAAAAATTTTAAGAGTTAACGACTAAGCAAAAAGTTAGACTATGTTAGACTAGGACCCTTTAAATTTATATAAAGAATTTTATTAGTTATATATAAACTGAACCTACTAGCTAAAATAAAAATCTACCCTATATAGTATGTTGTAATGCTAGAACCAGCATATAGGAATGTTAAACTACTAGTCTATAAAGCAGATACGTATAGAGGGCAAGAGGAGGATAAGTGGTAAGTTTTAAAGATTATTAGTTATAAGGACGTAGATAATAAAATATGGTATAAAGTAAAGTAGATAGGCTATAATAAGACTACCTAGGAGCTACTAAGTAACCTAGAGAACGCTATAGGAAAGGTATAGGAGTATTAGAAAAAAGTAGGTTAGGGAGTATTAAAAAAGGATTACTAAAGGATAAGTTACCTAAGGGGGACCTAGGAAGAGCAACTACTGCGTTACTTAGAGTTATTTCCTTCTCCGGAAACTCTACTCTCTTATTACCTAACTCAGTAAGGCCCTGCTTAACCAGCTTCCACTTCTTAAAATGGACCTTTTTATAAACCTTCTTAAGACGGATTAACTAAGCAGAAGCAGTAAGATGAGACTTAAGAGCCCGTTGCTAAGCATTAGCAGCCTCTTACTTAGCGTTCTAAGAATAGCGGAGTTCTGCCAGAGTAACTAATAGCTTGTTGTTAAGCTTTATAGCGGCAGATTAAACATAAGACCCTATAATAAGTTACTTAGGGAACTTAAAGACTATTAAGAGTTATAGGACGTGTATACTTAGCATTAGAAATAGAGCGAACGTTACATAATAACTAAATATTTGCTTTGGTGCACTCTAAATAGGAAGAGGGTTGTTAAGATAAAGGACTTGCTAACGCGATATATACTAACCCCTCTTCCATATAATAAGAATATGGAGATGGTATAACCTTACCTAGCAATAGTATAGAGGAGACTATATATGTATAATAAAGAGTTAAAGAAGAAGAAGATGCTTTAGGTATAATAAGTAAGGATATTAACCAGATTAATTAAATGGACATTACACCTCTAGTAAACAACTTGGAGATATTAAAAATCTTTAAGGACAAAGATAAAGAGAAGGGAGATGGTGTTATATACAGCTTAAGTATAATGTTATAACTACTTGGAGAGGAGTTGGAAGAAGCTAGTTAGTTAATATAAGTATAGTCCAGGATGGAACTAGTGGAACCATATAATAAGGAATAGTAAGTAAGTTATATAGTGTAATCTGTGTAATTTGTGTGATCTGTAAGATCTAGGATAGAGTAAACAGAGCAGACAGAGTAGACAGAGCGAAGGGATTTCTTAGGCGTAAGGTTGTATATTTAAAGGACCATAGTTCCTACCCAGATAGTTCTCTCTTTATAGTAAATCTTAGAATATAATTGGAGTTAATCTGTTAGGCAACCACTCCACCAGTTATTATTATATTGTTGACTTATTGTTTATACCTATATACCCAGCCCAATAACAAGCCTATTGTAGGTCTTGCTACAAGGTTCCGTTACACTAAACTTATCTATAGTTTCTTATTTTCTGCGTCTTGTAGCTAAATCTTTAAAGTTATCTTACTTTTTTATTCTGATATTAACTTTTTAATCTTTAGGCTAAACACTGCATTTACCTAAAATTGCTAACATTCTTGTTCGTTTCCTAAACTTATAGTTCTTAAACTTACGTCCTATACTTATTTGTTTGTCTTTAAACTAAGCCGTTGCTCTTTCCTATTAGTTTTTATCCGTTATAGGTGCTTAAGCCTTCCTTATTACACTTTATAAATCTTAGGTATGTCTTATCTTGTCTTAAGAGTCTTAAGCGTCTTATATCTCCTTGTAAAAATCTTAAGCCTGTGGCCTTTTGCCTTTTATAAGTGGTAAGCTAGCACTAGTAGTTGTCTGCTTGCTTAATCATCTCTAGATATTACTCCTTCCATCTTATAAAGTAATAGATGTTGTATCTAATGGTGTTATAATGCCTGTTACTAATCCGCGTTCTGTGGTGGTTTTAGTCTCTACTTCTATTATGTTATTAAGGTTTAAGTACTCCCAGTTAGCCTCTTTTTCTTCCTTATTGCTATTAATTAATAAGTACTCTGACTCTATTGTTATTATTACTAATCTTTGTTCGTATATTACTGTAATATCTTAATTTAGCTTATAGAGTTAATTTTATTCTTTATCTAACTCTCTAGTTCCTTTAAGTCTTCTCAACTCTGGCTCTTACTGCTAATAGCTTACGCCATACTTAGTGTCCTTATATGCATTATTGTAATAAAACGTAAAGTGTTTAATTGAACACTCCTTAGTTCTATGCAACATCCCTATATCTGTGTTATTGTACTTTAACAACCTGGTACCTTTTACTATATAGTTGCTTTAACTACTTCTATAGTCTCTAGTAAAATAACCTTGTTTTTTACAATTTATATAAGCTCCTAATTTAAACCACTGTTTTTATTATAGAGTCTGCCTAAATATCTTCTGCTGCTAAGATCCCTAGTTTGGCCTCTACTCCTTGGTCCTATAATTACTTAATCCTTAACCTCTAGGTTTCTATGGTTTCTTTATCTATCTCTTAGATTCTTTAGTACCACTTAGGTCTATTAGCTCTGCGCTATTCTATAGTTTTTAACTCTGTGTCTGTTGTTGTGTACTCTACGCCTTATACAACTATAGAACTCTGTCTTACCCTTTCTTAGCTTGTTCCCTTTAATAGATCCTATTATTAATCTTAATTACTTAATTAATTAATTCCCTTAGGGTATCCATATCTTCTATTAGAATAATTACGTCCTAGACTTTAGCCTTAAGTCCCTATTTATACTGTGCTATAAGCACCCTGTTATTCTATTTAACCTATATTACGAGTGTCTGGAACTATATTATATACTCTATTACTAAAGAACGTTATACCAAGTTTTAAAGCTTTTATTCTGCCATAGTTGTCGCTTCTAGGTCTCTAAATATCTATATTAGTCTTTCCGCAAACCTATTCTAACTAGTAAACATAAACCGTACGTCTTAGTTAGTAGTTGTTATACCATTTACTTATATCTTAGTAAGGTAAGGTTTGAACCACTTAAGTGCTCTTCCTATTAAGAATAGTCCTGCATACACCACTTAATCTATAAGTATTGCCAGCTTTGCCCCTTCCTATATTACCTTAAAGTGCATTTATATAAGGAACCCTTTAAGTTTTAACCTCTTCCCTATAAACCGTTTAATTAATAGTAACTTAACCTTTACTGCTTTAATTCTATTAATAGATTCTTTAAGTATCCTATTATTATCTAATAAGCAATTAACCATTTCCTATAACTAACCTCTTGTAATTAACTGTAAGTCTATATCTGCCATACTAGTGTTTTTTAATCCTAAGGTAGTTGCTACCGTGGTTATAACTGGTGCTTTTGGTGGCATATTGTTTAACTTCTCCTATGTTTTAATACTGTAACCTTGGTAGTAAATATATAATGGAACCTTATAGCAAGAACTACAGTGGGCTTATTAATGGGCTAGGTATATAGGTATAAATAATAAGTTAACAACGTAATAATAACTAGTGGAGTGGTTGCTTAACAGATTAACTCTAATTGTATTCTAAGATTTACTATAAAGAGAGAACTATCTAGGTAGGGACTATGGTCCTTTAAATACACAACCGTACGCCTAAGAAATCCCTTCGCTACGTAAGGTATGTAGTGTATATAGTGTATATAAGTACGCTCGCTACGTTCGCTACATTCGCTATATGTAGGTTATGTGACTTGGTTACCACTCTTTGTCACATGGTTCCACTGGCTCCATCCTGGACCGTACTTGTATCAACTAACTAGCTTCTGCCAACTCCTCTCCTAGTAGTTGTAATACTGTACTTAAGCTGTCCGTAACAAGCATGGCACGGAGCATTTAGGTTAGGCTTTCTCTTAGACATTATAATGTCTTTATATCTAGGTTATTACCTTAATATAACCTCCGTCCCTTATAATCGTGAATATAAAAGTTTGTATTAACTAAGTTCTTATTCTAATTTTCTAAGCTCTAACTCCATCTTCCAATTTTATAGTTTAATTGCTTTTGCTTTAGCTTTTATATATAGAACTTAGGCTTCTTATTTACGAACATTTAACTGGGATTGCTATAGCGTTAACTGTTGTAAGAATTGAGCTTGTTAAGTAACAGTTATACGAAGTAAAGACTATAAGCTGCTTTTATATCCTAGATACGGTTAGGTTATAAGTTGGATATATTAAGGATATATCTAGATAATTTTACTTAACGGTAAAATAGGCCTAGGAGATAGCGAAACCTAACTATTATTTAATGTTGCAATAGAGGAAACTAAAAGATATTAGCTTTATAGAACTTAGGAAGATCTAGAATATAATATACCAGAGCAAATAGAGGCAATGGATTATAAGTGAGATTTTAATTATGCGCCTTATAAACTTCGTATTTGCGACTATGGGCGTATACTAGTTCTAGAAGATAATATATCTAATATAATATTATTAAAATTAAAATCTTTATCCTCTTTAATACTTATAGATATAGCATTAGCTTTTCCTTTGCTAGTATAGGCTTGTTTTCTTAATTTTTCTAGCTCTTTTAAACCTTGTTAAACTATAGCAGATTATATTAGCAATATATCCACATTAGAGCTATAATAAAGCCATATATTTACGCTTTTCTATAAGAGCTATTCTTTCGGCGATAGATATAGTTCGTGGTATATATAAAATTCTATACTAATTATACGTCTTCCACGCTTTATAATTAAAAATATTAATTCTCTACCTACTAAATTTGTTATTATAATACTATATAAAAGATATAAAAGATAAACAAACATTAAAATAGCGGCAAGAAGGCTTAGTTGATGCCCTAGATTATTTGCTTAAAAATAGGAGCATTTAATAGCGTTTATATTCTTTATAATTATAGAGAATATATTATTATCCATTTTACTATAATACGGATTTATTCCAGATGTAATATATATATATCGCTTATGTTAACACCAGTTTACAATTTTATGGTTATTACTATACTTTTCTATAACCGCTAATATTAGAATGTGGATATAATATAGATAAATTAGGGATATAATATCTCTATACTTTTAATTACATCTAAAATTTTATAGTATTGCTTGCGGCTTATAGCCTCTATAATTAAAGCCATATACTGCCTAATACTATCTTAGCCTATATTTCCGGCTCTAATAATCCAATAAATACTATAAAGAATGTGGATTTGGTAATATATAATTGCAGACTTTATATAGCCCTACTAGGTCTATAAGGGGTTAATATCTACTAGGTAAAGGCCAAGCCCTAATATATTTTAGTAATATCTTTAATATATATATATATTATAAAATACCTTTTGCCTGCGCCCCATTTATATCTATAAGAGCTATATAAAATCCACGTTTATAAATATAACTCTAATAAGTTAGATAGCCGTAATTCTTATATAAGCGGAATATAGTATGGAAAAGTTATTAATATATTTCTACTAATTAACCTATTGTTGGTAACACAAGGTGATATTACATAGCTACGGTTCGTAGATAGTATAATAATGGTTAATTAATTCTTAATAGGAATAAGGAAAGGGGTAAGGAACTTAAGGTTCCTTACCACACTAGGGCCATATTAACACGTGACGGCAACATGCCTCGTTCCCGACACTGGCAACTCTTCTTTTTGTGGTTGCCATCTACATATATACAAACAGACAGGATGCAACAATACCAGACAGTATACAACAATACCAAACAATATGCGACAATATGCGACAATGCGGCAGTTGGCAGAATTTGGCAGATAACGCAAAGACGGGTAGGCCGCCAAGGCGCTAGTAGTAAGCGAGCTAATAGCGATTTTCCATCCTGGGGATAGAAAATCCTAATTGGCTAGTTTAAGTTAGGGTCTATAGAATATTATACTCCTACTCCCTTTTAACCCAACCTTTAACTTATATACGTAGAGTGTTTATATTAACAAACGTTTCTAGAGCCTTATTTAGGTTTGCCTTTATTATTACATCTGCTAGGTTATCTTAACCATTAATCTATTAAATCTTAAAGAGTTCTTGCCGTTTATAGGATTAATAAAGTGCCATAATATTAATTATAAGGCGCTTCTTCTTTATAGTACCAAGCTTAACCAAGCACTTATAAAGGGAGTATAAATCGGTGCATATGATTATAGGGATAATAGGAAGTTCGAGTCAATCTATAATTATCTTCAGGGTAGTTCCAATTGCAATTGCCATGTTAACTCCGCCGACCATTCCGTATATCTCTAACGCTAGAACGCTTTAAGTAATATACTTACTCTTAGTTAAGCTCCAATAGATAAGATTACTATAGATTATAAAGTTATTCTCTCTAGTAAATTCGTTTATAATAATAATCTTATATCCTAACTAGGAGCTAAAATCTTTGTTATTTATAAACAATCTATTAACAAATACAAAGAGCTTAGCAGTAGGAAGATTAATAGGCATATAAAGTAGTCCCCAATTAAGATAGTTTATTTGCCAGAAAAGATGTTTATTTAGGGCAAGAATGTTGTCCTTAGTTGGTTCCTGGTGTTAGGCGGCAATAAAGAGATTAAATAAAGCCTTAGGTTAACAGATAGAAGTAACATAAGCTCTATAAGCATATTGCTCTATATATCCTTACTTTAGAGAATTAGCATTAATAACGTTAATCTTCTTACCTTAACCCTTCTGGCGCAAAGCAATAGAATCCTTATTTAGGGAGAAGGTGCATCCATTAAAGAGTAATAGTGTTATTAAATTAAGCTTTTCCTTTGGCTTTGCTATAAGATTTGCCTTTACTAACTTATCTTCTTTAAGAGCTAAGAATTGGTCGTCTCCTAAGATAATTATATTATTAGTTTACATGCTAATAACTCCGAATAGAGTTCCTATGGTTGTAATTAGGAAGCATGGGTTAAATATAGAAGTAGTTATTAAAAGCTTCTCTTTATAGTGCTTACTATAGGTAGCCCACTAATAGGTTCCTACCTCTACAATTCCATATAATGGCTTAAGTACAACCATAATCATATCTTTAGGATATTAGTAACGAATTTGCTCTAGAAGGTATGCCAATATTAAGCGCTAAAGGTGCGTCTCTAATTAGGTATAGGCCTAAGTAATATCTTACAAATAAACCGCTATTCTATTCTTTATTAAGGAGGGAGCTAGTATAACAATAACTTACTAACTAGCTCGTTAAATTATAGGAGATTGTATAAGAATTACCTCCTTACTATTATTATTATAACCTTAGATAATAAGCCTTGATTTTTTAAATAGGGCGTTAGTAGCTTTACCCTTAATTTTATTAACTATTTTTAATTTAAAGATACGAACTTTATTAAACTTAGTAGGGTTATATTTCTTAAATTTAAAGACTCCTTTTATAATAAGACTATTAATCTCCTGCTTATTAGATGCTTAGAAAGGAGCTCCTAAAGTTATAATACAACCTTCCTTTTAGAGCTGTTTTGCAAGTTCAAAGTCAGCCTTCTCCTTAGCTGTTATAAAGGCTATTAATAGCTTAACTCTATTCTTAATAGCGGCAACAAATTGCTCTTCAAAATTAATAAGATATTAGCAATTTTATAATCCCTTTAGGCAACCTCTACTGCGTTATAGTTGCGGCATATCTACTATAATTATATTAGAATTGTGGTCGCCTTCTAGAGCATATTAATTATAGCTCTCCTCTAGGGCATTTTCTATAGTATCCTATAAAGGCTTGAAACTGTTATCTTTATAATAAGGCTTAATAACAGTTAAACGGAATTAAGTGGGTTTATAAGGCATCTAAATAGTACAAGTCTAGCTATTAATTATAATAAGTTAATATAGGCCTAACCATCCTCCCTTTTTACGCTATACGTGTACCTTAGACTAGAGTGGCAGATTAAGTATAGTTAAGGTATTTAGGCCATTTCTTATTCCTAGTGCGTTGTTGACTTGGCGTATAGCGTAGAGACATTATACCTCCTTTATTGCCTTGCGAATAGCCTTAGCTCGTTGTATAACGGAGGGAGATAGTAGAGAATCGTTAGTTATTTAAGGGTAGGCGCTAAAGACTAGCAATATAGGTATAAGTCTATCCAGGCCAGCAGAATTGTTAATAGCTTTAACAGCTATTTATAAGGTAAGTTCTTTACTAGCGTCCTCTAGTTTTAAAGAGATAATCTTATATACGCGGTATAATAGCGCGTAATATCGCTCCACTTTTCCAACACTATTATATGCCTTAATAGGGACTTCCTTAACCTTAATTACTATTGCCTTTATCTATTATCAAAACTCTATAGATAAGAAGTTCTTTCCTATATTATAGACGATTTAATTAGGGGGTCCTAGGTAGATATTAATCTAATATAACTAAAGGGTATCCTATGCGTTCCTAGCTAACATATCCTTCAAGAATCATATAGCTTAGAAAGAGGTTAAGAAGTTAATAACTTAGAGTACTAGCTTGCCGCTAAAATACATAACATCAACAATAATACAGAAGTTAAAGTCGTAGTTATCTTTAAGGGTAAACTTAAATCGGCCAGGGGACCTCTAGTTCATTTGGCAGTAGTGGTAGTATTTTATAAGATACTTAATTACTTTAACCTTAACTTCATAGCCTGCTTACTAAAGAACCCTAAGCAATTAATAAACGGATAGGTGGCCAAAACAACGGTATAGTTGGCGTAATTCCAACTTAGTTAAGTGGCTTTAAGCAACACTCTTTTCTAGTTAATAAAGGAGCAACCAGGGGTAACCCTACTTGCGTATAACAGGCACCTAATTATCTCCCTAAATAAGTATATTCTTAAGGTTATTAAGCCTAACGCCTAATTTATCTATATCTTTAATGCAAAATAGAAACGGAGTGTTTGTAGGAATAATATAAAAAGTAATATACCCTAAGGGGGTTTAAACCCTAATTGTGCCAAGAGAGATTGTAGTACCTTTGCCAAAACAAATTGTATATTAGCCTGCCGTTAAATAGTTAATCTAAACAAAGCTATTAAGCTGCTAAAGGGCTTAAACTTAAGGTTCTCCTACTATAGATACTCCTGCGGCTTTAGTATCCGGCATAATACCATAGAAGACGTTCGCCGAGTATCTGTTATTAAAGGAAAACGCGGAGCTCTCCTTTAGCTTATTAAAGATATCTAACTTCGTAATAAAATGGAGCGTAGATTAGTTATTAAGAATAGCAACAGTTTGTGTGCCATTTACCTTACTATACTCAGTAAAGTATTAGTTAGGTAAGTAGTCCTTAATTTCCATATCTATAAGGAGCTGTTTAGTCTTATTAACCTTACCCTTAAGGTCTTCTACGCCTTTATATTAAACCAGGAAGCTTTAGAAGTAGGCTGTAGTAACCTTATAATTTCTAACGTTTCTTACACTTTAACGGAACTTATTATATGCCTCTTTTTACTTATTAAGAGAGTGTCTAGTTAACTAGCAATTTGGCTTCTTATAAATATAGCACTTCTTCTGGCGATTACTTTAAAATAAACCTCCACTGGGACCTCCACGGTTACCTTATAGTTAACGTTAATCGTACCCTCTTCTATATTCCCTACCACGGCCACCATATATTTAATCAGTCCAGTTATAATTATGTTGGTTAGGAATACTTAGTTAGGTAGGGTTTTTGGTATAGAACTATTAAGATTCTTATATTCGCATTGCAGTACCTATAGCGGAGCGTAGCTTAGTATATACTCCTTTAAACGTATCTATAGGTTTGTATAGCGCCAAGTTGCACTTAGGAACGCTATAGCATACTAAAATAACCTAGTCCCTTAGGCTGTTCTTATTTTAGTAAGTTTTAGTAAGGCTACATTAGATTTTCTAGAGTTTATTAAAGAGTAATTAAAGGCACTCTAAACAAGTCTTTATTGGGTTAGAAGCAATAACTCTCTGGAATATAATCTCCCGCTATTTAGATATATAAAGTTAGCAATTCTTGTTGGTCTTAAAGTAAGCTCTAGTGAGCTAAAGCATCACGTTAAAGCTATAGTTTTTACCCATAATATGGTCGTAATAGAATGTCGCTGCCCATCCCTTTAACATGATAGAGAAAGCGTGGTGGTACTAGTGGCGTTAAATTCCGACCTTGTTGCAACAGTTATAGAAGACCTATAGTTTTGCTCTAAGTATGTTGTATAGTTCTCCTCTAAACTTCTTTTCTTTGTCTAAATATACCTTTATCAGATTCGTGACTTCTCATAGTAAAGGCTCACCGGTTAGCTAGAGTAGAGGAGGTAGAGGCAGAGCAACTCTAAATAGGAGGGCACCTCTAGGTAGAAGAGCAGCTTTAAATAGGGGGTCAGCGTTCTAGGGGTTTTAATACAAATTAAAGTTGCCTTCTAAAGAATATGGGTTATTTTTAGGTTTCCGTAGTTAATATATAATCTCAGCTTCTGTCTATATTGGTTCTTCTATACTAGTAATAACGGCCTAAATATTACTAGCAATTAGGTTACCGTTCTTAGCAACATATACCCCATTCCTACGGAGGAAGTCTCAAAAATCCTAAATAATATTAACGTTGCCAAGTGCCTAGGTATCAGCAGTCCATCCTATAAAATCCTCCCTAAAATACTCCTATAGTTGTGAATCGGCGTAGTATCTATTTTGGTAGAATATAATATGGTGTAGAAGAAAGCCGTTAACTTATTTTACGGTATAAGTTATTATATTAAAGGCGAATTCGTCCCAATCTTTATTAATAAGTTTCGCGTGCTCAGCTACCCCTAGTAGTAAGGAGTCTTTCCAGTTATTTAAAGTAGGCGTAGCCATATTTTTTTTTTAGAGGGAGGGAAGTGTTATTAGTATAGGGATTGTCGTTTAGTACGCGTTCGGACGTATATTTGCGATTATAGGGCTTAGGACCAGTTCTGGCCTTAAATCACGAAGACTTGTAAAGCGTATTATTCTGCGTAATAGACGCAAGAATCCGTAATCTCAGAAAGGCTTAGGACTAGTTCTGGCCTTTTAGATCCTTAGATTCGTAGAAGAGTTCTATTTAAGGTTTAGAACCAGTTCTGACCTTAAAAGACAGCTTCCTCTAGCATAAGTAGCACTGGTACAGTGGCTCGTCTCTTCTTGGTAGAATACCTAGCTGCTCTATAGTATAACAGTGAAGTTAACCACTGATTAGTGTTAGTAATACAAGGTAATATCACATAACTACAGTTCATAGATAGTATAATGATGGTTAATTGATTCTTAATAGGAATGAGGAAAGGGGTAAGGAACTTAAGGTTCCTCACCACGCTAGGGCCACATCAACACGTAACAGCAACATGCCTCGTTCCCGACACCTATAGCTTAGTTTACAAAAACCCTTATTAGTATAATAACTATAGCCTTATTAGAATAATAATATAACTATAATATAACTAGGTTATATAATACCTTTATTAATTCTAGGGATATTTGCGGTAATTATAACCTTATTTAAGCCGGCTGTACTAACCCGTTTAAAAGACATATTGATTTTAAATATTTTTAACGTTAAGAATATTTCTACCTGGCCTTTTTAAAAGTATATAATTATTAACTTACTATTTTAGTGGAATATATCTTATATATATCTAGGACCTATTTTATAATGTAAATACTTTTTAAATATTACCCCTTGTATATCTTAGCCTTGCGGAAATAATAAAAGCTATTACTTTTTAATTAGGTATTAAATCTTATTAAGATTTATAAGGCTTTAGTAAAGGCTTAAAAGGCTAGTAATATTATATTTTTTACAAAACTCTTTTATTAAAGGGCTATATATAAAAGAGCCTAATAGAATAAGGATAGAGTATTAATATAACTTGGATATAATATACTTAAAGTAAGCCCTAGCCCCAACTGTTACTGGATTTATTGTTAAAGTTCTTTAATAAGCTGTATTAGAACCTTTAACGGAGGCGCTAGAGGATATATATATTTGCTATAAGAAGTTAAAACAATATATAGGCAATCCTTAATATTATCTGGCTATATATAGTTAAACTCTATATTATAAGGGGCTAGTACCCATTTTCTAGGTCCTTAGGCGTGGTTATAGCCTAGATATATTAAGGTTATATCATAGTTATATACGTATTATAATAACTTACTGTAATTATCTAATCTTTTCTTCCTATGCTTTACTGCTATATAGGTTTCTAGGGTGCCCTAATAGCCTTAGTTAAGTAAATCTCTTAAATATTTTAATAAGTATCTTAAAACTGAAGAAAGAGACTTTTAGTAGTATTTTTTATAGTTTTATATTTAACTTCCCTTAGTACAGTATATGATTGCTATAGGTCTATCTATAAGTAACTAGTTATAGCTTAGTTATAGTTATAATATATCTAGGATATATTAGACACTAACTGTATACTTTATAATATAAAGATATGGCTTATAACTAGCACTTTGCTCTATATAGGCAATCTAGTACTAAAATATATAATAAATACTGTTATAAAGCCTATATACGTTAATAAGAATAGATAATATAAATAAGTATCTTACGTATTTGTGTCTCTTTGTTTAAGATTATCTTAATTTAATTCTATTAAATTGCCAAGAAAATGTATAAGAGTATATAATGTCTATATTATAACTTAGATATAGTAATATAATATTATAGATATATTATACCTTTTCTTATAATTTATATATTCTTTCCCAGTCTTCCTCTATAATTTGCTTATGGTAAAAGTTTTATAGCTAAGTGTCTAAGTATTCGCAGTAAAACACGCCTGTATAGGGTATCTATCTCCTAAAGCACTTTTAAAGGCTAAGAAGAGGGCATATTATACTTATCTTATTCTTTAATATGCACAAGTATTACATCTATCTATATTAGAACTTGGATATATATAAGATCTATTTAGGATATAGTCTTTTATATTTTTGTACATCTTAGTAATATTCTTATTATTTAGTTATAGGCTAGATAAATCTATTATATATCTAATCCCGTGCTTAAAGGATATAGGATATTCTAGTATCTCTTAACTAAATATAAGTCTTCCTACTATAAGCGATCTAGTTTATGTAATTAATATTAAGCCTAGCTATATTATAGAAATAATTAGTTTATATATTATATATAGCTCGCGTTATAAAATTCTACTTACTACTAATATTAAAGAAGAAGTATTGGCAGATTATTATAGCGTAGGCATTTAGGATTATATATCTTTATAATACTCCTAATATAAGCCGGATATATCCTAATTACTATCTTTAATATTTATATATATGCGTTCCTCCTACACCTATTGCCCTTTATAGAAGAAGTCCTCCTGTAATTATTTTAAGTCTTTAATTAAGGACTGAGTTGCTTTTATTAGTAGTAATATAGAAGAACTACCTAAGATAGGTAAGTGCGCAAGGGTTCCTGGATTATATCTTAGATATATTATTAATCTATCCTAGATATATCTCTGCGCACTTTAAGGTAGTTGCATATTATTGGCCATTTCTAATACTAAGATTGCACGATCTTAGATATACCAAAGATAGGGTATAGTTACAATATTATACAATTAAGTATAGCTTTAATGGCGATAATTTTAAAGAATTTTGTGTTAAAAGCTTATCAAGTGTGCGCGCACGGTGCTAAAGTTCATCTAGTGTAAGATTTTGCGACGTGGCGTATTTCAACACTCCCGGAGGTTTCGGCAACACTGGCCGAGCTCCAGACTCTCCCGCTAAGTCATCAATGTGATTCGTAGAGCCACGTTCTCGAGGCCGAGAGGTTCGAGGGCCGGTTCGTTATTCGCCGGTTCACGGACCAGCTCACGGGAGCCGACGAGCTGGAGCGATCGACCAAAGCGGCGCAAGCGGAGATAAATGAAGAAGAGGAGACGGAGGATTAAAGGCGGCTGAAGCTGCTCTATGAAGACCCTGCGAATAGTAGCACTTCGTAAGGCCAGACCTTATCCTTTTGTGGATAACATCTTACAGAATTAGACCGCAGGATTTTGACATCGCGGAAATCGCTAGGGCCGCGCTGAAGGAGATAGTTGATAAGTTCATCGAAGACGCCAAACCGTCAGCGCTGCAACGCATACGAATCCCAATTAAGTCAGCGAAGGCAAAGGCGAAGTGCTCGAGGGTTCGGTGCAACGCGATTTCAACGAGCTTAAAGCGTCCGTCGATAACTTGGAGAGGTGGAAGGAAAGCCATGGGCCTGTAAGTCGAGCTCCGGATGCTGTGCATATCACTCTGACACCTGTCATCTAGATATGTAATGCTTTCAAGAAACTGTGTGGCACTCTCCATGACCATAAGAGCATCTTTGCGATATTTCCGTCGCAGAACAATTACACCTCGGTATTATGTGCGAGCCTTTTTTGCCTCGTGAAGGTGAGTGATCCAGATGCGCGTATAAGAGAAGACGACTGATCAAACCAGGCAGCTAAGAATGACGGCGACATCGCCGAAACACTGTCCAAACCCATCACCAGCATTTCAGACAAGGTCACGACATGCTCCAACTTAATCTTAATTATCAAGACCCAGAGGCTAAGAAAAAAGCTCGCAAACATCTACGCCCGCATGTTCCAGTTCTACAAAGACGCCATAGAGTGGTACCTGCACTGTAGGCTTTCTGGACTATTCCGCAGCTTCAACGAGAATCTGAAGAAGGGATTTGACGATGCGACGAAAGACCTTGAGGACCGCATTAACGAATTGTATCGCGAGGCCTCCATCAGCAGCACCGCCATGATCGCCATGCTCCACGGCGAGGTTTCGAGTCTGAAGACTGAGGTGCACCGCCAGCGGCGAAACTACGCAGCACAGGACACCTTAGCCGGACATCGAATGGCCATCCTGTTGGAGGCCAGCTGGATGGACAGCAAATCCCCCAAGCGGACCCTCGAAGCCAAAAAACCCAGCCGTTTGGCAATCGAGCCCGCATCCCGCATCCAAAACGTAACCGTCGCCAGCATAACGCGTGCCCAAGCCCGCGCTTACGGCCCCGCCCTCGAGCCTTTCATCATAGGCGACGAAGGCCCGGGCCTGTTCGGCGCGGGCCACTTCTGGCTCGCCAAGGAAGAGGTGCTGCCTAAGCTGCGAGCGTGGATGATCGAGAATGCGGCGCCGCGCACGCTGTGGGTATCCAGCCCTTCTGACCCGGCCGGGATGACGAGCGCGCGGGCGGCGGCACTGGCGGTTGTGGCAGTGGCGTGGCAGGCGGAGACGCCGCTCATTTCGCATTTCTGCCAGCGGCATTGGGACAAAATACGGGCGGGGATGAGCATTGAGCAGGTTGGGTTGGTGGGGCTGGTGTGAAGCTTGATTTACCAGCTGTTGGAGTTTAGCGGGGCGGAGGACCAGTAAAGAAAGCCTCGCGGCGTTGAATGGGGGGAAGGAGTCATGGAGCGAGTCTGGAAGTCCTGCGGTCGTTGCTAGACCGCACGCCTGTGTTGATGTACTGCGTAATCGACGGACTGAATGGTCTCGAGTGGGGGAATGGTGGGGAGTGGTGTCGGCAGTTTTTGGATGCACGACAGTGACGGGCGGGGACGGCGGGGCAGTCGCGGGTGCTGCCGTTATGTGTGCAATTGAAGAAGAGGTATATTGCGACGAAGGTGGCGAGGGTGGGGAGGAGGATTGAGTTGAGTGCAGGAGGGGCCGGTAAGGGAGAGACCAAGGGGGAGGTCTGAAGATACAGTTGGCAAATGAAGCAAGAGCATGGAATGCAAGAATTGAAGGAAGCCGAAGGAATGCTATACCTAAAAGGGGAAGGAGCGGGGAAACCGAAGGCGGATTTTCCGTCAATAACTTCCTATGAGGAGCCTGTTAGGAGCATCACCAGGACTATTAGAACAGTTAGAAAAATAAAACTCTAAAATTAAAAATCAAATATATTAATAAAATAGTGGTTTTTCTATTAACATATATATTATAATATTATAATGTAAATATTAATAGCTTTTATAATTATTAAATTATAAAATGGTGTATTTTGGTGGGGAAAAACCATGCATGAGGGACTGTGCACGAGGGCGGCCCATACTTCTACTTATCTCAGGTGCCTCAGCCGCTTCTCCGAGGAATTTGTGGCGTTGCATGGCCCTACATAGTCCCACTTGCGGTGCGCACTAACTCTTGATCCAATAGAACGTTGCGCTACCCCCTACCACCCCTGCCACCTAAAAATTCCTCTGCGAAGCGTCTAAGAGATTATAGGCGCGCGTTTGCTGTAAACTGGGCCCAATTCTTAATATATACTAACTTTAAGTAACTATAATGGGGTTAATATACTAGCTATAGTCTTAGTGCGTAATGCATTTAAATTATAATCTCTTTTTTTATTTAATTATAATAATTATAACTAGCTAACTACTATATTAGGGGGCAAGATATAGCCTTAAAGTTTAAAGGCGTGTTTTTAAGCCTAGTCCCTCTCTACTAGCTGTATTAAAATAATAGCCATACTCTACTACTACTACTCTATTTCCTTCTAAATTTATAAAGGCACCTCTTCTATCCTATAATAACTAGCTTACCTAGTTAAACTATATCTATTCTTCTGTTGTGCTATATTATAGGGGCTACTTTATAGTAGGGGGTAAGCTTTAGGCAGAGCCTTATATAGAGCCTTATATAGAGCTTTATATAGAGCTTTATATAGAGCTTTATATAGAGCTTTATATAGAGCTTTATATAGAGCTTTATATAGAGCTTTATATAGAGCTTTATATAGAGCTTTATATAGAGCTTTATATAGAGCTTTATATAGAGCTTTGTATAGAGCCTTATACAGAGCTATATATAGGCGTATAGATATATAAGAGTATATTACAAAAAAGGTACATAGAGGCTTATTTTTTTTAAGTTATTTTATAGTAAAACTACTTTATACACAGGCGTGATTAAAACTATATATAAAATAACTTAGAAAAAATAAGCGATTTTTTCGCCTCTATATATGTTTTCTATAATATACTCTTAGATTGCAGATATATAGACATACAGATATTTATACAGGCGTTTAGTTAATTAATTATATAGACGTTTATTGTGACGGTACTAGAGCGCGTCACCTACTACTTTGCCATTTCCTAGGCAATTTGCGGCAACTTACGGCAATTTGCCGTTTCCTAAGTAACTTGCCGTTTTCTAGGCAATCTACTAAGTTCTGCCATATTCTGCCAAGTTGCTATTAGCTCGCTTACTATTAGCGCCTTGACAACCCTTTATATCTTGCTAGTCTCTACTAGTCTCCTTCTTCTCCTTAGCTTAGTATTCTTATATAGTAGTAATCTATAAGCTTCGGTTTAGAAGCATTTATATAAGCCCATTATATTATACTAAGCTCTCCCTACATTGCCTAGGAAGGCCTTAATAATATCCCACCCTAAAAGAAGACCTTTATCTACAACAACGCGTTAATACGTTATACTTAGATATTAAGAAACTCGCACTACTACGCCTAAGAAGGCCCTAATAATATCCCACTTTATAGGCCAGACTATACTTAACCTATACCCCTAAAAGACCCCCAGAATCAAAACCGAATTATATAATTCTAATAAACCTTAGGAAGCCAACAATGGCACCTAAAGCAAGCTTATCTAAAAGACCTACCTCTACCTAAGAAGAATATAAGATCTAGTTAGGATTAGAAATCAAAGATATTATTATTATTATAGGTATATATAAGCAGATTTATACCCTTGCAGCTAATTAGAAGATTAATTATCTTTAAGCCTAAAGTATATAAGAGACTCTAAAGGAGATTCTAGAAAGTTTTACTGCCTTATAAAATAGCCCAGCCTCCCCTTTATAAAGCCTTAGTTAACCCATTCGCTTAACTAAATATAATACTTTAGAGGGTATGGACACAATAATAAAGCAATTAAAGTCCGTTAAGCTCCCTAACCCCCTACTATTATTAAATAGCATAGACCCAACCTTTAAGAACTAGAGAATCTAGGTATAAGGAAAGCTTTATATTAACTATAACCATTTCCCCTCTAAAGAAGCTAAAATACTCTACCTCTTTAGTTAAACCGTTAGGGACGCCTAGTAACACCTCTAGGCCAAGTTTAAAGATAAGTTACCTATTTAGTTTATATCTATTAACAAAATAATACAGCATCTAGCTACTATCTATATTAATCCAAATAAAGTATAGGATACCTATTATAACTATAACCGCCTAATAATAAAATCAAACCAATTCTTTACTAAGTTCTAGACCTAATTCTTATACCTAGCAGGTAAAGGCCAGGTTCCCCCTAAAAACTACCGTTTAGACCTATATAACAAGCTCATAGTCCAACTATAAGAAAAGATTGTAGTAGCCTTAGATAACCTACTAACCTACCAAAGACTCGCAGCCTAATATTTATTACTAAATTTAGAACTAAAATAAATTAATACTTGTTTTAACTAGCTAAAGAAGTCCTATAGCAACCAAAACCTATCCGCCACGCTAATAGGAGCTAGCGTTAGAAGATAAACTACGACCACCCTTATACCAAAAGCAGTTATAACTACCTACTTATAAGCCTCGTCCAAATCACCACGTACTATACCTTCAGCTAATGCTTATTACAATACCCTAATTAACCCTACCACAGTCACATACTTTAATTACGGAAAGGATAGTTACTTTACCACATCCTACCCAAAGCTAAAGGATACTAGTAACATTAAGGACATAAAGGAAGAAAAAACGTCTTACAAGTTAGGAAAAGAAAAACCCTAGGAAAAGACTCCCCCCTAAGGTATCCTATTAATCTTAAAGATATTAATTTAAGTCAGCTAATAGGTGGAAAACACTTTATGGTTCTATATATAATATCTTAAAATGGATATAGAGTTAATATAACTGCCCTTATTAACACTAGAGCAAATAGCTTTACCTTTATAAATACTGCTTATATAAATAACGTTGCTAAGTTCTTAAATATAAATACTACCTAACTAGAGAAGCCTATTTAAGTAAAAGGCTATAACAGCCAAGCCGGTAAGCCGGTTACCTATATCTTAAAGCTATATATCACCATTAATAGACAACGCCAGTTTAGTATCCCCTTTTATATCCTAGACCTAGGGTCCTATAACATAATCCTTAGCCGAAAATGGATATCCTACTTTAATATTTGGCTAAATATTTAATAAAGACGGTTCGTCTGGCTAGAGGATAAACCAAAGTTACCCTCCTTTATTAGAGAAATCCGTACTAACTACAAAATATTAGCTATAAAGGCCAACCCTATCTACTAGCAGAATGTTAGGGACCGTAACCTAGCCTTTACTTAAGAAGATGCCCACCGTAAGGCCAGTAAGAACCCTATACTAATAAGGATACTCCCCTAAAGGACTATAGTTAAGGAGGACTCTACTTATAGAAGTAGAATAGATAGTAATATAAATAACTTCTAAATTACGGAGATCTAGCTAAGGGGGAAGAGGATATACTAATAGAATATAGTAGATAACCTTTAGAAGATGCAATAAAAGCTAAAAGGAGTAAAGATAATGCTAATACGCTAAAGGCCCCTAAGGCCGCGGATACCCCTACTATTACACAACCCCCCTATAGTAGATATCGCGGCAATTAGCGCTATAGGTTTCCACTTTAATATATATTAAAAGGATAATAAGGTCTTTACAACCAGCTTATATAAAATTAACTAAATTATTAATAAGAAGAAAGAAGGGCTAGTAGAGTAAACTAATAAGGAGCTAGTTAAGCGCCTCCTCCCTATATACCTCTTAGACTATAAAGACGCGTTCTTAAAAGCAGCCTTAGATATACTACCCCCCTACCAAACCTATAATTATAAGATTTAACTAGAGGCCAACAACTCTCTAGGCTATAGCCCCCTTTACTAGCAAACTATAGAGGAACTAAAAGCAACTAAGTAGTACTTAATTAATAACCTCTATAAGGGGTTTATTAAGCTAAGTTAGGCCCCTTTTACTTCCCTTATTTTATTTATAAAGAAACCTAATAAAAGCCTCCGCTTCTATATTAACTATTAAAAACTAAATACGATTACTTAGAAAGATTGTTACCCTCTCCCCCTAATTAATAAGACCCTTATATATCTAAGCTAAGCTAAAATCTTTACTAAGCTTAATATCCGCCAATCTTTCTACTAAATTAGAATAAACCCTGCATTAAAGGATCTAATAATATTCCGTACCCGCTACAGTTCTTATAAATATAAAGTTCTCCCTTTTAGACTAATAAATGGGCTAGCCATATACCAACAGTATATAAATAATGTTCTTTTTGACTACCTTAATAAATTCTATATAGCGTACCTAGATGATATTCTTATATACTTAAACAATAAACTTAAGCACTAAGTCCATATTAAAAAGGTTCTAGAGAGACTGCAGAATATAGGCCTATAAGTTAATATTAAGAAATATAAATTTAGAGTAAAATGAATAAAGTACCTTAGGTTTATTATTAGCATAAAAGGAATTAAAGTTAATCCTAAAAAGGTAAAGGCAATATATAACTAGAAACCCCCTTATACTATAAAAGGCATCTAGTCCTTTTTTAGCTTCTATAATTTCTACTATTAGTTTATCCATAATTACAGGGTTATAGCTAAGCCTTTTATACAACTAACTAAGAACAATACGCCTTTTGTTTTTAATAACAGCTATATAGAAGCCTTTAAGCAGTTAAAGAACCAACTTATCTCCTCCCTAATTCTCTATTACTATAATCCAGACCTAGAATTAATACTAGAAACAGACACGTCCAATAGAGTAGTAGTAGGTATTCTCTTACAGCTATACCTAGATGGCAAGTAGTACCCTATTATATTTTTCTTAAAGATAATAGCCCTAGCTAAATATAACTATAAGGTGCACAATAAAGAAATACTAGCTATTATATAATTATTATCCTAATAGCGCGCAGAGCTTAAAAGCACAGACTCTTAGATTAAAGTCTATACTAATTATAAAGCCCTTAAGTATTTTATAATAATAAAGCAGCTCACCAGTTAACAGGCTAGGTAGGCTAAAATACTCTCCTAATTCTTCTTTATAATTATATACTGCCCTAGTAGGCAAAATTCTAAAGCTAATGCCCTTACCTAGAGAGAATAGGATATAGAACCATAGGATAAGCTAAAGGCTTAGCACTAGATATATGCCCTTCTCCATCCTAAACAGCTTAACCTATATATCCTTAAGGAACTAAGCTCCAAATAGAGTAAACTGGCGCCTATAGAAGGAGAGATCCTAGATAAACCAGTGGGACTAATTAACTGTATCCTAATTATAAACCACTTAGCCAAATCCCTAAAAGCCCTCTATAACTAAGCTATGGAAGGCAACCCTAATTTAGAAATAGAAGACGGACTGCTCTTATACTAAGAACGGCTTATAGTTCTAGACATTAATAACTTACAAACAGAACTAATCTATAAAGCCCACTATTAAGTCTCTATAGCGCACTCTAGTTAAGACAAGACCCACTAACTACTAGCGCCTTACTACTACTAGTAAGGACTCCTATCCAATATAGAACAATTTATTAGGAATTGTCATGCTTATAAATAGGTAGATACCCTTAGGGATTAAACCCCTAGATAGTTATAACCACTACTAGTTTCTAAACGCCCTTAGCAGTATATTATAATAGACTTTAAATTATATCTAAAGGACAAACATAGCTATAATATAGCCTTTATAGTAGTTAACTAACTAACTAAGTAAGCTATTTCCCTCCCCTACTTTAAGACTACAACTATAAAAGATATAGCCCGCATATATATTAACAACATTTACCAAATCTATGGCACTCCTAAGTTAATTATCTCTAACTATAGACCCTAATTTATATTAGACTTCTAAAATAAATTCTACTATATCCTTAGGATTAAGATTAAGCTCTCCACTATATTTTACCCTTAGACTAATAGCCAAACCGAGATTATAAACTAATACCTTAACTAGCAACTTCGCCCCTTTATTAATTATTACTAGGATAACTAGTTAGAACTACTACCTATAATAGACTACGTATAGCTTACGCTCCCTTATAATAGTATAGAAATATCGCTATTTAAGTTACTCTATAGATATAAGCCAAGAACATTCTTTAATTGGGATAGACCTATAGGACCTATTACAGCCCGCGAACGCCTTAGCTATAAAAAGGCCTAAATATTTGCTAAGAGAATACACGGAGCCTAGGAGACTGCCTAAGTAATTATAAAAAAGGCATAAGAGAAGAAAGAGGCCAATATAAACCAATATTATTATAAGGTAGACTTCCACATAGGAGATAAAGTATAGGTGTTAATAAAGAACTAGAAGACCCAGAGGCCAAGCCGTAAGCTAGACCACTAAATAGCTAGCCCCTATAAGATCCCTAAGAAGTTAGGGCACTCTTTTAAGATTAAGCTACCAGAGTTAATAAAGATCCACCCTATCTTCTCTCTATACCAACTGTAGAAGGCTATAAACAACTCATTACCTAAATAGTACAACAACCCCCTACTGCTAATTCAGATTGCAGGGGACGAAAAATGGGAAGTTAAAGAGATCTTAGCAGTTAAGAAAGACCATAGCACCTTAAAATACTATATAAGCTGGGTAGGTTATAACAAAGACCTAGAATGGTACCCCGCATTTAACTTTAAGTACTCTCCCTATAAGCTATAAGATTTCCACCTAGCCTACCTAGACCTCCCTAGACCACCACATAAGTTAGACAGCTAGATTAAATGCTGGGAAGAGGGGTTAGATAACTATAATAATTTAGATAATAATAAAGAACTTAGACAAAGCCTAAGGGCAGGCTTTTTTGGGAGGGGGGGGTAATATAACGGTGCTAGAGCGCGTCACCTACTACTTTGCCATTTCCTAGGCAATTTACGGCAACTTGCAGCAATTTGCCGTTTCCTAAGCAACTTGCCGTTTTCTAGGCAATCTGCCAAGTTCTGCCATATTCTGCCAAGTTGCTATTAGCTCGCTTACTATTAGCGCCTTAACGACCCTTTATATCTTGCCAGTCTCTACCAGTCTCCTTCTTCTCCTTAGCTTAGTATTCTTATATAGTAGCAATCTACAAGCTTTGGTTCAGAAGCATTTATACAAGCCCGTTACATTTATAGAGCCGTTTATATAGATAATTATAGGGTCTTCTTAGTATATTAGTGCTGTATATTAGGAGAGCTTTAAAGCTCCGTATTAAGCTTTAAGTAGAGTAGAAAGTAGAGTATTATATAGAGTAGAGAGTAGAGTATTATGTAGAGTAAAGAGCAGAGCTTTAGTAGAGCTTTAAGTAGAGTAAAGTAGAGAGTAAAGAGTAGAGTAGAGAGTAGAGTAGAAATCAGAGTAGAGAGTAGAGCAGAGTAGAGAGCAGAGAGCTTCTCTATATAGACCTTATATTTAGGCTTGTTTTTAAAGGCTTTATAAACAGCTTTATATAGAGCTTTAAGTAGAGCTTTATATAGGCGTTTGTGCAGGCATTTATGCAAATATTTATACAAGCGTTTATACAGGCGTTTATATAGGCGTTTATATAGGCGTTCGTGTAGGCGTTCATATAGGCGTTTATGTAGGCGTTTATACCAACATTTATAGAGACGTTTATAGAGATATTAAGGGAACAATTAGGCTCTATTCTGGATGTAATATATAAAGTAAGAGATAAGCTTTTAAATAAAGGTATTAGTAAGCTAAGCAGCGCTATATTAGGGGGTAATATATAATATTAAAGGCAACAGAACTGTTACCTACCAGTAAGGCTATATAGCCCTTATAAAAGGCGCCTATAATCTCTTAGACCCTTAGAGAGGAATTTACCTTGGCGCTCTATAATTGGCTGCTAAAGCTAGCGCAAGCGCTAACGCCTGCGGCATACGTTAGGCTGCGGCGCCGGTCGCTAATTGGCTTAGGAGTTTGTAGAAGTCATAGGGGTTACAGAGGTGTAGCGGTGCCAGCCAGTGGATTTTCTCTCCGAGGGTCTGAGTTAACTGAGATAAACTTCTACCACTACATCCTGCGAATTAATCGCCCTTCGGTTTTCTGAAAAGGCCTCTCGCCACTCGCTAGCAAAGATGCATGAAATACCAAATACTCCGGCTTGCTGATCTCAATACACAATGCGTCCAGCAGCATATCCAAATCGTTTCAGCTTCCACTGTACACCCTCCTGTCAGTTCCGGTGGTTAGCGCAGCCACGTCTGCACGGCCTTTTTGTAGGGGAAGTTTCGGTATTTTTGCTGTTTAAGGGAAAGTAAGGCCGTGCAGACGTGGCTGCGCTAACCACCGGAGTTGACAGGAGGGTGTACACTCTTCTAGTCAGCCATCAACGATTCCCTCCCCTCCGTTCATCTCAGTGCTGTTCTCAGCGAGCCCGATACCTCTGCTTTCGCTTGTCCTGCCATTTGCCAGGTGACACGCCTGCATCTAGTTGCCTCACCCACAGTACTTGTGAGGACTTAGCTTGCGCGCTGAGAAACACATGGGCAAGGTCTGATGGACCTGGCACCCTGTTGATGTGAGTAGTGGGTGATAGTAGTGACTGAGAAAACGTGAAGGAGAAGCATAGGTGCAATTTCTTACGGACATACCTTGATTAGGTGCACTACGATGGCAGGCGGTTTTAAGTTAGCGGGCAAACGACTAGAAACGTTCCCTACGCAAACATAGAACTACTTGATATCAAGAAACGATGCATCTCAGATATTACATGAAAGCGGAAATGTGATACAGAATAATTTAGCTCCTTGCCAAGGTGGGGAGCCGTTCAACGCTCCAAGTGTACATCACAGTAACCCCAGTTCTCATCATTTATACCATCCCAGCTCCCCATCCTACGACGCGCAGCATTCTTGTGTACTAAATCTCTACGTTTATAAGCCGGAATTTGGAAAAAATCCGCTCCTCGGATTTAAGTCAACGTTGACATCATATGCTTACAGTGATTTTCGCATTTCTGATCTCAGTCTTGCATTCCACATCATACTGCAGTTCACTTGACAACATGAGTTATTCTCCTACAATCACGAGAATAATTGCGGCTGCAAAGTCCGGTGGGCCCCTCTTCATTGTACTTTTCAACGGAATACTAACGCACCGTACCGTAGATGGTATTGATCTCACCGTCCTACCATTTGCAGACGCTGCCTTTGCCTCCATTGATGCCGTCCTAGTCCCTGTGACTTCCGACCCCCCTTGCTTTGAGAATGCTACGAGAATCGATACTCACGTTCATGTTGTCCCAGACTGGTACCGAGAACTTGCGCCATCCGCAGCTGGTAGAGAAACGCCCAATTGGAACGTACAATCGCATTTACAATTCATGGCCGACAACCACGTCAAACGCAGTATTGTTTGTGTCTCCACACCCCAAGCTAACCTCTTTCCCGGCTCTCCAGAACTGACTGCTGCACTTGCACGTGTCCTTAATGAATTTGTAGCTGCTCTTGTGCGCACGTACCCGAATAGGTTCTCGTTCCAGGCGATCACGCCGCTTCCGTATACAGACGCGGCGATTAAAGAGGTTAACTATGCGCTCGACAACCTCGGAGCTGTCGGTGTAGGCGTTCTCACAAATCACGAGGGAAAATATCCTGGAGATGCGTCATTCAAGCCTCTTTGGCAAGCACTAGAAAGCCGGAAGAGTGATAGAGAGATCGTTTTCGTTCATCCAACTGATCCGGTTATCAATATCGACGGAAGACTGGTGCCCTCTAATCCCGGTAAGTTTTTTTGTAACTTTATCCTCACTCCTTCCGTATTCAATCATGGCGCTCTTTATGACACACCTGATTTATGCTTAAGATTATTCTCATCAGCTCACTATCTGAAAGCACCTTTCCGTTCTGGCCTCGGCGAGTTCTACTTCGAGACCGCCCGCGCTATATCCTCTCTCACAGCATCACGCACTATCCACGACTTCCCAAAACTGCACTATCGGATCTCTCACGGTGCTGGCGCATTCCCTTGCATTGAAGATAGGTTTCTCCTTGGATTCCCAGATTTGCAAGCTGAGGCTAGAGAGATATATGCCACGCGGTTAGTTCAACACGGTCATATTCCTCTGCCAGTTTAAAAACGTGTCGGAGGAGTTCAGTAACTCGAAGCCTGGCTGATCTTTGTAGATTTTGGTACGATAGCGCCGGTCCCGTTTATCCTCGCCAGGTCAAAGGTTTAATGGCTTATGGTATCCCAATCTCCCAGCTTGTTTTTGGGACTGTAAGTAGCTTTCCTCTTTATCATGGTCTCAATTCCCATCTCAACCTCCTTTACCACTCTCAAGATGCTGATCCGCTTATGCAGGACTATCCGTACGGCATCGGCTTCTGGGATGTAAAAGCAAATATTGCTGGGCTAGCGGATGCGGATTTCTTGACCGAAGAAGAAAAGAAATCTGTCTTCTACAATAATTCGAAGGAGCTTTGGAAAGGCAAGATTGAAGATTTTTGACATGGATTAAAATATAGGAACGGCTAGATTTTTGCCGTAGAGGCGATATCACTGCTCACCCTGATCGATGAATTTCCCTTGGGACTATAGAGTTCTCGCTCAGGAGTTATCATAAAATTAATCTTTTGCCTTCAAAATACTTCTAATAGGTCCTTTGGCATTACGAATGAAAGGGCACATAAAGTTATGAGTGGAGCGGTCACACCCGATTTAATTTTGTCATTTTGCTGTCTTAATCCTTGTACTACGCTAACCAGTAAAATTCTACATACATGTGAATCGATATTTTCGAGCCAATTATCCTCGTTGAAATATGAAGTAATAGTCTAGTCGGGGCCGAGATGAAATGTCACTAAAGATGCTCTTTCTATATCCGTTCGCAGTTACATATTTTGGACTCGGTGTGAAGGAAAATTGGGTTTCTTGCCTTCTGAGTATCAGAAGTTTTACTAATTAAGATGTACTGAGTATTGCCAGAGCTTGAAGAGTGCCTACCCAAGTTTCCCTCCCAGTACCTATCGCCTGTTTAGAGAATGCAAATTTGCCTTAAGATTATCTCTCCATTTAAAATATCATGAACCTAGAAATTTTCAAGCTGAATGTTTTTAAATACAGCCCCGGGAGCGAATTATCGAATTCTAGCTTTTATATTTTCCATAAAGTTTAATTGTGATGTGTTTTTACGCTGTCTGCCCTGTGCAGTGCGCCATCAGAGGATAAAAGCTCTACTAGAGCAATCAAAGCGTAAACACAACCATTATATAATTCCCATTCAATTCCTTCCAGAACGACCATCTTCACCACAACCCACAACCCACACTTACTACCCAACTCCAAAACACAAGCCAACTACACCATTCTCATCCTTTAGTAGCTACCTTCTCTAAAGCCCCAACATACTTTATACCTCGTAGCCTTCACTAGTGAAAGGGTATCTCAGGGCCTCAACCACGTTCAAATATCACTCAAAATCATTGCTCAAAATATTTCAGCGATGGCGGTCACCGGCACAGTAGTTCCCGGCTCTGCACTCCGTGCGAGTCCTCTTTCCTGCCTCCTAAAGCCTCCAAAGATCATCGATACCACTCCGTGCCTGTATTGGCTTAGATAAGCTGCTCTAGGTGACTTTATATTTCTAACTGTGCAGCATTTACTTGTCCGCAGCACACAGTGCTTACGCAACCAATTACCTAGGGTCAGTGCCTCGTAGCCTTAAGCGGCGAAATGATGCAGAAGAGAGCCAAGGCCATAAGACCCCCTGGAAAGTCTACCAAAACCATCTCGAAGACAGCCGACACTTTTCCACGCACCACTGTGAATATTGTTCAGATCTTCAATAATATAATCTCTCGAGGCCAAAAAAAGATAAGAAAAGTCCCGTTCAAGAAACACGAGCTTCAAAAAGCAACCAAGCCACCTACCAGCAAGCGTTCCAACATTGCACGAAAATTTGGCATAAGCAAAAAAGATAACCTAAAACCGAACCCATCTACTTTTGCTAAGAAGTTTAGTCAGATCCTGAGCCGGATCTCGAGCCTTGCGGGAAGCCTTGCTCATGTGCTCCTCGAGTTGCAAAACGTTGTTTCTCTCTCGGATGAGCAGCACTTGCATTTATTTATCCGTATAGATACACTCGATCTTGGGCCACGGGAGGGGATATCTTCAGACATCTCAAATTTCTGGCACAACCGCAGTAAAGACGCAGTAAAGACGATGAGAAAGCATCCAAGCTGATTGAGGAGTTTGAGCACTATGAGGTGCTGCCACGGTCATCTCGGCATATGCTAAAGGATAAGAAAGGGTAATCGATCTAGCAAACGTGGTCAAGACAAGAAAAGACTGGGATAAAGAACTTTTTTTTCATATAACCATTATGTGCGAAGTGTATATCTGCCTTTCATGGAGTGAAAGGCCCATGACCTTCTTTGCATTGCCGTCATTAGAGAATTCCAAGACTTGGTTAATCGAAGAATGAAGACGGCTGACCTGATAACCTTCTTGAGTATTGGGAGACAGAAGCCTCAGCAACCAGATGTCGAATTCTAGTAAATCGGGGCACCATGAGAACTCGCCGCTAACTCACCTCACTCCTTCCAAACCATTATACCTCTCTCATATAACCCGGTCACTATCCCCAGGCCCTTCTTAGTATCTCTTATGGCGGTACAGCTGGTCTCAAAGTCCAATCCCTGATACAACTCCCTCAAGCCAGCCTCCTCAGTCCACTCACCGACCCAACTAGGCGCCCGCACTTTGCAGACCTCGCTTTCCCTTTCCTCTGGTTTGTCTGAATTGCAAAGCGCCCTCGAGCCCGAGACAGTAACAAGGCTCGGAGCATGCGGATGACCTGCTATAAGCAGCTTCCCGTTTGCGTCCACTGAAAGGTTATCTATGAGCGAGGGCACTCTTATAACTTTCTGTAGAACTAGATCACTCTGTTTCGTCATAGTGTAAAGATATACACCTGGCTTGGATGTTGATGACACAGCAAGCGTGGTCTCATTAAGCACTGCAATTCCATTTGCGAAGGGGATATGCGCCACGATTTTAGCAGAGTCGGTGATGAGGTTGACGTGCACAACACTTCCACCTGGGACTGCGAGGTACGTCTCCGCTTTTGCTAATAGAGTATTTTCACGAGCCGGAAAGTAGTGATCGTTGGTGAAATAGATCTCCGTATCCGTAATAGCAGTGATACTATTTGGTGTATGCACAAGAGGGTGTTTGAGAGTGCGAATGTGTGTGGCGGTGAGAGATGATACCGAGAGGTGAAATATCTCAATAGTAGAACCTGTGCTAGCGTGGTTCACCACATAAAGTGTAGAGGTTGGCACGTAGTACTCAATGCCGAGTGGATGGAAATCTGTATCACCGGATGGGAAGTCGGTAAGAGTGAGGCGCTTAACAGCTGCTTCATCGGAGAGATCGAAATTAGAATAGTCATAAATATAGAGAGCACCACTAGGGACCCATTCGTTGTGGAAATTGCCCTATAGAAAGTATAGTTAGTGTCGACGCATGTTTATGTGTCTAAATTCAAGTCATCACATCGTTCCGGCAGTCAAATACGTTTCGTAACAAGCCCGGGCCTAATTCTTTTTGAAAGAGCAATCATTCCAAGCCGACTCGCACTGGCCAAGAGAATTCATCTCACCATGACAGTATTCCACTTGTCCCTCCCTACATCACAACTCAGTATAGCCAATCCCATAGCCTCGTCCAGCAGAGCGTCCTCGCAATTTCTCAGCTTATCCGCGAACTTCACTTTATACTCCTTGAACGTAGAGAATTTATTTAGTTTATCCGGGGCGTTGCGGAAGAAGGTTTCGAGGACTTGTTCGCGGTTATAGAGGTAGGGCGACGCAAGGGAGAGGAGAATGAGACCCTAAAAGACAACATTATTAACGATCAAGACTTTCAAGTACACAATAATTGCGTTTGGTTCTCTTGGTTGTAAAGAGAATGGTGAGCTTACGATGGTAGTCTTGAGATACATCTTGAGCTAGGTAGCTTCAGGTTGACGAAGCTCAGCCAGAAAGGGGCAAGGCTGAGACGTGTAGTTCACGGTGGTAGCTCCCAAGAGAGAAGCCAACGAGAAGCTTCGAAGACTTCGAAGACTTTGAAGAAAAGGCTAATATGCATTGAGCGGAGTCTGACATACTTCAGTAGTCACAGACCAGAGCTCCTCTTGGCGAAATTCGGGTGCTAAGCTCCCTCGGCTCATCCTCGGCCTACCGCTGCTCACCCTTGGCTTAGGTGGAATTTGGTGAGGACACTTTACAGGTATAGTTTGGTTTAGGTTGAACACTCATATATATAGCAACAGCAGTTGTGAGATACCTATCTACCTACAAAATGCGCGCTGAAGAGCTGCCATATTTCCTTGCTCTACCGTACCCCTCATCAGGCAGCCCCACTTTCTTCAAGGAGCTTCAAAAGACCCATAACTAACCGGAGAGCCTCAACTCTTTGGACAGGCTTGCGAAGGTCAAATAGCTCTGAGCAGCGAATATGTAGATCTCGGCTTAATGGCTTGTCTTGGCAAAGCTCCTCTATATAGGTGCGGTATAGAGTAGCAGTAGCGAGTTGCAGACAAGTTCCTTGCATACAGAGAACAAATGCTCTATCCCTTAACCCGCCGAAATTCGTCCACTCGGTATCGATAAGAACCAACCAATAAGATCAATGCGATCAAATTGTCGTGATGAGAAATATAAAGCCGTTGTAAAATCGGGCAGCGGCCACGGCTCTGGTGGTGAGTTTTTAGCGACCCGATTTGGCTAAATATTATATTGAGCCGTCTAAACAAGGACTATATCATTGGAAGTACGATTAGAAGGCATAGTTGATAGTATTGTATTGATGAAATCTACATAGGTTATACGCGTACTTCTGATTCTGGTGTTCCCGCACGGACCATATACTCAGTGGACGTCGGCGGGTTAAGGGATAACTATCCCGCCCTGGTTCTTGAGTGTATGTAGTAATCCCTTGTCCTAAGATTTGCAATGCTTGCTGAGCGATAGGGTCTATCTTACAATCCGAGTCCCGTGCCTAGATTGGCTTCCAGTATGCTACTACTAGAATTGACCTTAACCTGTTCCTGAGTCGGCTAATTGGACTGTATAGTGCTCTACGAGGCGGCGCGTAAACTTAATTAGGTGCTACTGCCTCTGTTTGACAACTACGAACGGCCTCCGCGGATTTGCGCACAGTCGCCGGAGTCTGTTTGTCCTTTTGGATCGCTTTATAATTATGGTAAAGCTTTGCAGCTTCGCTTAGGCGTTAAGGTCTTTAATTCCTGCCCCTGCTGAGTCGTAATTTGCTATAGGCGCGGCGTTGAGGGCCGTGGTGGTAGCAGTAAGGGCTATCGACAGGGTGTTGAGATGCAGATGTAAACAAATCGAAGGCACGTGATATTCTAACCTATTAAGATAAGCGCTAAACATGTTTCCGGGGGGATCTACCTATTAAAAAGTGGGTATCTAAATAGCACCGCCTAAAATGTAAGTATAGAGGACTACCTATTTCAGCTAGGCCGAACTTTTAGTATGGTCAGGCGACCTGCATCCTCGGTTTTTCGGGTCGTATGAACCTCGTAGTAGTATTCATTAAATGAGCTAGACTGGAATCACGTCTCACTTAGTCAATATATTGAAATGTTTGTTTGTCATTCACCATCAACTACCCACGAGAAACCTCTTCCAGGTTTGCACAAACTCATAGAGTACATACCGGGGACCCATTCATTCATTCCATCAACCTCACATGAAAAAGAAATGACGCCTTTACGTCTAATGCGAAGATGCAATCACTAGCATCCACCGCAGATTACCGTTCGCCGAGAAGAGAAGTGATGTGTATGAGGGAAAATGAAGGCGTGACACGAAGATAGGAGGGAGTTTAAGGGAATCACAGCGCCAAATCCACTTTTGTACCAATTAATGCATTTAGTCAACCTCCTCCATGGCACTCTCCCCACTAGCTTCAGCAGGTGCGGCCTCTTCAGCCTTAGCCTCCTCAACAGTCTCGACTTCCTCATCAACATTTAAGCCAAGGGAAACGAGCTTGTGGATGCGCTCGGCGTACTGGACGGGCTCATCGATTGTGAAGCCAGACACAAGGAGTGATGTCTCGAAGAGGAGCAGGGTGATGGATTTGACAGTACGATCCTCCTCGCCATCAGTCTCAACCTTGCGCTTCAACTCCTTGATAATCGGGGACTTGGGCGAAATCTCGAATGTTTTCTTCGATGACATGTACGAGCTCATGGAGGTATCACGCAGGGCTTGGGCCTTCATGATACGCTCCATGTTGGCGGACCAACCAAACTGGCCAGTACGGATAGCGCATGGCGAACCGATAAGCTTATGGCTGACAACGACCTTCTCGACCTTGTCACCGAGGACGTTCTTCAGGCTCTTGGCGAGACCCTCGAAATCCTTCTCCTCGGCCTCACGCTGCTTCTTCTCCTCCTCGCTCTCCTCGAGCTCGAAGTCTTTGGTAATGTCGACAAGCTTCTTCCCGTCAAACTCCTTGAGCTGGGTCATAGCATACTCATCGATTGGATCAACGAGGAATAAAACTTCGAAGCCCTTCTCCCTTAGGGTATCAAGGAATGGGGACTTCTGCACGGCTTTGAGGGATTCGCCAGTGATGTAGTACATCTGTTTCTGGTGCTCAGGCATACGTGTAACGTAGTCAGTGAGAGAAGTAGTCTCATCACCAGACTTAGTGGAGTTGAAGCGAAGGAGCTTAGCAAGAGCCTGGCGGTTCTGAGAGTCCTCGTGAATTCCGAGCTTGATGTTCTTGCTGAAGGCTGAGTAGAACTTGTCAAACTGCTCTCGGTCTTCGGCGATTTCGTTGAACAACTCAAGAGTCTTCTTAACGATGTTCTTGCGGATCACCTTCATGATCTTGTTCTGCTGGAGTGTCTCACGGGAAAGGTTTAGAGGAAGATCCTCGGAGTCAACAACACCCTTGACGAAGCTAAGCCACTCTGGGATGAGGTCGGTGGCATCGTCAGTGATGAAGACGCGGCGAACGTAGAGCTTAATGTTGTTCTTGGTCTTCTTCGTCTCGAAGAGGTCGAAAGGTGCTCGCTTGGGAACGAAGAGGATAGCGCGGAATTCAAGCTGGCCCTCAACCGAGAAGTGCTTTACGGCAAGGTGGTCTTCCCAGTCGTTGGAAAGAGACTTGTAGAATGATGCGTACTCTTCCTGGGAGATGTCTTGAGGGTTTCGTGTCCAGATTGGCTTAGTCTTATTCAACTCTTCCTCCTCAATCTTGGATTCTTTGACCTTCTTCGTCTTCTTTTTCTTCTCCTCTTCCTCTTCATCGACCTCCTCGACCTTGGGCTTCTTGTCCTCGTCCTCCTCCTTCTCTTCAGCCTCGTCATCCTCAACCTCCTTCTCGGTCTCTTTGAGGACGTGGAGGTAGATTGGGTAGGAAATGAACTCGGAGTGCTTCTTGACGACCTCCTTGATCTTACTCTCATTTAGGTAGTCAGTTTGTTCGTCCTTGAGGTGGAGAATCATCTTCGAGCCACGGCCCAGAGGCTCGCCTTCGGTATCCTGTGTGATCGTGAAGGTACCGCCTGCACTTGACTCCCAGATGTACTGCTCGTCATCGTTATGCTTCGACACGACAGTGACTTTATCGGCAACGAGGTAGGCAGAGTAGAAGCCAACACCGAATTGCCCAATCATAGAGATATCGGCACCAGCAGTCAGAGCTTCCATGAACTGCTTGGTACCTGATCGAGCAATCGTACCCAGATTGTTGACCAAATCCTAAGAAAACTGTTAGTTCCGGTGGTCGTAGAAGAAGTCTTATAGTTCAACTTACCGCTTTTGTCATACCAATACCGGTGTCACGAATAGTGAGTGTCTTCGCCTCCTTGTCTGGAATGATGTCGATGCGGAGATCCTTGCCGCTGTCTAGCTTGCTAGGATCTGAGAGAGCCTCATATCGGATCTTGTCAAGTGCATCGGAAGCATTGGAAATCAACTCTCGCAGGAAGATCTCCTTATTTGAGTAGACTGTGTTGATAATGAGGCCGAGAAGCTGAGAGATCTCGGCCTGGAACTCAAAGGATTCGGCAGGCATGATTGGGTACTGCGGTGGTCTATGCGATTACGGAGTCAGTGACTAATAGCCAGTGCGCTTGAGTGGTGAGGCAAAGATCATGGATCAGAAAATTGTAGAAGATGCAATAATTGAAGTCAAGGTTCTGTGGCCAGTGTGGGGTCTGTGTAGAAGATGACGAGGCTGTGAGGTTTGTTTATATACTTACGATTCTCAGAGGCTAACAGGGTCTAACGGCTTTATAAAAGCACTAGTGGATGAGATTGACTCGCGGTAAATGTGGTAGAGGAACGAAATCTATCCGTTTTCAACAGTCTGGAGAGAGGATGGAGGAGGTAGAAGAAGTGTTTGGAGGGTGAAGCTGAAATACTCTCGCACAAAGCTCGAGAAGATTCTAGACGAAGCCGGCAACACTGCGGTTTAGGGACGCCTAGCCAATCATCGCCCTTGCTGTTTTTGCGCCTCGCTCACCGCCCTCCCACCCAAACTCTAACCCCAAAGCTCATTCACCCAGCCTCCGCCCTTTTGAAGGTCAAGGGCGGGCGAAATCGTTTGCGCTCGTCTGAATAGGCTTACCTCAAAGTTGTGTTGGTAACAACGTACTCGTTCTCCCTGAAATCCCAGGTTGTTCGATGCTTTCACAACCCAACTTTGTTTGCGGAGCTACTGGAATTCTGCCTGCTCGAGCCTGTTGATATCAGCCTCGCTCAGCCTTGCATTCCGCCTTCGTTCGATTCGCTGTACGCAACAGCCTGGCGGCATACTGGTGCCTTCACACAGTCCCACTAATCACTGACTCGCACAGAGTCAATACCATTCGAATTGGCCTCTGCCTGCAGTTCTAAGTTAGTTGAGAAACATTGTCTCGATTGTGCCCAATGGGCCATTGAGCAGAGCCCCACCCCTCAATTACGAGATCAGATCCCCAGCCATTCGGCCGGCCCTCTTGCTAAACTGTTGGAGTCGATTTCATGCTTGCTAACTAGATGACAGTACTCCTGGCTTGCGACTTGTATCTATATCACCGTCCTCATTGTAGAATACCCAACAAATTGGTGTTCCGATCGCTAAATGCCTCGGCCTAAATATCGTCCTCTGGAGCACAACTCTCGCTCTACATGCTGTCTGCCCCAGCTTCGCCAGCCTTGTGGCTGTTCGTACACTTCTCGGATCTTCGAGGCCGTGGGCCAGCCCTCTTCGTGCTGAGCTCAATGTGGTGTAAGCGAGAGGAGCAGGCCCAGATCGTTACGTATTGGTATATGATGAATGGTGGACAGCAGGTCGTTGGTGGTCTTCTGGCATACTGCGTTTCTCTTATTCATCATGGACTATTGAAAGCTGGCAAGCCATCTTCCTAACCTATGGATACTTCTCTGTTCTCTGGGGCTGCTTCGTCTTGTGGTGGCTTCTGGTATGTACTGTTTTACAACTGCAATTCTTCATAGTCACATAAACTGACCGGTAACTTAGACAGCCCTATGCGAGCCAAATGCTTCACAGAAGAAGACAAAACTCTGATGATTGAACGCGTTCGAACCAATCAAACCGGTATCCAGAACAAAACGTTCCGCCCTGAGCGAATCAAAGAAGCTCTTCTTGGCCCCCAATCCTGGTGCTATTGTGGTATTGCAATCTGTATCATACCCCCGGCCTCCGGCCTCGGGGCATTTGCAAACATCATCATCTCAGGCTTCCACTTCACTGTTCTGCAAACGCAGTTACTCGCGATGGCCCTTGAAGTCGTGATCATTATCATCCTCCTTAGCTCAACCTTGTTGGTGAAGAAGACGGGTCGAAACCTGATAGTCATGGACTATGTGTGATTCCGTAAGCTCACCCCAAACACTGCCCACCTCTATTCCGCCACTCATCATTTATTCCATTCTCTAAATAAGTTGTTCTGGCTATTCCTCGTGTAGCTCCTTCATTGGCACTATCGTCCTTATGACCGTCGAAAACAAAAACAAGGGCACTCAAATCGGCCTCCTGATATCCTACTACATTGTACTCTCCTTCTGGGCCACACAAACCCATGCCATGTCCATGATCTCGCGCAATATCGCCAGGCAGACGAAGAAAACCGTTGTCGTTGCCATGAACTTTGTTGCATGGGCGACTGGAAACGCTATCGGGCCACAGGTTTTTCTGTCATGGAATGCACCGCGCTATTTTATTGCCTTTGCAGTGCATATGGGTTGCTATGTGCTGTTGGTCTTGGTAATTATGTTTTTGAGATGGGAGCCCAAAACGAGAAACGTGAAGAAGAATCGTTCAGCTAAGGATGAGATACTGGTGCATGCGTCTGACGATTTGACTGATGTGGAGAATCCGAATTTTAGATATATTTATTAGGGGTTAGTAGAGTTGAACGAATGATTCAGATCTAGACTATGGATATCTGTAATCGATTAGTAGACCTCCTGTGGTTGGCCTCTCCTGTGATCCGTTCCTCACTGAGGTTTTGAAATCTGCTCTTTGGCATGCAAAGAGGGCTCACTAGTCTGGCAGGATTATCCCTTAACACGTCAGGGTCCTCAGAGTAAGTGGTCCGTGCGGAGAACCGTTTTCAAAACTCAGGCTTGCGGTCGATACTCGATACCCCCGATACGTATCGCCGATACTCATACGAAGGCTTGGCATTTACACAAATATCTAAAATTTTACTCATACAAAGCTATAATGGCTAATCAGAATTCTATTGTTGCATCTAATAACTTTAAAACTCTTAATTTTTTTAATAGAAATACCGATACTGCTCTCTTTAGTAGTAATACTAATGCTATATCAGCCTTAGTATCTCGTATACAGGGTAGTTATCACAGTGCTATAATGCTAATAGGCTGAATAACTACATTGTGGTATGAAGAGGAGAAGGAGGTAAAAGGGGGTATTGTATATAAATAGTAGGGGCGGCCGCCAAGGCGCTAGTGGTGGGCCAGCTAACAGTAGGAAATGGTACAAGACAGTACGCGTTAGAACTATGCCGTGACAGTACTCCCCTCCCTAGAAGGTTTGGTCCCTAAACCAAACAAGTAACCTATTTTCGCTACAAAGATATTACTTCTACTTACCACCCTTAACTAAGCTAATAGCGATTTTTTATACTGGGTATAGAAAATCTTAATTAGTTAGCTTAATAAATAAAATTAGCAGAACTCTATACCGCTACTATATAGCGCTTCTTAGTAAAAAACCAACCAATTAGATAACTTTAACCGGTGGTTAAAGTTCTATAAGATCTCAACCACTATAAATTACCTTTATAGTTGGCTATAGCCTTGGCGTGGCTCTTTTTTATTTTATACCTAGTCTGGGGGTCCTAGCTTCTTAGGGTGTTGTTTATAGAACCTTAGTAGTGCGCGCTCGCACCCTTTTAGAGATTTCTTGGGTTTCTAGGTTTTCTTATTATAGTATTTCCATTTAATACAGTATGTTAAGCCATGCTTGTTTATTTGTTTATTATATATATTAAGGATCTTTTTAAATTCCCACTTGTCTGTAATATTGCCGTTATTATCCCTTTCGGCTATCCTGCCTGTAATATTATAACATTCCTCTTTATTAATGCGTGCTTAACTAGAGATCTCTTTAGAGAACTAGAGGCGGACTTTTAAAGTATAAAAAGACTTATTAATATGGATATAGTTTAGAAGGTTAACTATAACTACTCCTCTATAGGTAGCTAGGATGGGCTAGGGTCCGTTCTAGTTATTATTTTACTTTCTCTTAGGCCGGTTAGTCTTTATATTTTTAAGGCTAACTATAACTATGTTATCCTTTTTAAATATTATACCTTTATCTTGTTTTATATTAGCGTTGTCTTTATATTATCGCTGGGAGATATAAGCTAGGGCTTTAAGCTAGGTTAAAATGCGCTTAAAGCAGTTAGTAATAGTATTAGCTTATAGGTACTCCTTCTTTACATATACAGATAGGGCTAATAGCTAGGGGCCTACTGGTTTAACGCCTAGATATAGGTTATAGCTATAGTTGGTAAAGAATAGTAAGATTTCTGTGGTCTTATTAACCTAGTTATTTATAGTAAACTTAGTAAGGGGGAGCCAATCTACCTAGTTATCTTAGGTAAAGCTTATAAAGGCACGTAGGTACTTATTTATTACTACATTAATAATCTTGGTTTAACCATCCATTTTAGGGTGCCATATAGAGCTAGGGCTTAGGGTTACCTTTAGGCGCTAGTTTAGGTAACGCTAGAAGTTAGAAACGAATAAAGAGCCTCTATTAGAAATAATAGTATTTAGAGCGCTGTATAACTTATAGATAGTATAGATAAATGCTTTAATAAGCTCCTTAGTATCTAGGCTAGTAATAGAAATAAAGTATCTTATCTTTATTAGGCGGTTAATAACAACAAAGATATATCTATATATTTTGCCGTTATAAAGGCACTTAGGTAGGTCAACAACGTAGTTAATAGAGATATTGGTCTATGGGCGGACTAGTAGTTCTAGTAGTTTTAGGAAACTAGGCGGTGCTAAGCATAGGGTCTTTATACGGAAGTAGAGAGTATAGTCTTTTATAAAGGTAGCCGTAAACTATAAAATACCTAGCCACTAATATATTTAATTAAGGAGGTCTAGTGTCTTAACGCGGCCTAGGTAACCCACAGGGCCTAAACTATGCGTGCGGTGTATAACTTCTAGTTAGAGTTTATGTAAATTAGGGACAAATACTTAATTCCTATAGTAGATTAGGCCATTAACAATTAAATATTTGAATTTATTATAGCGGAGCAGCTTCCTAATCTACTTAGGCTAATAGCGTGCTTTACGGTCTTCCTATTTGTATAGTGCAGCTAACATATTTCTAGCAAGTTCGTTCTCTTTATAGGCATTCTTAATAAGCTCCTTAAGGGTTTTTTTTTTAGGCTCTAGGTCCATTACTGTAATAAAGTCTTTAATACTCTAGTCTTGGGATTTGCTTAGTAGTTCTTCTAGGATAATAGGGTTGACTTTCTTTAGTAGTAAAACAACGCGGTCTCAGTGTTATAGACATTTATTATTAGCATTAGTAGGTATAACGCCTAGAAGGCGGCTAAGAGCGTCTAGGACTATAGGTTTAGTGCTAGGCCTATAGGTAATAATAAAGTTAAATTAGGAAAGGAACTTAGCCCAGCGGACTTAGCGCTAGTTTAGTTATTTTATTATTATAAAGGTCTGGAGGTTCTTATAGTCCATAATAATTTTAAATGGCTGCTTAGTTCTTTATAGTTTGGGACACTATTCTTCTAGTGCCTTAACAATTGCTAGGAGCTCCTTATTATATATTTTATAGTTGCATTTAGGGGCTAAGTGCTTAGCAGAGAAGAATATAACTGGCTTAAGCTTGTTACTTTTATTAGCTTAATAAAGCACTCTACCTAAAGCCTAGTTTAAGGCGTCTGTCTCTACCATAGTCTTCTTTATATAGTCATAATACGCTAGGACCGGTGCTTTAGTAAATGCTGTTTTTAGGGTCTAGAATGCCTGTGCTTAATTAGGGCCCTATAACCAGCTAATGCTCTTTTTTAGTAGCCTGGTTATAGGCTTAACTACCTTAGAATAGCCTTAAATAAATCATTAGTAGAAGTTCGCGAAGCTAAGAAATTGCTGTAGTTCCTTAACTAATGTCAGGTTCTTCTATTCCTATAAGGCCTACACCTTCTTAGGGTCTATGGTTATGCCATTAGTTAAGATAATTAAGCTAAGGTATTTTGTTTTGGTAGCATAAAACTTAAACTTATTAATATTAATCTAGAGTCTAGCATTACTAAGTCTCTGGATAATTTCATTTACGTATTTTATATACTCGGCGCGTATTTTTAAGAAGATAAGAACATTATTAAAATACGCAGTGTAGTAGTTATTAAGGGCGTTGTGTAAAATATGGTTAATATAGTTTTGGAATATAGCGGGCGTGTTATAAAGACTAAATAGTATAATTAGTATCTTATAGAGTCTAAACCGGGTAATAAATGCTATAAGCTACTTATAGCCTTCCGCGATCTAGATCTGGTTAAACACAGCAATCACATTAAGTTTAGTAAAGTACTTAGCACTATAGAGTGCGTTAAGTGTCTTACGGACTAGTGGCAGTGGGTATTAGTTCTTAATAGTAACTATATTTAAGCCTTAGTAGTTATAGTAGATTTATACACCACCGCCAGGTTTCGCTATAAGGAGGAGTAGTATAGCGGCTAGTAAGGTCGATTCGCGGATAAAACCCTTATCTAGTATTTTGTTAATCCACTTCTTTACACAGCTAAGTTTAGCGGGTAAAAGTGGTCTGTTTTTATAGTATAGGGCCTGCTTTTCTGGTATAATCTCAATTTTGTGGTCCTATGGTTAGTAAGGGGGCAGCTTATCTATATTTTTAGGGAGGAAGTGTTTAATATGTTTATAAAACTCTTTTAGTAAGCGTTGTAAAATATCCTTATAGGTTAATCCTGGTTTGCCTTTTAGGAATTTCTTAATATTAGTATTAACTATCTTCTGGCTTAAAAACTTAGACTTGGTTTTTAAGTTTATCTTAAGGAAGTTATAGAAATAAGGGGGTAGCGCTTTATAGGCTTCCTCTATTATATAGTCGCCTTCTATTAGCCAGTGGAAAGACCTTTCTAACAGGTTTAGTACTTCTATTAGGCCTATAGGTAGCTCCTTAAGTAGCTATTAGTGTTCTTCTTGTTTAACCAGTTCTACTAGCTCCGCTATATATATCCTTATTACCTTTACGCCTTTTTATTTACAGAACTGGGTAAAGTTAATGGTATAAGTGCATTTAATATTATCTAGGTTAGGGCGTGTCTGGTTCTCTAGTGCTATAGCTAGGCTAGCACAGCTTAGTTAGCCTAGGGGGGCGGAAACAAGGTGGCGGCCTTACATAGTACGCACGGGAGATAGGTATAAGGTTAGGCGTTATAGGGGGAAGGTCTTAATTACTCTGGTTTTAGTCTTGGCTATAACGCCCTTAGCTATTATATATACGGTCATATATACATACGGTAAATAACTTAAAGTTGGGTGTCTTATTAGCTAACCTAGGTTAAGCGGGTATATATAGGGGACTTATAGTTCTAGCGGTATTAATTTTTTTGGGAATAGGGCGGTAGTCCAGTCTTCTAGAATCTCTGTTTTATTTACTGCATATATTAGCTTACTAGTGTTAGGCACCTCTTCTACTATTAGCTAATAGTATCTAAGCGTTAGCCGTGCAATGCGTCCGCGTGGTGCTACTTAGTTACAGTCAGGAATATACCATAGGAGATAGTTATAGGCATAGTAATTAGAGTTGAACTTAAGCTCTAGAGTAGGGAAGTCTAGTTTTAGGTTATGCTTTTTAAGCTAGGGCATTCTAAGAATTATTAGTATTAAAAGTAATAACTTTATAATATAGAAGAGTATGGATTCTATATAGTGGCCGATTATTATTCTTGCTGTAAAGTAGTGGGTAATAAAGCTAGATAGAAGTCCATTAGTAAGGTAGAGTAGTTTTAGAACTAGGAGTCTTTTTATTATAATATTGTGCTTTTTTACAAGCAAGTCTTCGTCTATAAACGCTAGTGCTGTACTACTACTGTTAACAAGGCTTATTGTTTTAATAAAAACTTATAGGAGTGGATTGCGTAGTAAGGAGAGGTAGGTTTAAATAAGGATAGCATTTCTATTATTATTTGCTATTTTAAGGTTAAGTAGCAGCTAACTTAGAATAAGATCTAATTAATTTAGTAGTATAGATCTAATCCTTTTATCCTCCTCCCTATATAGTTTTAACCCTTAGAGGCGACTTAGTCTAAGGGTTGGTCTTTTAATAACTAGATTATAGGGCTTGGCTAATGGCTATAGTCTTAGCTAGTATATCCTAATATATTGGTCTCCGACGGTGTATATATATTAGGGGGTACTTCGCTAAGGATATAGTTGGTCTTATAGTTAGTAGCGGCATAGAGCACTTGTCCGTAGTTTATATACAGAACCATTAGCTGGGGCTATATTAGGGAAGGGAATTGTAGGGGCGGGTCTCTATATCCAAACCCATATCCCTATCTGTAGTTATTATTTTAGTTACTAATCCCTCTGCTAAAAAATCCGCCGCAGCTAGAAAGGGGTTGGCGTGGTGGCATTAAAAAGGGATTTAGGTTTATTTTAGGGTTATAAGCATCTTTCTAGTGGCTAGGTTAACCATATACTAGGCAGAGTCTGTTATCTATATAATGTCTTTAAATATTATTAGGGAGGCTACTACTACTACCGCCAAATTTAACGGCGTTAAGGTCTATTAGGTTATTCTATAATGCTAGTACTAAGGTGTTATTATTAGGTAGTGTAGGTTAATAGCCGCTAGTAGTACTTAGCTTAGCAGGATTTAGCTTAGTGTAGTAGGCGTAGTTCTGTAGGTTATAAACAAACACGTCCATTTGCTTACTCTAGCCCTTATAGTTAGCATTATTAATTTTGCGGCTAAGGGTAAGGGCTAAGTCCTTTATCTTAAATAAAATATTCTTTTTAAGTAGATCTACCTTTTATTCCTTAGTCTTGTTTGCTTTTATTATTAACTTATTAAGCTTTACTTTCTAGGACTAGTAATTATACTTACCTTAGTTTAAGGTGTCTAATTTATTTTTAGCCGCTTAGGTTGTATCTATGGTCTTATAGTGCTTCTTTATATACGCAAACATAGACTCTTGGTTAGAGAAGGCCCATTTACTTAGGTTATTTGGGTATATACATAGCATATTAAGGCCATGCTTAACATAGTTATAAGCCTTATCTATTAGCATATCTAATATATAGAGGACTTTGTCTATTAGGGTCTTAAAGTACTTTATATCTCTATAGAAAACGCCTTAGATCTTTATTTCCTATATTTTAAATTTTTCTTGCTTTTTAGTTGGCGATCCCTTGCCATTAAATAGGGTAGGGTCTTTTGCTTTACGCTTTTTTCTATAGGGCTTAGTTAGGGGAGGAGAGCTAATAGCGGTGTTCTTATCAGCAATAGTTTAGGTAAGTGTAGTAATCTAAGAGCTTAGGCTTTATATAGTCTTAGTATATACCAAAGCTTGCTGTTTATATTGCTTTATATATAGTTTAAGTATCTTAAGGGAGTTAATTCTGTGTTAAGCTTCTTTAAGTTAGGACTTTACAGTCTAGCCTTTATTATAGACTATTTGGAGACTGCTCTTAACGCTAGTTAAAAGGGTTATATATATAGAGAGGTGCTGAAATGTTCCTACTATATTAAGGTCCTTAGGGTATTCTAGACCACTCCTAATTACCCAGGCAATATTGGTGTAGGAGGTATTAAAGAGGCGGGCGAGCGCTTCGCGTATATTTGCTAATAGGGTATTCTGGTTACCCATTTTAGGGGATCTAGGCAGGGTAATTAAAATCTATAAGGCTGGCTATAATACTAAAATTGTCTAGAATAATACTAAAATTATTTAGGACTGTACTAAGATTATCTGGGACTATAGTATAGTGTTATTAGTCGCGCCAGGTTACAATTATACTGGGAAAATAGAAATAGTGGACTAGGGAGAATAAAGATCATAATAGGGCGTAAGAGGAGATACCATAAACTGTTACAGTACTATAATGCTAATAGGCTAAATAACTACATTGTGGTATAAAGAGGAGAAGGAGGTAAAAGGGGGTATTATACACAAATAGTAGGGGCAGCTACTAAGGCGCTAGTGGTGGGCCAGCTAATAGTAGGAAACGGTACAAGATAGTACGCGTTAGGACTATGCTATAACAGTAGTTTTGGATAAATCTTATTGCGATAAGTCTTAGCATACCCCAAATAAATTTTTAGTCGTCTTTTTCTTTATTATTATATAAAAATAACTAATTTAAACCTAGTAAATAAAGTTATATTATCCTTTTTTTCTAGGCCGCTACTAGTTGCACACCCCCTAATTACTACGCGCACACCCCCTACTAAACAGGCTTAGATCCTTCCTCTTTACGTTAGAACGTCACATGTGTTTAACTTGTATGCATCTACATCGCGAAAATCAAACTTTTAAAATGCAATTTCTCTGACTAACGTAGTTAACGGGGTTTTGACCGCTACCCTAGTTATAACCATTTAGAACTTTTGTTAGTTGTTTACCACTAAATTAGCATTTTGGCTAGTTTTGATTTTCCAAACGGTTATAACTAGGGTAGCGGTCAAAACCCCATTAACGTGGTTAACGGGGTTTTGACCGCTACCCTAGTTATGACCGTTTGGAAAATCAAAACTAGCCAA
>Ga0307507_10001879_pt1 | contig 45809 bp, 7 predicted proteins | sample 7_EM_MG_FD_207223 | JGI IMG/M metagenome (GOLD analysis project Ga0307507, IMG submission 207223) | Populus trichocarpa ectomycorrhiza microbial communities from riparian zone in the Pacific Northwest, United States - 7_EM | ecosystem: Host-associated > Plants > Roots > Unclassified | place... | reverse complement strand
TACTTTCTTTACCTATTTCTCTAATATCTCTTCCCTACTTTAGGGTTGTTAGTTTATTCTCCTATAAGGCGCCCTAGGGTCCCTCTATAGTTTATTTAGGCGTATCTTAATATACTTTATAACATTAAAGTTGCGTTTACTTTGCGCCCTTTATATTATAGCGGCTTTAATATATAGTTATAGGGGGGGAATATTGGCTTCCTTTTTAAGTAGTGCTATAGCCGTTCGCTTATACCCGCCTATTATACTCTAGAGGCAGGCTGTTTAGACATTTTAGAGTGGTTTAAGGAGTAATTTAGGGGGGCCCTTTTTGGTTTCTCTAATGGCCCAAACACTAGATTTATATGTTATAGTTAGCTAAACAACTACTGTATATAGTAGGCGTAACCTCTAAAAGCATGGACCCTATATAGAATTAACGATCCTAGATAATATAATATACTATACTTAGCCCTTACGGGCCGCTTATATTGTATATACGCTCTACCAAAGCTTACTGTCTACCTATACTCCTAATACCCTTAGGCCCTAAACTGGTTGACCCCTAAAGCCTTAGATATAGATTATATACTAGCGATCTATAGATTGGTTGCGTTTTTTTATAAAATAGATTAGCTGGTATTTCTCTAGTAAGAATTAGACTCTATATTATCTTACCTATTCTATATAGGTGTTATAGGCTTTCTCTAGTGTTCTACAGTTCTCTGCGGCTATTGGCCCGTATATAATTAGGTTTATGTCGTTGACGAAGCCTATCCCCTAGGTCGCCCCTTTCTTAAAGGTATTAAGTAAGTTGCTTATAAAGAAAAGGAAGAGTATAGGCGAAAGAGGTGATCCTTATGGTATACCTATTACAACTATAATAGGGGGGCTCTGGCATCTGTTAAAGACTAGTAATATCTCTTTCTGGCCTATAAACCCTTAAATAAATTATATAATCAATTCTAGGAAGCCCTTTGCCCTAAGGATATATAGGAGGCGCTTATAGGGTATATTATTATAGGCGCCACTAATATCTAGGCTAAGCATTGATACTATAAAGTCCTTACGCATAGCCCATGCAGTTTTAATAGTAGTAGCGAGTAGTATAAGTGCTAATAGTGTTAAGCGATTCTTTCTTGCCCCTATTTAGCTTTGTGGTAGTAGGGCGTGTTCCTCTACCGTGTCTGCTATATGGTCCGCTATAACCTTTTCTAAGGCAATAGGGCGGTAGCTTCTTAGGATTAAGTAGTCTGCTTTGCCTTCTTTTTATAAAACAACCGTTATTATAGATCTTCTAAGTCGTGGGTAATAGCCTATTATAAAGCATGCTTTGGCTACATCTGTAAGCTAAGGTGCTATAAGTAGACCATAGGTCTTTAAGGCTTTGTTTAGGATCCTATCTAGTCCTAGTGCTATATTGTTTAAAAGGCGACTAATAGTTCTAGCTATTTCTTTGGTTGTTATGTTGCTGTTAACCCTTAGGTAAGTTACCGGTATTTTACTAGTGATGTTACTAAGGTCTACTAGAGCCGGTTAGGGAAAAAATCTTTCTATAAGGATCTTCGCCTTCTTATTATTGTTGCTTGTGGCCTATAGTTCCCCTACTCTTTATAGGGGTAGTAGGTATGGGTCTTCTACTAGGCATCCCGCCTTTTTCTTTACCCATTTTACTATGGTCTAAAGGCCCTTATTATAGGGGATACTTAGGTTAGTAGTATATTTATTTATAAACCATCTCTAGTTATTTCTTACTTCTTTTTTTAGGGTATTCTTTAGCTGGTTTCTTATGTCTTTATATTATCTCTTGTCTTTAGGGTTATAGCTACTTATATATTTCCTTCTTGCTCGTCGTTGGCTAGCTACAAGAACCGCGCATTATATAGACTATATATGTCGCGCGTAGGGGCCCGGTTTTGAGACTGGGTAATGCTCTTCTAGCCCATTTTTAATCGCTACCTAGATCCTTTCTAGTCTTTAGTTAATTTCCTTAGGGGTAGCTAATAAGCCTTGCTTATTTGGTATTAGGTAGATTTCTTCTAGGTCTTAAAGTTATTATTTAACTATATTAAGGAAACTGTCTATCTTGAGCTTCCTTATTGCGTATCTTTTACTATTTGGTTGCGCCTTAATATCCAAATCTAGCTATATCTAGATGGGGATATGTTCTAAAGTAAATACCTATTCTTCTTTAGGGATACACCTTTTAAGTCTCTAGTATAGGCCATTGTCCATAAATATAAGGTTAATTATACTTTTAGCGGTGCCTTATTGCCATATAATTACTTTTAGGGGAGTAGCTAGCTTAAGGCCCTAGATATCTATAGCTCTTAGTAGGCACTCTGCCTATTATTTAGTAGCGATATAGATACCCCCCTACTATAGATAGTAGAGGTTTATATCTCCTAATAGAATAGACTCTGTGCCTTTAGTTTCTAGTAAGCTTATTACCAATATAATATTCTCTGTTTATAGGACCCCTTTAACCCTAGGGTTATACATATTAATAATTTATACTGGTCCCCTATATGTCTGGATTGTTATAACTGCAATATCTAGGTTAACTACTTGCTATAACTATAAGGATAGGCTAACAGCCTTGCTAATTATAAAGCATATATATATGGCTGCTTTTGGTTTATATAGGAGCTGGAATCCTTAGGGGCAGTATGTTAATTATATATAGGTATTATAATACGGCTCTTATATAGTAAGGATATGGTATTTCTCTGGGTCTAGACTATCTAATAGGGGCCTTATAAGGTGGTGGTTTGTATTGCCGTAGTTATACTATATAATGGATAGGTGGCGGACCCCTAGCGAGGGTTATTTAACTCTTCTTTGTTCTTTACTTCCTCTATTTCTACTTTCTTTAGGATTTTTAGAACCTTTATCTCTTATATCTACACCCTAGTCGCTACTTATTTTATATAGGGCTTTCTATTCCCATGTCTTGTGTTCCTACTAGCGCTTCTATATCTAAATCTGTTATCGTCTCCGGTTCTTCCCCTGGTCTTACTGGTTGGCTTTATGCCCTTTATAGGTCGGCTGCGAATATTAGATTTACCGCGTTTAGTCTAATTCTTAATTATCCTAGTCTTAAGCTTACTATAGCTGTCCATAGAGGTCTTCCTACAGGGCGTTCTCTCCCTTGTGTCCCCTATAACCCTTATGTCCCTATTTAGTCTAGTAATATTACGCGGCGTTACTTCTGGCCTATTAAGGCTTGGGATAGCTAGCCCAGCCCCCTAGTATTAAAGGTAGGGAACGTTGGGAAGGTACCTATGTCCCCCTAGCTTATTGCCTATTATTTCTATTTATATAACCTAGCGTGTAGTTATTCCCGCAGCTGTTAAGCCCTTGCCTTCCGTCTCTTATATTTAATACAGTCTACTCTCTCCTACGCCTTATATGTGCTTTGGTAACAGTTTACGCATTTTATTTAGTCTTAATTTAAGTAGTGTCTTATATTATGGGGGCCTATATAGTGGCCGCAGCACACCTGTACTGCGTATATAGATTAGGTATGTCCCTATTGTGTATAGCAATAGTATTATTCTAGGCGTAGTTTGTGGTTATAGAGCCTTGTGTTATATATAAGGCCATTTATAATTATTCCTTTTTAGATAAGGAGTTTTTGCATTCCTAGTGTATATATGCTAACAATAAGGGAGCTATATGTTTAACCAGCATCTCCCTAGCGAGTCTCTAGCGACTCTTATATCCTCTTATTATTCTTATTATATACTTAGATTGTATTTTCCTATTAAAGCTATTAGATTTAGGTAATCTCGAGTCCTGGTATAAGGCGTTCCGTATATTTTACTATCTTCTATATAGTTGCTGTATTGTTCGCCTAGCGTCCCTTTTATACCCTAAGGCTTATAAGAACCGCTAGAACTTCGACTAGGTAGTCTTTATAGAGCACTTTTATGCTAATACGTTCTCCTAGCCTGTCCCCTATCCTTATGGCTTATTCCTTTACCTGTTAGTCCTTTAGGGTAACTCTAATATCTCCGCTTTTTAGGTATTGGATTGTGATGGTATTATAGACTTCCTTGTAAATCTTTATAAGGACTTCTATTTCTAATTATCCTTTAAGCCCCTTTGCTTTTTTTGTATTTGGTTATATTATAATTATATGCCCAGTTATTATCTTAAGGGGGTTGGGTTCCCTATGCTATAGAAGCGCAGCTATAGCGGCCTAGGTGCGGTTTGCTGGTAAGGAGGGGTTTTATTTGTTTTTAATTTTACTTAGCCGTTAGAGGATTTAATTAAGGGATTGCTAGAGGGGCGCCTAAGGGACGCTAGACTGGCGGAGCCATTCTACTAGCTGTATTAGTTTGTTATAGCTAACGGTTGCTCCCCTATAATTATGGATACTAGACGCGTTTAATAGGCTTTATATTTTATCAGATGCCTTCTTAGTAGAGGTATTTCCGCTTTGTTGTATGGTATTCGCCCGTTCTTATTATAGAGGGCCATTACTGGGCGTGGTTCTGGCTGTCATACGCAAGTGCAAACCACCGTCGTTTAATATGTGCCTCCCCTGCAATACAGGCATCTTAGGGGGCAGGTAGTTATATATTAGCTAGTAATATATTAGAGTTTAATATGCCTATTTATTTAGGCCTCTACCCTAGTTTTCTAGTGCTTTGGTCCTAATCTATAAGCAGTTAGCTGCTACTACTAATTATAGGGAGTTTCACCAGTTCTTTTAGATATCTTATAACAGTATTACCTGAGTGCTAGTCTACCCCCTAGTAGTCTATATAAGAGTTTCCTTCTAGAGTTGGTACGCTTTTATACGGCTTAGGAGCCTTCTATAGCCTCTAGTTTCACGCCTTTCTTTATTATTTCCGCCGGTGTGGGTATAAGCTGCTATTTCTAGGGGTTATAACTCCTATCTTTACGCCTACTAATGTAATCCTATGGGGGCGTTGTAGCTATATCCTATAATATAGTTGGGTATACCTTTTACGGATGAGGCTAAGCCACTACCTTTCCTGCCTGAGTAACTTCTGTTTGCTCCTTAAGTATATCTTACCAGCGAGCCGCCCTAGAGGCGAACGGTTCTATCTATTAACATACTAACACGCGCATCCGTTCTCTTAAGCCACGTAGTAGTCTCTCTAGCTAGGGTGTAATCCTGCCTACCTACTAGGTACACTAAAGGTTAGAGCCTAGTTAAGGGGTAAGGTCCTTAGAGCTAGTAGTGGCTACTATATACTACACCCCATAGGAAGCTAGTAGTAATATAGGGGCGTAATACCCTATATACTACTAGTTCCCGTTTCGCGTTGCCTATAAGAGTCTCCTTATAATAGGCCGACTGTGTCTTGTAGGAGAGGGGCTGTAGAGACACTAGGTCCTGTACTGGATAACCTACTCCCCCTTCTCCTACTAACTAAGCTTATATCCCCTAATTTTATAAGCTGGCCTATATCTCTAACTATTAAGACCTTATCTAACTAGCCTGTGTTTCCCCTATAGCCTCCCCTATATATATATATTAGGTTATATACACTATGCCTATTAATACCCTCCTGTAAGTCGCCTTATACATATATGTATTAGGTTGCGTGCACTACGCCTATTAAGACCCTCCTATAAGTTACCTATAAGTCAACTATAGGTTAACTGTAAGTTAACTAAGTTATACGCTATAGGGCCGTTAAAGCTGGCCTATATTTCCGCTGCCTAGAGCTTTACCTATATTTTTACCTTATTAAGCCATCTAGTCGCCGTTGCGTCGCTAATACGTTGCTATTGCGTTGCTATTGTCCAGGTTGCGCGTACTATGCCTATTAAGACCCTCTTCTAAGTTACCTGGGTATACCGGATACCAGATAGGCCCTTATAGAGGGGCCTTAATAAGTTCTCTAGGTAGGGCCTTAATAAGTTCTCTAGGTAGGGCCTTAATAAGTTCTCTAGGTAGGGCCTTAATAAGTTCTTTATGGTGGCCTTAGGGCCTTAATAAGTTTTATATAAAGTATCTATAACGCGTTAACCTTAACAAGTTCTTATAAAAAGAGGTTCCCTATACCCTTACTATATCCTTTTAGTCTCAGAGCTAGTATAAGCCTAAGGGTGTCCTGTTGTACGCCTAGGGCGCGTCCACATTGACTGGCTAAATAAGGCCAGTTTCGGGCCTGGCTACGAGCCAGGTAGTCGTATGTCGGGCGGTTTTTGTATCCCAGTTTCCCTTAATGGCCCCCCTAGATGGTATGGCAGGAGCCCTAAGCAGGGGCAGTAGGACTCCTAGTGTTATTAAGGGCGATAAACGCGTCGCAGGCTTAACACCACAGAGTCGCAACACCAGCGCGCGCAGCGCGCTGCGACGGCTCTCCTCCATCGCCTTTGCACTTAGCCATCATAAGGAATGATTTCCCGATGATGTTTCCACCCACGGCGACGTGGACGCGTGCAGTAGGGCTTCGCGGGCTTGCTAACTATATAACTATAAGATTAAGATTAAACCAGATAAGGAAAACCCCCTTAGTTATACCCCCTTTATTAGCAATCTATTATAGAATTATAGGCTATTAAGCAGTACCTGATTAATAACCTATATAAGGGATTTATTAAGCCTAGTTAAGCCCCTTTTGCCATACTAATTTTTTACTAAAAAGCTAAATAGAGGACTTCGTTTCTATATTGACTACTATAAGCTAAACAATATAACCTATAAAGACCGCTACCCGCTGCCTCTATTTAATAAGATATTAGCTTAAATAAGTAGAGCTAAGATCTTTTAGGCCTTTTATTAAATTAGGATGGACCCTAGATCTAAGGATCTTACTATATTTTAGACCCGTTACAAATTATATAAATATAAAGTACTTCTTTTTGGACTAACTAACGGACCAGCTATATACTAGCGCTATATAAATAATATACTCTTTAACTACCTTAATGACTTTTACACGGCCTACTTAGATAATATTATAATCTACTCTAAGAACAAGTTGGAATATAAAGAGTATATCTATAAGGTCCTATAACAGCTTTAAAAGGCTAGCCTCTAGGCCAATATTAGGAAATTAGAATTTAGGATTAAGTGTATAAAGTATCTAGGGTTTATTATTAGTATAGATAGAATTAAGGTAGACCTAGAAAAGACGGCTATAATTAGCTAGTGGATTCCCCTAAGAACTATAAAGGGGGTATAGTTATTCTTAGGCTTCTATAACTTTTATTAACGCTTTATTAAGAACTACAATAGAATTACTTAACCCCTTAGCTACCTTACCCGTAAAGACCAGCCCTTTTACTTTAATACTATATATAGGCAGGCCTTTAATAAGCTTAAGAAACGACTAGTCTCCGCTCCCTTACTTACTTTAACCTAAAACAGCCCTTAATGCTAAAAACCGATACTTTAGATAGTATTATTGCTAATATTTACTCTTAAAAATAGACGGACGGAAAATAGCACCCTATTACTTACTACTTAAAGACTATAGTAGATGCTAAGCTAAACTACCCAATTTATAATAAGGAAATGCTAGCTATTATCTCTAGCTTTTAGCACTGGCAAGTATAGCTAAAAGGGACCCCTAAACCTATCTAGGTGGTTTTAGATTACTAGACCTTAGAATACTTTATAATAATAAAGGCCCTTATAGCCTGGCTGGTATAATAGGTAGATATTCTATCCTAGTTTAACTTCTTAATTATATATAGGCTAGGCGCTATAAACTGGGCGGACGCCCTTATAAGGTATAGATAGGACCTAAATAATTAGAGGGCCATAAAGATCTTATTATAGGCTTAGACGCTATTATAACTAGAGTACCTTAACCCTTAGATATAGGCAGAGCTAATATAGACTCTTTAGACGCTAAGATATATCCTATTAACTTTATGGAACTTAACCTTATTAATAAACTAGTATAGGCAAACTATACGGCCCCTTCTCTATAGGAATACTATAAAAAGATAAAAGACGCTATAAGCCTTTAGTCCCTTAAAAACGGACTACTAAAGCATAAGGAATGGCTAGTAGTAGCTAAGGAACAGAACTTATGGACTTGGCTTATTGCTAAAGCGCATACTTAGATCCCTATAGCCCACCCTAAAAAAAATAGGACCTGTAAAATTATTCGCAACCGTTACTACTAGCCTAGAATGGTTATAGATATTAATCGCTATATACAAAACTATAACAACTGCTATAGGTCTATAATTTTATAAAATAAGACCCTAGGACTATTAAAACCACTCCTAATACTAGAGCGCCCCTAGCAGTATATCTCTATAGATTTCTATAAGCTACCTATAGACTATAACGGATATAATATAGCTATAGTTATAGTCGACTACTTTAGCAAGCGCCTATTCTTAATTCCCTATTATAAGAATATTAATGCCAAAGAAGCGGCCTAACTATATATTTACTATATCTACTGCATTTATAGACTACTAAATACTATTATATCTAATTACAGGCTATAATTTATATCGGCCTTCTAAAATAAATTTACCTAAATCCTAGGCATTAGGCTAAAGCTTTTTATAGTATACTACCCCTAGATAGACGGCTAGACAGAGATTATAAACTAGTATTTAGACTAAAGACTCTAACCCTTTATTAACTACTTTTAGAATAATTAAGCCAAACTATTACCTCTAATAAACTACACCTAGGCTACCCTACCCCACAACTCTATAGGATTTGCACCTATCTAGCTAGAAATAGGGTATTTACCCTATATAAGCTTTAACTAGGAAAGAATAAAAGGGCCATAGACTATACGCGAAAAACTATCTTATAAGGAAGCCTAATATTATGCTAAACGCTTAGAAAAAGCCTAGAAAGTAGCCTATATAAACCTAAAAAAGGCCCAGAAATTAATGGAATAGTAGGTAAATAAGCATAGGCGTAAGCCTAACTTTACCGTAGGCGATATAGTTCAGGTTATAATAAAAAACTAAAAGACAGAACGGCTTAGCCGTAAGGTAGACTATTAGATAGTAGAACTATATAAGGTCCTTAAGAAAATAGGCAACTTATATAAAATAAAGCTCCCAGATTTAATTAAGGTCCATCCTAAATTCTTACTAAATAAGCTACAAAAAGCCGCAAATAACCTATTACCTAGATAAAAGAACAAACCTCCCCTACCAATTTAAGTCAATAGTAACAACAAATAGGAAATTAAAGAAATACTAATCTATAAGCTAGTAAGGAGAACGCTAAAGTACCGAGTTAGTTAGAAAAGCTATAACCTAGATCCTACCCAGTACCTTATATAGAACTTTATTAGCAGTCCCCATAAGATTTAAGAATTTTATAGCTATTACCCTAATAAACTAGGACCCCTAAAGTACCTAGACAAGTAAATAAAGTGCTAGTATAGTAAAGATAATAAGCTACTAGAAGAATATAAAGATAAAAACGCCCTATAGGTATAATACGGATATATAAAGCCTAAGGGCAGGCTTTACTAAGGGGGGAGTAATATTATAGCTCTAGCAGAAAACGGCAGAACCTAGCTGGCAGAACTTAGCAGAACTTATAGTTATATAACTAGAGGACCGTATAAAAGAACCCTACTTTAACTAGCGCTGCTCTTTTTCTTTTTTTCTTTCTTTAGCTTTAGATCCTTATTAATGGACAATCTAATTATATAGGCTTGCGCGACCCCCTTACTATACTTATACCTTAATTGACTAAGTCGCTAATAAGTCGTAACCTTAATGAATTACACAGATTATAAGATAATTGGCTATATATCTTCTTACTACCTATATAGAAGAGATTCTTAGTTATTTACTTTAGTGCTGCCTGCCTACTAGGCTATGGCGGAGGCTTTACCTAATATTACTTACTCTAATATTAAGGAAGAGGATCTAAATAGCAATAGATAGTAGGCTGCTAAGTAAGAGCGTAAGGATAAAAATAATTAATCTATTGCCTCTAGCGCCCCTACTGCTACCAATAAGGATTATAATATGTCTTTTAATTTAGGAGACTTTAGTAATTAGATTTTAACTACGGGCGAATCTTTAGCTAAAGAAGATTAGAATTCTAAGGATAGTGTTATATATTTAGCAACTGGTTCTAAGGGTAATCGTAATTAGTTTAATAATAATAATAATAATAATAATAATAATAATAACGATTTGGATAAGAGCGTATAAAGGTAGGAAACTCCTCTAAACTATACTTTATTTACCAATAATTACCTCTTTTACAATTACTTACTAGTTTTAATTCAAACTTAGTAGACTAAGGATACTATAGAAGTCGCTGTCTAAAGTTCTTATACCTTTCTAATTAGGAAGTTAACTTACTAACTCTATTAATATATTATTAAATAAATTTTTTTCCATTTTTCTATAAAATTCTATAAGTATTATATAAATTTTAAATTGAAATTAGTATATAATTAATAGTATTAAGGTAGTTATTATAACTTGAAATTTATTAAAATTTATTAGTACTATAATTTACGCAGCCAGTATTGCAGTTTACGCAGTAGTGCTAAAAATTACGCACTTATAGCGAGATCGTGACTAAATTTACATGCATTAGTATTTTGTTAGGGTGCTAAGATTCTAGAGGTCCTGGTTGTTCTAATAGGATCCTAACAGGATCCTGGTAGGATTTTAATTTTCCTAATTATTCTAGTTATCCTAATAGGCTCCTAATAGGATCTTAATCGTCCTAATTGTCCTAATAGGCTTTTGCTAGGATCTTTAATTTTCCTAATTATCCTATTAGGCTCCTAATAGGAAACCAGTATTTCCTAATTGTTCTAATAGGCTCCTAATAGGAAACTAGTATTTCCTAATCGTCCTAATAGGCTCTTAATAGGAAACTAGTATTTCCTAATTGTCCTATTAGGTTCCTAGCAAGATAACCCCCCCCCCCCCCTAAAAGTAATACCCTATATATACCCCTTAAGCAATGCTACTAAGGCTCTATATAAGACTTTGTATAAGGCTTTATATAAAGCCCTATATAAAGCTTTACACAAAACTTTATATATAAAGGCTCTGCACAAGGCTCTGCGTGAAATTCTATATAAAAAGGCTCTATACAAAGCTCTGCATAACATATATTACTATTAGGTCCCTACTATATTCCTAATAGCCTATATATGCCTTTATATACCCCTTATACACCTAAATACTACCTTTTATTTTTACCGTTTTTTACATCCTCCCTACCTTAAGAGGCACTAGAATGGCAGCTAGTAGAGAACTATTACTAGAACTAGACTATTACAAAAATAAGATAGCCATCTTAGAGCTAGATAATAACTGTTTAAATAACCAGCCAGCAAATACTATAAACGATTTAATTAATTAATTAATCCAATTAAACTAAAGCCCTAATATTGGCCTATTACTAAATTAAATTAAGGCCTTCTAGGGAGGCACCCTAAATAACTACTATTTAAATATATAGCCAGCAAACGGCTATAGAGAATGATTTAAATTAATTAGAGCCTTTAATTAGGCCAACTTCTCTCCTAAATTAAACCAGATACTAATATAGGTAGGTAAATAGGTAGGTAGGCAGGTAGGTAGGTAGGTAGGTAGGTAGGTAGGTAGGTAGGTAAGTAGGTAGGTAGGTAGGTAGGTAGGTAGGTAGGTAGGTAGGTAGGTAGGTAGGTAGGTAGGTAGGTAGGTAGGTAGGTAGGTAGGTAGGTAGATAAGTAGGTAGGAGATAACCATTGCTAGAACTATATAACCGTCGCCAGAGCTAAATAATAATTGTTTAAACAACCAGCCAGTGAACACTATAATTAATTAAATTAATTAATTAAATTAAACAAAAGCCTTAATATTACCCTATTACCAAATTAAATTAAATTAAGGCCTCTTAGGGAGGTACCCTAGACAATTACCGTTTAAATATATAGCCAATAAACGCCTATAGAGAACGATTTAAATTAATATAATTAATCGCAATCCAATTAAGCAGAGCCTTTAATTGGGCCAACCTTTCCCTTAAATTATAGATATAGATAGGTAGGTATAGATAAGTAGGTATAATAAGTAGGCACAATAAGTAGGCATAGACAGGTAGGTATAGATAGGTAGGCATAGATAGGTAGACATAGATAGGTAGGTATAAACAGGTAGGCATAGATAGGTAGGTATAGACAGGTAGGCATAAACAGGTAGGTATGGACAGGTAGGCATAAATAGGCATATATAAATAGGTAGAACGGTTAGATAGGTAAATAGGTAGGTAAGTAGGTATATAGGTAGGTATATAGGTAAGCATGCAGATAGGTAGGTACTAGGCCTAGTTAGGAAATTGGTATATAGCTAGCGGATTATTAGAAACACCGCTAATTAACAATTTAAAGCCTTTACAAAGGCTTCCCCCTTAATTGTCCCCTTAAAATAATATAGGGCTCTTATAACAGATATAGACACAGGTAGTAGGCAGAAAGGATTAATTTAGACTATTTAGATTCCTTATATATAGAATAGTGCCTAGAATTAAATTGGTTTTTATGTTTATTAGCTAGCTGTAAATACTAGAGCATTAATATACCTTATTTTTTGTCGGGAATTAGGCAAGCGGTCGTCACGTAACGCCGCGGCACTAGCGTAGCGAGGAGTCTTAAGCTCCTCGCCCTTCCTCATTCCAATCAAGAAGTATATTAGCCAACATCACTGTAACCTACTCAAGTAGTTGTTATTAGTAAGTCACCCTATATAACCAACACTGATTAGTGGTTAAATACATAGTCAACCACAGAGCAGCTAGGTTTTTAAACAGAAGAGATAGTCTTGTGTAGGGGTGCCATATGCGCTCATATGGAATGGATCCCGGCGATACTGTGCTACCTTAGACTTGCGGAAAACTAGTAATAGAAGTATCACTAAGTACTAGGAGATACCAAGTTGCGTCTATTACGCAGAACAACCACGTTTATAAAGATTTGGTTAAGTACTTTAGGTTAAAAGTGTTACTAAACCTAGGGTCCTAAGTCAACGTCTGAAACGCGTTAAATAATATCTTAAATTGCCTACCTCTTAACAGCAAACCTATAAGATTCTATAAAACTGAAAACCCTACCTACCTTTAACCTATTATGGCGTTAACCTACCTAAAGACATGGAACAAAGATATTAACCCTGTAAACGCCAAGCAAAAGGACCTGAACGGATTCTTATTATACTATATAGTACACTACACAGACAGTAAATACAACGATACTATACTATAGTATTGCATAAAGGAGGACTTTGTTAGATAGATAAAGGAAATATAGGCTCTTATAAACAAGCTTATTGTATAAGACTTCTGTAACTTCCTTTAGGAGAATGGAGTATTTGTCCCTATAGATGGAAGCGCTATTAGAGATAATATTTAGGAGCAAGTTATTAACGTAAAAGAAGAGCATAAATAGACTCTATAAGAGATTAAGTATTAACTACGCACTATAAAGAAGCTTAACTTATAATAGAATCCAAATAATACACTAATAGAAACACGTTTAAATTCTATTACTCTAGGCATAAGTTCTTACGTTCTATATCCATCACTTCTACTATCTTTAGCTCCCTAGAATCTACTAATTTAACCTATAACTTTAACTACTAAACAAGAGCAAGCGCAAGATCCCCTTACTTCGCGATTTAATAACCTTTAAACTCTATTATAGCAAGATTAGGTACCACGCCGTGTTCCATTAAGATCTATATCTCCACTATAGCCTATAAAGCAATCCCTACCTTAATCTCTAATGCAATTTTAATATGGCCTAACACCGCTTAGAGGCACCTTAAAAATGCTTACAGAGCTTATAAAGCTCTATTTAGACCAGGAAAAGAGGTTTAGTGGGGAACTATATAATATCCTTAATTCAAAGCCGCGTATTTTCTATAACTGTTACTAGAAGGTTAGACTGGAACCTAACTAATATTATAATACCTATTCCATTATGCATAAGGGCCGCGCTAGTACCTTCTATTATAATCGTTTAGTAGGAAAAGGATATAATTTTAACTGAATAATATATAAGACAAGATGCCACTTTAAAACAGAGGAGAATAAGTAGCAGTATATATTAGAGTGGAGAGAGACTACCTTCTTAAGGATTATTGCGACAAACCCAAATATCTCTTAACTTGATTATCTCTAAAAGCTCTTTAATTAACTTTAGATAATTTAGCGTGGTTTATCCAAATTATATTAAGAGGACTTCAGCCTATGTAATTAAATTATTAGCGCATACTAAGGTGTTAAAGAATATAACCTTGCTCTTTTTAATCCTACAAATACTTATAAAGGAGTGTATGCTTAATTAAGATCCTCTATTGGCACCGCTCTGCGCTCTTAAGAAGTATAGCAATTTAATACCTAACCCTAACCTACTCTAATTAACCCGGCCGACTAATATAATCACAACTAGACCAACTAAACATATAGTGGTTGCGGTAGGGGATATGGTAGAGGGTACGATTAACGTTAACCATAAGGCAATTATAGAGGTTTATTTCAGAGTGATTATTAAAAGAAGTACTACGTTTATAAGAAGCCAAATTGCTAGTTAACTAGGTACCCCCTTAATAGACAAAAGAAGGCATATAATAAGTTTCACCAGAGCGCATAAAACATCGGAAACTAAGAGGTTACTATAGCCTACTTCCAAAGCTTTCTGGTTTAATATAAAGGCGAAGAAGATCTTAAGGGTGAGGTTAATGAGGCCAAACAGCTCCTTATAGATATAGAAATTGAGGACTACTCTCCCAACTAATACTTTACTGAGTATAGTAAGGTAAATAGTATATAAACCATCGCTGTCCTTAATGACCAATCTACACTTTATTCTGTTATAAAGTTAGATGTCTTTAATAAGCTAAAGAAAAGTTCTGTGTTCTCCTTTAATAATAGATACTCGGCAAATGTCTTCTATGGTATTATACTAGATACTAGAGCCGCAGAAGTATCTATAGTAGGAGAACCTCAAGTTTAAGCTCTTTAGTAGCTTAATAGCTCTGTTTAGATTAACTAATTAACGGCAGGCTAATATATAATCCGCTTTAGTAGGGGTACTATAATCTCTCTTGGCACAATTAAGGTCTAAACCCTATTAGGATATATTACTTTTTATATTATTCCTATAAACACCCCATTTCTATTCTGCATCCAAGATATAGATAAGTTAGGCGTTAAGCTAGATAACCTTAAGAATATACTTGTTTAGGGAGATAATCGGGTGCCCGTTATATACAAGTGGGGTCACCTTTAGTTGCTCCTTTAATAGCTAGAAAGGAGCGTTGCTTAGAGCCATTTAACTAAGTTGGAGTTATATTAACTACACCGTTACTTCGGTTACCCATTAGTTTATAGATTGCTTAGGGTTCTTTAATAAGTAGGTTATAAAGTTAAGGCTAAGGCGATTAAGCATCTTATAAAGTACTGCTATTACTACCAAATAAACCAGAAGTCCCCTAGCCAATTTAAGTTCACCCTTAAAGATAACTACAACTTTAACTTCTGTATTATTATTAATATTATATATCTTAGCGGCAAGCTAGTACTCTAAGTTATTAACCTCTTAACCTTCTTTTAAGCCGCACGTTTCCTAAAGGATATATTAGCTAAAAACGTATAGGATACTCTTTAATTATACTAGATTAATATCTACCTAGGACCCCCTAATTAAGTTATTTATAACACAGAAAGGAACTTCTTATTTATAGAGTTTTGGCAATAGGTAAAGGCAATAGAAATTAAGGTCAAGGAAGTCCCTATTAAGGCATATAATAGTGTTAAAAAAGTAGAATGATATTATATGCCATTATAACGAGTATATAAGATTATTTCTTTAGAACTAGAGGGCGCTAGTAAAGAGCTTATCTTATAGATAGCTATTAAGGCTGTTAATAATTCTGCTGGCCTAAATGGGCTTATACCTATATTGCTAGTCTTTAGCGCCTACCCTTAAATAATTAATAATTCTCCATTATCCCTATCCGTTATGTAATAAGCGGAGGCTATTCGCAAAGTAATAAAAGAGGTGTAACGTCTTTACGCTACACGCTAGGTTAATAATATATTAGGAATAAGAAATAGCCCAAATACCTTAACTATGCTTAATCTGCCACTCCAATCTAAGGTATACATATGGCGTAAAAAGGGAGGATGGTTAGGCCTATATAAACTTATTATAATTAATAGTTAAACTTATACTCTTTAGATGCCCCATAGACCCACTTAATTCCGCTTAACTGTTATTAAGCCCTACTATAGAAATAACAGTTCTAAGCCTTTATAGAATGCCTTAAAGGATACCCTAAAGGAGAACTACAATTAATATACTCTAAAAGGCAACTATAATCCTAATATAATTATAGCAGATGTGCCGTAACTATAACGCGGTAGAGGTCGCCTAAAGGGATTATAAAATTACCAACACCTTATTAATTTTAAAGAGCAATTTATTACCGCTATTAAGAGTAGAGATAAGTTATTAATGGCCTTTATAACAGCTAAAGAGAAGGCTAACTTTAAGCTTGCAAAATAGCTCTAAAAGGAAGGCTGTATTATAACTTTAGGAGCTCCTTTTTAAGCATCTAATAAGTAGGAGATTAACGGTCTTATTATAAGAGAAGTTTTTAAATTTAAGAAGTATAACCCTACTAAGTTTAATAGAGTTCGCATCTTTAAGTTAAGAATGGTTAATGAGATTAAGGGTAAAGCTACTAATACCCTATTTAAGAAGTTAAGACTAGTTATTTAAGGTTATAACAATAATAGTAAGGAAGTAATTCTTATGCAATCCCCTATAATTTAATAAGCTAGTTAGTAAGTTATTATTACGCTAGCTCCCTCCTTAATAAAGAATAGAATAGCGGTTTATTTATAAGATATTACTTAGGCCTATACCCAATTAGAAATACACCTTTAGCGCTTAATACTAGTATACCTTCTAGAGTAAATTCGCTACCAATATCCCAAAGATATAATTATAGTTATACTTAAGCTATTATATAGAATCGCAGAGGCAGGAACTTATTAGTAGGCTACTTATAGCAAGCACTATAAAGAGAAGCTCTTAATAACTACTTCTATATTTAATCCCTGCTTCCTTATCACAACTATAGGAACTCTGTTTGGAATTGTTGGTATATAAACTAACAATATAATTATTTTAGGAGACAACTAATTCTTAGCTCTTAAAAAAGATAAGCTAGTAAAGGTAAATCTTATAGCAAAGCCAAAGGAAAAGCTTAATTTAACCACACTATTACTCTTTAATAGATGCATCCTCTCCCTAAATAAGGATTCTATTGCTTTATACTAAAAGGGCCAAGGCAAGAAGATTAATGTTATTAACATTAATTCTCTAAAGTAAGGATATATAAAGCAACGTGCTTATAGAGCTTATATTGCTTCTATCTATTAACCTAAGGCTTTATTTAATCTCTCTATTACCGCCTAATACTAGGAACTAACTAAGGATAACGTTCTTGCCCTAAATAAGCATCTTTACTAGCAAATAAATTATCTTAATTAGGGACTACTCTATATACCTATTAACCTTCCTACCACTAAGCTCTTTGTATTTATTAATAGATCGTTTATAAATAATAAAGATTTTAGCTCCTAGCTAGGATATAAGATTATTATTATAAATAAATCTACTAAAGAGAATAACTTTATAATCTATAGCAACCTTATCTATTAGAGCTTAACTAAGAGTAAGTATATTACTTAAAGCGTTCTAGTATTAGAGATATATAAAATGGTTAGCGGAGTTAATATAGTAATTACAATTAGAACTACCCTTAAGATAATTATAGATTAGCTTAAACTCCCTGCTATTTCTATAATTATATACACCAACTTATACTCCCTCTATAAGTATTTAGTTAAGCTTAGTACTATAAAGGAGAAGCGTATTATAATTAATATTATGGCACTTTAGTAATCCTATAAGCGTTAAGAACTCTTTAAGATCTAGTAGATTAATGGCCAAGACAACCCGGCAGATGCGATAACAAAGGTAAACCCAAATAAGGCACTAGAGACGTTTGTTAACATAAATACTCTACATATATAAGTTAAAGCTTGGGTTAAAAGGGAGTAGGAGATATAGCAATTTAAGAGTAGCCAATTAGGATTTTCCATACCCAGTATAGAAAATCGCTATTAGCTCGCTTATAACTAGCGCCTTAGCGGCCCTAATATAATATCCACCTATAACTCCAAGTAAGAAAGCACCACATGCTAAAAGGCAAATTTTAGGATAGTGAGACTTATATTATAATGGCAATAGTAAGTAAGAAGGATTAATATTTGTTACGCTAATTAAGCAGTATTTATATATAGATGGCAACCATAAAAGAAGAGTTGCCAGTGTCAGGAATTAGGTAAGCGGTTGTTACATAACGCCGCGGCACTAGCGTGGCGAGGAGTCTTAAGCTCCTTGCCCTTCCTTATTCCAATTAAGAAGCATATTAACCAATATCACTATAACCTACTCAAGTAGTCGTTATTGGTGAGTCACCCTATATGACCAATATTTTTAAATTAAAATTTTAATTATTGTTCTAATTGTCCTAATTGTTTTAATTATCCTAATAGTCCTAATGGTCCCAAAGGCCCTAATTGTCCTAGAAGTCCTGGTGGTCTAAGCGACCTTCTAATAGGTTCCTAATAGGAAGCCAAGTATAAGTGTCTCCTAAAGCTCCTAATAACCCTAATAGGAGCTATTAGGAACCTGTTAGTACTATTAAGATATATAAACATTTTCCTAATATGGGGTAGGCTAATAACTACGCACCCGTAATTATATATACGCAGTTACTTAACTTCCTAATTAGGAAGGTGTAAGAACTTTAGACAGCGACCTCCGTATAGAGTTAAGATTAAGTAGATTTAGGTAGCCTTTGCCTTTACTAAAAGGCTTTCCTATACTAAGCTAAGAAGCTAGAATATAACTATATTATAAGATAATAGAAGTAATAAATAAAAAGGCTGTAGCCTTAGTAGTAGTAAGTATTAAGGGTACTATTAATCTTTAATATATTAAGAGAGCTCTATAATCTATTTAGTAGTAAAAGGATATCTAAATAACTAGATTAAAGATCTAGAGGACTCCTACTATACCCCTAGAGGCTATTTTATGGATAATCTTACCGTTTAAATTAAAGCTCTATAAGTATAACTCTATTATAAGGCCTGTGGAGTTAGCGTTCCACTTATAGATCTTAGTAAGTATTATAATGTCGCTAAGCCTGCCTATAGGCATGACTTAATTTGGGTAATTAAGGACTCTAATAATCCTATATACATAATTCTACTAGAGTAAGAGCTTAAGTAGTAGGTGTTATGGAATCTAAAGGAGCGCTAAAAGGAATTATAGCTGTAGAGGCTTCTACTAGAGTTAAGCTCTTATTACAATATATTAGATTAATATAAAAAGATTTAATAGCGAGCCGCTTACTCTTATAAATTAATATAGAAGAAGTATGGCACGTAGTATTAGATCACTATATTTAATATAGGCGACTTAGTCCTTTTTCCTATTCCTAAAAAGCTTTTAAAGGCTATAGAGATCTCTTATATACCTAGCTGCATCTATAAGATCCGCAATTGTAGCTACTATAAGATTTATACTTAGTACGGAATTATTAGAGAACCTTTTCTTAGCAGCAAGCTGATTAAACCAAGAGAGACTTATAATGCTTAGATTCCTATAAGTATTAGTAAAAGCTTATTTAACTACTTCGCGACCTACTAGTTATGGGTATAAGTAAGGGTATAATAATTAATAATATAGCTGTTAAAGAGTAAATATAGAGTATTTATCTTACTGCTATAGACGGATAACTTATATAAATTAACTAACTAATAACTCTAGTAAACTATCTTTAAGAGCTATAGGCTATAGAAGACTTACTAGTACTTAGATAACTTTATAGCTAAAGCGCGCCTAGTAGGTAATGTAGAATTAAAGCTCTATATAATTTTAATTGGCAATAGTAAATAAGGAAGTTAAAGGAGATGAGGGCGATAGTAAAGGTAAGGTAGGTCCAGGCAGAAGAAATCTAGACTATAATCACGCCAAACCTAATTAGGAAATTAGAATATGGTTAGCAGAACCTTGGAGAGCTCCTTTTTTTTTATAGATATTGATGGAATTAAAGCTTTACGCGATTTAGAATTTTTAGTATTAGGGAATATATTTAACTACTTTCCACCCAATTTAGCTACATTACTTATAGACTATATCTACAACGCAGAAAAGCCTTTAAATATACTTGTCAAACGCATTATAATCTAGTTTAGATAGAATTTAATAGTGGTGTAGTAGTAGGGGGGGTAGTAAAAGTTGATCTCTAAAGCCTTATAAAATCTTATTAAAAAATTAAAAGTATATATTTTTATGCTAAATATGGCGACTATGCTCTACTGGATAATTAATTGTAATTGTCACGGAGTAAGTATAAGTGGTGATAATATATAGCGAAGTAGATATTATTAAGCTATGTATATAAACTGTATAATAAGATCAAGACGTTACATAAGGAGAGAAGGTAAGGAAACGGGAAGAAAGGGTATATATCGTTAGTTTAGTTGCTTAGTCAACATATATATAGAGCAAAATAGGATTCGAGGAGCGGTCCTGGCAGAACTTGGCAGAATTTGGTGGACTTTGGCAGAATATAGTAGAATGCAGCAGATTGCTATTAGATTGCCGTAAATTGCCGACAAATTACCATCGGGTTGCCAGTCTCTTCTTGCTGCGTCGGTGGAAATAGGTAAATATGTGTAAGGTGTTACGGAGATGTCCCGTAACAGTAATATTAGGAATATATTACTCTATATTTTATACCTAAAATTAATAACATTATATACTAATCGTTATTTATAGCTATTAACTACACTATCTTTCTAAATTAACTTGTAGGGATAACCAAATTTTATTAAAAAGCTCTACTAAAAAGCTTTATATAACGTGGCACACGGAGTTTTACATAAGCCCTAAGTTTTACTTAAGCTAGTAGACCGCCTTCTTAATGTGGATAGAATACCAAAATACTGCCGAAATGCCTTAGAAGTAGCCGTGCACGCTATTAGGTCGTGTATAACCCAACAGCTACTTCTAAGGCATTTTGGTAGTATTTTAGTGTTCCTCTATATTAGGAAGGCGGTCTACTAGCTTAAGTAAAACTTAGGGCTTGTGCAAAACCCCATGTGCCACATTAGCTTTAAAAGTTTAATATAGTATTAGACCTTTTCCGGAATAAAGTAATTATTCTAGAATATAACTATAAGGGATATTATTACGGTCACCTTAGGTTACCCTTAGGACAACCTTTAGATGCCCCTTGGTTAGTTACCAGTTATATACTAAAGGTATATACCTGTAGTATATAGTCTCCACAATCCTAGAGGCCTTACCTCCTTAAAAATTTATCTCTCTTACCAATCTATCTTATTCCACAATTATAGCCCCCTATCTATAAAGTCCCCTTATATTTAAATCCTTTCTACTCTATTTAGAAGGGCAGCTAGCTTTAAGAACTAGATTATTTATTTATATCTTTTATTTACATCCACCATCCTCCCTTAAAATCTTACAATAACCTAAATGGAAACTCCATAAATACCTTATGGAAAGCCGTCGCATTAAGGCAGGAAGGTCCCTCTAACAGCGAGAGATTGCGATAATATAAACCTTTAGGCAAGACGGCTAAATAAGCCCTAATACCTAGATGCGCCAGGAGCTCGAAGACTCTTATATACCTATAATTACCGCTAAGGAAAACGCAGATACCCTCTATAATAGATATAATACTACTAGAAAGCAACTGGAACCCCTCTAGTCCCACCTAGGTTAATTAAAAAACTAAGCGCTAGAGGCAACTCTAAGATCTTCTCCTAAGCTAGAAATACTAAAGGAATATACTAATATATCTAACTAGGGACCTAACTGGAACCCTCCCGGAAAACCACCAGCCTATAATTAGTATAGTAGCGGTATATAGACTGTTTATAAACTAAGCGGGCCTACCCCTTTAGGTAATTTAACTTAAACACTAACTTAAGACCTAAGGCTTATTAGGAAATCCGCACTAGCTATTAGTGTTAATACTACTTCTATAGCCGGAGCTTCCCTAGGCCCAAGTTTAAAAAGTTAAGAGCCCTATACTAATATCCTTTAAGATAGATATTAGGAAGCTATTATAAGGCTCTTAGAAGCTATACAGGAGGAAGCCACTAATAAATATATTAGAACCCTTTAAAGGTAAATTTAGATCTAGTAGGGTTTAATCTAAGCTAAATAAGTTCTTTTATAACCTAGCTAGGGCTAGGGGCTTTCTAGGGGCTATCTAGTACCCACCTAAAGAAGTATAGAAGGCTTAGAGAGGCATTTATATAATAAATAGAAAAAGGATATAGACTAACTAGCTAAGGCCTCTAGTAGTCTAAAACTCCGTTATAGACCTGGCGCCCAATAGTTAGACAACTAGGTTTATAAAGTAGATAACTTCTTTAAGATGCTAATAATATAAGACAATACCGAAGAGTGTATATAATGGATTATTAGTAGGATTAAAGACCGATTGCTAAACTAGATTATACTTAAATAACTTAATAAAGAGCAAGTTACTATATGGCTATAGCTATAGGCCTTCCTAAAGGGTTAGACCTAAGATCTATAGGTTATATAATATAATAATATAAAACAATTCTAGAACGGTATATAGCTAGACCATTAAGATTTCTATTAGTTTATAAACTTTATAGAAACTTCTACTTAATAAATAGATTTAGAGCCCTTTAAAAACAAAGATGGTAGCATCTATAAAAAGGAGAAGATTAAATTTATCTAGGCTAGAATTAAGCTAGCAATTTATAATAAAATAAAGTATATAGGAGCACTATCGCGGATTTCTATATATACCAATTTTAAATAAGCGGTTCTAAATGCTAAGGATATAGTAAGGAACCAGACCTCTTCTAGTAAGAAGCTAGGGGGTAACTAAAAGTGTAGGTACTAGTAGTAATATAGGGTAGACCTAAACTTTAAAGAAGCCGTTCTTAAAGAGAAATCCAGAATAGTTAAAGTTAGGGACTTTAAGTAATGGGAAAGACTTCTAGGGCTAACCTAATACCTATCTGGCACCCCTATGGGAATACTCTAAAAAGTTAAGAGAAAACTTCTCCGGAGGCAAACCTAATAAAAAAATAAGTAGGGCAATAACTATACTAACAATCTAAAAAAAGAAAAGCCCTAGTTATAGACCTCTTTTGGCTATAACTAGGGTAAGATATAAAAGGAGAGACTCTCTATATTACTATTAAGCTAGAAATAGTACTCCCTATAAGTAAAGTATATTAGTTCTAAGCATTATATAACAGCGGCGCTAAAATTAATCTTATATAATATAATTTGGTAAAAGAGTATAAGCTTATCCCATTACTAAGGTAGCGAAAACCTACTATAGGGTTTCTAGATAAGTATTAGATCAAACTATATAGTGCCTATAAGCTTATAGCGTTAGTGGCTAATATATATAACCGCACTAAGGTAGTTGGCCTGTAACCCTTCTAGGCAGCTAACTTTATAGGTTATAACCTTATCCTTAGATATCCTTAGCTTATAAAAGCAGATCCTAAAATACGCTTTAAGATAGGAGCCTTTAAATAGTAGAATAATAAAGAATTAGAAGGGCGTATTTTACTAATAAGCTTAAAAGATATCCTAAAAGATATAGCCCTAGGCGAAATAGTATACACTCTATACCTAAAGAAGTATTAGATCTAACCCCTATTTTATAGCAAGATGGGTATAAAGCCTAGTATAGGCAATAACCCTTCTATAATGGATACCTTATGGAGAACTGCTAGATAGGTCGCGGAGATATTATAGGGAGGCGGCGATCTTAAAGATCTTACAAGATACTTCTATTATTATAGGTTACTCTAGCTTAAGCAATACGTAAAGAGTATACTATAGCACCTCAAACGCTGCGTTAAGGAGTTCCCTACCCTCTACTAGCTACTATATAAAACTGTTTAATATACAGTAGTAACTATATATAAATAACTACTATAGCGCATAACGCTGCCTGTAGGCGTCCTAAGGGAGCTTTAGGACCTACCTAATAATAACGCGGAGGACAAACACGACCCTAATTTATTAAATATCCTAGAAGGCCTAAGGGACTTACTAAGGGTATTTTTGGGTAGGTAAGTAAAAGTTATTTAGCGGAACTCGGAATATAATTATATATTTAATCTAAAAAAAGGTAAATAACCGCTAAACCTTTCTATCTATAACCTCTTTTATAAAGAGCTTAAGATCCTATAGGAGTATCTTAATAGCTTACTAGAAAAGGAATAGATCTAGCTTAGTAAGTTACTAGCAGGCACACCAATTCTCTTTATCCTAAAACCAGATAGAAATATAAGGCTATATATAGACTATCGTAGTCTTAATAAGATTGCAATTAAGAACCGTTACCTACTACTACTAGTTAGTAAAATACTAGATTAACTATTTAGGGTAAAGATCTTTATAAAGCTAGATTTATAAGACGCCTATTATAGGCTCCGTATTAAAAAAGGGGATAAGTAGAAACCCGCTTTTTAAACCCAATACGGCTACTTTAAGTATATAGTAATACTTTTTAGGCTAGCTAATATACCTATAATATTTTAATTGTATATTTACAGAGCCTTAGGGGGACTAATTAACCGCACATATATTATCTATTTAGATAAAATTCTAATCTACTTAGAAGATAAGGATTAGTATAAGTAATATATCCGCAAAGTACTAGAATATTTAGATAATTAAGGCCTCTACGCTAAGGCGTTAAAGCATATCTTTAATACCAAGTAAGCTAAGTTCCTAGGTTATATTGTAACGCCTATAGGTATAGTTATAGACCTAGTACGGGTGCAGATAATCTAAGAGTGGCCAGAGCTAGAGAGCTACTATAATGTTTAAGTGTTCCTAGGCTTTACCAATTTCTATAGGCACTTTATTTATAACTACTTAGACATCACCTAATACCTATATAACTACATTACTAAAGCTTCCTAAGACTTAGCCTAAAAAGTAAAAAGCTTAAAGGTAGGAAGGAAGAAAACTAAGAAGGGATTAACTAAATAGTATAAACTATAGATATGGCCTGGAAGGGTATAGGAAGCCTTTTAGAAACTATATACGAAGTTTATAGAAGCTCTACTATTATGGTATTTAAACCTAGATTAGCTACTAATAATGGTTACTAATATATCGAATTTTGCCTTTACTAATATCTTACTATAACCTAATAGGCATTTAGACGCTACCTAGCTCTACTAAAGACCGGTAGTATTCTATAGCAGAAAATTCTAGGGGCCTAAAGTTAGGTATTATACCCACAATAAGAAACTACTAGCTATAGTTAACTGCTTTAAATAGTGGTAATATTACTTTAAGCATGTAAGCTATACCACTTATATATTCTTAGATTATTATAATCTACGCTACTTTATAACTATAAAGGAGCTTATACCTTAATAGGCTAAATAGGCAGAGAAGCTTATGTAATTTAATTTTAAGATTAAATATAAGCTAGGGGGAAATAACCTTACTAATAGACCGTTATAACGGCCAGACTATACTAAAGGCTTTAAAATAGGAGAAGGAAAAGAGATAATATATATTTTACTCCCTATATTATAGAATAAGCTCTAGGTATAGGATACTTAAGCACCTATAGTTCTAAGTACTAAGTCTTAGGCGGTATAAACTCTATTAGTTTCTACTAGTATTTTAGCTAGTGCCTAGTTCGTTACTAATAAGGGTCCAAAAATGCCTAGATAGGATATCCCTAATACACTCTTAAAACCTAGTAATATATTACTGTCTGATCAAGGTTGCGTCCTTGCAGTCATGTGACCGCAAATTGCCATCACGTGACGGCAATCTAGGGCAATTTGCGGCAACTTGCCTACGAACGCGAGTCAAAAGGGGTTGATTACGTGAGCTAAGCGAGCTTAAGAAATCCACCAAATTCCACCTGTAGAATAGGAGAATCAATAAGCATCAATTAAAATCAGTTACCACCCATACTATTGCAATAGCATTACGTATCACCGGAAGTAATACCGACACTAATTAGTGATTACAGATTAGGAGACATATCATCTATAAAGAGAGACGAGCTTGATTAGTCCCTGCTAAAGGCCTCTACCGATCTCGCCTGCTAAGGAGCATTAGTTAACATGTATTTAAAAAGTCAACCCCTATCTAATAGGCCCTTGATTTTTTATATACGGCCCTTAGGTGTTTAAGGAACCAACCCCTTTTAATAGGCCCTTGGTTCGCGTCTATTATATATTTCGTACTACCCAGATCACGTTAAGGAGCATCAGTTAATGTGTACTTGAAAAGTCAACCCCTATCTAATAGGCCCTTGGTTTACGTCCATCACGTATTTTAAACGCGTTAGGTACTTAAGGAACTAACACTTTTAATAGGCCCTTGGTTCGCGTCTATTACGCGTTTTTTATCCAGAACCTAAAATTGAACTCGACAGGAGTTACGAGATAAGAATCGACATATCAGATATCAGGGCACAAGTCGACGCAGGACAGGAGAAATGGCCTAAAGGCATCAACTTACAGTCCGACGAAACCACCACAGAGGATATTAATGAATTCGTACAATTCAAGATCCTAGAATACGAAGCGTACGATCTTAAGGACGATGAGCTGTGGGAGGTCTACAAGGAAGATTTCCAGAACTTTACAGTACAGATCTTCAAGAACTGCAACCAGGCAAGCATCCAAAGGCTTCGAATACTCCTACGAACCAACGGTGTATGGGTAAAGAAGCATAGGAATACCACGGTTCCCAAATCACTATTCGACACCTCACAAGAAGAAGATCCTACAGAATGGACTGAGCTTGAGATTAGGGAACATATAGCAGCCGGAGGGAAGTTCAATTCAGGACGAATCGACTACCTTCTTAAGAACAACTTCGCCAGTATCAGGACCAGTACCAGTACCAGCATCAGCACCATCAAGAATCTGACACTACCTGCTGCTACGCCGCAACCTTGATCAGACAATTACTTTTAATTACTAAGCTATCCCCTTAAACTAAAAGTAAAGCTATAGAGCAATTGGAACCTAGAGCCCTATAATAACTAAAAGACTTTAACCTTATAGCGGCCTTCCTAATGTATACGCACTAAAGAGTTATAAAATCTATAGTACTATCTAGTTATGTATTTAGAGTAGTATAAAACAAAATAGCTTTTACCCGGGAACTATCTAAAAGGTTAATAGATCTTATCTATAAGATGTAACGGAGGGACGCCTTCTATGCTATCTTTAATATAGAAGTAGACTAGAAATGTAATAGAAAGAGAGCTAAAAGGTATTAAAATTAAGAACTGGACCTAATAGGCCTACTATATAGAAAGAGCAAGGTTTAGGTGCCATAAGAAGAAAATCTACAATAGAAGATTCTTATAAAGAATTATAATGATTTTCTAGAGGCCACTATGGTTAAGCCAAGACAGTAAAATTACTTTAGCGTAAATACTATTAGCTAAAACTTAAGCAGGAAGTAAAGGAGTATATTAGCTACTGTAAGAAGTATTAAGTATATAAAATCTAAAGGCACAAGCTATAGGGTCTACTTAAATCGGTTTCTCCTACTAGCAAACTATAGCAATATTACGCTATAGATTTTATTACGGATCTTCTGCTATTAAAGGATAAGCAAGGACGAATATACGATTTAGTCCTAGTACTTATTAATAGGTTTTTAAAGTACGTCTAATACTTTTCTATTAATAAGATAATTAACATATAAGCGCTTGCTAGCCTAATTAAGAAGAAATACTTTTTTAAAGTAGATTAGCCACACTCTATTATTACTAATAGGGGAAATATCTTTATAAGCTAGTACTGGTTAGATCTATAATTTTATTTAAAGATAGACCAATGTTATAGTATAGTTTTTTATCTATAAATAGATGGGCAAATAGAACTCTAGAACTAGGAACTGGAGTCTTACTTATAAATATATTTAAACTACTAATAAGATAACTGGTATAAGCTACTTCTATACATAGAGTACGCTTATAATTTAAAGTAATATGTATTATATAAGTATACACTAATCCAGATTGCCTATAGCGTCTAACTATTTAGGTTTAATAGTATACCTAGCAATTACTAGCTAAGGCCGTATAATTAATTATAGGATCCTACTAGGAAGTTTAAGGATATCTACTAAAGAGTATAAGGATACCCCTAAGAATAGGAGGAGTAATAGAAGTATATAAAGTAGAGCCTATAAGATACCTAAGAGTAGTAGAGACTCTAGTATAACTATAAATACTAAAATAAGTATTTTAGAGTAGGCAATAAGGTTCTATTATATTTAACAAATATTAAGACCCGTTAGCTATTAAAGAAGCTTAATATAAGATACCTAGGTCCCTTCTAAGTTAAGGAACAAATTAGTAAGCTGGCCTATTATCTCCAGCTACCCCTATCTACAGCCTATATATATTTAGTATTTTATATAAACCTACTAAAGCTATAGTATAGACTATTACTGGAAAAGAACTTCTATCTAGGCCTAATTAAACACCCTAAAGTGGTTGGCGAGCAGTGTAAGGTTAAAGCTATACTATACTATAAGTCTATTAAGAATAAGCTTTAATATAAAGTTAAATAGCTAGAATAGCCCGCTAAGGACCCTATATAGGAACTAGAGGATTACCTTGATTATTATAAAGATATTCTAAAAGAATATTAGGACTAATGTCCGCAATCTATAAAGCACAGAAAGCGCTCTAATACTATAGTGTTATTATAGCCTATAAAGAAGACTCGCATAAAGAGCAAGAAATAGGTTAAGTTAGATATAGAATAGATAGGCTTTAGAAACCATAAGGATTAATTAGGGCTATAGCCTAAGGCAGGACAGGTCCTTAGCCTTTTTATATATATAGCATAGAATTAATAGGGTATTTTACTAGAATTGCATTTCTATTTATTAGTCTATATTAGGAATAGTATTTCTATACCTTCTTAAATACCTTATAAGGCCTTTCCAAGCACTAGTTAAGAATCCTTAATTACTACTATATATAAAAACAATCCTAAATACCTAAATTAAAAGCTATTATACCTTATTCTTAGGAGTAGGATTAGTCTCTATTGGCCCACTAAGTAATAGCTAACGGAAATAAGATCTAGATCCTTTAGTAAGAGTATAGGTAGGTATAAAAATAGGGGCAGGCTAATAAGGCATAGATAAAGTAGAGATCCTTAAACACTTAATACTAATATTAGGCCTAAACTAGTACCAACAAAGTTCCTAAGGTGTAAGTTTATAGTTAATAAAGATATACTTAAGCTCAGAATAAACGGAGACATTAGCTGGCTGGTAAAGTCTAGATACTATAGCAACCGTTAGTTACCTATCTACTAGGTACCTAAAGGGTAACCTACCTAATACCATATTATATTATGCTCTTTTAAAACTTAACGCGTATACGCGAACTCCTTCTTATAGTAGACGGCGACCTTCTTCTTATTACCTCCATCCTTTATACTATCCTTAGTATACTAACCTTGCTCCCTTATTAGGCGTTACTAGCTAACTTACTAGGAATTGTGGGCAGTATAGATATATAAGGGGACTTTGTAGACAGTGGGCTATAAGGACACGATTGTGGAACAGGATAGATTAGTGAGAGAGATGTAATGGGACTAGCCCAGTTACAGTAGGAATGTCTCGGTAAAACACTCGACAGATAAATTCTAACGCTTTAATCAAATTCTACCGAAGTCCGTTAAAGACCGCGTGCGCACGTGCGCACGTATCGACCACCAGGACCCCTGACTGTTTAATTATAAGATTCTTCCGTTATTCCTTTCTCCTCTTTACGCAACGTCTTGTACTTAGCAAGAGCTATATACCCTTAGATTTAGATAGAATTTATATTATTCCTTTAAATCTTCCCTAAAGCCTCTTCGCGCCGTTCCAAGAGACGAATCCTTAAGGAGGTAAGGCCTTAGGGATTATGGAGACTATATACTATAAGCATATGCCTCCGGCACGTAACCGGCGACCATCTAAGGGGCGTCTGGAGGTTGTCCTAAGGGCAACCTAAGGTGTCCGCAATAATATCCCTTATATTACCCCCCCCCCCCTTTTCTTACAGTTGGCCCCTAATTACTATTACCTTATAGTAGGGAGATTATAAGAGCTCGTCCTAAAAAGGGTTTAGAGAGATATTAGGGAGATGTTAGTATGCCGCTATATATTATCTATCTATCTAACCCCTGCTTTGAACTCCTAAAAACCTTAACAAGGAAAAAATATAACTAGAGAAAAGATATAAGGATTGCTAGGAGACCTATTAGAAGCCTACTAGAAATATACTAGTAACTACCTAGGCTAACCTAAGGATTTTTATATAATTCTACTTCTAAGCCTTTATACTGGTCTATAATTAATTATAAGTGTTATAAGTAATTTAGTGTTCCTAATATGGTTCTATAGACCCTTTTAGTATAGGATTTAATATATAGAGCCTTGGCTTGCCGTTATCTTTGACTTTTAAGATATTAATCTATAATCCTTTCTTATTAGTCTTATGCTATATATTTAGCGTAGCTCTACTACCTAGTAAATAGAAGGGATACTTTATAATAGCGCCTCTAGCTATTATATAATTGTTAAGAACGTTTATAATGTTGTTCTTTAATACTATAGTATTATTTAGGTATAATTTAACCTATATATGTTTATACTTAACGTCTTAATTACCTTCTCTGGCCGTGTAATTAGTTTTTATAAGGAAATAATAGCTAAATAGTATATATGCGTGTTTCCTTTCTTCTAAATTACGCTATTATAATAGAGTTATATTGGCAAGGTTGCGGCTATTTACTAAAAGGGTATTAGAAGGTAAAGTATAGAGATATCTTACTTACTAAGCTACTCCTTTTCCTTAATACCTTACTTCCTATTATTAACCTTTATCCAATTTTGGACGTATCTTTAATATATTATTAAGATTTTCTTTTTTTCTATTATTAATTTAATATGCCTCTTTATTCTCCTACTAACTGCTCTTCTAAGCTAATTTTATAGTATATTTTGGCCATACCGCTATATATAGAACCCTAACCTCCGCTAACCCGTAACTGGTGCTAGTCCTACCTAAATGACTTTATATATATATCCTTAAAAGACCAGAAATCTAATAAGAAGATTCTGGATGCTTATAATAAGACCCACTATATAAAGTCTAACACCTTTAGTCCTTATAATTAATGCATGCGTACTAAGAGTGGTAGTTATATTAAGGTAAGCTTTCCTATTCTTAATAGGTTTCCATTACTAACTTTAGGTTTTAATATAGCCTAGGCCTAAGTGGCAACAATTCTTTAATATTCTTAACTACTATATCGCCTAGGCTCTCTCTTATTCTAATACTAATGCTAAATATCTGGGTTAAATTTAAGACTATACTATAGCCATCTATACTGCCTATAATTCCTAGTAAGCTAGCCAGTAATGCCTAATAAGGGAGTAAGGTTGGTATACTAAGAATAGGGTAAAGGATGGGGATAATAAGAAGAAAGTTGTTGTTTACTATAAGAAGGAGTTTATATATACGCGTTAAGTTTTAAAAGAGCATAATATAATATAGTATTAGGTAGGTTACCCTTTAGGTACCTAGTAGATAGGTAACTAATAATTACTATAGTAAGGTCTTAGTGGCTCTGGTCTTTACTAGCTAGCTGTTACGGAGCAAGCACAAGCAGTAATAATATATAGCGAAGTAGATATTATTAAGCTATGTACATAAACTGCGTGATAAAGTTAAGACGTTGCGTAAGGAAAAGAAAGTAGGAAATAGGAGGAAAAGGGTATATAATGTTTACTTGGTTGCTAGGTTAACGGGTACTATGCTATATACGGGTAAGATAGAGCTTAGGTAACGGTTCTAGTAAAACTTAGCAGAATTTAGCAGTTAGAGGTCCTTAAAGTTGCCAGTTAGCAACTCTAACAGTAAAGATAGCAGATTACAGTGGAATACGGCAGATTGCTATTAGATTGCCGTCTTATAGTTAGTCTCCGGTTATTTAGTTAGTAAAAACAGGTAGATGTATATAAGGTGTTATAGGGGTGTCCTATAACAGTACCCCCCCTTTAAACTTAAGCATCTACGAGATAGGGCTATAGTAGTTCTAGGTAGAGTTTATAAAAGTCTTCTACGGCTTATATAAGTCCTATAGAGTTAGCAGGTTCCTATAAGGGTTTAGTAAAATCTCTCCATTTTATAAGGTATATATATTTGCGTTTCCATTTATTATACTTAATATTATTAACTCTTTTAATAAGGTACTTATCCTTACTATCTACTTTAACTAGTAGGGGAGGGGTTTAGATCTGTTTAGGTAGGGCGTCTAATATAGGGGCGGTAGGGTAGAGGACTAACATATAGAATATAGGGTGGATTTTAACTATATTAGGGAGCTTTAGTTAGTAGGCATAAGAAAAGACAACTTTTTTAACTTTATAAGGGCCAGCGTTCTTCCAATTAAGTTTCTTAATAGGTTATTTTATATTTAGATTTCTTATATCTAGCTAGATAAAGTTACTAATTTAGTAGGCTAGTGCTAGGGTTTAGTTCTTATTTGCTGCGGCTTTATAAACAGATTGGGCCTATATTATTTTATTAGTAAGGAACTCTTATAGTTCTTCTATCTTCTTTATAAATTTATTTACTTCTATAACTTATAAGGCCTAATAAGCTAGGTAAGAAATATTACTAAAGGGTTTAAAACCCATTTATAAATGCTAGCCGTAGTTAGCTAAGAATAGGGAGACCTTTATAATTTCTAAGACGGAGTTATTTATAGTAAACTCAGTGAATATAAGCTAGTCCATCTAGTCGTCTTATAGATACAACGTGTATATCTAAATATATTGTTCTATTATAGCATTTATATATTCCGTTTAACTATCCGTTTCTAGGTGGTATACTATAGATAATAGTGCTTTAATATAGAGTTAGGTATTTAGTTCTTTCTAGAACACAGAGATAAACTAGCTACTTCTATTAGAGATAATTGTTTTAGGGAGTCTATAGAGTTTCCATATATAATCTAGGAATAGTTGGGTAATAGCAGGTGTTAATATATTAGGATAGGCGATTAAGTGTCTTATTTTGGATAGTTAGTCTATAACTACCATAATATTTATACAGCCTTTACTTATGGGGAGTTTAATAATAAAGTTAATTAAGATGTCCTTCTATCTTTAGTCTGGAATAGGTAGTGGCTTTAGAAAGCCGTTATATATCTTATATAAAGCCTTAGCTTATTAGTAGGTATGGCAGCTAGAGATATACCTTTGTATTATATTATGCATATTTAGCTAGTAGTACTCCTGTTAAAGTAGTTTTAGGGTTTTTCTATGGCCTAGGTAGCTGGCTACTAGTAGGTTATATATGTATTTAAGAAGCTTAAGCTTAAGTTTATTATAGTTAGGTATAACTAGGTGGTTTTAGTAGTATAAGCGGTCTCTATAAGCTTTATATTTACTTAGAGAGCTCTTTTTAGAGCGTCTAACGCTATCTTAAATTATCTTAAGTGTCTCTTAGATAAACTCGTTATTTAGGTATTTATTAATTATAATCTATTTAACTAATTAATTAGTTATTTTAAGGATGTATACTATAAGGTCTTTAGCTAGGGGATTAAATAATTTAGGGCAAAGCAGGGTTTAATTGCGGTAGGTATACGCTTCTTCCTATACTGGTATGTCTTGTAAACGTTAGGTTAGGGTATTAGGTTTTTAACCTTAAACGCCTAAGCAGTACGTAATTAAAAATTAGAAATAAGATAGATATTCTAACTAGCGGGCTTAATAATAACTTAGCTATTTTATAGTTGTAAAGTACTATAGATTCTTATAGTTGCTAAGGACCTTAATTTGAAATCCGGCGCCTTCCAGTTTAGGTCGCTATTATTTAAAATATTTAATAATGGCTAACAATTCCTTATCGTAGATCTTATAGTTATATTTAGCTAAACTTAGTTATTTTAAGAAGTATGCTATAGGGTGCAGTACTTCTTCCTTATTATACTAAGACAAAATGCCTCTAGTAACGTAGTTAGATAAGTTAGCTTCTATAATACTCTTTTAGTTTAGGTTAAAGTATTAAAGTACAGGTATAGTAGTGAATATAACTTTTAGATAGACAAAGGCCTTCTTATATTTCTTATTAAAGATAAAGGTTTTATCTTTTTAAATTAGAGCTATAAGGGGTAAGACTAGGGCGGAGAAGTTATTAATAAACTATTAGTAGAAGTTAGCAAATCTTATAAAGGCTCTTACGTCCTTAATATTCTTAGGTTCTTGCCAGTTTATAATTACTTTAATTTTCTTTAGGTCCATTTATATATTATCTATAGAAATAATAAGTCCAAGGTATAGGACTTCCGTTTTATAGAATTTGCACTTATCTATATCTAATTATAGGTTAGCTCTATATAAGGCTTTTAAAATAAAGTTAACGTGTTTCTTATATTTAGTTAGGTTATTGCTGTATACTAGGATGTTATTAATATAAGTAGTATAAAAAATGTCCAGGTAAGGTTATAGAGTATTATTTATAAAGTATTAGAATAAACTTAGGGCATTTATACGGCTAAATGGCGTTACTAAGTATTTAAATAGTCTATACCTAGTACGGAATGTAGTAAGCCATTTATCTCCTTTTATAATACGGAGACGGTTAAATGCGTAAATAAGGTTAAGTTTTGTATAGTAATAAGCCTTACTTAATTGGTTTAGTGTCTTTTAAATTAATAGGAGCGGGTACTAATTCTTAATGATAATAGCGTTAAGAGCTTAGTAGTCTATATAGAAGCGCAGATTGCTGCTAGGTTTCTTAATAAAGATTATAGGTATAGCTATAGGTAAAGAGCTTGCTCTAATAAATTCTTTACTTAGGTATTTGTCCAAGTACTTCCGTAGCACTTAGAGTTTATTTTAGGATATTTTATATAGGGGTCTAAATCCTAGCTATTTTTCTTCTTTAAGTATAATTTTGTGGTTATATAGTTAGTGCTCTACTAACTTATTAGCTTCCTTTTATAAAAATACTTCCAGATACTTATAATAGTATACTAGTATTTTTATAGCAGGGTTAGTGTGCTTCTTTAGTGCTAGGGCCTTTTTAATATTGGCTATTATAACAGTAAAGATTATATATTTAGGTTTCCTAGCGAGTTGTACTAATAGGGTAGCTCTAATTATATAGATATCTATAAAAAGGGGGGTAAGTTGCTAGCTAGTAACTTCCTTTTAATTATCTACTATTTCTTATTTAACTTTAGGTTTAGTATTAGGTATAAAGTTAGTATTAGATTTAGGTTTAGGTTTTTTAAATATCTTTTTTATAGTAGAATACTAGTTCTTCTAGTACTTTTGTATATTAAGATTAAGTTTAGGCTTCTGTTTAGTTTAGGGTGGTATAGTAGTTAGGGTTAGTTTGTGTAGTTTAGTATAATTTTTAGGTTCTTAGTAGAATTAGGTAGACTTTTTAGGTATAGGGTGGATATTAGTAGAAATTTTAGACTAATAGATCCTAGTGGATTTTTTAGATTTTAGTTTAGGGTCTAAGCAGTAAGTTATAAGGCACTTCTACTTATAATAGGAGGCGGTAAATAGAAGCTTAAGGTTATCCTAATTAATTGTTACCTTATATAGCTTTATTTAAGGTTATTTAAGTATTATTAAGTAACCTAGGGTAGTAACGAAAAGCCTAATTAGTTCTTTATAGTTTAGGTATTAGAGTCTTAGGAATACTATATAGGTAATACGGCCTAAGATAGTGCGTTTGCTATTAAATCTAAATATATTAATATGCCGGTTAAGGGGGGTTAGGGTAAAACTATTATCTTATATAAAGATCTTATTAATAAATCCTATGCTACTGGCTCCTGTGTTGATTAGGACTCAAGTATTAGCCTATTAATTATTCTACTAAAGATAACAGTTAACAGTTATACTGCAATCCTAAAAGTTAGAATTTATGATATTTAGAGTATTTAATAAGATCCTAAGGCAGCGCTGTCCTAGAGAGTAACTTAGCTCTAAAACCTTCCTTTTAGAGGCGACTGGGGTAGGGTTCCTATAGAATATTAGCTGTAACTTTGTCCTTATAAGTGGTACTTACTAGATATAGGGCTAGAGCTATATAAAGATTAGGGATAGTAACTGGAGGATTAGTGCGGTAAACGGTTACTAGTATTAGCTATTTATAAATTATATTAGGGCATAGGGACAGAGCAGGATCTTAAGATATAAGCCTTACTTCCGCATTTAAAGTAAAGGCCTAGCTTAATGCATTATTCTTATTTAGGGGACCCTAGTAGGGTATACTCTAGGGTTCTAAAGTTAATATCTATGGCATTAGGGTGCTTAGGCTAAGATAATAACTTAATAGTTATTTACAAAGCTATTATATTATATTAAGGAGTGGACTTCAGTATTAGGCGTAGTATATTATTATATTGTTTATTAATAATGTTTATATAGGCGTCAAGGGCTCCTAGTAGATCTACACCTATTAGGGAGGTTTTTAGTTTAGGATTTAGGGATTTAATAAGGCTATTAACTAATACAGAGTCATTCCAGCCTGTTTCCTTTGCATAATAGTTAAATTTAAAGAAGTATACTAGAAAGCTTTTCATTCCTTAAGTTATATAGTTTATCTTTCTCTAAGTAGTGGCTTAGCGGTTTAGGTTACTATATATAGCTTTAAAAAGTATAACTAGACTTTATACTAAATTTGGTTAAAGGGGTTTAATAAGATTAGCTATATCTCCTCCTAGTTAACTTAGGGTGTAGTAGAGTTAGTTAGCTTTAGTTAGGTAGTAGTTAGCATTACTAGTTAGCTTATTTTTAAGCTAGCTTAAAAATAATTGGAGTTTTTATTATTTATTAGTGAATATCAGAGGGTCTAATAGTTGTTTAGATTGTTATAGTGCGGTAGTTAGTTTAGGGTAAATAGCTACTATAGGTTTAGGACTCTCGTTTTATATATTTATCTCTAGAGAAGGCGTTTAGTCTTAGGGTCCTAGTATAGGCATCTTAAGGATGTGGACTTCTTCTTAAAGGTCATTAATTATTTATAGGTGTTGTGCTTCTTATTTAGCTTATTATTAAGTTAAAGTAGCTTGGTTTTATTTAAGGGCGTCTATAAAGAACTTCTATATCTCTACTAATTGTTCTTAGAGTGCGGATATAATGCCAGCGGCTATTATAGGGGCTTTGGGGTTATTCTATATTTTAAAGGGTAGTATATAAGGTTAACGTAATATAGTATTACGGAGCGAGCATAAGCGGTAATAATATATAGCGAAGTAGATATTATTAAGCTATATACATAAACTGCGTAATAAAGTTAAGACATTATATAAGGAAAAGAAAGTAGGAAATAGGGGGAAAAGGGTATATAATGTTTGCTTGGTTGCTAGGTTAATGGGTACTGTACTACAAATAGGCAGGGTAGAGCTTAGGTAGTGGTTCTAGTAGAACTTGGCAGAATTCGGCAGTTAGAGGTCCTTAAAGTTGCCAGTTAGCAACTCCAATAGTAGAGACGGCAGATTGTGGCGGAATACGGCAGATTGCTATCAGATTGCCGTCTCGTGGTCAGTCTCCAGTTATTCAGTCGGTGGAAATAGGTGGACGTATATAAGGTGTTACGGGGGTGTCCTGTGACACTAGCTAACGTCTCTATTTATTCTAGGCTTAAGTATGTCTTTATTAACTATAAGCTTACACCTTAAGGACTTTATTGGTACTGGTTTGGGCCTAATATTAGTGTTAAGTATTTAAGGATCTCTACTCCATCTATACCTTATTAGCCTGCCCCCGTTTTTATACCTACCTATACTCCTACTAAGGGATCTGGTTCTAGATCTTATTCCTGCCAGCTATTACTTAGTGGGCCAATAGATACTAATCCTGCACCTAGGGATAAGGTATAGTAGCTTTTAATTTAGGTATTTTGGAATTAATTCTTATATATAGTAGCAATTAGGAAGGCCTTATAAGGCGTTTAAGAAGGTATAGGAACACTGTTCCTAATATAGACTAATAAATAGAAATACACTTTTAGTAAAATACCCTATTAATTCTATGCTATATATATAAAAAGGCTAAGGACCTATTCTACCTTAGGCCGTAGCCCTAATTAATCCTTATAGTTTCTAGAGCCTATCTATTCTATATCTAATTTAATCTATTTCTTGCTCTTTGCGCGAGTCTTTTTTATAGGCTGTAATAACACTATAGTATTAGAGCGCTTTCTGCGCCTTATAGATTGCGTACCTTGGTTCTAATATTCTTTTAAAATATCTTCGTAATAATTAAGGTAATCCTCTGGTTCCTATATAGAGTCCTTAGTGGGCCAGCCTAGCTATTTAACTTTATATTAAAGCTTGTTCTTAATAGACTTATAGCGTAGTATAGCTTTAACCTCGTACCACTTGCCCACCACTTTAGGGTATTTAATTGGGCCTAGACGGAAGTTCTTTTCTAGTAATAGTCTCTACTATAGCTCTAGTAGATTTATATAAAATACTAAATGCATATAGGCTATAGATAGGGGTAGCTAAAGACAGTAGGTTAGCTTACTAATTTATTCCTTAACTTAAAAGGGACCTAGGTATCTTATATTAAGCTTCTTTAATAATTAATAGGTCTTAATATTTATTAAATATAATAGGACCTTGTCTCTTACTCTAAAATGCTTATCCTAGTATTTGCGGTTATACTAGAGTCTCTACTGCTTTTGGGCATCTTATAGGCTCTACTTTATATGCTTCTATTACTCCTCCTATTCCTAGAGGTATCCTTATACTCTCTAGTAAATATCCTTAGACTTCTTAGTAGAATCCTATAATTAATTATACAGCCTTAGCCAGTAATTGCTGGGTACACTATTAAACCCAGATAGTTGGACGCTATAGGCAATCTAAATTAGTATATACTTATGCAATGCGTGTTACTTTAAATTGTAAGCATACTCTATATATAGAAGTAGCTTATACCAATTATCTTGCTAGTAGTTTAAATATATCTATAAGTAAGACTCCAGTTCCTAGTTCTGGCGTTCCGTTTACCCATCTATTTGTAGATGGAAAGCTGTACTATAATAGTAGTCTATCTTTAAATAAAAGTATAGATCCGACTAGTACTAGCTTATAAAGACGCTGCCCCTATTAGTAATAATAGAGTATGGCTAATCTACTTTAAGAAAGTATTTTTCCTTAATTAGGCTGGCAAGCACTTATGTATTAATTATCTTATTAACGGAAAGGTATTGGACGTACTTTAAAAACCTATTAATAAGTACTAGGACTAAATCGTATATTTGTCCTTACCTATCTTTTAAGGGCGGGAGATTTGTAATAAAGTCTATAGTATAATGTTGCTATGGCTTACTAGCGGAGGGAACTGATTTAAGTAAACCCTATAGCTTATGCCTTTAGATTTTATATACTTAACACTTCTTATAATAGCTAATATACTCCTTTGCTTCCTACTTAAGCTTTAGCTAGTAATATTTATATTAAAGTAATTCTACTGTTTTGGCTTAACTATAGTGGCCGCCTAAAGGATTATCGTAATTCCTTATAAGGATCTTCTGTTATAGATTTGCTTCTTATAGTACCCAAACTTTACTATATCTACGTAGTAGGCCTATTAGGTCTAGTTCCTAATAGTAATACCTAGCAGCTTCCTTTCTATTACATTTCTGGTCTACTTCCGTATTAAAGATGGCATAGAAGACGTCCCTCTGTTACACCTTATGGATAAGATCTATTAACCTTTTAGATAGTTCCTAGGTAAAAGCTGTTTTGCCTTATACTGCTCTAAGTATAAGACTAGATAGTACTATAGATCTTATAACTTCTTAGTGCGTATACATTAGGAAGGCCGCTATAAGGTTAAAGTCCTTTAGTTTTTGTAGGGCTCTAGGTTCTAATTACTTTATAGCTTTGCTTTTGGTTTAAGGGGATAGCTTAGTAATTAAGGGTGGTATATTACTAGGTTTTAAACTTATATTAGGGACGTCCTATCTAGGTATCTTTAGACCCTTATTGGCTACGGACTAGGTACTAGCTAGAATATTAGTAGAAGCTAATAAGGTTTATACCACCTAAGACTTAGGGCTTAAAGCTATAGGTGCTTAAGCATCTTATACCTAGAGCTTACTCTATAATATAGGGAGTAAGATATCTATTATCTGTTTTCCTTCTCCTGTTTTGAAGCCTTTAGTATAGTCTGGCTGTTATAACGGTTTATTGGCAGGGTTATTTTCTCTTAGCTTATATTTAATCTTAAAGTTAAATTACGCAAGCTTCTCTACCTATCTGGCTTATTAAGGTATAAGCTCCTTTATAGTTATAAAGTAGCGTAGATTATAATAATCTAAAAGTACACAAGTGGTATGGCTTGCGTGCTTAAGGTAGTATTGCCACTGTTTAAAGCAGTTAACTATAGCTAGCAGTTCCTTATTATGGGTATAATACCTAACTTTAGGTCCCTAGAATTTTCTGCTGTAGAATACTACCGGTCTCTAGTAAAGCTAGGTAGCGTCTAGATGCCTATTAGGTTATAGTAGGATACTAGTAAAAGCAAAATTTAATATATTAGTAACCATTATTAGTAGCTAATCTAGGTTAAAATGCCGCAATAGTAGAGCTTCTGTAAACTTTATATATAGTTCCTAAAAGGCTTCCTGTACCTTTCTAGGCCATATCTATAGCTTATACTATTTAGTTAGTCCCTTCTTAGTTTTCTTCCTTTTTGCCTTTAAGCTTTTTGCCTCCTAGGCTGGGTCTTAAGAAGCTTTAATAATGTAGTTAAATAGGTGTTAGGTAACGTCTAAGTAGTTATAAATAAAGCACCTATAGAAATTAGCAAAGCCTAAAAACACTTAAATATCCCAGTAGATTTCTGGCTTTGGCTACTTTTAGATTATCTATACCCGTACTAGGTCCATAACTACGCCCATATGCATTATAATATAGCCCAGGAATTTAACCTACTTAGTGTTAAAGATATACTTTAATGCCTTAGTGTAGAGGCCCTAATTATCTCAACATTCTAGCACTTTGCGGATATATTGCTTATACTAATTCTTATCTTCTAAGTAGATTAGAATGTTATCTAAATAGATAATATATATGCGGTTAACTAGTTCCCCTAAGGCTCTATAAATATATAATTAAAATATTATAGACGTATTAGCTAGCCTAAAAGGCATTACTAGATACTTAAAGTGGCCGTATTAGGTCTTAAAGGCGGTCTTTTACTTATCCCCTTTTTTAATACGGAGCCTATAATAGGCGTCTTATAGATCTAGCTTTATAAAGATCTTAGCCCTAAATAGTTAATCTAGCATTTTACTAACTAATAGTAGTAGGTAATAGTTCTTAATTATAATCTTATTAAGACTGTAATAGTCTATATATAGCCTTATAGTTCCATCTAGTTTTGGGACAAAGAGGATTAGCGCGCCTACTAGTAACTTACTGGGCTATATCTATCCCTTTTCTAGTAAGCTATTAAGGTACTCTTATAGGATCTTAAGCTCTTTATAAGAGAGGTTATAAATAGGAAGGTTTGGTGGCTGCTTACTCTCTTCTAGATTAATTATATAATTATATTCTAAGTTCTATAAAAGGACTTTAGCTTACCTGCCTAAAAATACCCTTAGTAAGTCCCTTAGGCCTACCAGAATATTTAATAAATTAGGGTCGCGTTTATTCTCCGCGTTATTATTAAGTAGATCCCAGAGGTCCCTTAGGACGCTTACGGGCAGCATCGCGCGCTATAGTAGCTGTTTGTATATAGTTGCTACTATACGTTAAATAGTTTCATGTAGTAGCTAGTAGAGAGTAGGGAACTCTTTAATATAGCGTTTAAGGTATTATAGCATACTCTCTGTGTATTGCTTAAGCCAAAGTAACCTATAGTGGTAGAAGTATCTTATAAGATCTTCAAGATCGCTGCCTCCTTACAGTATCTCATAACCTATCTGGTAGTTCCCTATATAGTATCTGTTATAGAAGGGCTATCGCCTATACTAGGCTTTATACCCATCTTGCTATAGAATAGAGGTTAGATCTAATACTCCTTTAGGTATAGAGCGTATACTATTTCTTCTAGAGCTACATTCTCTAGGATATCTTTTAAGCTTATTAGTAAAATACGCCCTTTTAATTCTTTATTATTCCACTATTTAAAGGCTCCTGTCTTAAAGTATATCTTAAGATCTACTTCTATAAGCTAAGGATATCTAAGAATAAGGTTATAGCCTATAAAGTTAGCCGCCTAAAAGGGTTATAGGCCAACCACCTTAGTATAGTTATATATATCGGCCACTAACACCGTAAGCTTATAGGCACTATATAGTTTAATCCAATACTTATCTAGAAACCCTATAGTAGGTTTCTACTACCTTAGTAGTGGGATAAGCTTATGCTCTTTTACCAAATTATATTATATAAGATTGATTTTGGCGCCGCCGTTATATAGTACTTAGAACTAACATACCTTGCCTATAGAGAGTACTATTTCTAGCTTAATAGTAATATAGAGAGTCTCTCCTTCTATATCTTGCCCTAGTTGCAGCTAGGAGAGGTCCATAACTAGGGCTTTTCTTTTTTTAGATTATTAGTGCAGTTGTCGCCCTGCTTGTTTTTCCAATTAGGCTTTCCTCTAGAGAAGTTTTCTCTTAACTTTTTAGAGTGTTCCTATAAGGATGCCAGATAGATATTAGGTTGGCCCTAGAAGTCTTTCCTATTGCTTAAGGTCCCTAACTTTAACTATTCTAGATTTCTCTTTAAGAACGGCTTCTTTAGAGCTTAGGTCTGCCCTATATTGCTACTAGAGTGCCTACGCTTTTAGTTACCCCCCAGCTTCTTGCCAGAAGAGGTCTAGTTCCTTACCGCATCCTTAGTGTTTAGAACCGCTCATTTAAAATCCGTATATATGGTAATCCGCAATAGGGCTCCTACGCACTTTATTTTATTACAAATTGCTAGCTTAATTCTAGCCTAGATAAATTTAATCTTCTCTTTCTTACGGATACTACTGTCCTTAATTTTAAAAGGCTTTAGATCTATTAATTAAGCACGAGTTTCCATAAAGTTTATAAACTAGCAGAAATTGTAGTAGTTAAGCTGTATCTTATTCCAGAATAGTTCTGCATTATTATATTATATAATATGCGGATCTTAAGTCCATTTCTTTAGGAAGGTTTATAGCTGTGGCTATATGGTAATCTGCTCTTTATTAAGCTGATTAAGTATAATCTAGTTTAGGGATTGGTCTTTAATCTTGCTAATAATCCATTAAGTATGCTTTTTAGTATCGTCTTATATTATTAATATCTTAAAGAACTTATCTACTTTATAAACCCAGTTGTCCAACTATTAGGTATTAAGTCTATGGTAGAGTTCTAAACTACTAAAGGCCTTAGCTAGTTAGTCTATATTCTTTTTTCGTTTGCTATATAGATACCTCTCTAAGTCTTCTATACCTCCTTAGGTAGGTACTAGGTAGCCCCTAGGAGGCCCTTAGCCTTAGCTAGGTTATAAGAGATTTTATTTAGCCTAGATTAAGCTCTGCTAGATCTAGACCTACCCCTAGAGGTTTCTAATATGTTTATTAGTGGCTCCTTCCCGCATAGCTTCTAAGAGCCTTACGGCAGCTTCCCAATATCCTCCTTAGAGAAAATAAGTGTAGGGCTCTTAACTTTCTAACCTTAGGCCTGGGGAAGCTCCGGCTATAGAGGTAGTATTAGTACTAGTAGCTAATGCGGGTTTCTCTATGAGGCTTAAGTCTTAAGTTAGTAGTTAGGTTAGATTACCTAAAGGAGTAGGCCCGCTTGGCTTGTAAGCAGTTTATATATTGCTACTATGCTAATTATAGGCTGGTGGTCTTCCGGGAGGGTTCTAGTTAGGTCCCTAGTTAGGCATATTAGTATATTTCTCTAGCATTTTTAATTTAGGGGAAGATCTTAGGGTTGCCTCTAGCGCTTAATCTTCTAATTGGCCTAAATAGGGCTAGAAGGGTTCCGGCTGCTTTCTAGCAGTGTTGTAACCGTTATAGAGGGTGTCTATATTTTCCTTAGTGTTGCCGGTAACTATAGATATATAAGAGTCTTTAAGCTCTTAACGCATCTAGGTATTAGGGCTTATTCGGCCATCTTGCCTAGAGGTTTATATTATCGCAATTTCTTACTATTAGACGGACCTTCCTGCTTTAGCGCGATGGCTTTCTATAAGGTGTTTATAGAGTTTCTATTTAGGTTATTGTGAGATTTTAAGGGAGGATAGTGGATGTAAATAAAAGATATAAATAAACAATCTAGTCCCTAAAGCTAGCTGCCCTTCTAAAATAGAGTAGGAAGGATTTAAATATAAGGGGACTTTGTAAATAGGGGGCTATAAGGACACAATTATGGAACAGGATAGATTGGTAAGAGAGACAAATCCTTAAGGAGGTGAGGCCTTAGGGATCGTGGAGACTATATACTATGTGCACGTGCCTCTAGTACGTGACCGGTAACTATCTAAGGGGCGTCTAGAGGTTGTCCTAAGGGCAACCCAAGGTGTCCGCAATAATATCCCTTACAAGATAGCTATAGCATAGTCTTAAATTTAACCTAGATATTTAGCATTAGTACTAGAATAAGAGAGAGCCTGGGCAATATAGTAGTTAAGGATATTAAAGGATTATCGCCACTTAGGCCTAGGCTATATTAAAGCCTAAAGTTAGTAATGGAAACCTATTAAGGATAGGAAAACTTACCTTAACGCAACTGCCACTCTTAGTACGCATGTATTAATTATAAGGACTAAAGGTATTAGACCTTACGTAGTAGGTCTTGTTATAAGTGTTTAGAATCTTTCTATTAGACTTCTGGTTTTTTAAGGACGTGCATATAAAGTTATTTAGGTAGAACTAGCACTAGTTATGGGTTAGCAGAGGTTAGGGTTCTATATATAGCAGTAGGGCTAAAATACGCTATAGAATTGGCTTAAAAGAGTAGTTAGTAGGAGAACAAAGAGGCATATTAAATTAATAATAGAAAAAAAAGAAAATCTTAATAATATATTAAAGATATGTCTAAATTTAGATAAAGGTTAATAATGGGAAGTAAGGTGTTAAGGAAAAGGAGAAGCTTAATAAGCAAGGTGTCTCTATACTTTACCTTCTAATACCCTTTTAGTAAATAGCCGCAACTTTACTAATATAACTCCGTTATAATAGCGTAATTTAGAAAAAAGAAAACACGCGTATATACTATTTAGCTATTACTTCCTTATAAGAAAAACTAATTACGCGGCCAGGAAAGGTAATTAAGAAATTAATTATAAACGTTTTTAACAATTATATAATAGCTAGAGGCGCTATTATAAAGTATTCCTTTTGTTTACTAGGCAGTAGAGCTACGCCAAATATATAGTATAGGACCAATAAAAAAGGATTATAGATTAATTGTAACGGGCTTATATAAATGCTTCTGAACCAAAGCTTGTAGATTGCTACTATACAAGAATACTAAGCTAAGGAGAAGAAGGAGAAGAAGACTGTTAGTAACTAATAAGATACAAGGGGTTGCCAAGGCGCTAGTAGTAGACGAGCCAATAGTAGGCGAGCTAACAGTAAGAAATAGTAAGAAATAGTCCCAGATAGTATGCGACAATATAATAGGTGGCAGAATATAGCAGAATTTGGCAGGTAATGCGCCCTAGC